>Ga0137394_10003504_pt1 | contig 11820 bp, 13 predicted proteins | sample czobulk116metaG_FD_108278 | JGI IMG/M metagenome (GOLD analysis project Ga0137394, IMG submission 108278) | Vadose zone soil microbial communities from Angelo Coast Range Reserve, California, USA - czobulk1.16 metaG | ecosystem: Environmental > Terrestrial > Soil > Vadose zone | place: USA... | reverse complement strand
GCCCGATCAGTCAATGCCAGCATCCTGAGGACTTACCCAAATGAAACGGGCCGCATCGCTGCAGCCCGTTGATTTGTCTGGCGCGCCCGGCAGGATTTGAACCCACGACCCCCTGGTTCGTAGGAACTGCTGCAGGCGCAACTTATTGATGCAGCAGAATCACGGCACCGCCCGTTCCACATTGCTTTGCCCAGTCTTGGCCCCTTGTGCACTGTTGAGTCCCCACTAAAGTCCCCAGTGGCTTTCATCGCTCTGGGCACCTAGTCCATCTCAATAGAGCGTTCGGTAGAGCGCCGCGCTACCGATGCGGCTAGCCTCGTATGCGACGAGTTATGAGGCTGAGTGGAGAGGTGACGCGAAACTGGCATGTTCGCGTGCATGATGCCGTTCTCCGATAGCTAATGGAGCGGTATTACCTGTGAGCTGGCCATCGCGCGGATCCGATGTCGCATGTCCGCCGAAATCCGCCCTTACCGAATCGGTCCGCGGGGTGACCGAGGCGTGCGGTTACTACAATTTCTCGCGCAACGGCGGGAGCGTGCCCTCTGGCACAGGAAGTTGCGCCGTGTTCAGCAGCATTGCAAGCATGCTGTAGTAACCGCAGGTGGCGATGAGCTCCAGCACGCCCTCTCGCCCGAACCGCGCTACCGCATCGTCGTAAACAGCGTTGTTCGGTGCGCCACGTTTGATTGTCCCCACAACGAAGTCGTGCACGATCCGCTGGTCGTCGTTCAGCGGATCGGGAATCGCCCCGATCTTGATCGCACGAATGATTGGATCCGGCAGGTCGGTGGTGGTGCGCGCGACGCGCTCATGCGTGAGCCACTCGAATTGACAGGTCCAGTGCCTTGCGACCACGAGGATCGCGAGCTCGATCAGCGCCAATGGCAGCGTCGACTTGAACCGCAATTGTTCCCCTACCTGCTGGATCACCTCGGCCAGATCCGGATGGTGGATGAGCGCAATGAACGGTCCGCGCACTCCGCCCCTTGGACCGCCGGCGATCTTGTCGGCGACCTCCTTTTGTCGGGGGCTCATCTGCGCCATATCGAGCGCCGGGAAGCGCGGTTCAGTCATGGCAACGTCTCGGCATCGGTCGCGCCTACCGGTCTGCCTGCGTGCCTGGCCAAGGCTCGGCCGTGAGGTCGAAGACCATGCCCTCGAGGCCACGAAATTTGTCGGGCCGCTTTGCTCGCCCATCGGTGAGCGGAGAAAGCTCCATCTCATCCACGTACACCCTTGCGCCCTGCGAGAGCACGCGATCCACATATTGGTCGGGATCATCGACGTGGACTCCGAAGTGGTGCAGGCCAACGTAGTCGATGCCTTTGCCGAGCTGGTCGGTCTTGAACTTGAAGATGCCGATATTGAGCGCGCCGTCGCTCATCACGTAGCCAGCAGCGCGCTCACTGTCATGAAAGCGGAGAGTCTCGAATCCGAACGCCTTCTCGAAGAAGTCGCGCATTCTCTCGGGGTCGTGGGTGGCTATAGCCAAGTGTCGAATTCTTGCCATGGTGCTCTCCTTGCGATAATCGAAGCTATGGGCTCGCCGCTGTCAGCGCGAGCGGAGCGAAGGCCTGTGAGAAGTCACATGCCTGAGTACCCGGTAAGTCATAACGAGAGCGCTCGGTGCTCACGCGATCCGTCGATTCGACGATGCCGACGTAGTCACGAACTTCGCCGCGATTTGCGCGAAAACCGCGGACCTGGATCACGCCTCGAGCCTCGGCAACTGCCGTTTCCAACGTCTTGAGCACGAGCTCGTCGCATTGCTGGCGCACGTTACGCCAGAGAACCAGCAGCAGTTGCCCAATTGGCCCCCTTGAGCCCGTAAAGCCGCGCCCCGAAACCACTCCAACGCGGGATCCTTCGAATCGCTGGCGCGCGGTCGCACCCGCAAGAATGCGCTTTGACCACGGCGATAGGTTCTGACCGGAAATCGCGAGATAGGCGGGACTCTGCAGGATCGAGATATCGTCAAGATCGTAAACGGCCAGGTACCGCGGAGACCCGCTCGCGTTCTGAAAGCGAAGCGCAGTCTGAAAGCCGGGCACATTCTTTCGTTCGGGGATGTGCTCGAGGTTGGCCCAGTCGTTGAATTCGGCGTCGCCACCTGCAGGCGGGTCCATCATGACGAGTAGCAGGGCTTGCATCATCACTGACTCAAGATACGAAGCGGCAATCGCTGCGCGTCGGGGACCCTATCGAGGCTGCCGCGGTGCAGAACCAACGAGTTTGCTGACCTTGTCGGAGTCGGCACGCTGCAAGGCAATCAGTTGCTGACCGGATAGGTTCAAAGGCTCGTACGCGGCGCGCGCCATCGTTTCGGTGACATTTGGAGCTTTCAATGCGTCCTTCAGTAGCTCCTGCATGGCGGTGACGATTGGCGTGGGCGTCTTTGCAGGAAAATAGACCGCGATCCATCCCGTGAACTCATAGTCCTTCACACCCTGTTCACGGAAGGTGGGAACGTCCGGAAGGCGGGCCATTCGTTCGGCACCGGCCACAGCAAGAGGATGAATACGACCGGCCTTGTAGAACGGATCGGCGGTGATAGCGTCGTTCATGAGCACGTCGATCTCGCCACGGACCAACGCGGTGGTTGCGTCTGCCATGGACCTGTAGGGAATCTGCTCAAGCTCGATGCCTGCAAGTTTCTGCAACAGCTCGACCTGCAGCCGGGTCATCGTCGTCGCGCTGCCGAACCTGTACTTGCCCGGGTTCTTTTTTGCGGCTTCGATGAATTCACGCGCCCCCTTGTACGGCAGCGACGCCGTGGCATTCAGGACATTCGTGAACTTCGCCATGCCATAAACGGGAATGAAGTCGGCGACGGGATCGTACGCAAGGTTCGGCAGCATGTGCACATTGAGCACTTGAGTGCCGATGTTGCCCATGACCATGGTGTAGCCATCCGGCGGCGAACTCTTGGCCGCGCTCATCCCGATCACACCTTCGGCACCCGGCTTGTTGTCGATGATCACCGCAACGCCAGACTTGGCATTTAAGGCGTTGCCGACCGCACGCGCGAACAGGTCGGTGCCACTGCCCGGACCGAACGGCACAATGATTTTTATGACCTTGGACTTGTCCGGATAGGTTTGTGCCCATGCCGAACTCGAAAGCACAAGGAGGATCAAGCCGACGAAGCGAATTAGTTTCATGATCTCTCTGGTTGCAGGTTGAAATATCGCGCGACTGATTATTGTCTTTCCACGTCGCGGAAGGCTTGGCGCGACTCTCTATCAGCTATAGCGAACGTGTATAGCAACTGCTCAATCCGCCTTGATGTTTTTGACTTTAATCAAGCGCGCCCACTTCGCGGAGTCGGTCTTCAGCAGTGCTGCCATTTCAGCCGAGCTGGAGGGGGACGCCTCTGCACCAGAGGCTTCGAGCATTGCCTTGACCGAATCCTTCGAAAGCACGCGCCGTAGCGCTGCACCCACGCGCGCGACATCAGCAGCAGAGCTGCCCTTGGGCGCAAACAACGCATTCCAATTGTCGGCTTCTACTCCGGGCAACCCCATTTCGTCGAAGGTCCTTACCTGCGGCAAAAGGGGATGGCGGCGAGGGCCGGTGATTCCGATCGGCTTGAGCTTGCCGCCCTTGATTAGACCAATTACGCCCGGAATGTCGCTGAAGTACCCGTCGACGTGGCCAGCCATCACGTCAGTAACAGCCGGGCCGCCGCCCTTGTACGGGACGTGAAGGATGTGGAGCTTGGCGACATCGTTCAGCAACTCGATCGCCAGATGCGGCACGCTGCCCGTACCCGAGGACGCGAACTTCAAGTCGGCGCCCTTGCGAGCCGCAGCCACGAGTTCGCCCGCCGTCTTATACGACGAAGAAGGGCTGACGACGAGGACTTCGACGTTCCGCACCACCAGCGACACGGGAACCAGGTCCCTCTCGGGATCGAAAGGCATCTGGCCGCCGAGCGACGGTGTGATGGCAACAGCGCCCACGCTGCTGAGCCATAGTGTCCTCATGTCTGGAGCGGCATGAGCCACTGATTGGCCACCGATGATCCCGTTCGCTCCCGCCTTGTTCTCGACGATCACTTGCTGCCCGAGCTCATTGCCCAACCCCTGGGCAATGGTGCGCGCGACGAAGTCGAGCGTTCCACCCGGCGGGAAGCCCACGACAATGCGTGTGACATTCTGCTGCGCGTAAGCGGCAAGCGGCAACGCTGACATCAGTGCCGCGAGTGCGGACCCGAGCGTAAGAGCGCGACGGGTCTTGGAAATCGTTCTCATAGGAGCTTCCTTAATTAGCCGTGCGGACCAGCGCCACGCTGACCGCGATGGATGCGCATTACGTCGATCGGTCAGGACGTGCTCGGATCGCGAGGCGCAGAGTGGCCCGACGACAGAGCAACTTGGCCACCGTCTACATTCATGATCAGGCCGTGAACGTACTTCGCCTCCGGCGAGGCGAGATACAGGATGGCACTCGCCTGGTCTTCTGCGTTGCCCGCCTCGCCCAGCGGGATGCGAGGAATCCGGTCGGAGTAATGATTGGGATTCTTGGCGTGGTCCGCGGCCGAGAGGTTGCTCCATGTCATTCCTGGACACACCGCATTGACCCGGATGTGGTACTGCCCCCAGTCCACGGCCAGCGCCTTCGTCAAGCCGATCACCGCATGCTTGGATGCGACGTACGAAGCGGCATTCGGGAATCCGACCATCCCGCCGATCGACGACACATTGACGATGGCGCCTGCGCGGCGGGGAATCATGGACCGCACGGCCACTGCCTGCGCCCAGTAGAAGGTGCCGTCCAGGTTGACTGACATGACAAGACGCCAATCCTCGACGCTCACGTTGGCCGTCGGGCCGCGCCGAATCAGCCCGGCGTTGTTGACCAGCACATCGACGCGACCGAAGGACTGCATGATCGCGTCGACGTGTGCATTGACATGCTTTGGGTTGCTGACGTCGCCCGTGAGCCCGAGCGCCTTCCCGCCATGTTCCTGGAGCTGCCTGACGGCACCCTGCGCCAACGCATCGGTCAGGTCCGTGACGACGACCGTGGCGCCCTCCCGCGCGAAAGCTTTCGCCGTTGCGAGGCCAATGCCGCTTCCGGCTCCCGTGACAACGACGATCTGATCCTTGAAACGCATTCAATCCTCACGCGTTCGCCTGGTACGGAGATTGTGTCAGTACCCGACGCGAGATGTGCCCCACTCCATCACTATCAGCTATAGCTACCGCCAATACCTGCGCCCACATAGCTGATAGAGAATTCGCCGTGCGGCACGCCGCATCGAAAGGAACTTGAACATGGCTGGACTCGGCAAGTACGTCCAAATGGGTCATGTGGTTCGCAACATGGATACCGCCCTGGCCTGCTGGACCAAGGTCATGGGAGTAGGCCCATTCGTCGTGCTCGATAGCTCGCTCGGGGACCGGCGGTTTTTTCATCGCGGCGAGCGCAGCGCGGTGGATTTTTCGATCGCCATCTCCTACCTGGGCGACGTGATGATCGAGCTGATCGCGCCGTTGAACTCGGAGCCATCACCGTACAGCGAGTTCCTCGGCAGTGGCAGGGAAGGACTTCACCATGTCGGTCTCTGGCCCGATGACCTTACTAAGAGGTGGGAGACGTTGAAGGAATCGGGCTTCAGCGAAGTGAGCTCGATTCGGCGCCCGGACGGCACGATAGATGTTATTTACTGCGATACGCCGAGCGCGATCGGGGTCATGATGGAACTCGCAGAGATGACGCCTCTGCGCAAGCGTTTCCTGGGCGGAATCAAAGCGCTTGCCGCCACCTGGGATGGCAGTCGTCCTGTCCGGCGGTATGCCGACCGCGCCGCATTCATTGCCTCCGCCGACGGCAGATCATGACGCGCGATCTTTGCTACGAGCTTGCCGAACACGCGGTCGACACCGGTTTCGAATCGCTTCCCGCTTCGGCCGTCGAAGCTGCCAAGAAAAGCATCCTCGACATATTCGGCGTGATCCTCGCGAGCAGCGGGCTCGAGCCTGCAGTGCGCGGTCTCGTGGAACTGGTCCATGAGACCGGGGGCCGTCCTGAAAGCACCGTCCTGGGATTTCCCGGTCATGTGCCGGCCACATGGGCGGCATTCGCCAACGGTGGGATGGCGCATTGTCTGGACTTCGACGACCTCACGCCATGGGGAAACCACGCCACGAGCTCCATCGTTCCAGCAGCGTTCGCCGTCGCCGAGCGTGTTGGGGGCGTCGCGGGCAAGGACATGATCGCGGCGGTCGCCGTCGGACAAGACCTCTTTGCGCGCCTGCTTTGCAACGTGGACTGGCGTAAAGACTGGAACATGTCGACGGTTGTGGGCGTGTTCGCAGGTGCCGCGGCCTGCGCACGTGTCCTCGGCTTGCCCGCCGACCAGATCGCGAATGCCTTGAGCATTGCGAGCATGCAATCGGCTGGAACGATGGAGGTTGTGTACGGCATCGGCGGCGATATGCGAGGGATGTACGCCGCGTTCTCGGCGAAGGCCGCTGCCCTGTCTGCGTTGCTGGCGCAACGGGGCCTGACCAGCGTGAAATCCGCCTTCGAAGGCAAGGTCGGTTTCTTCAACACTTACTTCGACGGGCGCTATCAACGCGACAAGATACTGGAAGGATTAGGCAGCGACTATCTCGGCGACAGGACCCTCTTCAAGCCGTGGCCGGCCGTTGGTCCTGCACACAGTCACATTCACGCCGCGATTCAGTTGGTCACCCAGCACGATCTCGCCATCGACGACATCGAGGAAATCCGGGTTCATGCCGGCGACTACCAGCAGATCATGTGCACTCCCCTGGAGTCGCGCCGCAAACCTGACACGCTCGTGGACGCCAAGTTCAGCCTGCCGTACCTGGTGGCGGTCGCCGCAGTCCACCGGGAGGTCAAGATTTCGCATTTCGCTGGCGACGCTTTGCGCGATCCGCGGGTGCTCGCGATGGCCAGGAAAGTTGTGCCTGTGCCGGACGCTGCCTTCGACTGGAAGTTTGAGCTCCCGCTCGGGCGCGTCGTCATCCTGACGAAGGACGGCCGTTTGCTCGACCTGGTCGGCACGAAGGTGCCTGGAAGCGCCCAGGCGCCGCTCGCCTGGGATGACCTCACGCGCAAATTCTCTGAATGCGTGTCCGTGGCCGCAGCGCCGCCGTCCGATCGACAGATCGAAACTGTGTCCCGCATGGCTCAGCAGCTTGAGTCGCTCGAGGACGCAACGGAGTTGTTGCACGTCCTCCAACCGAGGCATTGAGTCATGACACCTTCTACTCCTCGCTGGGCAGCCCTTGACGGCCTTGCGATGCGCTACACCTACACCGGCGAGATTGGTCGACCGCTACTGCTTTTGCACGAGATGGGTGGCTCGCTGGAAAGCTGGGATCCCGTGCTCCCGCTTCTCCCGCGCAACCAGCGAATTATCCGTTGCGACATGCGCGGCGCGGGAGGGTCTGAAAAGATTCGAGCGGATATCACCTGTGATGCACTCGCCGACGACATTGCGGGCCTGCTGGACCACCTGGATGTCGCCCAGGCTTATGTCACCGGCTGCGCAATTGGCGGCTGCATGGGCCTTACGCTGGCGATCCGTCACCCAACGCGAGTGCATCGCCTTGCGCCCATCAACCCGCCGACCGACGCGGCTGGTCGGGCAGGTGAAGTTCTGCGTGACCGCGCCGCCCTCACCGATGCACACGGTATGCGCGCGGTAGTGGAGTCGGCGCTTGCGCGTTCTTATCCTGAAATCCTCCGTACCGCGGACAAAGGTGCGTACGAAGCATACGCAGCACGCTTCGTGACGAACGATCCTACGAGCTACGCGCACATCCTTCGCGCGCTGCTGAATGTGAATTTTGACGGCCGCCTCGAGACGATCACGTGTTCCACACTGTTCATCGCAGGACGACACGACCTCGTTCGTCGTCCCGCTGACACCGCGAAGGTCGCCCAGCGGGTGCGCAACGGTCGGTTCATGGAAATCGACGGCGGCCACATTCCATCCGTGCAGGCGCCAGCCGCCCTGGCTGCTGCGCTAATTGATTTCTTTGAACTGAGAGCGAACCAATGAACCAGAAAGTCATCCTCACCTGCGCCGTCACCGGTGGCGACGACACCGCGCGTCGGTTTTCATCGGTCCCGTTCACGCCTAGGCACATTGCGGAGGAAGCGATCAGCGCCTGCAAGGCGGGTGCTTCCATCGCGCATATCCATGTGCGCGATCCGGAGACTGGCAAGCCCAGCATGGCGCTCGCGGCCTACCGCGAAGTCGTCGAGCGCGTCCGCGACAGTGGCAGTCCGGTCATCGTCAACCTCACCACGGGCCCGGGCGCCCGCTTCATCCCAAGCACCACTGAGGCGAACACGGCAGCACCCGGCTCCAACCTGCGCACGCCGCAGGAGCGCGTCCAGCACATTCTCGAGCTCAAGCCCGAGATCTGCAGCCTGGATATGGGGAGCCTCAACTTCGGCAAGGGTGCTTTGATCAATGTACCTGCGCACATCGAGGTCATTGCCGAGGGCATTCGCAGCGCAGGCGTCAAACCGGAGCTCGAGATCTTCGACCTTGGCCATCTCGCACTGGCGCTTGACATGGTAAAGCGCGGCTTGGTGGACCGCAGCGCCATTTACCAGATAGTGCTGGGCGCCCCATGGGGCGCTCCGGCGACGACCGAATCGCTCGCCGCGATGAAGAGCCTCCTGCCCCACGATGCGCAATGGGCGGCATTCGGTGTCGGGCGCTGGGAGTTCCCAATGGTGGCCCAGTCATTCCTGCTGGGCGGGCATGTGCGCGTCGGCCTGGAAGACAACCTCTACCTCGAGAAAGGCAAGCTGGCGCCCGACAATGCCTCCCTCGTGACCAAGGCTCGCTTGCTCATTGAGACACTCGGCGGCAGCCTCGCCACACCTGCCGAAGCACGCACTCTGCTCGGGCTTGCAGAGCTTCATGCATGACCTCGAGTTTGAGGATAGCCTGCGTCCAGCTTACGCCTGACGGCGACCGCGCCGCCAACACTGAGACAGCGGTTGCCGCGATCCGGCGCGCGGCATCCGATGGTACGAACCTAGTTGCTCTTCCTGAGTACGCGGCGCAATTGCATTCCAGCGGCCGCGTCATGCGGGCCGGCGCCGGTACCGAGGCGACCGACGGGGCACTGGCCGCCTTTCGTGCTGTTGCCCGGGAATGTGATGTCTGGGTACTGGTCGGCTCGCTCACCATACGCAGTGCCACCGACAAGATCTGTAACCGTTCGTATCTGATCGCGCGAGACGGCGCGATCACGGCAACCTACGACAAGCTGCACATGTTCGATGCGACCTTGCCTGACGGTCGTACGATCCGAGAAAGTACTTTATATCAGGCAGGGTCGCGAGCTGTCCTAGTCGAGTCGGAGTGGGGCCGCTTGGGGTTGACGATCTGCTACGACCTGCGCTTCCCGCAACTCTACCGCGCTCTAGCGCAAGCTGGCGCGAGGGTCATCTTCGTCCCCGCGGCCTTCACGCGCGCGACCGGGCAAATGCACTGGCACGCGTTGCTCAGAGCCCGGGCCATCGAGAACACGTGCTATATCGTCGCTCCTGCCACCTGCGGCACCAGTCCTGACTCCCACTCCACATTCGGTCACTCGATCGTCGTCGATCCTTTCGGCGCCATCGTCATGGAAGCGAGTGACGAGCCCGGTGTCTTTCACGCGAAAATCGATCTGTCCAAGGTGGACGTTGCGCGTTCGCGAATTCCCTCGTTGACCCACGACCGTCCATTCACAGTCGACATCGTCAACGCCGTGCTCGATCAAGTTTGAGAGGACAGAGCGGTGAATCTAGGAATCGAGGGCAAACTTGCCCTGGTAACAGCCAGCAGCAAGGGGCTTGGCTTTGCAGTCTGCGAGGCGCTCGCAGCAGAAGGCGTCAATCTGATGCTATTTGCGCGCAACGCGCGCGAACTTGAAGGCGCAAAGGCGGACCTGACGAAACGCTATGCAGTGAAGGTCCACTTCATCGCCGGCGACATGACCCTGCAGGACGACATACGCCGCCTTGGTAGAGCGCTGCGCGAGCTCAACGGCCTAGACATACTCGTTTTGAATACCGCCCGCCCACCCCATCCCCTGCGCGAATTTCTCGCAGAGACGGATCTCGAGCGCTGGGATGTTTCCTACCGCACCCAACTGCTAGCTGCCTGCATGGTGCTGCAGGAGGTTACGCCAATCATGATCCAAAAAGGATGGGGTCGCATCGTCGCCATCACAACCGCGTCGGTCAAGCAACCTATGCCGCTTCATGCGCTATCCACCATCTTTCGCGCGGGACTGATGGGGGCGCTCAAGCAGATGGCCAACGAAATCGCCGCGACTGGCGTAACAGTCAACTCCGTCAGCCCGGCTGCCATCCGCAGCACTGCGTTCGCTGGAACTTTCGACGTGGAGGAGCGAGCGCGTGGCACGCCCATGAAGCGCCTGGGAACCATGGAGGAGCTTGCAGGAACGGTGGCCTTCCTGACCTCGCAACAGGCCGGTTACATCCACGGATCAAATATCCAGGTCGATGGCGGTTGGACCGCTACGATGTTCTGAGCTTCGACCAGGCTCTCGTGCTCGCTGCGGTGCGCTATCGGCGTGCTCCATACGAGCTATAGGAATTCGGCATAATCAGGCGTGGACCTCGCGCGCCTGAAGTATTTCGCCGCTGTGGCCGACACGGGCAGTTTCAGTCGCGCTGCCGCCGCCTTGCACCTCACCCAACCATCCCTCAGCCGGCAGGTGAAGCTGCTGGAAGCGGAGCTAGGCCAGCACTTGCTGGAGCGTCACGGTCGTGGCGTGGTGCCCACCGAGGCAGGTACCGCGCTCCTCGAACACGCGCGAGCCATCCTTGATTTGGTAACACATGCCAAAGCTGACATGGAGGAGCGGCGACGCAATCCGCGTGGGCGGTTGACGATAGGCCTTCCTCCTCGTGTAGCACACGTTATTGCGACCGACTTCATCGAGCAATTCCGCGCTCGCTATCCGGACGCTAGTGTGGCCGTGACGGAAGGCCCCAGTCTGCGGCTTCGCGAATTGATCATCACCGGGCGAGTCGATCTTGCAGTGCTTTTCGACCCAACGCCGTCACCGCAGGTTCTGCAGGAAACTCTGCTGCGCGAGCCGCTGGTGCTGGTAAGCAAGCGACCGCTGCCGGACCGTGTGCCGCTAGCGGACCTCGTGAAGCATCGGTTGGTGATGGGCAGTGCTCCCAACGCATTGCGCCGATTGCTGGATGAGCATGCCGCGCCGCGCGGCATAGCCCTAAGAATCGTTGCCGAGGTGGACGCGGTGCAAACCGTTTTGGACTTGGTCGCGCGGGGCGTCGCCGACTCAGTGCTACCAAGGAGCGCAACGCGCCTCGCCAACGACTATGGGTCGCTACATGCGGCTGAGATCTACGCCCCGGTTCTCCGGAATAGGTTGGTGTTGGCTCAGCCGACGGCGCGTCCAGCCTCACGGCTCAGCCGCTTTGCCGGCGAACTCATGCGCCAGCTGGTTGCGCGCACCTTCGGAGGAAAGCCTCGCTGACCCCACCAAGCATTGCCGCCGCATGACGGTATGAGAGTCGCGCTGGGGGTACTGGACGCGCCCGCGTCATTCAATAGCGTCAATTGCGGCGAGGAAAGCGATTCCCGCCGCCTCAACCGAACCACAGTTTCACATTTGCCGGGGCCTAGCGGCAATAAGAGTCCCCACTCGACATAAGTCGTCGAGGGGGACTGGACTAAGTGCTTGAGGAAGTTGGCGCGCCCGGCAGGATTTGAACCCACGACCCCCTGGTTCGTAGCCAGGTACTCTATCCAACTGAGCTACGGGCGCGAAG
>Ga0137394_10003503_pt1 | contig 11821 bp, 9 predicted proteins | sample czobulk116metaG_FD_108278 | JGI IMG/M metagenome (GOLD analysis project Ga0137394, IMG submission 108278) | Vadose zone soil microbial communities from Angelo Coast Range Reserve, California, USA - czobulk1.16 metaG | ecosystem: Environmental > Terrestrial > Soil > Vadose zone | place: USA... | reverse complement strand
TACGAGCCGCGGCTATCGAGTCTGCTGGGCCGACCGAGCCGCGACCTGTCTGGACGCCCTGGATGAGTTTCCCGATGTCCGAGTGGTCCTTCTCGATCTCAGCGTCGGCGGCACCGAGCTCCTACGGCATATAAAGATGAAAAAGCCCGATGTCGAGGTGATTATGATGACAGGGCAGGGCCAGGAGGGGCTTGCCAAACGATCGATCAGCCTCGGGGCGTTCGCTCATCTGCCCAAGCCGCTGGATGTATCCATCATGGAGAAGCTGGTGGGCGTTTGCGTCAAACAACAGGATAAAAAAGGAGAGTCGACGTAGCCCGCCCACGTCCGTCGTACGGATGTACGGACATGAATCGGGAGCGGGGCCGAGCGACCGCCGGATGACTGCCCAGTTGGCAGTTGATTACCACCTTCTGCAGGACAAACTTCCGTATTGCTGGACGTCCTTGTCTTAGGTACGCTGCCTAACATACGGGATCGACGGCGCCTCGAAGGATCTAGGCAAAACTGGCAATGGAGATGCCATAGGCGATGCGGGGAGCAGGATGCCTCAAAGCGGGGAGATCAATACCAACTTCGGAGTATTTAGGAATGTTTGTTGCGGTCGCGAAATTATCATTCGGGAGGGCGCCACATTTCCCGGCTGTCAGAACCATCCGAAATCGGTTGCCGTCTGGCAGGCCATTGAATTCGAAATCATCAACGCTATAACCATTAGGAAAGAAAAGCAGACCGATCCTGCCGCGTGATGTCCTGTTGGCAGAAATCGGCTCTCTAAATCGGTCTCGTCTCCCCATCCGTACTGACAGACATTTTTTACAGGGATTCGGCAAAATGCCTGCCAACGGCGACACCAATACACAATTAGGCATCTATAAGAGCGTTTGCTAGGCGTATTTGGTGTGTTCGCGCGTCAATTGAGCCTGAGACTGCCTGCGCTGTTCAGCAACGGAGAGATCAACCCGCAAGGCGGATATTACAAGACGCTCTGCTGCGATCTAGAGTTCCACATCCCCGTGGGAACGATCTTTCCCGACCGTCCACGGCATGAGAACCTGCCGACCGTCTGGAGAATGATTAAAGACGAATCCAGCGACGAAACTAAGAAACGCTCTGCGGGTGAGTGAAGTGCGTTTTTGCAACTTGAAGCTGTAGGACGAAAGGCGATGGGTTTTCAGGCCGATTCCCTATAGGGTTTCCAATGTCGCCCGGGATATGTTCCCAACATATGTAACTTTGATCTCTTCGTTCCAAAGCGAAGGCCCGCAGTTTTCCTAACTGGCTGCGGGCCCTTTTTATTGTTTAAGGTGGGTCAGTAGCGGCGGCCTATGACCGCGTGCTTAAAGCCCGGCGACTAACGTTGATGAAGGCTCACGGCTCGCTGCATCGGTCGCAAACAAGATCGATACCCATTTCGATATCAGAGGATTCTAAACTGCTCGTGAATGCGCTGCTCGGGTAGCCGGTCAGGGTGATGTACCGCCGGACGAAAAAAGGACCCGCAGCAAGAGGAACTGCGGGCCTGCGCTTTGGAGCGGATAGGATTACCAAGGTCAGTAGCTTGGGAAGATATCCCGATGACATCGGAGACCCTATCGGGGAGCGTCCTTAAAACCGACCGCATTTCGTCCTACAGATCAAATTTGTTTTGCAATGCAGATGCCGGCGTTTGACTTGCCCTGGCACGGGAGTATCTTTGGGGAGGGCCCAACGAGGGTTCCTTCTGGAGTGTTCTGCTTGGTCATTCTGGATCGTACGCTTATTACTGAGGCTGGAAAACTCACCACAGCTGCAAATGTTCATCAGATGAAGATGCGTATCTTCCTCTACGAGGAAGCAGTGCAACTGCACAATACCGGCCATCCTCGACATCGCATATATCATCAGCACTATGAGGATCTCCTCCGGCAATACGTCGCCACTGCAGGTCCGGCAAGGTTGATGCGTGAAGAAGCCCGCCAGGTTAGCATCGTCGCCCAGGAAACCCGGGAGCATAGCGAGCGACTCAAAGGGGAGATGCGCGATCTGAAGGATGCTTTTGATATTCTGAAATAGGGAATTCGCTTTGTGCACAAAGCGCAGAATGACTTTCGTATAGTGACATGAGCGGAAGAAAACCGGATGGCAATAGGCAAGAAGCCAAGAACGCTCCGTGCCGGAAATCGATGCGTAATGCTGCGGCAATAAACGCCATGGATTGGGGAACGGTTTGGGTCAGGGTCTGAAGGACGGCTCTGGGTCGCGCGGTCCGTTGTGCGAGGCTCCATCGATCATCGCCTTCTCACAGTGTTGTTGACCGCAGTGGCTTGCGCTGTTTCACCATCGGGGCTGGACGGCATCAGGTTGCCAGCGTTTTGATTCTTAGCGGGAGTCGATCTCTGCCGAGACGTCTCAAGCGCCGTTAACCTCGGCTGGGGCCGTCACTTTGTTTGGAGCGGCTTGCGTTGTCAGTGGAGAGTTTTGAGTGTGAGTCAATCCGTCTTACTCAGAAACCCACAACTCAAAACTCAACGACTGCGCGGGCCATCTCCGATGCTTCGGGGATCTCAAAGGCGCAATCGCATGCCTACACTGCCCCGAGCTTCGCTTGGAGATCCTGGACGAGGTTCTGAAGCACTATTTGATCATATCCTCTAAAGAAGGCCTTCAAATTCCCTTTCGAGTCCGTGTTGGTCACATCACCCGTAACCTGCAGGCGAATCTTCTCTACCTTGGTTGCATCATTGGTTGAAGTTACGAGCTTCACGCTGATCTGCACGGTGTAAAACCAGTTGTCCTTGAGCACTACAACACTTTTGTTCGCAGTGGTCCTGAGATAGCCCGACGCCTTTTCCATTGTTGCAATGTCGTAATTGTGTTCTAGCAGGGTATTGAGCATTGTCTGCCAGACCTTCTCATAATCCTTCTGAATGTCCGCCCGAACGGGCAATTCGCGCCAAATTGGATCGCCGACAACGAGTCTCGTCTTGAGAGGTTTAGGGACCGACTGGGCGGATGCGGTCGCTACGGCGAGCGACACAATTGCCATCAATACTACCAAACGTTTGCTGACCATGTTAAATGAAGCCTCCGAAAAAATGAGTTTTAGGGCTCACCCTTATACATGGAGGGCAACCCGCAGACAATCGGAATATCGGGGTTGAGACAAGGACGACCCTAAGACTTTTACTTTGAGCATCGGCCTACAAGCAGATAGGGCTTTCAGGAATTTCAATTAAGGTCGGACGGCCCGAATGGAGATGGTCCTTTGATTCTTGAACACTACGCCAGCATCGCTCGTGAGTATTTCCTCCAGAAAAAGACGCCATGCCTCAACACACGCCGGAGTGCTGTCGTTCCTGTGCACCAGTGCTTGATGCAATCCAGGTCGAGAGGGCAGCTCTCGCGCGCAGTGATGACTCTCCCTTCGCCGACCGCCAGATGCGACGTTGGCAGAGTGGCTCCGCCATGAGTGCCTTTTAGCTGGCGTGCCTGGGGATTGCTCGTTTCAAATCCTTGGAATCTCCCGCTTGGGTCCATCCTGAGGGCGTTATCGAATGTGCTTGCGAAAGAGGTGTGTGGACAAGTTCCTTGCGGCCGAAGGCCTATCGTCGCGCCCGAAGTAGCCTAAATCTTTGTCTCTTCGTGTCTTCGCGACTTTGGTGTTGACAGCACCATGACACGAACCGACAAAGGTAGTTTGCGAGAATTAAGCTTTGCGGCGCTACCACCAAGGAAGGCCCGGGTAAGCATCTACAGGATGAGAACATGAGCATAAGTTTCAGGATCTTTAGATTTCCTTTGCTAAACCTCTCTGTTTCAAGGGTTCAGACTTTCGTCGGTCTTGCCGCAGGCATCCTGTCGATCACAGGCGCTCTCGTCGCCTTCATCAAACCCGGTCCCGACAAAGGCGAACTCGTGGCGATTGTGCAGGACGCCAAAACAGAGAAGGCCATGTCTGATGCGACGATCGAGATCCTGACACCGCGGGATGCCGTCATTACAACACTAAAGCCGAACTCGTCCGGAAAGGCGCGCTACACGTTAGGTGAGGGTCATTATCGCCTCCGCGTGAGCCATCCTCGATACGGCCAAGAGGTCCGCGAGGTGCAGTTGATCGCGAGTCAGACCACCGAGGTTCGCGTACAACTGCGCGCGGGCTCTATCGGTGGCGCCATGCGGAGGCTATTCCGCCACTAGTCGCCCTCGATTTATGCCGTGCTGCCGGTCCGAAAAGAGGATTACAGGCGCTCAAGGATTTGTCTGCCGCCTGTTCCTGACGTTCAGGACGTGAGTAATGGAAAAGCGGCGAAACGCCCGGGTGATCTTCGCCCTTTCTTTCAAGTCCTGAGTAGTCGGCTCATCGATAATCTCGCCCAAGAACCACGCGTGCGTGCAATTCGCGAATTGGTGTCGTGGTTGTGGAACTCGCGCGGCCAAGGCGGCTGGAGCTTTTTTCCCAGCCGACTGGCCCGGTTGCTGGGTGCCACTGGGTGCCACGGGTGCCAAAATTTGTCCCAGTTTGGCCGCACTTGGCCAACTGTAACTTTCTTAAACCATTGATACTACAGGGATGCCCTGTAAATTCACACGCAGGAGGTCATCGGTTCGAGACCGGTCGGTCCCATTTCGAATCAATCACTTAGGGCGCGGTTTTTCCCCGCCCTTGCTCATTTTTGGTGCAGGGTGCCACTGAGTGCCACGACATAGGAGGTCATTCCGAGTCGCACGCACACGGGTGTGCGGCCGGTGATTCGGCAAATCGATTTTCAGCTTCATTAAATGGCCTGTCTCCGAAGTCCGAAGTAAACTACCGCGCATCAGAGGCCCTTTCCATGAGGATTGACCCGGGACAGAAGCTCGGACTCTACGAGGTTATAGCGGCGATCGGTTCAGGTGGGATGGGCGAAGTGTATCGAGCCCGCGATAGCAAACTCCACCGCGATTTGTAAAAGCCTGTCCCTACGTTGATCGTTGCCGTATCGATAGTGATCCTCGCGATTGTCGGAGTGTTTTGGCGGCTAGCCGGAGATACCGTTTCCGCGCCGCAATGGGCGGGGACTCTTTTGAATGGGCCGAGCGTTGCCAACAATCCTCGTCTCTCACCGGATGGCCGCACCCTAGCATTTTTAGCGCTGGTGGACAACTTGTCGCAGGTGGCCGTGATGAATCCCGACTCGGGCAACTGGACGGTTCTCACGAAGGATCGCTCACGTGGTTCCTCGATCGACATGTGCTGGTCTCGAGACGGGTCAAGGATTTATTTTGATCGCTATGACAACGTGCCACGCGGCATCTTCAGCGTTCCTGCTCTCGGTGGCGAAGAACGTCTCATCCTGGAGGATGCGATGGCTCCTGAGTCGCTGCATCGAGGCACACAAGCTTGGTACATCTGGCTTTCGTGCTAACACGTGCTAACAACATCAGCCAAACTGACCCAAAATGAGACAAAGGCTGAACGTCCAAATTTAGACCCGAACTACTCGAAAACTCAACGTCTTGGGAAGTGATCAAAACTGAGACAAAATCGGCGAAAAATGCCGGTTTTACCTTGACACGGTAGAGGTCATCGGTGCGATCCCGGTCGCGCCCATTGGTTCTAACCTCTCCCGTTTCATAAGTTTTACCAGCCGGTTGTTAATTCACCCGATTGCCTGCAACAGGCAAAAACTGCCCAATTCTGCCAATTTGTTTTCCAAACCGCCCAATTCCTTGCCGAGACGGTCCGCTGCGATCGGCTTGTTCTCGTCCATGCCGACCGTGTAAACAAACTGCATTTTGACTTCGGCATGCCCCATCATTTCAGCAATGTCCTCCGCGGGAATTCCGTTTTTGTGTAATCAGTTGTCAAACGTGCGACGGAACGTCAACCAGCTCGCGCGGAACTATGGGCATTGAATGGCCGGTCTGGGTTGCATGGGAAATGGAAAGGTATTGGTTCGGTCGAGATCCCCGCTGACGCTTGTCGCAGACTACCTGACTTCCACGACCTGAAACCGCTCCGGCGAGCCCAAGTTGACGATACCGTTACGTATCATGATTCGGGCCTTTGTATCTTCGTGTCCAGACTTAGCAGCGCCGCACCGTAACAACAGGCCGCCGCGATCGAGGTCGCAGTAAAACCCAAAGCGGGACCCAGGAGCATAGCAAGCGCCGAGCCGATGACTGTGAAAAAGCCGTTTACTCCCCAGGCCCACGGCACAAGCGCCGGCGCAGAGCCGTGGACCATGCGCAATCCAATAGGAAAAGGCATCCCCAGGAGAAACCCGGTGGGGGCCACAGCTGCCACTGCGATCATCACACGCCAGGCAATCGGCAGACCCAGAGACACCGTGAAGACCCACGGCAGGGCAAGCATCGTTACGACCATGGCGCCGATGGCGGCGCCGAGCGTGGCGGCAGCGAGTCGCGGCGTCGCCGTGCCGAAGCGGTCTGTGGCGAAGGCTCCGGCGCCGGTAAACAGGAGCAGGGTCGCCAGGATCACGGAGAACGTGTACACCGGCTGGCCGAGAAACAGTGTGAAGCGCTGCAAGTACACAATCTCAATCATGATGAAGCCGAGGCCAAGACCGGCGAAGTACACCAAATACTTCCAGCACGCGGGGACGTACAGCCCCTGCCTGGCAAAGCGCACCAGTGGAAGCAGGATCAGTATCACGGCGATGATGGTCGACTGGCCGAGCAGCGTGATGATCGCGACGACGGCGATCCAGTGTTCCGCCAGATGCCCACCTCCTAATCCGAAGGCGTAGAGCACGGAGCGGGGACCGACGCTGGACCACTGCACCTGCAGATTGAAGAACGGCCAATCGTCGGTCGAGGGACGCAGATCGAGTTCCTGTTCGCGATAGAACTGCCGCAGGTCGGATGTGGTGAGTATGTCGTGAATCGGTTCCCCCGGGCGCGAATCGAGCGGTGAGTACAGGATCTCGGGCGGTCCCAGCTTCGGCAGGCCGGCCGATCTTGTCTCGAGACGTTCCCGGATGGCCGACAACTCTTCCGCCGTGAAGCGAGCCTTCTTGAACAGCAGGCCGTCATGGGGCTGGCGCGGCCCGAACGGCGCAAGCGGCGAACGGAAGCCGACGACGTGCCAGGCGGCATCCGCGATTCCGCGTTGCTCGAGCACCTCGCGGATGGTGGCGGCAAAGCGAGCGAGCTGTGTGCGAGGGCGCGTCACGAGCAAGATTCCGTCGGGAGCAAGATGGTCGAGGAAGTCCTCGAAGGCCTCCTTCGTAAACATGTAGCTCTCTGTCAAACCCATCGCCCCCGCAGCGATGGTCGAGTTGCTGATCGTCTGGATGGCGATGATCGCGTCGTAGGTCTCTCCGGAGCGGCGCACAAAGCTGCGGCCTTCATCCGAAAACACCCGCACCTCCGGCCTGTCAAAGAGGCCTCCCGTGCGCTCGCGGAAGCGCCGCGTAACGACGTCATTAATGATGTCGTTGACCTCGACGGCAGCGATCGAGGACGCGCCGAAGGCCAGCGCCTCGAGGACCTCACGTCCCGCGCCCGAACCAATCACGAGCACTCTGGGGCGTTCCTTTCCCACGAAAGCAATCCCCGGCGCACGGTAGAGCGCGGGATTGCCAAGCACTGCGGAAACGCCATCACGCAGGTCTCCAATGCCAGTGCCGGCACTCCCACCATCGATGACAACGCCAAGGCCGGGCACCGGCCAGCCCTCGTCGGGCCGCGCTGGGAGTTCGTAGACATCGATGCGGGAGAAGGTGTTCCACGCCGTGTAGACCGGCCGACTCGCGCTTTCCTTCAGCGGATGCTTCTTCTCCGAGGTGATGCGGATCGGGATCGCTTGCTCGGCGAATGGCGCGAAGCCCGCGATGCAGCCGCCGAGCACGGCCGCGCAGGCTGCGATCCGCGCGGCGTGCCGGTAGCTGAAGACGGATGCCGACAACATCCCCACGGCTGCCGCGAGCGCCACAGACCCAGAACCTCCGACCTGCCCCATGGTCAGCGCCACAGCTGCGCAACCCGCAGCCGCGCCGACAAGGTCCGCGGCATACAACCGGTTGATCCGTCGCGAGCCGCGGGTCAGTAGCAGCGCGATTGCAAGGCCCGAGCAGAAGAACGGCGCCGACAGCAAGAGGTATGACATCGGCATCAGCAGGATCTGCCACGGGTCCGAGAGCAGCATAAACGGATCGAAGGGAATGTGCTGCATGGCCCAGAAACTCGCCAGAGTGACGAGACCGAAGACGATCGCCAGCCAGGCCAGCGTACGATCGAGTGGCGCCCGGACGCGTAGTCCGGGCCACACGGCCAGCACCACCCCGGATGCACCAAACCCCAGTAACGCCGTCGAAATGATCAGGAAGCCGAAGTGATAATAGAGCGTGACGGAAAGAACCCGGGTCAGAGCCAGTTCCAGCAGGAGTGTGCCGAGGGAGAGCAGCAAAATGCCCACATAGTGCCGGACCTCGATCTTATCGAGATAGTCTCGCTCATTCATATCCATTCCTTATCCTCAGCAACGCCCGTTGCACGCATCTTCTACCCCATGGAGTGCTCGGCGAACAAGGGGAATCCCGTTCTCTGGGGATTGCCGCCGGATCAGAACTTCTGCCCGATGTTCAGCACCACCCACCGGCCTGGTTGCCGGTAGGCATGGGACACGCTTCCGCCCTGTTCGTATTTGTTTCAAACAGAACCAGCGTCAGAGCCGCTGAGCAGCTAAGAGCAAGAACCGGTCTCGGAATGAAAATCCCCATTTCATATGGAGTCTTCCCTCCACCGACACTCGCTATTTGTCAGCTCGCGTATCGCGCTCCCAACAAGAATGTCAACGAACATGCGACGTCTTCCTTGACAGGGGGTCTTCGCCATAGGTAATGTCGGCGCATCTCATAAAAACTCGTGGCCACCAACGTCCGGACGCACTCTTGCTTTAAGGAGGCTTCAAATGAAACTGCGGCGATTGGTATGGTTGGCCCCGTCGGGTTCCTATTGGCGCTGCCGCTGGTTGCGCGCGCGCAAGATTCGACGGTGACTGGTAACGTGCGGGACAACACGGGCGGCGTGCTGCCCGGGGTGGCGGTCACCGCGACGAACGAAGCGCAGGGGACCAGGTTCGTTGGCGTTACCGATGAGCGCGGGGTGTATCGCATTCCGGTCCTCCCCGCCGTCTACCGGCTGACGGCAGAACTGCCGGGTTTTACGACCGCCGTCCGGCCGGGCGTCGAGGTGCTGCTCGGAAGACAAGTGATATTGAACCTCGACATGACGGTTGCCGGACTGCAGGAAACAGTGACCGTAACAGGTGACGCGCCGCTTTTGGACACCAGCTCTTCGAACATCGAAGGAAATATCGACCGGCGGCAAATGGAAGATATTCCGCTCAACGGCCGCAACTGGATGGACCTGACGTTGCTGGCGCCGGGCAGCAGACAGAATGCCTCGAGCGAAGTTCCGCTGGATCGGCAGGGATTCTTTCAGGTCCAGGTCGACGGCCAGCAGGCGACGTTGACGGTGTGTTGTTCGCAAAACCAACCGCGCTACAGCCGCGATTCGATTGCTGAGTTCGTGCTCTCGACGAACCGATTCGACGCCACCCAGGGACGAACGATGGGCATGATGGTGAATGCCGTCACCAAGTCCGGCACGAACAGACTATCCGGGACAGTTGCGGGTTACTTCCGTGACGATAAATTGAACGCGGCCGACTTCATTCAGAAGCGGGTGATCCCCTACAAGGATCAGCAGCTCAGCGGGACGGTTGGAGGCCCAGTCGTGAGGGACCGTGTCCATTTCTTCGCTAACTGGGAATACGAGCATGAGCCGAACACGATCACGTTTTCAAGCCAGTATCCGAACTTCAACGTCGATCTGCAGGGCACGCGCACCGAGTCCAAAGGCGGTGTGAAAATGGATTTTCAGTTCAACCCGCGGAGGCGGTTGGCCGTCCGGTGGAACAAGTACAAGAACCTGATTCCGAACTCCGGCGGTGGCGCCTCGAATCATCCGTCGACATCGTCAGCCAACAACCGGCACGCCAATCAGATATTCGCAACTTACACGGAGGTACTCTCGAACAAAACCGTGAATCAAATCAAAGGTGGTGTTAACGAGAACTTTTACACGCTGGAGCCCGTTGCCGGTTATTCGACGACGCCGAACCAGCGGCCTCCGGGCACGCCGGAGATTTTTGAGGGAGTGTTCGCCGGCCGTGCCGTTCCGGGCGGCACGCCACGGATTAATTTTGCCGGTTACTCGATCGGCGCGGCTACCAATACGCCGCAGCGTACGGGGGAGAAAAACTATCAGATTCGTGATGACTTGACGACGGCTTTTGAACTCGGTGGCCGTCACGACGTGAAGCTTGGTGTCGACTTCATCCGCTACACGATGCCCCAGAATTGGTGCAACCAATGCGACGGAACGTTCACTTCGAATTCGCGTCCGCCGGCGAATATCCAGCAACTCATACCCGTTTGGGACGACGCGTCCACGTGGAACCTCGCCGCGCTGTCGCCGCTGATGCGTGACTATCAAGTCGCCATCGGCAACTTCGCATGGGTCCTCAAGCGCGAAATCTACGCGGCGTGGTACCAGGATGACTGGAAGATCTCCGATCGCCTGACGGCGAATATGGGCGTCCGCTACGATCTGGATCACGGAGCCCAAGGTGAGTGGGTCAAGTTCGAACCGTGGCTGTCGGGCCACAGGCCTACCGATAAGAACAACGTGGCGCCGCGCGTTGGGTTCGCGTACCGGGCAACCGACCGGACAGTTATCCGCGGGGGATACGGTCTGTTCTTCACCGAGCTCGAGGATGATGCCCTGCACCAGTCGTACCTGCAGACACAGCACATTTTGACCACGATCCCGAACGACGGCCGGCCCGACTTCGCTTCGAACCCATTCAACGGGCCGAAGCCTACCGCTGAGCAGCTGGCCGCCAGAACGTGCAACGTCAACCACAACGCGCCAGGCTGCTACTTACGTTCGGTTCCGAACAACGTGGAGATCCCATTCGGACCCCACGATACGTCCTATAGCCAAATGGCGTCGCTTGGCGTCCAGCGGCAGTTCGGAACATCGGTGGCATGGGAGTCGAACGTTGTGTGGACTGGCGGCCGAAAAGAAGAACGCCGGGAAAACATCAACCTTTCCTATAACCCCGCAACCGGCGCCAACTATCCATTCACCGACGTGAGTCGCCGGCCATTCCCCGAATGGGGTCCTGTATTCGCCGAGATCATGGCGGGCCGTTCCAACTACATCGGATGGGAGAACTCGTGGACGAAGCGGTTCAGCAGCCGGTGGCAGGCGCAGGCCACCTACAGCTTGTCTGGCTTTTGGGACGATAACGGGATCGGCAATCAAGGCATTACGGGTCCGCACATCGTCGACCTCCATCCGGGGGCGGGCATACTGACGGAACTACGTCCGCTGGGATTCCCCGTCGCAGTCGATCTCTCCGGATTACCAACTCGCGCCGACCGACCAGCGGCACCGGGCGACCTTCAATGGCATCTGGGATATAGGCAAGGGCGTCCAGATGAGCGGTCTCTATTTCTTCGGATCCGGTGAGCGCCAGGCTACCAACTACGGCGGCGACCTGCGAAACACAGGGGGCGGAACGGGACGCCTTCGTCCGGATGCAACCATCGCACCGCGTTCGGCGTTAGTGGGATTGCCGATCCACCGGGTGGATATGCGGCTGCGCAAACGGCTATCGCTCGGAGAGAATAGAACGCTCGAAGGCCTGGTGGAGGTATTCAATGTATTCAACCACGCGAACTACGGGTCGTATACGACGTCGGAAAGCAACTCGAGTTACGGCCAACCGTCCTTCAACTCGAACGTGGCCTACCAGCCGCGCATT
>Ga0137394_10003501_pt1 | contig 11824 bp, 12 predicted proteins | sample czobulk116metaG_FD_108278 | JGI IMG/M metagenome (GOLD analysis project Ga0137394, IMG submission 108278) | Vadose zone soil microbial communities from Angelo Coast Range Reserve, California, USA - czobulk1.16 metaG | ecosystem: Environmental > Terrestrial > Soil > Vadose zone | place: USA... | reverse complement strand
TTAAATGATGCTCAGATATGATGACCGAGACAGACTCGATGTGAGATAGAGGTTTCATTGTAGGGCACTGAGTCACTCTACGTCTCTACACTGATCCTTACCTTACCTGAGCCACATGTTGTAGCGTAGCTGGCCAAATATACTGTATTACATAGAGCCAATTGGCGGAAATGGTTTTTTTCACCATTTTTGGTACTAAAAATCCGAGCCGCGAACACATGTGGCCACAAGCCGCAAGCAATGCGTACTCCGTCACCCCTTTGCCAGGAGGATTAATCTTGCCCGTCTCAGAGCACCATGTGGCTGATACCCGAGCAAAAATTTCCAACGTTCCTGGTTGACAGACAGGCCTTCTTTGGTGACGCCGGCAAAGATTCCCATGTGCAGCATTTCTCAAATACATATGTTCTAAAATGCCCTCATGATGATAACACCCACACGACCAATTGGGTTCCTGAGTCAGCACAGAGAGGATATAAGTACCCACAGTCACATGACTCGAATGTCTCTATGTCTCCATCTCCTGAGCCGGCAACATGTGTACGTTTCGCTGACATGCGTCCTTCGGCTGGAGGTGAAGACCTAGACACGTTTCGAGAACGTCCATCGTTATGCGATATCACGTTATTCTAGACTAACCACAATCAGCATGATGGTTGGCCGGTGGGTCAGCCTCGAAGCCTTATGAACATATACTAGTACAGTCCGTGGGGTCGTCCCAGTCCATCCTCCGAGTCCATCCTCATTATCGACGCTCACAACGCCTATTCTTTGCACTCAATGTCTTCACCACGTATCAATAACAACGCCAATGTCTACGGTGAACCTCCTAGCAGAAGAGCAGGGACTCTCGTTATGACAGAGAGGTGGTGGCGAGATCGCTACGATGAGATTGCAAGTCGTGGCTACAAGCTTCGTCCTCGGTATCACCCTCGTTGGAATCCTTCTTGGCTCAAGTCAGGAAAGGACTTCTACACCGTGGCTGACGGCCATCCAACAATTGTATGTCTTGCTCTGTTCCTTTCTCCCTCCTGGACTCAGATCACCGACAGTTGAGGGCAGGGATGGACGCAACCCGCGTGCGAGATAACCTTCAGGTCATGTTCAAAAGAGTTCTCCCTGAAGAGGGGCCCCACGAAATGAGAATCAACCAACACTTTTCGTCACCCGAGCTCGCACAGATGCCCAACAACCACTGCGCACCACTGTTGGACGTTGTCGAGCTTCAGCACCCCGAGCCGCAGAAATTTATGGTGTTACCCCTCCTACGCCCTTTCCATCGATCCAAGATCCGAACATTACGCGAATTCGTCGCCTTCTTCTCCCAAATATGTGAAGTACATGTTCTACCTGTCCCACGTTATACTGGTATTCAGTATTCAGTAACCTCATTTGCACAGGGCCTTCAATTTATGCATGAGCGAAATGTTGCCCATCGGTAAGGGATCAAACATTCAATGGAGAGCGTTTCAACGTCTGAATGCCCTGACAGCGATTGTACGGCCAACAATATCATGGTCTGCGAGTCTAGAATGTATCCGAATGGGTCCCGTCCCACCCAGATCAAGCGTAATAATGGGTGCCTCAATGACACTACCAACTTGAAGCGTCCTCCTTTTTACCATTTCGTCGGCTTTGCTTTATCTCGCCATTATACCTCTCGGGATGTAATCGATGAGCCCTTGAGCGGCGGGTACAAGTCGGCGCCAGAACACCGTTCGCGAAGCCAGTGCAATCCGTTTTCGGCTGATATATATGACATCGGAAACCTTGTGCGTCAAGAGTTCATGGAGGTATGCCCTGTTTCTGAGTACACATTTACGAGATTGGTCTCATCCACCCCCCTAGGAGTGCTACGGCCTCGAATTCATGGAAGATTTGATCAACTCGATGACACTAGAAGATCCGGCTAGGCGACCTCGGATCGAGGAGGTCCTTCAGAGTTTCGCCAGTATTCGAGCATCGCTGAGCAAGGGCAAGCTATGTTCCCTCATAACGTCGAGAAGAGTGCCCAAGTTTTTCTGCGTGGTACAAGAGGCGATACGGTCCATCCTCACATGGTGCTGTACCAATTCCGCAATTCCAGACCACTTTTAAGCCCTGTACTATCTCACTTCTCGATTTTGCGACATCAGTCTTTGTGATGATGTTTTCTCGTCGCACGATGCAACTGTCACATTATTTATCTATTTATTTACAGTAACATTATTTACCAGTTTATTACCATATCAACAGTGACCGGCATCCAATATTCTGTAGCACGATGTGATCAGCATAGCTCATCCTGCGTGATGTTCGTCGCAGTCGCGTTAGGGTCAAATTATGGGCCATGCCCATGAACACTCCGTTGAGTCCCAGCCATTCGAATATCAAAACTGCCCAACGCGAGTTCACGTAACGAGTCCTGTCTGGATGTGTCGTTACCGACTTTGTTAGTGAGTCGTGGTTAGTCAACGCCTTAACGGCCTTAACGTCTTAACCTTCTTGGTCGACCCTTCGAGGCCACTCGTTTGCTTAGATTCCGGGTTGTCCGTGCATATAAACGAATAATGGGACACCCTTCCATGGCTGACATTGGGAGCACTATGAGGCACGGGGCGGAGGAGAGTAAACCACGAAGAAAGGCTTGCAGATACCGTAGTCCAAGTGAAAAATTCCAACCACGGGTGGGACGAAGCGCGATGGCGGAATGACCAAGTGCCCGCGGCCCAGTATGCCAGTGTACGCGAATAGGAATAGAGAGTCAATGGGGTGCGAGGAGTACTACTCACGGTCAAGGATTGCATGGGTCTACATATATATTGGCACCCGGGCCCATGCACGCGCTTCCTGAGTCTCTCATCAATTCAATATTCACTAGTCACTACTTGAACATTGCAACACCCGTAAGATAAGTGCACACCGTCTGCGCCCTTCATCACAAGCTGAGTCAAATCCCTGAGCTGAGATCGCCGCCGTCGAACCTGATCAACACGCACACTACACGTGCACTACACGCATACTGCATCATGTCCGCCGGCACTAGAAGCCACATCCTCCGTTAAGATCACAGTAAGCTAGCCATTATGAGGGACATATACCTTCGACCGAGATGCACCTCGAAGCCTTGTTCCCGATTGCTGATAACAATCACTGCATATAATGGGAATCGGCGGCGGTTGTAAGCGTATTTCAAGTGTAATTGCGATATGGTATCATGATGGTCCTTGAACTCTGGCTACTTATCCGATTTCGAAGTCCATGCGTGTTCAATGTGTCATTGCTGTGTCCATCTCCCAGGTAAACTACATTACTCCGTGTTCATATTGAAGTGACCTCCAGGTTCCGCGTTGTCCGCATTGTTATCCGCTTCCACATGGTCATTCTATTCTGAGGAGCGCATGACTCATGATTGATGCATGATTTCCGACTGTAAGCTTGAAGTCACCCTTGACCCTTGGCCGGTGTCTTGCCAGCGCCACTTCTGCCTAAACCTGACGTAGTCGTAGAACGCATATAGCACACAACTGCCAGATACTCGTGTGGAATCTCCAAAGGAGCCCAAAGTGGAACTCAGGGTGTTTATTCAGCTCTCTTTCTTCCTTTGCATGCCCTTCGGATGCAAAGGGATTATCACTGAGTGTATCTCAACGACGAGTGATAGAAATAAATTTCTATTAGACTTTAAAATGAGCGATCTACATAATACCAACGACAGTAACTCGTGGACATCATATACACGAACATTTAGGTATATTATGGGAAATACGAGGTGCATAGTAGTCTTCAGGGAGCGTAAGGAGCGATTGGTCCCGAAACTTTACAATATGAGTTCAATTCAAAGCGACCAGAGGGCATGAATGACGCTGAACATGTTGCGAGGAATAAGGTGGATGTAGGTGGTCGCGTGGGTGCCACCGTGTGAAATGGTTATGTCCTGTTGCTTCATCGCTGAGCACTTGAAGGCAGCTCTTAGGACCCATGGACTGCGTCGCGGTAATGGCACCCCAGACGACATCGCGGTCCGATGATAAGGATAACAGTTAGTGGTATTATTACAAGCGTGTTTCTCAAGGAGGTCACAAGTACGTGCTCACCCTTTGGGGATAGCGGCCTTGCATGAAAGTACACCAAAGGGTGAGTAAGGCTTGTTTCGCGCAAAGAAAGACAAGGTATATAGTGGGGTTTGTTTTTGGACACGACAGGGGAGCGCAGGTTTCGCTTAGCGATTCGCGAATGTGTGAAAATCTTGCTTAAACGTTTTCGATTAACGGACGCTTCCTAGGATTGATGTCTGTCATCCCATCAACCAGGTCATGCATAAACTCGAAGCCGTCGTACTCTGAAAGAGTAGGTACCTCATCAGCGGCGTGAAGGGCTAGGCATCGCCCATCTTATCCCATGAATTCCTGAAGGACGAGGTTTCCCAGGTAATAAATGGCCGTATGGAACGGATTGCACTGGGTACCATCTCTGTGCTCGGGTGCTGACTTGTCGCTGCCACGAAGCGGTTCGTCAAGCATTTCTCACGTAAGATAATGCCGTGACAAGGAAGAACCAATCATGAAATAACGAGGTGGTCGCTGTGTCCGAGTGTATCGCAACATTCGTGTTTCCGATTCATTTACGTATGGGATCCTCGGGGTAACGTGACAGAGGGATCGAACATGATGTTGCTCGCCCTGCAGTCCCTGGAAAGGTCTTGGGACGTGAATTTCCTCTGCAGGCGTCTACGCGTACCTGTGTGCGACGTTTCGCTGATGCATGAATCGGAGACCCTGATCCAAAAAGTCTTAGAATTGGTTGGTGACGACAACATTTGAGGGGACTCACCTCACAGATTTACCTGAAGAATGCCACAAATTCACCAAATGTTTGGAAATGAGGATTATTGAAAGGGAGTAGAAATGGCATAACCATCAGCTTCTGGCCTGTGTTGGGCAACTCAATAACGTCGAGCAATGGCCGCGCTCCATGTCTGCTGCTTACATAACTGATTTGTAAGCACATCGTACGATTTGACTGGTCCTCGGTTCGTTTGGTGCAGGTCAGGAAAGCACGCGAGTAGCTCGCGAATACAACTTCGAATCTCAGAACAGCCGCATCATCTCCGTCCCCTGCGGAATGTCCCTGCTGAACACAAACATATGCTATAATTTATGGGCCACCTGAACGCATGCCTACTAATGTTCGACCTACTTGTACACCACTGAAGCGGTAATAACTAATAAGTCACCGTGACTACAGTAGTATAAGCATGGTACTACTGGGCCGAGCGAACGTACACGACTTCAAAATCATCCCTTCCCTCGGAATCCCTCCATCTGTATCAACAATTCCCCCGTCCTACACGTCGGACATCTCCGAGTCGGCTGCCAGTGCGATCGCAAACATGCTTGGAGTGAACCACCTTCGCCTCATGAATCGTCCGACTCCTACCGTACCGATGACCAAGCAGAGAGGGTGACGACGACGACGACGACGTGAAATTTACGATTTTTCAGTCATAACATCACACTTCTTTTCTCGACCTGCCGTCTCGCCCTCTTAGGCTCATGCCACCCACTTCTGCCCATTCCCCGTTTCGTGGGTTCTATTCTCCCTACTACCTGGTTTGCAATCCCCAAGGCCATATGATGGCTGTTCGAGGAGGGCCCAACACTTGGCTTCACCCAAACCAACTGCTAGCTCCTGTCTTGTTACAGTGGTTAAATTACCTCGAACTTGCAAGCACCGGGCGGGCTAGATCCGATCCTGTATGTAGACTGTCCATCGTCTTCTGTTGCTTTTGCATCCCATCAACGCTCATTGTCGATGAAGACAGGGGCGAGATCTGAGGGCGCCAAGAGGCGCGGAGGCGGCCGACCGGCGGGCGCCAGTCTCCCTCGTTCTGGACATGTGCCTGTGTTGCTCTTTCAACGTTGCTCCAACGTTGCTCCAACATTCAGCTGTACATCAAGGACCTTCCACGTTTCCTACTTATCTTCGTACGCTCCTTGTCATACAATTTTTTTCGATGTCTCGACCAGATCCTGAGCAGGGGAACGGTATGGACGGTATGGACACTTTACCAGCCACTTAAGCTAGACCTTATCCCCGCTGACTCAGATTTCGCGCACTGCCACGCACGTGTATGATAGATGGCCAGCCAAACCAACAGATCTTGCCCACACAAGATGAGCCATTGCAAGCAGGTAGTATCAATCATAGTGATAGTTCAGGGCCTGTATTCTCCCTGTATTCAAAGATCGCAGCGGAGGAGGACGACAAGACAGCCGAACGCTGGAAAGCAGATGCTGAGGGGATCCTGATCTTCGTGCGTTTTCGTGATAGTTTTAATGCCATCTCGCATCGAGTCAGATTTACAGACCGGCCTGTTCTCCGCTGCCGTCGCAACTTTAGTCGCCCTGTCGCTCCCCGATCTAAAGCCAAATCCTCAGGATATCTCCGCGTTTCATCTCGAAAAAATTCATCAGCTTCTCGCCGATCCCAACGCATCCCGTGCATCTACCGATTCCACTCCTTCTACTCTGGCCAAACAATCCCCCTTTTCTCCGCCGAGATACGCTGTCTGGGTCAATTCGCTGTGGTGCTTAAGCTTGGCTATCAGTCTCACCTGTGCTCTTCTGGCCACATTGCTACAGCAGTGGGCACGTCGATACACCAGGATTACTCAGCCGCCACGATATAAGCCACACAACCGTGCACGAATTCGTGCATTCTTCTCCGATGGCGTCGAAAACTTGCATCTTCCCGCGGCGGTTGAAACGTTGCCCACCCTCATACACATTTCCCTCTTCCTTTTCTTCGTCGGCCTCCTCATATATCTCTTCAATACCAACCTCACCGTCTTTATCTCCGTGGCGTGTTATGTCGGCTTTTTCGCAGCGGCGTATGCATACATCACGTTCATGCCAATTTTCAGAAACAACAGTCCATATTATACGCCGCTTTCCTCCTCTGCCTGGTTGCTTTATGCGGTATTATCATATGCAATACTCCAACTCCTCCAGGTGGTTACATTTTTGACACCTTTTGCCAGCGCAACCTGGAAAAACTTTGGTGATGGGAAGGACCGCTATTGCAGATGGATGTCACAAGGCATGGAGAAGACAGTCCAGGAAGCTGCCTCGAAACCGTCGTCGGACCTCGACGGTCATATCTTGAAGTGGACACTCGATGCTCTGGACGACGACGACGAGCTGGAGCAATTCTTCGAGGGCATCCCTGGCTTCTTTAACTCGAAATTGGTCGACAATCCCCAAAGCATCCTCGATGGACTGCAACGCTGGTCGTTTGTAGATGCATTGAGTAGATTTATGGACCAGACTTTAGCATCGAATTTGGTCACTGGTGCGATCAAATCACGGCGGCTTATCACCTGTCTCAATGCTGCAGATGCCACTTTCCCCCATCTGGTTCGAGACAACCTTCGTGATATTCTCTCAGAGCGCTTACACGACGTGCAACAATCCATTGACATCGCGCGTTCTCTGAGAATATGGGGCGATAACCGCGACCGCGAAACTGGTTTATACGCACAAGGTGTAGTGGCCGTTATCATCGCAACTGTGCGGAAACGCGATAACCGTTGGTTCGCACTTGCCATGGACCAATTAGGGTTATCAAGAATTGTCCTTCAAGACTACGTTGCTCACGGCGATAGCGTGTTACTTGCCAACTTGATTCACATCACTCGCAAGATTCTTCGTACCTTTGATGGTGATAACTATTGGGCATCTTTTTCGACAAGGATTTTACCATATGTTTCTGACTTCGACATACAGCACACTCACCTCAGACTGCAGCACGACTTCTGTGCCTTATGGAACGAGGTGGTTCAAGAAGCTAAAAAAAATGGCTCTGACAGCACACCAATATACATACTCCGATACATTCGCCATATTTACATCGCGTTGCATCAGGGCACCGATGCCGCTCCGACCGTGTTCTCTACTACGACCGCTGATCACGACGATATCCTGTCCCATTTTTCCTCTTATCCTCAGTGTAACATCGAGGGCCATCGCTCATCAAGAGAGGCCACCTAGGCTCCTGCTGTCACGTCATCTACGTTCTCGCATTGTTTCCTCGACTCATTCCCCAAATCTCACTCCTACTAGCCGCGTTTGAGGCTCAATGTTTCACATATTTGGATTACTTTATGCGCGCCATGGCCCAAAATTTACAGATATGGAATTCGTGTCCTTACTGAGCCAGAATACACAATTTTTTTGGAGTAAAAAGTTATGTTGAGAGTGAAGAGGAAGGGAAGTTGTGTCCAGGAGGGGCCTTCTCGTCGGACTCAGGCCTAACTGTGCGTCATGCTATGCTGGCTGCGTCTGCTGGAACGCACAGCCAACACCTATATTTAATACGAGTCCTCGGAAATGAAACACTAAGACGTCTGATTAGAATGTAGCTAAGCAAGAACGCGCACACGGTGGTTGGACACGACAGCCACGTGTACGTCAACTCGGAACTTGAAGGCTGTGTGTGTGCTCGGAATGTCCCTGCGCTGTGTGCATGTAGTGCAGACCATGCGATTCATGCCTTCATGGATGAGTCGTGTTATTCAATAAATATACTGGAAAGGTATGTACAGACGGAAGTGGGAGTCATTGTCTCCTCACCACAGGAGTAGAATAATTATAGTGGAGATGAACGCCAGCGCGGGACTTCGGGGCGCTGCTACTGTATTCATTCCCGGTCCGATCAGGATGAGGCCGGAGGCTCGGATCCAGCCGTTCTGCTCCACACCCCGATTGACTCAGATTGACCCCGCCTGAGGGTCCGAAAACGGCAGGGGCTACGTAATTCGTATCTCCCCTCATTGCGGTGATATCAGCCTCACTGTTACGACGTGCTACGGACTCGGATGTACCCCTCCGGCCGTGGGTCCCAACAGCGCCACTTCTTTCTACCATAGCTAGTCAGCACGTTGGTTCAGAATGGTCCAGAATGCCATACTGATCGCTTGCATGCCTTTCCTATGCGGAGTGATCATCGAGTGCATCTCAGTGAAGCAGTGAAGAGTTAATGGAGATGAATTTTTGTCAGGCATTGAAAGGAGCAGTATAGCTAACGACAGCTCTTGTATCTATAGACAAGTTTGGGGTATAGGGTGTTTTTTGGGTCTGTAGAGTGTAGACCGATGCAAAGAAATATAATGAACGTGGGATAAAGAGCGTCTAGTCCCAAGGCGTCCAATGGTCGGTACGCAGGGAGGTCATAAACGAGGTAAGAGGTCATAATAGGAGGCAGACGAATAACCTCGAGCCCATAACGAGATATACTAATGCAATGCAGTTGGACACGGAACTGATCACATTCCAGTGAGGAGCGTTCTGTGCCTCCATTGGTGAAGTGCTAGGGCACTGCCGATGCGAGGTATCACCAACGCCGCCATACGCGACGGAACCTCCAACGATGCAGCAGCCAAACCAGATATTATACGTACGAAGTGTCTCATTCTGCGTCTTGAATGGCAGCCTTGTGGGAGAATATATACCGGACGATCCACAGGGCTTGTTTAGCGCGTTGGAATACGGAGAATAAGGAGGGCTTGCGCCTGGAAGTTATGCGAGAGCGCAGCTTGGATTCGCTTAGTGATTCGCGAATGCAAGAAAACTTCGCCACAACGTTCTCGATTGGCGGGCGCCTTGTAGGGTTGATATCCGTCATCTCAACAACTAGGCCTTCCATAAACTCGAAGCCGTAGTACTTCTGAAAGTGTACCTCATCAGCGTCGTGAAGGGCAAGGCATTGCTAATCTTACCTGCATGAATTCCTGACGGACCAGATTGCCCAGGTGATATATATCCGTATGGAACGGATTGCACCGGGTACCATCTCTGTGCTCAGGTGCTGGCTCATCGCTGACGCGAAGTGGTCCGTCGAGTGCTTCTCGCGAGCTGTAATGCCGCGACAAGCCAAAATTGATCAGATAATAACGAGGACGCCGCCGCGTCCGGGTATACCGCTTCGCTCTGCCATTGAAGTCCCGGCTCCGATTGGTTTGCGTGGGGTGAAAACCGTGGTGATACATTTCGGAGGAGTCAAACATGATGTTGTTCGCTTTACAGTCTCTGAGAATTTCTCAGAAAGCAATTCCTCTGCAGTGTCCACGCGTACCTATGTGCAATGTTGTATTCGTGCATGAATTGGAGACCCTGATCCCAAGGCAATCAGAATGGACCAGCAACGAAGACTGAGGTGACTCACCTCACAAATTTGGGTGAAGAACGTTACAAATTCACCAAATGTCCGGAAACGAGGGTTGTTGAAGGGGCGTAACAATGGCATAACCATCAGGTTCTGGCCAGTGTTGGGTATCTCGATAACGTCGACTAACGGTACACAATGATTGCGAGGATTTCGAGCGGCCCACGGAGACGAAAAGAGCTGAGCAATCCGCAGCTCATTTGGTCCTTGCTCTGGTAGAACCTTTTTGAGCATGACTTGCTTGCCATCACATCGTCGTGTAGCATCCATTACTGAGTGTAACTAATCGGGGCTGTAAGCATAGATTGCATGCGATAGGACGGGACCCTCAGCTACAATGCTAGGCTGACCATCTTCTACAGAGAAGAAGTCTTTTCCAGATCGTATCCACGATGGTTCCCAATCTGGGTGGTAACGAGGTCGGAGTTCATACCCACTGCGCTTGAGGTCATAGTACTTATCTCTCCACCACTGCTCGCTTCGGTGTAGTGTTCCAATCGTCCTGCTAGTCTGTCTCGTGTAGCCCTGGGGAGTTGTTAAGCTTGCCATATTCTTGGATGGCAGATTGGTTTACGAAGAAGAGTCTCTGGTAGAGACTGAGAGTGGAGGGGATCAGCAGGGATAGATGGGTTGATGCAGTGGATGGTGACATTGGCGAGTTATGCTTTGGATGTTTTAATGAGTTCCGTAGAACTGCCGCATGTACCTGTTTCGGTGTCCTGACACCTGGTACAGCCCCTTGACATAGCCCTATTTTTCCTTGTCATTAAAACGAGCCGACCAGCACGCTGTGTGTATGTGCATCAAAATACTACGCTGCTTATATAATCCATATTTGTCATCACAGAACCGAAAGTACGGCTATTTAGAAGATTTCCGGAACGGAGCAGCTACATGCAACGTCTCCGCTCGTGCATTGGCAAGTAGTTTTCTTTCGCCCCTTCCCATTCACAGCTTGCCCTATCTCAATGTTACCAAAAAGGTTGGTGGCTAACTCTTACATGCAGCTCACGGCTTCCGTATGGATACGCGTCAAAAGAATGAGAAGCTCGGGCCCTAGTACACGTGGTATACGCATGTTCTGCAGTGGTGGGCAAATGTCATCGTAAACACTATACACACGACAAGGTAAAGCTAAGCAAGTGGTATGGCAGCTTTCCGCGAAAGCGCATACTGGGCCGTACGGATAACCTGGCGGGTATGCCGACACGCAGTGAATAAACTAGGATCCTTTTTCGCCGTAATAAAGGTGCGCAGCTTGACTCTATTCAGTGAATTCCGGATGCGAGAAAACCTCGAAATAACGTCCTCGATCGTAGGACGCTTTTCTGGGCTTTCGTCTGTCATCGCATCAACTAGTCCGTTCATGAACCCGAACCCATTGTACACCTGAAAGAATCAGATCAGCCATGATGCATCCAACCGACATTTTGGTGATATTACCCTCAAGAAGTATTCGCGAACGAGGTTCCCTAGGTAATATATGTCCGTCTGGAAGGGATTGCACCGTCTCCCGAGTAGGTGCTCGGGTGCAGACTTGTCGCCGCCACGTAGTGGCTCGTCCAGCGCGTCTCTCGATTTGTATCGTCTGGACAAGCCAAAGTCGATTAAATAGTAGCGC
>Ga0137394_10003498_pt1 | contig 11827 bp, 6 predicted proteins | sample czobulk116metaG_FD_108278 | JGI IMG/M metagenome (GOLD analysis project Ga0137394, IMG submission 108278) | Vadose zone soil microbial communities from Angelo Coast Range Reserve, California, USA - czobulk1.16 metaG | ecosystem: Environmental > Terrestrial > Soil > Vadose zone | place: USA... | reverse complement strand
GATTTTGGATCGATTGGGCGATTCACCCGGCCGCTTGGCTTAGAGCGTTTGGTTTCGTAATTGTTGTGTCCTCTTTTCTTGCGGCCGTCGTGGGTGTGCTTGCTTCCTACACGGGGTTCTCGTTACGCAATGTGGTGAACAGGATTCGCGCCGATCCCGAAGAACCTCCCAGCATACTTAGAAAATGAATCTGCTTCTCCCGCACGCTCAAGTGGACGACAAGTCGGATTACCGTACATGTGAAGTATTACTTTATTTGTCCGGTTTCGGCGGTGGTCTCAATGGGTCGACGCAACACTCAAGTCGAACCTGACTTGCATTGAAAACAAAGGCTAAATCGCATTAGATGGTGTCGCATCGACCGGTTGAGCTGGCAGCGTTTATCGTCCAAGTGAAATGATCGCCGCAATCTCAACTTGCAGAACGCCGTTTCTGGCCTCCATGGGAGCAGGTCCGGCACTTCCCACAGGTTGGACACATTCGAGTCAAACCCTACGCTACAGCTTGCCGCCAATCCGGCTGTTAGGTCGGTTCCACTTGCGGTGCGGGCGCAGTAAAGCACAGGAGCCAGCCTGCGAGGGCGCCGAAGACCAAGTTGAAGCCCAGCGTCTCCCAAAAATGGCTGCGCGCAACACTGGCGGGCATCAACGGATTCGGCAACAGCAAGACAGTTGTCCAGCAAGCCGAAAACAGCGCGGCAGCCAAAGCCGACTCCCACCGCGAAGTGTGGAGCATCCGAACGAGCGGGTATAGACACGCGATGTAGAGGAGAGCACGGAACGCGGCAAGGCCATAAACCCAGTGGGAGCTCGTCCAGTTGCGCCTCAAGGACTCCCAGAACGTTGCGAATTCCGGCCCTGCGTAGAAACCCCGGAGTTCGGGGTTTCTCCAAGCGACGTAGTAGCCGAAGAACAGGTACAGAAAGACGAAGGCCGCGACGAGGATGGCAACCCGCAGCAGGATCGAAGCCAACTTCAGTGGGACAGTGCGCGACATAGGTGCGCGAACGGAAGCAGCGCGCCACTTGCCCAGCGCCAGCACCGCCAGAGGCGCGAACAAAGCCGCAGCAATCGCCCCTTGGACGAAAATGGCCCGAATCATTCCTGGAGGCAATTTGTTGGAGAGCAAGGCAATGGAATCGAGCTGACTGGCGACGGTCGAGATGCCGTACATGCTCACGAAGATAGCACCGGCTAGCATCCAGCCATGCCAGCGAGACCTGAGGATGAGGTAGGAGAGTGTGCCGCCAGCACAGAGTGTAAGAATGAGAAAGCTGGGAAGAAAATCTTCAGGCATCTGGGGGACCTGCTGGTTGGCAGGCGGGACGGACTGGGACGCGACCGTTTGTTGAGCGATCTTGTCGAGTCCGGAAAGGGCACCGCCAGCAGCAAAGCAGACCGCAAGTAGAAGATACACTGTCAGGATTCTCAGGCCGGTGAGGGGAATTGTGCGGAAGGCCATCTTGTCTCCTGGACCACGAGCCATTCCAAGGTTCTGATGGTAATACGCACCGGCAATTTCAAAGATTTCGCTGCTTTAGGTCTCGATAGAATTTCTCCGCTTGTCCATCACTGTGGTTCAGTTCCTGTTCACCACACTCACCAGTCTCTTCAATTAAAAATGCAATGGTCTGAAAGCTTGGGTGATAATCTATGCCTATCATCATGTTCGGCTCCTTCCTCCCGAGCCTTTGGTCGTTAAGCAACCACAGTTTACTTGGATCGAGGGAGCCGACATTGTTATGCAATCAAGTGGTTTGGGACAATTTCACTTGTCCGGTTAGCGTTAATCAGGCACTTGAAGAGTTGGGACCATGGCGATACGAGCGAGTGTCGGCGACGATGCACTCGAGATAAGACAGCGTTTTAGCACGTGCCAATTGGTGTCATCGCCAAAAGTAAGCATAAAAAACAATACCGAGAACGGCTGTTCGCATTTGAGGATTTCATCGGATTCCAAATCCCATATCTAGATTGACACCCCTAGGAGATAGATGCAAGACTCCGTCAACAATTCTTGGTTTGAGGGATCGCTCTACTAAGAGGCTTTGCAATGTCGACTCGGCGCCGTAGAGTCTTCATCAGTACAACACTCGTGCTGTTGCTTGGCATCGGCATTGTGCTCATTTCGGGACTGTGGCGGCGCCAGGAAGAAGAATATGTCAAGGAGAGAATGGGACAATTCTCTCGCTTGATGATGGTTAATTTGGAGACATTCTTTCGCAAACCCGCCAATGCGCTGGTGCTGATGGCCGACATCTACCGCGACAGACGCATACGTTCCCACGATGATTTCAGCTACTATGCCACCCAAGTCTTTGGCCTCATCCCAGGCTTGCGTACGATTTCTATTGCAGACGAAGACTACCAGCTTATCTATCAACTTCCCGTCGTCAACCTTGCGCACAACCTGAAAAGCTATCCAGACCGCTACGTATTTGCGGAAACGGCTAGGAAAACCCATCAACTGACGGTGACCAACCCCGTGCGATTGGTGCGCGACGGGAGACAGGGATTTGCAGTCTATGTTCCTGTTTATCGGGATGAGCATTTCGCCGGCCTCCTGATCGGCGTATTTGACCTCGCGCGTGTCGTGGATACGCAGTTGAAGCCGATCTTCGAGGACATTCCGTTTGCACTGGTGACTCCCGAGGGGAGCACTTTTTATCGCAGTGCGGGGTCGGACAAAGTAAATTTCGACGACGCCTATTCGCTGAGGGTCAGCCTAGCAGACAATGCCTGGTATGTTCGAGTGCCGCGTACCTATCTCGCCGCCAACGCCAAACCCTACAGCTTGCAGATTCTGTTGGTAGCCTTAGTCCTGACTGCCGCCGTGTGCTTCCTCCTGCTGTACTTGTTTCAAACTGTTCGGCTCGATCTGCAGCGTGAAGCGGCGAAGGGGGTGGAAAGCAGCTATATCGATGTCTCATCGAAGTTTCGGGTCAAATTGGATGAGAATGCCACGCTCTACCACCAATTGGAAAAAGCGCAGGGAGACTTGGTTAAAGCAACCCGGATGGCGACCCTAGGAGAACTCTCGGCCGTCATCGCCCACGAGATTCGCAATCCGCTCACCGCGGTGGTCAACTGCATCGAGACATTGAGGCGCTCCGCGCCAGAAAGTGGCGAAGATTCCAGCCTATTGGACCTGAGCCTGAAAGAAACCCTGCGTCTGAACCATATCCTATCTGACCTACTGAGTTTCGCCAGGCTGCGACGATTATCTCTTCAGCGTGTAAGCATGGCAAATTTGCTCGACGAAGTAAGCTGGGCTTTTTCGCAGGATGGACGCTGGAACAACACCGTCCGAATTACTAGGCACTGCGATTCTACATGTCCAAACCTCGAAGTGGACGTGGATCTCATGAAGCAGGTTTTCTGGAACCTCGTAACAAATGCAGCCCATGCGATGCCGGACGGAGGTGAGATCCGGTTGTGCTGTTCTTCGAATGATGGGAAGGCCCACGTAAAGGTTCAGGATTCAGGCAAAGGAATTCCGGCCGACGTCCAACCCCGTGTCTTCGAACCTTTCTTCTCCACGAAAGCATCGGGTGTCGGACTGGGCTTGTTTATAGTTAAACAGATCATCGAGGAGCATGGCGGAAGGGTTGCGATCAACAGCTCCGAAGGGAAAGGAACGTCGGTTTGGATGACACTCCCTCTGGATCGGAAGGAGCATCTTAATGTCGCGCTTGATGGTGGTTGATGATCAGGAAAGCGTGGCCTATTCCACTGCAGTGTTGCTCAGGCGGGCTGGTCACGAGGTAGATATATGTGCCGATGCGGAGAGTGCTCTCAAGCTCGCCAAGGCCAATCACTACTCGGTCGTGGTGTCCGACCTGCGGATGGATCACATGTCCGGGATAGACCTACTGAAGCAAATCCGGGCTCATGTAAGCGGAACGGAAGTCATCATCATGACGGCCTTCGCAAGCATCGAAACCGCCGTCGAAGCCACCAAACAAGGAGCTTTTGACTATATCTGCAAGCCGTTCCGTTCGGACGATTTGCTGAAGAAGATCGAGAGGGTAATCGAACGGCAAAGCGAACAGACGGTATTCACCGTTGCCGTTGCCAACGATGATGAGGTAAACGGAAAAGAGGCCTGCGTCATAGGTGAGTCATCTTTGATGCAGGATTTCAAGCGCCGCGCGAGCAGCGCGGCACAGGCCGATTGCACTGTTCTTCTCACTGGTGAGACGGGAACCGGTAAGAGCCTTTTCGCCACCAAAATTCATGCCCTCAGTCCGCGAGCGAATCGGCCTTTCGTCGCCGTCAACTGCGCTAACCTCTCTGAGCAGCTTCTGGAAAGCGAGCTATTCGGCACGATGAAGGGAGCATATACAGGCGCCGAGGTCTCACGCCCAGGTTTATGCGAAGCTGCCAACCAAGGAACTCTTTTTCTGGACGAGATTGCTGCAGCATCGCTGGCCGTGCAATCCAAGCTCTTAACACTTCTCGAAGACAAACACATTCGCCGCCTAGGAGATACTAAGAGTGTCTCGGTGGACATCCGAATTATCGCGGCTACCAATGCGGACCTCCCAAGACTTATGAGCGAACACGGCTTTCGCGAAGATCTCTTCTATCGCCTCAATGTTGTTGCCTTGCGACTTCCACCTTTGCGTGAGAGACGGGAAGACATTCCCGCCTTGATCGGGCATTATCTTCTCTTTCTTGCCGGCAAGTACCATGAACAGATTCGAAGCATGTCGCCGGAGGCTATGCAGCTGCTGTTGAATTACGACTTCCCTGGCAACGTGCGGGAACTCGAAAACATCATCGAAAGAGCAATCGTGGCTGGGCCTGGAGACACGCTCGGCTGCGCCGATCTGCGTTTGGGAATGGCAGATCCGGCTCCTGGAAATAATAGTGAGCGCGAACGCATTCTCCGCACCATTCTAGATAGCAAGTACAACATGCGAAAGGTAGCCGCCCAATTGGGGCTAAGTAGGACAACCCTTTACCGTAAGCTCCACCAGTACGGCATTAATGCAAGATGATGCCCGTCCCTCCGAGAAAGTTAACGTCCTTCGGGCACAACACGCGATTGCTTATCTCATAGGTAGACGATAGGCTCCATCGGCAGCTTGGACATCATTTCAACTCCCTTGTCCGTTATCAGCAGCGAGGAGGAACAAATCGTACGAACTCCTCCTTCTCCGGGCACCACTACGTTCGGATGCCAGCTGATGACCATTCCCGGCTCGAGAACGATCCCCTTCGTGCCTTCTTCTGTAATTCGACCACCTTCGTGATTGTCCGTGCCGATGAAGTGGCCGATTAGAACGGTTGAGCCTTCCGGATAACCCTTGTTCTTGATGTGATTGTTTGCTTTCACGTAAATGTCACGCAGTTCGCGGCCGGGCTTCATCTCGTCCATGACGATCTGGAATGATTCATAAATGATCTGCGCTCCGCGTTTCTGTGATTCTGGAATAGTGGAGGGCTTGCCGATAGCAAACGTATACATCCGTTCGGTCTGGTAGTAACGGAGCGGGACAATTGGCTCGCAAAGTACGATGTCGCCTTTTTGAATCGCCCGATCCTGAGGCGGTGTAGCCCAGATGCCCGCAGAATAAGGTGCCGCACCAAGAATGAGACGGGGGTTGTCCGCGCCCACCTTCATCAGCGAATACAGGACCTCAGTGAAAATTTCTCGGTCCAGGGTACCGGGCACAAGCATCTTCTTGATCAATGGCACCGCGACTTGATCGCTTACTTTGGCTGTCCACTTCATAATTGGTAGCTCGACCTCGTCTCGAGTAACCACCAATTTCCAGAGTAGCGCGTCGGCGTCTTCCACGTGGCATTCTGGCAGGTTTTCCTTGAAGAACGGGGGCAGCATCCAATCGACTTCTCCTCCAGCTAAGCCCAGTCGTCCTCGGCCAAGATTCCGACTCTTAATCGCTCTGATCAGCTCCTTGTAAAAGTTGAGGCTGCTGCTTTCTGAAACTGGATCGCGGGGAACGTCAACCACGTCATCAATCCAGATGGTTCTCTTGGCCACACGCGCATGGGCTGAGCTATACATTTGGACAAAGAGAATGGGTGCGCCTTCAGCGGGTACGAAGGCTATGCCGGGCTGCATGCCGGACGGATGGTAGTTGCTGACATATCCCACATATTGGAACGAACGATTGCTGATAATCATCGCATCCAGGCCCGCCCTCTTGATTCCCTCCTGGAAGCGTATAATGCGCCGCTGACCGTACTCCTTCGAATTGAGAACTTTCAGCTCTGGAGGAAGCGGATATGTCCCACTGTGGCCCTGCTGTTCGGGGCTCTCCACCGCTCGGGCCCAAGTCAACGCTGGTGCTGCAACAGCTGCTGCTCCCACCGACAATCCAGCTTTCAGTAGTTTTCTACGTGCCAATTTAGCTTCGGGCATTTTCTTCTCCTTAATGCGAGACCTTTCAGGATAAAACAATATTACAACTCAGAATTTTACCTTGAGCGCAAATTGCAACTGACGCTCAGCAACGGCGGTAGCAAGAACCCTTCCGAAAGCAGGTGAAGTGAAATTGTTTACAGGAGCGGTGAAATTCGTATGGTTGAAGAGATTAAAGAACTCGCTGCGGAACTCGAGGGCAAGCGACTCTCTGATTGGGAAGGTCTTTTGAATTGACATGTCCACTTGTTGGATTCCGTCGGCAAACACGATGTTGCGACCGGCCGTCCCGAACCGCACCCCCAAAGGCACTTGTAGGAAGCAGGCCGTGTTGAACCAGTGGGCCACAGTTCGGTCGCCCGAAGAAAGATTTGGGCTGCAAATCAAATCAGGCCGGTCTGCACCGCTGCCGGTCAGAGAGCGTCCGCTGCTGTCAAACACGGTGAACGGGCTGCCGCTCTGCACCGAGATGATGGCACTTGTCTGCCAGTTTGCGGCGACCTGCCTCAGCACGCCTGTCGAGGATTTTGCGAAAGGCAACACATAGGTCAAATTGCTGACGAACCGATGCCGGGCATCGAAGGCGGAAAGACCCCGATCGCCCCCAGGATTAAAATTGTCCTGCAGGTTGGTCTGACCTTCGATCGCGAAAAAGGAATTTGCCTGTGACGTGACGTCGATGGCTTTGGAAAATGTATATGACGCCTGAAGTGCGAGCCCGTGATCCAGGCCTCGTGTGAGTTGAGTTTGAAGTCCGTGGTAGTTGGAATTGAAGATTCCCTCCACAGTTGTTAGCCCGCTTAAGCCTGGATAGGGACGCCGCGCCTGAAGATTGGCGCTCGTGTTAGTGGTCTGCCCATTGCACGGCGCGAAACACGCTTGCGCCTGGTTCACCGCTCCTGTCAGCTTTGTTCCCTTCGTACCTACGTATCCGACGGAGGCCAACATCTTGAATGGGAGCGAGTGTTCGTAAGTCAGATTCCACTGTTGGACATAGGCTGAACGCTGATTTGGATCCACAATGGTCGGAGACAGGGTGGTCTTCGTCGGAATAGGAAATGTAATAGGCGGCTTAAATGGTGAATTTCCCTTGAATGGATCAGCCATCGTGCCTGGTCCCGGCAATTGCGGTGATGCTGCCGGCCGGATGGAGGATGTGCCGTCAGTGCTGTTTATGACACCGTCGAGAACGCTGGAGTCAAAAAATACGCCGTACCCCGCACGCACACTGGACTTGCCCTTGCCAGACGGGTCCCAAGCGAACCCGATCCGTGGCCCGAAATTGTTCAGATCCGTTGCCACGATTCCTGGCCGCACTCCGGCGTCATATCCTGCCAGTACGATGCCAACAGGAAGGTCGGCAGCCCAGGTGGACTTCTGTCCTGGAATAAATGTCGAGAGGCGTGGGTGGCCAATGCGCTTGATATAAGGGTCGCTGAACGGTCCAAATACCTCCCAGCGCACGCCGTAATTCAGTGTGAAGTTCTTTTTCACGTGGAACGCATCCTGAAAGAAAAGCGCATAGGACGTGCTCCGGAAATTTCGTATTGCGTCGCCTGAAACCTGCAGAAGAGACGCGCTGGCGCCTAGCAGATAATCCGCAAAAGCATTGCCGGTCACGATCCCGTTGAACGTGAAGGAGCCAGCGGTGAAATTACCTGTATTCACGTCCACTCGTGAACGCCGTATTTCTCCTCCGAAGCGCAGCGAATGAGCGCCAGCTTCCCGGGAAAAGCTGTCGCCCCACAGGAAAATATTATTTTTCTTGGTAAAATCCTTTTGCGCTGGTGGTCCGCTCAGGGCAAACCCACCGACGTTGATCGCGGGCAAGGAGATATACTGCGTTATAGGATACGTGAACCCAAACGCTGTGGGATCATCTCTTTCCACGAGGACGTTATTTTGGTATGCCGAACGAAGATAGCTGAAGCGGAACTGATTGAGCAAACGGCTCGAAATAACGAAACTCTCGGAGAACACAAAGTTTTGGAACCGGTTCGGATTTGTGACTGGGAAACCAGGGACGCCGGAACCCGTTGAGGTCACGCCTCCCGATCCACTGCCGGACGCAACGGGCAAGCTCTCGAGTCCATCATCAAAAACGTAACGGGCCGACAGCGAATGTTTGTTCCTGGTATGGTCAACCTTAATTAGGAACTGATTGCGAGAGACAGTTTGGACTGGACTTGCCTGGAAGCCGGTGGTGCCGACATTTGGCTCTGGCCATAGCTTCGATATCAGTCCCGTCGCCACGGGATCCATACAACTGGGGTCGATGATGTTGTTTGTGATGCAGCCACCAATAGGGTCTCGGAGTGGCGCGGCAAGTGAAGAGAAATTCCCGCTGCGAAAACTATCTGAGGGAACAACACTGTTTAGAAGCAATCCACGATTCTGCCGGAGTCCTTCGTAGGTACCAAAATAGAATGTCTTGCCTAGCTTCAGCGGGCCGCCCGCAGTGGCACCAAACTGATGCCGTTGCAGCTTCGGTTTCGATTTGAGGAAAAAGTTTCTGGCATCGAAGACGTCGTTCCGTCCGAAGTAATAAGCCGTGCCGTGTATCTGCTGCCCACCCGACTTTGTAACGATGCTGATTACTGAGCCACCGCCCTGTCCAAACTCGGCGGAGTACAGGTTTGTTTGAATCTTGAACTCTTCAATGGCATCGGGGACTGGAACGATAGCAGCCGTGTTTAGTACCGGGTCAGTGTTCAACGCTCCGTCTATGAGCGTGGCGTTGGCTGTGTTGCGAATGCCGTTAACGACCGGGAGGACTCCTACGCCACCGGGAACATTGGTCGGGGACCCCTTTAGGGTAATTGTCCGGTAGTTGACCGTTACACCCGGGACAAAATAGGAGAGTTGGATGAAATTTCGGCCATTCAGCGGCATATCCACAATACGCCGCGCCTCAATGACCCCGCCGAGAGTTGCATCGCGGGTTTCGACTTGAGCCACGCCACTGGCGGCAACTTCAACCCTGTCGGAAAGATCTCCCAATTGAAGACTGATATCTACTCTTGTGTTTTGGGTGACTTCTACCGACACACCATGCTGCACATAGGTCTTGAATCCTTGCATTTCCACTGTGATCGTATACAACCCGACGCTAAGGTCTGAAAGCGCAAAGGCTCCATTCGGACCGGAGTTGGTGCTTCGCTTTAGTCCAGTACTTTCGTTGGCGGCTGTCACCTGCGCGCCAACGATAGCCCCACCCGATTGGTCGGCGACGCCCCCAAAGATCCCCCCTGTATTGACCTGTGCCTCAGCGACCAACACAAAAGTGAACACCAGCAAACCAGAAACTGTTGCGCGGATACGCATGACATAGCCTCCCGCAGATGGTCTCGCGTCAACTGCACCGAGTCTGGCATCTAGCGCATTCAACATACGCAGGGCTGAACGAACACACTCGTTTTGGCACAATCAAATGTCCACGGTGGTTCCTTTCTCTCCGTGGAATCCGCTTAGCGTGAATGCAATCGAAATACCGTTGCATAAAACTCGACGAAGACTCCTAAAGCCCGTATTTTCACAGAGGAGGTTTACGATCCAGGCGAGATGTAATGCCTCTGGCGCGACATGTTGTAACACCAATAGAACACTCTGTAAATCTTAAGGCTTGAAGTACGTTGATGGCTCGCTACCTTCGGCAGTGAAACGCGGTAGTGGCACTTCAAGATGAACCTAAACTACCAGAGTCGGCGAAGACGAATCCCGCGGAGCAGACCGAGCAATTAAGAGGCAGTTATTGTAAGTGAAAGCAGCTAAGGTGGCGGCATGCCGGACCCCAACTAGCTTAGATTAAAGCACTAGAAGAGACTGCCCGGCAACTTCTCCAACAGTCCGCCAAGATGCGTGAAGAGGCAGAAAGTTCGAATGACGTAAGTCTGCGAAGGATTACCGGACATGTGGTTTTGGCAGAGATTGCACTTGATTGCATAACGATGTCGGCTCCCTCGACCCGAGTAAACTGTGGTTGCTTAACGACCAAGGGCTCGGGAGGAAGGAGCCGAACATGATGATAGGCGTAGATTATCACCCGAGCTTTCAGACGATTGCATTTTTAATTGAAGAGACTGGTGAGTGTGGTGAACAGGAACTGAACCACAGTGATGGACAAGCGGAGAAATTCTATCGAGACCTAAAGCAGCGAGGAATCTGCGTGCGGGTAGGAATGGAGGCTACCGGATATTCACGTTGGTTCGAGCGACTGCTGGCAGAGTTGGGGTTCGAGGTATGGATCGGCGACCCCGCGGAGATCAAGACGAAGCGAGTCAAGAAGCAGAAGACCGACCGTGAGGACGCCCGACTCCTGCTGAGACTGATGCGGGAAGATAACTTCCCTCGAATCTGGGTGCCGGATCCGGAGAATCGGGATCTGCGACAACTGCTGTGGCACCGGCATCGGTTGGTGCAGATGCGCACGCGAATCATGAATCAACTGCAGGCGCTGGCGATGAACGAGGGCTATCGCTGGAAGAAAAAACTGTTCAGCGAACAGGGCGGGCGCAATTAGAGAAGCTCTCGTTGGCTCCCTGGGCCAGTCGGCGGCGGCAAGAGTTGTTGGAGCTGTTGGGCCGCATGAATCCGACCATCGAGGAGTTAACCGCAGCCGTCGAGCGGGAAGCCAGGAAGCGACCCGACGTGATGCGGCTGATCACACATCCTGGCGTGGGTCCGCTTACGGCCCTGGCCCATGTGTTGATCATCGGAACTCCGACTCGGTTTCAACGCGGCAAACAGATCAGCAACTACGTGGGAATGATTCCGAGTGAAGACTCCAGTGCCGGCAAGCAGCGATTGGGACACATCAGCAAGCAGGGCAACTCCTTGTTGCGCTTCTTGCTGGTGGAGGCGGCCCAAGCGGCGGCACGCATCAACCCGGACTGGCGACGTCGGTGCATGCACCTGGCGATGCGTCGGCACCAGAGCATTGCCAAGGTAGCGATGGGACGCAGGCTGGCGGTTCGCTTGTATTGGATGTGGCGGAATGGCAGTGAGTATTCGCAGTCGTTAGAGTTCGGTTCGTACGCGGGACAGCTCGATACCGGACATGGTGTGAAGTAGAACACCGTGCACTTGATGGGGCATCCCGCTCCCTCGAAAGGGAGTTTGAAGAAGTAATCATGGTCGAAGTGATGATCGAAGAGATGTCTAGGTCGGACTGAAGCCCATCGAAAGATTACGAACGAGCCGTGGTCGTGGAAGCAGAGGTCAAAGAAGAACAACGAAGACCACTCTTCGGAGTGAACGGAGTAGTGCGTTCAAAAAGGATTTGACAGAGCCGACATTGTTAGAGATGTCCGGTTAGCGCTGCCGGCTCAGATGGTCGACGCAACACTGGCTTGCAGTTTACTCGCAGGAGTCTCGAAGCCTAAGGTTTTTCTGGGGCGTTGATTCAAGCGCAGCGCGACCTGGTCGAGTTGCGCTTGCG
>Ga0137394_10003497_pt1 | contig 11828 bp, 6 predicted proteins | sample czobulk116metaG_FD_108278 | JGI IMG/M metagenome (GOLD analysis project Ga0137394, IMG submission 108278) | Vadose zone soil microbial communities from Angelo Coast Range Reserve, California, USA - czobulk1.16 metaG | ecosystem: Environmental > Terrestrial > Soil > Vadose zone | place: USA... | reverse complement strand
GTCGAGGTTTCCCGTGGGCTCGTCGGCGAGGAGGAGCACCGGCTCGTTGATCAGAGCGCGGGCGATCGCCACACGCTGCTGCTCGCCGCCCGAGACCTGAAGCGGGTACGAGTGGATGCGGTGCTGCAGTCCGACCATGCGCAGCAGTCTGAGGACGCGGACCTTGTGCTCCGCCTCCGGAACGCCGATGACATGGAGCGGCAGCGCTATGTTCTCGAAGATCGTCTTCCGGTGAATCAGCTTGAAGTCCTGGAAGACGACGCCGATGCTGCGCCTCAGGTAGGGGGCCTTCGCGGCGGAGAGGACCGACATGTTGCGCCCGTTCACGATGATCTGCCCCTCGGTGGGCAGCTCCTCGCGAAAGAGCATCTTCAGAAGCGTCGTCTTGCCGGCGCCACTGGGTCCGGTGAGGAAAACGAACTCTCCCTTGTCGATGTTGAGCGAGACGTCGGTCAGGGCGTTGATCCCCGGCGCGTAGCGCTTGGTGACGTGGTAGAGCTGGATCATGCGATCGTCTCTGCAACCATTCTAGTACCCGTGCTCCGGGCACAGGTACCCACACTTCGGGCGCAGGTACTCATGCTTCGGGCAGCAGCGTGCGCTCAATGCACCGTCTCGCCGTCGTCCGGGTCTTCGCCGGCGGCGCGAAGATCGGAGGCGACGGGTCGGGGCCCCTCTTCATCCTGCCAGCGCTCCATCATCCGCCTGTCGCGCGCGCGCTTGACCGCCCAGGCGATCAGCATGAGGAGGGTCGCGATCATCCAGACAGTGAAAGACGAGCCGAGCCTCACCACCCAGATCCACGGCAGGTTGAGATCGCGTGCCCACGCGCTCTCGGCGCTGTCGAGCCCAACGCCCGCGCTCGCGCGAAAGGCGGCATCGAAGGGGGCGCCGCGGCGGAGCTCCCCGAGGAGCCGGGCGGGGAGATCGGCGCCGTAGCGCCCCTTCAGAAAACCGACCGCGGCGAGCGAGCCTGCGTACGCCAGAGGCTTCGATCTCTCGCCTCGATCGAGGGCCGCCTCGAGGTCTTCGAACGGATGCGGGGAGGAGACGAGGGGAGAGGTCCAGACGATAAAGAGATCGCGCCACTCTCCCTCCCGCGCCGCGTCCGACGCGATTCCCTCGCCGAGCCACCCCGGGATGCCGCGTCCCTGGTCGGGGAGCGCCTCGGCGATGATCAGATGCGCCAGCTCGTGGGTCAGCACCGATAGAAGCTCCCGCTGCCCGTACGCTCCGATCCTGTCGAGACGGAGGACGATCGTCCGCGACGAGGGAAAGGTGACACCGGCGGCCCACGACGGGATTCCGATCGTGGCCTGGTGGAGTTCCTCGCTCGCGGCGTCGGGGCCGAACACGATGATCGTGCCCCCGGTCGCGGGCGGGAGGCCCAGGGAGGCGGCAACCGCCGAAGCGAGCCGCGGCGCTTCGGCGGCGACGACACCGGCCTGATGAAGCAGGCTCTCGGGAGCCTTGATGGTGAAGGGGGTGGCGTCGATCACCGCGGTTGGCGCGGTCGGGCCTTCCGCGGCTTCAACAGTGACGACGCACGCGACAAGAGCGACGGTGATGGCGAGAGTGAGCGCGACGGAGCGAGAGCGCGGGATGCCTACCCAAATTGCGGGCACAGGCTACCCCAGCTTTTCCTTGAGGATCTTGTTGACGAGCGCCGGGTTGGCCTTTCCCTGTGAGGCCTTCATCACCTGGCCCACGAACCAGCCGTGCGTGGCGGCTTTTCCCGCTCGATACTGCGCGACCTGCGATGGATTCTCCGCGATGACCTTGTCGACGACGGCGGCGACCGCTCCTTCGTCGGTGATCTGGACGAGGCCCTTGTCCCGCACGATCGCATCGGGGGCGCCTCCGGTGGCGAACATCTCCTCGAAGACCGTCTTGGCGATCTTGCCGGAGATAATCCCGGAATCGATCAGCTTGACGAGATCGCCGAGGGACTCCGGAGTGACAGGGGAGCGATCGATGCCGGACTTGGCCGCGTTGAGGCTTCCGATCAGCTCCGAGGCGACCCAGTTGGCCGAGGCCCGGGGGTTCCCGGAGCGGGCGGCGGTCCTCTCGAAGAAGTCGGCGAGGGCGGGCTCGGATGAGAGGAAGTGCGCGTCGGCAGAGGCGATCTCGAGCTGGGTGACATACCGCACCTTCTTCGCGGCCGGAAGCTCCGGGAGCGATCGCTTCACCTCGCGAAGCCAGGCGTCTTCGATCACCAGGGGCGGCAGATCGGGCTCGGGGAAGTAGCGGTAGTCCATCGCCTCCTCCTTCGAGCGCATCGGCTCCGTCCTTCCCTCCGCCGCGTTCCAGAGTCGCGTCTCCTGCTTGATCTTGCCGCCGCCGTCGAGGACCTCGGCCTGCCGCGCGATCTCGTACTCGATCGAGCGCTGCACGTTGCGGAAGGAGTTGAGGTTCTTGATCTCAGAGCGCGTGCCGAAGGCCGCCTGGCCGGCGGGCCTGATGGAGACGTTGGCGTCGCACCGGAGCGATCCTTCCTCCATGTTCCCGTCGCAGACATCCAGGTAGAGGAGGATGCTCCTGAGGCGCGTCAGGTAGAGGTACGCCTGCTCGGCGGTGCGGATGTCGGGCTTGCTGACGATCTCGATGAGAGGGGTCCCCGATCGGTTGAAGTCGACGTACGATCGCGAGGCGGAGTCGTGCATCCCTTCATGGATCAGCTTCCCGGCGTCCTCCTCCATGTGGATGCGCGTCAACCCGATCGACCCAGGCCCGTCGGCGGTCTCGATGGGGATGCGCCCTTCCACCGCGAGGGGCAGCTCGTACTGGGAGATCTGGTACCCCTTGGGGAGATCGGGGTAGAAGTAGTTCTTGCGGGCGAAGATCGATCGACGGTTGACGGTGCAGCCGGTGGCGAGGGCCGCCTTGATCGCGTACTCCACGGCGCGGCGGTTCAGGACGGGGAGCGAGCCCGGCATGCCGAGGCAGACGGGGCACGTCTGCGAATTGGGAGGGGCGCCGAACCGCGTCGAGCAGCCGCAGAAGATCTTCGTCTCGGTCTTGAGCTGGGCGTGAACCTCCAGCCCGATCACCGCCTCGTAGGATCCGGTCATTCCGCCCGCCGCCTCCTCGCAGGTCCTCCGGCCCTTTGTCCTGGCGCCCGCCCCGCTCTACTGCCCTGTTCCGGCGCCCGACGGGAACATGTCCCCGAGAATGTCGTGGTCCTCGTCGAGCGTGATCTTGATGGGCTTTTCCGGGAGCTTGATCTGGTAGACATGGTCGGCGGTCGTTATCGCGCGGGGTTTGATCAACGGTTCCTTCTGCCCCTTGAAGTAAAAGTAGACGGGCATGAGGACCTGCTTGAAGTTTTGCTTGTCGCGCTGGGAGATCTTGATCGACACGAGGTGCTTCCCGTCCGGTGATGGCTCGTCGGTCCAGGAGTAGTCGAAGGTCGGAATGCCGGTGCCGCGGAACCACTGATCGAAGAAGTAGTCGAGCTTGTATCCGATCACCAGCTCGCACTCGCGCTGGATTTTGTCGGTCGTGATGTTCGAGTTTCCGTATTTCGCGAAGGCGCTCTTCATCGCCTTCTGGAAGTTCTCTCGCCCCATCTGCATCCGGAGCATGTGCACGACGTAGGGGCCTTTGTTGTAGATAAGGTCCTGATACCACCGGGAGCCCTGCGGGCCGGATGTGCGCAGGCACCACGCAATCGAGGCATGAGGGTCCCCGTTCACCGCGCGGTCCTTCCAGTGTTTCATCTTCTCCTCGAAGCGCTTCGTTCCCTGCAAGCCCAGGACGTAGAGGCCCGCGGAATACTCGGCGAACGACTCGGAGAGCCACGTATCTTCGTCTGAGATCCACCCGAGCTTGTGCCCCCACCACTGGTGCGCGATCTCGTGGGAGTAGAACTCGTGGAAGAAGTCGCTTGTCAGCAGCGAGCTCGACATGAAGGCCTCACCCGTCAGCTGCACGAACGCCGGAGGAGATTGTCCGAAACCGAGTCCTGGCGCCATCATCGCCACGTCGAGTTTTTCGAAGGGGAAGGGCCCGTACGTCTCCTCCATGAACTTCATGATCTCCTTCCCCTCGTTGACGACGTCCTTGGCTTTGTTTGGGGGCACGTCAAGCTCGACGTTGAGCGGGCACTGGACGTTCAGGAGCTGGCAGGTAGCGTCGTCGGTGATGTTGAAGACGGTCTTCGGCCAGGAGTGGACGGTGAGCTGAACCTTCGAACCCGTGAGGGCGGAGTCGTACTCACCGGTCACACTTTCGTACCGTCCGAAGATGATGCTCGGAAACTGGACGGGCTGGTCGAAGATCATCTGGACAGCGTTCATCTTCGCCTCTTCCCAGCTCTTGACCGCCTTGCCGGAGCCTGTCGTGGTGAGAGGCTTGACGGTCTTTATCGTCCAATCAAGCTGGTATTGGCCGCCCAGGTAGCCGTATTGGGGAAACCAGGCGTATGTGTTCAGCATGAGCCAGTGGACGTTGCTGAGCTGGATGACCGTGTTTTCGTTCAGCTTGAAGTTCAGCGTGACGTCCTTGTCCTTCGCCGCAGGCTCCTTCATGAGAACGATTACCCCGCCTTTCCGATGCAGGAAAGGCAGATCGTTCCCCTCACTGTCCTTGACGGACTTGACCAGGATCCACTTGGCATGGCTGTCCCAGTGGGGGCCAATCAGATCGCTGAGGAGGTCGAATCCGACAAGCTTGAGGTTGTCGACCTTCGAAGTGAATGTCACGTCAACGTCGATGTTGATCTGCTGGAGATCCGGGATCTCCAGATTCATCCGGTACCGCTTGACCTTCTTCGACTCATGGAGATCGGTGTTGGGGTCGGCAACGTACCGACCATTCGCATCGAGATCTTCTTTCCTGTGGGTGACGATCAGAGGGTGAAACTGGTAGAAGGCGCCAATCGGCTCCAGGAAGGACAGGCCGACCTCGTAAGTCATGTTCGCACTCCAACCGAAGAGGAGCCAGCCGAAGTCGGCCGTGTTCACATGAGCGCGGAATTGCACCTCCGTCTCGGGAGACTTGAGCGCCGTGCTGATAACCCCCAGTTCGGGAGTCGACTCGATCGTGTCGAGAATATGCAGACGCTCCTTCAAGATCCTCGCGGCCCGATCCATCTCATCCGGTGTCGCCGCTCGAGGAGCGGAAAGAGAAGGCTTGAGCTCATTCCACGCGGTGTCATATGAGACGAAGAACGCCTCCGTGATCTTCGTGTTGATCATCCCCGCGACGTCCTTGCCGAGATGATCCTTCGCCGTGATGTTGAGCATGTCGCGATCCATCTTGCGGACGGGGGTGACGGTAAAGGATCCATCGCCGATGAATACGGCGATCGGCGTCACCCCCTCTATCGCCTTCGAGAAGATCAGCACGCCCTTCGTCATTCGAATCGTGCCGATGTCGCGCGTCAGCGTGGCGTTCGTGACGTCGTGGACGCGCGCGGGGTCGAGGTCGAGGGCGTAGAACTCGTCGCAGACGCGCTGGAAATCAGCGCTCGTGGCGATCGCGGCGCGCGACGGGCTCGCGCCGGAGGCGAGAACGACGATGAAGCTCAAGGCAACGAGCGAGCGCCTCTTCATGGCAGGTCTCCGAAATGGATAGGAAGGAGTCATGCGGGACGCGGCGAATTATAGCAGCGGGTGAAACCTGCCGTTCGCGCCCGCCATCCGCGAGAGGAGCTCGCAGGGCGCCAGCCAGGCTCCGTGCCGCTCCGCCATCGAGGCGAGCGACGCGGCCACTTTCGGGATCCCGCGCGAGTCGGCCCACCGCAGCGGGCCCCCGAGGAACGGAGGAAACCCCGTGCCGAAGACCATCGCGACGTCGATCGTCTGGGGGGAGTCGACCGCTTCCTCGGAAAGGATCCGGGCCGCCTCGTTGATGAGAGGATAGAGCACGCGCTCGACGAGATCCGATCCACTCCCCGCGCCCCGCGCAAGCTTGCCGTCGCCCCGTGGCGGGGTTCCCGGTGACTTTCCCTCTCTCCGCGCCATCTCGACCGCCTTCGAATTGACCGCGCGCTTCTTCCCCGAGACGTAGGTGTAGAAGCCGGCGCCGCTCTTGGCGCCGAGAAAGCCGGCCTGGGCCAGCGCGGGAAGCGCCTTCTCCTCGGGCAGGTGATCTCCGAACGCGGCCGAGAGGACCTTCGACACTTTCGCGGCGACGTCGAGGCCGATCTGATCGAGGAGGGCGAGCGGGCCCATCGGCATGCCGAAGCGCAGAAGCGTCCGGTCGATCTCCTCGACATCGGCCCCCTCCGCCACGAGGCGCAGCGCCCCGGCGAGGTACGGCATCAGGAGCCGGTTGACGACGAAGCCGGGGGAGTCGGCGACCAGGATAGGAGTCTTTCCCATCTTCTTCGCGATCCTGCGGGCAACCGCCACGGCGAGAGGCGAGGTGGCCGGCCCCTTCACGATCTCCACGAGCGGCATCCGGTCGGCGGGGTTGAAGAAGTGAAGGCCGACGAACATCTCAGGACGCGAGAGCGGCGCCGCGAGCGCCGCGACGGAGAGCGACGACGTGTTCGTGGCGAGGACGCAGCCGGCACGGACACGCTTCTCGATCTCGGCGAGGACGCCCCGTTTCACCTCGAGATCCTCGACGACCGCCTCGAGGACGAGGTCGGCGCTCGCGAAGCCGTCGAGGGAGGTCGTCGGGGAGATCTTCATGAAGCGGTCGAGAGTCCAGGCTTCGGGGCGGCGTCTCGAGCCGCGCCCGGCGAGGATGGCGTGGGCCTCGGCGAGGCCGCGGGCGAGCGGTGCTGCGGCGACGTCGCGGAGGCGGACCGCTATCCCCTTCGACGCGGCGACGGCGGCGATCGCTCCCCCCATGACGCCGGCGCCGAGTATCCCGATCGAGCGAGCCTCCGGCTCCGGCGCGCCCCGGTCGCTCTCCGGACCCGGTGCTTCATCCGCACCCTCTGTACTCTCCGCTTCGCGGCCGCGCGACGCGAGAAAGATCCTCACAAGATTGCGGCAGACATCCCCGGTGACGAGGGTGCCGACGTGATCGGCCTCGCGGCTCGATCCTCCGCGGATGCCGTGGGCGAGACCGTAGGAGATGGCGTCGATCGCTGCGGACGGGGCGGGGTAGTGGCGGCCGGCGCCGCTCGTGGCGGCGGCCCGCGCCCGCGCTAGGACGAAGCTCCGGAGGGGCCACCGGAGCAGGAGGCGCTGCGCCAGGGGAAGAGGACGTCTCGAGGGCACGAGGCGCCTCGCGATTGCATTGAGGCGCTCTTTCGGGACGACGGCGTCCAGGAGTCCCGCGCGAAGGGCCTCGCGTGACGAGAGCGCGCGCCCGGTCAGGATCATCCGGAGGGCGGCGGGGAGTCCGACGAGACGGGGCAGTCGCTGCGTCCCCCCCCAACCCGGGATCAAGCCCAGCTTCACCTCGGGCAGCCCCATCTGCACTTCGTCGGCGTCGGCCGCCACGCGCGCGGAGCACGCGAGGGCCAGCTCGAGCCCTCCTCCCAGGCACGCGCCGGAGATGGCGGCGACGGTCGGGAACGGAGCGTTCGCCAGCGCCTCGAAGACGAGCTGCCCGTTGATCGCCTTGCCGCGCGCCTCCTCGATCTTCTGGACCGCGGCGATCAGCCGGACGTCGGCCCCGGCGATGAAGACGCCGGGCTTCGCGCTCGCGATGACGAGCCGTCGGATGTCGCCCCGGCGAATGAAATAGGCGAGGGCCTCGCCCACGGCTGTCAGCACGTCGGGGTTGATAAGGTTCACCCTCTCGCCGGGAGAGTCGAAGAGAAGCTCGGCGATCCCGTCGCCTCCCACGCGCCACGAGACGCCGGAGCTGGAACGCCCCGCATCGGGAGGCTCGATCACACGCTCGCTCACATCCGCTCCAGCACCGCGGCCATTCCCTGGCCGCCGCCGACGCAGAGCGACGCGATGCCGAACCGCGACTGCCGGCGGCGCATCTCCATGAGAAGGGTGAGCGCCAGCCGGGCCCCCGAGGCGCCCACCGGGTGGCCGAGCGCGACCGCGCCGCCGTTCACGTTGAGGCGCCCTCGCGGGATCTCGCCGAGCGCCCCTCTGAGGCCCAGCTCCTCGCGGCAGAAGCGATCGGAGGCGAGCGCCTTGAGACAGGCGATCACCTGCGCGGCGAAGGCCTCGTTGATCTCGAAGAGATCGATCTCGGTGAGCGAAAGGCCCGCCCTCAATAACACCTTCGGGATCGCATGCGCCGGCCCGAGCCCCATCCGGCGCGGCGCGAGGGCGACGGCGGCCGTGGCGCGCACCGCGCCCAGAGGGCCACCCGGAATCCCGGCGCGACGCGCGCGCTCGGGGGAGGCGAGAACGAGGGCGGCGGCGCCGTCGGTGATCGGCGAAGCGTTTCCCGCCGTGATCGTTCCGTGGCGCCGGTCGAAGACGGGCCGGAGCCTCGACAGCGCCTCGAGCGTCTGCGCCGGCCGCGGCCCGATGTCCGCGTCGAGCAGCGCCCCCTTTCCGTGGTCGCCGGGGGCGAAGATGGGGGTGATCTCCTCCATCAGCTTCGAGGCCGCCGCGACGGCGTCGCGGTGGCTCTGGAGAGCGAAGTGATCCTGCTCGTCGCGGCTGATCGCGAACTCGTCGGCGAGGATCTCCGCCGTCTCTCCCATGTTCAGCCCGCAGCACGGATCGGTCAGCCCGATCTGAAGCCCGTGCACGGGGCGCAGGTGGCCCGGCCGCAGGCGGGAGATCGCGGCGAGCCGCCGGCCGAAGCTCTTCGCGCGCGACGCGGCTGCGAAGATCTCCCGGGCCTCCTCTCCGAAGAAGAGTGGAATCGAGGACATCGACTCGGCGCCCCCCGCGACGACGACCTCCGCTTCGCCAATCCGGATGAGCCGCGCGGCTTCGGCGATCGCCTCGAGCCCCGAGGCGCAGTTGCGGTTGACCGTGGCCGCGGAAACCGATTCGGGGAGTCCCGCGAGCAGGGCGGCGACGCGGGCCAGGTTTGGCGCGTCGGCGGGACCCGCGACGTTGCCGAAAACGACCGCGTCCACGTCGTCCGGAGCTACCCCGGCGCGCGCGACCGCTTCCCTGATCGCCGCGGCGGCGAGAACCTTCGCCGGGACCTTTCGCATCTCGGCGAAGGCACGGACGAACGGAGTACGGGCGCCGGCCAGGATGACGGCGGACACTCCGCTCGGGCCGCTCATGGCGCCACGGTTCCGCCGTCGACGTACATCGCGTCGATCTCGCGCCGATGGCGCTCCTCGACGACGCGGCGGCGGATCTTCAGCGTCGGGGTCATCTCTCCCTCCTCGATCGAGAACTCCCGCGTGAGGATCGTGAACTTCCTCACCTGCTCGAAAGCGGCGAAGTCGCGGAGCGCGGCCTCTACGCCCCGCTGAAAGGCGGCGACGACCATGGGATGGGCGATCGCCTCGGCACGCGGCTCCGCGCGAACGCCAAGATCCGAGCAGAGGCGCGCGAAGGCTTCCTTCTCCGGGACGATGAGGGCCGAAACGAAGCGGCGCGTGTTACCGATGACGACGGCCTGGGCGATGAGGCCGGACGCGCAGAGGGCGCTCTCGAGCGGCTGCGGGGCGATGTTCTTGCCGCCCGACGTGATGATCAGATCCTTCTTGCGATCGGTGATCGAGAGGAAGCCGTCGCCGTCGAGAGCGCCGATGTCGCCGGTGCGGAACCAGCCGTCCTCGAGCGCCAGCGCGGTTGCCGGGGCGTCGTTGAAGTATCCCAGCATGACGCCGGGGCCGCGCGCGAGGATCTCGCCGTCACTCCCCAGGCGCACTTCGGTGCCGTGGATGGGTCTCCCTACGGTTCCGGGCCGGAGCGCCCTCGGGTCGTTGATGGCGATGACGGGCGACGTCTCGGTCAGCCCGTACCCCTCGACGATCGTCACGCCGAGCGAGATGAAGTACTCGAGCACGTCCCTCGGGAGCGGGGCCCCTCCGGAGATCGCGTAGCGGAGCCTCCCGCCCAGGTTTGCGCGCACGTTCCGGAGGACGAGACGATCGGCGAGCGCGTAACGCAGGCGCGCGACGACGGGTGCGGGGGCTCCGGTCAGGGGCGCAAGGCACGCGGCCCGGCCCGCGTCATGCGCCCACCGGAACAGGCGGCGGCGCGTCTCCGGCAGCCCGGCCACCCTCGACTCGATCCTGTCGCGCATCTTCTCGAAGAGCCGCGGGACGGCGGCGATCACGGTGGGCTTCATCGCCCGCAGAGCCTCGGGGAGATCCTCCATCGCGGCGTGGACGATCGTCACGCCGTAGCTCATGTAGAGGTAGTCGGCGGTCCTCTCGAAGATGTGCGAGAGGGGAAGAAACGAGAGGGCGCGATCCGCCGGGGTGAAGTCGAAGAGCGCGCCCGTCGCCTCCACGTTGGAGACGATGTTGGCGTGCGTCAGCATCACACCCTTGGGCGGCCCTGTCGTCCCCGATGTGTAGATGATGCTCGCGAGATCCGAGGGCTGCGCCGCCGCGGAGACCCGCCTGAAGGCGTCGGGATCGCGCCCCACGAGCTCGCCGCCTCGTTTCACGACCTCCTTGAAGACGGCGACCGGGTCCGCGGCTCCGGGACCGGCGTCCATCACGATGACCAGTTTCAGGTCCGGCAGCCTGGGCCGGATCCCGTTGATCTTTCCCAGCAGCTCGGGGGTCGACACGATGATCCCCCAGGCCCCGGAGTTCGAGAGGATGTATTCGATCTGGGCCGGAGAGAGGGAGGTGTAGATGGGGACCGGCACCGCCCCGGCCGCGAGGAGGGCGTAGTCGGAGATGAGCCACTCCGGGCGATTCTCGGAAAGAACGGCGACGCGAGCGCCGCGCTCGAGCCCCATCGATTTGAGCGCCAGGCAGAGACGGGAAACCGCCGCGAGAAGCGCGCGCGAGTCGAGTCCCCGGGGGCCGGACGGCGCCCAGTGGACGACGGCATCCGCCTTGGAGAAGCGTGTGATCGAGTTCAGGAACAGATCGTTGAGGGTGCGGCTCAGTCCTGTTCCTCCGCCGGGTCGGCCTCGCCGTCCCGCCCTTCCTTGGCGAGGCCGTACTGCTCCAGCTTCTTGTAGAGGTTGCTGCGCGGGGTGTCGATCTCCTTCGCGGTCTTGGAGATGTTCCAGTTGTTGGCCTCGAGCTTCGAGATGATGAAGGCCTTCTCCGAGACCTCCTTGAACTCCCTGAGAGTGGCGATCGCCCCCGGCGCTGGGACGCCGGCCGGGGCGGATCCTCCATCGGTCGCCTCGCCCGGAATGTCGGAGGCGTCGACCGTCTCGTGCGGCGTCATGATCAGCAGCCTCTCCACCGTGTTGCGGAGCTCGCGGACATTTCCCTTCCACGGCAGGCGGGAGAGCGCGGCGACGGCGGCCGGGGTGAAGGTGCGGCGTTTCAGATTGTTTTCCTGAAGGTAGGCGGAAACGAAATGCTCGATCAGCGCCGGGATGTCCTCCGCGCGCTCCCGTAAGGAAGGGCAGGTGAGGGGGATGACCTTGAGCCGGAAGTAGAGATCCTCCCTGAACGACCCTTTGCGGATCTCGGCGGCGAGGTCCTTGTTGGAGGCCGCGATCACCCGCACGTTGACGACGACGACGCGCGCGGCGCCGACGGGCTCGACCTCGCCCGTCTCGAGCACCCGAAGCACCTTCGCCTGCGTCCGGGCGCTCATGTCGCCGATCTCGTCGAGGAAGATCGTCCCTCTGTCGGCCTGAACGAACTTTCCGATCTGCCGGGCCGTGGCGCCGGTGAAGGAGCCGCGCTCGTGGCCGAAGAGCTCACTCTCGATCAGATCTTCGGGGATGGCGGCGCAGTTGACCTTGATGAAGGGAAGGTCGGCGCGGGGGCTGCCGCGGTGGAGAGCGCGCGCGACCAGCTCCTTGCCGGTGCCGCTCTCGCCCGAGATGAGGACGGTGGC
>Ga0137394_10003494_pt1 | contig 11830 bp, 12 predicted proteins | sample czobulk116metaG_FD_108278 | JGI IMG/M metagenome (GOLD analysis project Ga0137394, IMG submission 108278) | Vadose zone soil microbial communities from Angelo Coast Range Reserve, California, USA - czobulk1.16 metaG | ecosystem: Environmental > Terrestrial > Soil > Vadose zone | place: USA... | reverse complement strand
GTCGTGAAGGGGGCGCGCGAGGCGCTGGAGCGGGCGGGGGTGAAGGACGGAGCCACCATCCTCTTCGGAGGATTTGGGCTCTGCGGCATTCCCGAGAACCTCATCGTCGCGCTGCGCGACTCGGGCGTGAAGGACCTGACCTGCGTCTCGAACAACGCGGGCGTTGACGACTGGGGGTTGGGACTGCTCCTCCAGACACGGCAGATCCGAAAGATGATCTCGACGTACGTGGGCGAGAACCAGATCTTCGAGCGCCAGTTCCTGAGCGGCGAGCTCGACGTCGAGCTGATCCCGCAAGGCACCCTGGCCGAGCGCGTGCGCGCCGGCGGCGCGGGAATCGGAGGGTTCTACACGCCCACCGGCGTGGGCACGGTCGTGGCGGAGGGGAAGGAGCAGCGGGTGCTGAACGGGCGCGAATACGTGCTCGAGATGCCGATCCGCGGCGACTTCGCCTTCGTGAAGGCGTACCAGGGGGACCGCGAGGGCAACCTCGTGTACCGGAGATCGGCGCGGAACTTCAACCCGGTGGTCGCGACCGCTTCGGAGCACACGATCGCGGAGGTGGAGAAGCTGGTCGAGCCGGGCGCCATCGACCCGGATCAGGTCATCACTCCCGGCGTGTTCATCACCAGCATCTTCCAGGGGACCTATGGACCCAAGCGAATCGAAAAGAGAACGAATCGTCCGAAGAGCGGCACGCGAGCTTAAGGACGGGTTCTACGTGAATCTCGGGATCGGGATGCCGACCCTCGTGGCGAACTACATCCCGGAAGGGGTCCACGTCACCTTGCAGTCGGAGAACGGCATCCTCGGGGTCGGACCCTATCCGATCGAGGGGGAGGAAGACGCCGATCTGATCAACGCCGGCAAGGAGACGGTGACCGTCCTCCCGGGAGCGTCCTTTTTCTCGAGCGCGGACTCCTTCGCGATGGTGCGCGGAGGGCACATCGACCTCACCATCCTCGGGGCGATGGAAGTGGATCAGGACGGGAACCTGGCCAATTGGATGGTTCCCGGCAAGATGGTCAAGGGCATGGGGGGCGCGATGGATCTCGTCGCCGGGGCGCGCCGCGTCGTGGTCACGATGCTGCACACCGCGAAGGACGGAACCTCCAAGATACTGAAGAAGTGCACGCTGCCGCTCACGGGGAAGAACGTCGTCGACCTGATCATCACCGAGCTCGCCGTGATGGAGGTCACACCGCAGGGGCTGAAGCTCATCGAGCGCGCCCCCGGCGTCACCGTGGATGAAATTCTCAAGTCGACCGACGCGGAGCTTCGAGTCGAGGAAGTCTGCGAGATGCCGGTCTGACCGGCGCGAGGACCCGGATGGAGACGATGACCGAGACGAGGTCGAACGACCTGTACGAGCTGACCGAGGAGCAAATGCGCCTTCGTGACATGCTGCATGAATTCGCGGACCAGGAGATCGCGCCCAAGGCGGCGCGGTACGACGAGGCGAACGAATTCCCGTGGGACAACATCAAGAAGATGCGCGACCTGGGCCTCTTCGGAATGATCTTTCCGGAAGAGTACGGCGGCCAGGGGCTGGACACGCTCTCCTACGTGATCGCGGTCGAGGAAATCTCGCGTGCCTGCGCTTCCACCGGGATCACGCTGGCGGCGCACGTTTCGCTCGGGACCTCGCCGATCTTCAATTTCGGGACCGCCGAGCAGAAGCGGAAGTACCTCCCCGCGCTCTGCACCGGGGAGAAGCTCGCGGCGTTCGGGCTCACGGAGCCCGAGGCGGGCTCGGACGCGGGCGGCACCAAGACGCGCGCCGTGCTCGACCAAGGCACCTACACGGTCAACGGACGGAAGATCTACATCACGAACGGCTCGGTCTGCGGAACCGCGGTCTTCACTGCGGTCACGACGCCGGGCATCGGGGTGAAGGGGATCTCCGCTTTCATCATCGAGAAGGGGACCCCCGGATTCAGCGCGGGGACGCGCGAGAAGAAGCTGGGACATCGCGCCAGCGACACGGTCGAGCTTCTTTTCGAGAACGTGAAGCTGCCCAAGGAAAACCTCCTCGAGAAGGACGGCAAGGAAGGGGAGGGATTCAAGCAGTTCATGAAGACCCTGGACGGGGGGCGGATCTCCATCGGCGCGATGTCGGTCGGAATCGCCCAGGCCTCTCTCGATGCCGCGATCAAGTACGCGCGCGAGCGGAGGCAGTTCGGAAAGCCGATCGCGGAATTCCAGGCGATCCAGCTCCTGCTCGCGGACATGGCGACCGGGATCGAGGCGTCGCGGCTCCTGGTCTACCAGACGGCGCGGCTGAAGGACCGTGGGCTGCCCTTCACGCGGCAATCCGCGATGGCGAAGCTCCTGGCCTCCACGGTTGCGATGAAGGCCGCGGACACCGCCATCCAGATCCACGGGGGAGCGGGGTACATGACGGACCATCCGGTGGAGCGGTATTTCCGCGACGCCAAGCTCATGGAAATCGGCGAGGGCACGTCCCAGATCCAGAAGCTGGTCATTGCACGGGAGCTCTTGCGGGAAGCGGAGGGATTGCATGGCAGATCGTGACGCATACATCGTGAGCGCGACGCGGACGGCGATCGGAGAGTTCCTGGGTGGGCTCTCCTCGATGCCCGCGCCCGAGCTCGGCGCCGTGGTGATTCGAGAGGCGGTGAGCCGCGCGGGAATCAAGCCGGAGGACGTCGAGGAAGTTCTGATGGGGAACGTCCTCCAGGCGGGCGTGGGGCAGGCCCCGGCGCGCCAGGCGGCCATCAAGGCGGGCATCCCCAACACGGTGGGCGCCACGACCGTGAACAAGGTGTGCGGCTCGGGGCTGAAGGCGGTCATGCTCGCGTCGCAGGCCATCCGCGCGGGGGACATGGACGTGATCGTGGCGGGCGGCATGGAGTCCATGTCGAACGCTCCGTACTATCTGCCGAAGGCGCGCACCGGCTACCGGCTCGGGAATGGAGAGCTGGTGGACGGGGTGATCCACGACGGGCTCTGGGACTCCTTCAACAATTTCCACATGGGGAGCGCCGCCGAGCTGATCGCCCGCAAGTTCAAGGTGACGCGCGAGGATCAGGACCGCTTCTCGGTGGACAGCGTATAGAAAAAAAAAAAGGCCAAGAAGGAAGGCAAGTTCGCGGAAGAGATCGTGCCGGTGCTCGTGCCGCAGAAGAAGGGGGAGCCCAAGTGCTTCTGCGTGGACGAGCGCCCGCGCGCGGATTCCAGCATGGAGACGCTGGCCAAGCTCCGGCCCGCCTTCGAGAAGGATGGCACCGTGACGGCGGCGAACGCGCCGGGACTGAACGACGGAGCCTCGGCCCTGGTCGTGATGTCGGGTGCCTACGTGAAGCGCACGGGAGCAAAGCCCATGGCGCGCGTCACGGGCTACGCTACCGGCGGGACGGCGCCGGAGATGGTCTTCTACGCGCCCGTGATCGCCGTGAAGAAGCTCGCGGAGAAGCTGGGGCGGAAGCCCAACGACTGGGATCTGATCGAGGCCAATGAAGCCTTCGCGGCTCAGGCCATCGTGGACGCCCGCGAGCTGGGCTGGGATTTCTCGAAGCTCAACGTGCACGGCGGCGCGGTCGCGCTGGGCCATCCGATCGGGGCGAGCGGCGCGCGCGTCCTGACCACCCTCCTCTACGCCATGCGGGACCGGAAGGCCAAGACGGGGCTGGCGACGCTCTGCCTGGGCGGCGGGAACGCGGTGGCGCTCAGCGTGGAAGCCGTCTAGTGGCGGTCGCCACGGCCACGCGCCCGGTCGCGGTGATCGGGGCGGGCACGATGGGGAGCGGCATCGCCCAGGTGTTCGCGGCCGCGGGCCGGCAGGTCTATCTCGGGGATCAGGACGAGGCCAGCGTGAAGCGCGGCATCGCCGCGATCCAGAAGAGCCTCGACCGCCTGATCAAGAAAGGGACCCTCGACACGGCCGCGCGCGATCAGGTGCTGGGCCGGATCCGGGGTGAGGCGCGCGGCGCGGCCGGGCAGCTCGCGGGCTCGCTCCGGGAGTGCGCGATCGCGATCGAGGCGGTGCCCGAGCGGCCGGATCTCAAGAAGGCCGTCCTGCAAGAGCTCGACCGCCTGCTTCCCGAGGACGCCATCCTCGCCACGAACACCTCCTCCATCTCGATCACCGAGCTCGCGGCGGCGACGAAGCGGCCGGATCGCGTCATCGGGATGCACTTCATGAATCCGGTCCCGGTCATGCAGCTGGTGGAGGTGGTGCGCGGGCTCACGACGTCGGAGCAGACGGTGGAGGCCACGATGGAGGCCGCCCGTTCCGTGGGAAAGACGCCGGTTCTGGTCGAGGACCGTCCGGGCTTCATCTCCAACCGCGTGCTGATGCCGATGATCAACGAGGCGGTGTTCGCGCTGGAGGAGCGGGTCGCGACGCGCGAGGGCATCGATACCGTCATGAAGCTGGGCATGAACCACCCCATCGGGCCGCTCGCCCTGGCCGATCTGATCGGCCTGGACGTGTGCCTCGATATCCTTCAAGTCCTGCATCGCGGTTTCGGCGACGACAAGTACCGGCCGAGTCCCTTGCTTCGGGCCATGGTGGCGGCAGGCAGGCTGGGCCGCAAATCGGGCCGGGGGTTCTACGAGTACTCCGATTCGTAGGCCCCGATGAATTTCCAGCTCACGGAGCAGCAGGAAATGCTCCGCGCCGTGACCCGCTCGTTCGCGGAGGGGGAGATCGCGCCGATCGCCCACACGATCGACGCCGAGGAGCAGATTCCGGATTCCCTCCGCCAGAAGCTCCGGGACAACAATTACTTCGCCCTCCTGATCCCCGAGGAGTACGGCGGCGTCGGCGTGGACGCGGTGGGCTACGTGATCGTGATGGAGGAGATCGCGCGCGCCTCCGCGGCCGTGGCGATCACGATCTCGGTGCACAATTCCGTGGCCGCGGGGCCCATCGCCAAGTTCGGGAGCGACGCGCAGAAGTCCTGCTGGCTTCCGCGCCTCGCGAAGCAATGGCTCGGAGCCTTTGCGCTCACCGAGCCCGGCTCCGGCTCCGACTCCGCCGCGCTGATCACCCGCGCGGAGCGGAAGGGAGAGGAGTACGTGCTGAACGGCTCGAAGACCTTCGTGACGAACGGCAAATACGCCGACGTGTTCGTGCTCCTCGCGCGCACCAGCCAGGAGCAGAAGCACCGGGGCATCACTGCGTTCCTGGTCGAGCGGACCTCGCCGGGACTCAAGATCGGGAAGAACATCGACAAGATGGGCATTCGCGGCTCGGACACGGTAGAGTTGGTCCTCGAGGACTGCCGCGTCCCCGCGAAGAACCGGCTCCATGACGAGGGACGCGGGTTCCGCGTGGCCATGCAGACCCTGGACGGAGGACGCATCGGGGTCGCGGCCCAGGCGCTGGGAATCGCGCAGGCCTCCCTCGATGCCGCCTCGCGATACGCCCGCGATCGCTACCAGTTCGGACATCCGATCGGCGATTTCCAGGCGATCCAGTGGATGATCGCGGAGATGCGTACCGAGATCGAGGGCGCCCGGCTCCTCACGCTCCAGGCGGCGTGGATGAAGGACCAGGAAGTCCCCTACGCTCCGTACGCCTCGATGGCGAAGCTCAAGGCGTCCGCGGTCGCGCGCATGGCGGCGGATCGCGCGGTCCAGATCCACGGAGGCTACGGGTACACGAAGGAGTTCGCGGTGGAGCGCTACTATCGCGACGCGAAGGTGACGGAGCTCTATGAAGGAACCTCGGAGATTCAACGCATCGTGATCGCCAAATCCGTGCTGCATCCGAAGGACGGGAAGGGAACGACGTGAGATCGAAAGTCGCCGTGCTGAAGACAAGTCCCGAGCGCGTCGTCGAGGACGTGGGGCGTTTGATGGAGCTCGCGGACGCGGGCGAGGAGCTCCGGCCGGATGCGACCACGCTCCTGAAAGTGAACATCTCGTGGCACGTCTACTATCCCGGCTGCTCCACCAGCCCCTGGCAGCTGGAGGGCGTCCTCCGCCACCTCCAGAAGTCGGGTTTTGCACGGGAGCGGACGCTGGCCGCGCAGAATTCAACGGTCGTGGTCGATCCGCACGTGGGCATCCGGAACAACAAGCTCGAGCCGGTGTTGGATCGGTACGGGGTTCGGTCGATTTGGCTGAATGACAAGGAGAGTGAGGCCGATTGGATACGGTACGTGCCCCGGGGAAGGATGCTCGTGCTGAACGACGTGTATCCGGACGGTCTCATGATCCCGAAGACGCTCATGGGGACGAACGTCATTCATCTGCCGACGCTCAAGACCCACGTCTTCACCGAGATGACCGGCGCGATGAAGAACGCGTTCGGGGGGCTGCTCCATCTCAAGCGGCACTGGACCCACAGCGTGATCCACGAGACGCTCGTGGACCTGCTCACGATCCAGAAGGAGATCCACCGCGGCATCTTCGCGGTCATGGACGGCGTGATCGCGGGGGACGGTCCGGGCCCGCGCGCGATGCGGCCGCACATCACGAACCTCCTGCTCGCGTCGCGCGACCAGGTGGCGATCGACGCCACGGCCGCGAAGCTGATGGGCTTCGATCCGCTGACGATCAAGTTCATCCGGCTCGCCAACGAGGCGAAGCTGGGGAACGGAGATCCGCGCTGCATCGATCTCGTGGGGGACGACGTGTCGAACGTGAATCTCAAGTTCCACCGGAACGAGAACACGTTCGCGTCGAAGGGGCAAAAGCTCATCTACCACGGCCCGCTCAAGCCTCTGGAGAAGATCCTGCTCCGGAGCCCGCTCGTGCCGTGGTCGTATTTCGCGTCGCGGCTCTACCACGACGGATACTGGTATCCATTCGTCGGGGTTCCGCGTAAGAAGAAGATCATGGAATCGGACTGGGGAAAGCTCTTCCGAGAGTACGAGCCCAAGGGGCAGAGCTGAGCCCGAAAGGGAACCGTCCGCAGGGGAGGTTGCGATGAAATTCGGATCCGGAATTCATCCTAGGCAATGGCACCGGGGAGCGTGGCTCCTGGCCTTGATCCTCGCGGCGCTCGTGCTTCTGCTCACACACCGTCCCACCGGGGGCCTGGCCTACGCCATGGACCCCGTGGCGGCGCCACCGGAAGGCAATACGGCCGGAGGCGATGCTACCGTCTCGACGCCCGCACCGCGGGCCGACTCGAACGACGGCTACGTCTCGGAGATCGTGGATACTTCCTATACCGTGGGACCCGCCAGTTTCTTCGCGCTGGACCTGCCCACGACCAAGTCAGGGGCCCGTGCCGTCCATCTCTTCGGCACCGTCAGGACGCAAGGACGGAAGGACATTGTCGTGCGCCTCTTCCGGGCTTCCGATTACGACAACTGGCTGAAGCAGAAGAGCGGCAAGAAGCCGGAAGCGCTCTGGACGTCGCCGCGCTCGGGCAACCTCACGCTCGATCAGGATCTTCCGGCCGGGACGCCGATCGTGCTCCTCTTCGATAACGGGTACTCGCTCCGGACTCCCAAGAAGGTGGTCTGTCAGCTTCAGCTGCGCTACGAGCGGAACGGGACCGAGACGTTCGACACGGAGGGGAGCAAGAAGGTGGCGGGCACGACCGGTGACAAGCCGCCGGCGCCCGAGGACAATCTCCCGCCTCCGCGCTCCAACACGGACGACGAGATGCCTCCTCCTCCGCCTCCGCCCCCGAGCGGCTACTGACGCTGAGGATTCCGGCCGCCGCGTAGCAGGAGGAGCTGCCCGGCCTCTCCCACGTGCCGGGTATCCTGGATGATCTCCACCGTGTGGGCCTGCACGGTGAAGAGCCACGTGTCCTCTCCGAGGAGATCGCTCACGTTGGTGATTCCGCTCGGCTCCCACTCTCCACCCACGCCGTTCGGCACGAGGCGCCCCCGCGTGTCGCGCTCCACGCATTCCGCCAGCGTCTCGAGGCGGCGCGTGCGGACGTCATAACGTAGGATTCGGGAGGCGTGGATTCCGTGCGCGCCCGGATACTCCTGGATCATCACGCTCTGCTCGTCGGTGTCGATGGTGGTGGGGCGATAGAGGTCGTCGCCGTCGCCCGAGTCGAGCAGGACCTCGAGCGTCTGGACCTTCGTGGGGTCGAAGGGATCGAAGGTCACGTGGTAGAGCCTTCCGCCGCCCGCCGTGGTCTGGATCCCCGACGCCGTGCCGAAGCCCAGGCGATCGGTGAAGTAGAAGCCGTTGGGCCGCTCGCGATCGATCGCGATCCCCTCGAGACGGGCGAAATTGAGGCAGCCCAGCGCCTGAACCAGGGGGGCGAGCGTGGCGGGAGATCGAGCCTGCGCATCGTTCACGGGCGCGAACGTGCCCCGGATCGGGATCCCCCGTCTCATGGATGCCGCGCTCTGGGTCTCCCCGGCACGATCGGTGGGATCCGCGCACAGGACGTAGAGCTGCCCTCGTCCCGTGAGGACGTCCGAATCGGAATTGGCCAGGTACATGTAGAGCTGGTCCGCCGCGGGGTTCGCGAAGCCTCCGGTCAGAACGAGGAGGGTCTTTCCCGCGACCGGGACGCAAACGGTGCTCTTGTGCCGCATGGCCCCGAGCCAGGGCAGGTCCTGGATCTGCTGGGTGCCCACGTCGATCGCGGCCACGAGGGGGGAGCGAAGCCGGTGCCCGCGCTCGTTCACGACGAACGTGGGCCGGAGGAATCCCACGCGTGAGTCGAGGAGCGCGGCGTGGGCGAACCCCATGTACCCCCGCTCGGGACGGAGGATGTAGCCCGCGGAGGAGACGCCCGCGTTCCGGAGATCCAGCAGGAGCCGCGTGACCACGGCTCCCTCGATGTGGTCCAGCCACGCGTCCTCGTGGGAGACGTAGAGCTCGGCACTCCCGTCGCCGCGATCGCGCGCTCCCAGCCCTCCCGCGCGGCCCGGAAACACGAACGGCGGCTCGCCGGGGTTGTTGGAGAAGAGGGTATCTCCCGCCGTGAGGATCGGCGTGATCCGGACTTCGGGCCGGAGCGGCCGCACCATCGCGGGGGTGGCCGTGAGGAAGCCCAGGCCGGGACCGGATTCCGAGCGGACCCGCGTGGCTCCGGCGCCGGCGCAGCCCGCGAGCGCGAGGAGGAGCAGCGCGAGGACGGCGAGTGCGGCCCGCCTCAACTATTCCATCTCCCCGGTGCTGTCGCTCTCGGCGCCGCCCACGGGGACGATGTATTTGCCCTTCTCGCGCCGCACCACTTCCAGCGGGACCCCCTGATCGCTGTCCACGTAGTAGATCAGGGTCACGTCGTTGTCGGTGAGGTCGAGCCTGTGTTGCTTCTTGGCGTACCCCACCACGTTCGCCCGGATCACGTCCACGAGTGCATCCACCTCGCGCTTCGCCGCCTCCACGTTGTCCGTGCTTCCGATGATCTCCGCCACGATGTCGTGAGTGTCCCGGTCGTAGTAAACGAGCGTCGGCTCCTCGATGCCGGCCGTGATGCGGAAGATGCTCGCGGTGCGTTGCGCCACGTCGTCTCCGACCGTGTACTCGTACCTCGAGTCCAGCCTCGGATTGTTCGCCGTCGCGGTGCAGGCGGCCGCGGCGACCCCCACGCACAGAACGGCGAGGAAGATCTTCGTGGAATTCATGGCTCCCTCCGTTGACACAGCTCGACCAGCACCCCGTTCAGGGTCCGGGGACTCAGGAACGCGATCTTCGTGTGATGGCTGCCCTCGCGCGGAGACCGGTCGATCAGCTCCAGCCCCGCGGCTTCCGAATGGTGCAATGCCTCCTCGAGATCCTTCACGTGAAACGACAGATGGTGGATGCCTTCGCCGCGCTTCGAGAGAAACCGCCCCACGGGAGAATCGGCGGCCGTCGGCTCCAGGAGCTCCATCTCGGAGTCGCCGGCGCGCAGGAACGCGATGCGAAGCTTCATGGAATCGAACTCGATCGTGTCGGTATGGCGGAATCCGAACGCGCGGACCCAGATCGGGATCGACTCGTCCAGCGAGCGCACCGCGATCCCCACGTGCGCCAGCCCGATCACGCGGCTCACGGGAGCCCCATCGCGTGGTGTCCCAGGAGCAGCAGGAGGACGACGCCGAGCGCGATCCGGTACCAGCCGAATACGGCGAGCCCGTGGCGGGTCAGATAACGTAGGAACGTCCGGATCGCGATCCCGGCCACGACCGCGGCGACCACGAGGCCGGTCACGATGGCGGCGGTCCCCACTTCGTTTCCGTGGAGCAGGGAGTCGCGATGCTTCACGAAGTCGAAGAGGGTCGCGGCGCCCAGCGTCGGGAGTGCCAGGAGGAACGAGAACTCGGCCGCGGCCAGGGCGGAGCATCCGAGGATCAGCCCCCCGAGGATCGTGACCATGGAGCGGGACATGCCGGGCCAGAGCGAGGCGCACTGGAAGAGCCCGATCCAGAGCGCGACCGGGAGCGGGATCGCGTCCACGCTCTCGAATCGGGGCGGGCGCCCGCGCGAGCGGCGCCAGCGCTCGAAGAGCACCATGACGATGCCCCCGGCGAGAAGCGCGATCGCGACCGGGCGGGGACCGAAGAGATGCTCCTCGATCTTGTGGTGAAGCGCGAGCCCCAGGATCGCCGCCGGCAGGAACGCGATGAGAAGCTTGAGGAGGAGCCGCCCGCCCCCGGAGCGCGGCCGCACGAGCCCGGTCAGCACTTGCAGGACGCGCGCGCGATAGAGCCAGACCACGGCCAGGAGCGCCCCGGCCTGGATCACGATCTCGAACGCGTTCATCACCCCGCCGACGAGACCCATGGCGTGCGCGGCCAGGATCAGGTGCCCGGTCGAGGAGATCGGCAGGAACTCGGTGAGCCCTTCGACCGCGCCGAGGATCGCCGCCTGGAGGATCGTCAACGCGCGTCCTCACGCATGGGGGTCATGGGCTCCGTAGACCTTCCGCAGCACGTCGGAGATCTCGCCCAGGGTCGCGTTCGCCTTGACGGCGTCGATCACGCCCGGAGTCAGGTTCATGTCGCGCCGCGCGATCTCCTCCAGCCGCTCGAGCGAATGGCGCGCGAGGGACTCCTCGCGCGAGGCCTTGAAGGCGCGGACGCGCTCGAACTGGGCCCGCTCCAGCTCGGGGTCGAGCGTGAAGACGGGAGCCGTCTCCTCGTCCGGATCCACGAAACGGTTCACGCCCACGATCACGCGCTCCCCGCGCTCCACCGCGGTCTGGTGCTCGTAGGCGCTCTGCTCGATGGCGCGGGTCTGAAATCCGGATTCGATGGCTCGCACGGCGCCGCCCAGGGCGTCGATCCCCTCGATCAGCGCCCGCGCCTCGGTCTCGATCCGGTCCGTCATCTGCTCGAGCGCCCAGGCACCGCCCACCGGATCCACCGTCATGGGAACGCCGCTCTCGTACGCGACGAGCTGCTGCGTGCGGAGCGCCACCGTGGCCGCCTCCTCGCTGGGGAGGGAGAGCGCCTCATCGAAGGAGTTCGTGTGGAGCGACTGGCACCCGCCCAGCACCGCTCCCAGCGCCTGGATCGCGACCCGGGCGATGTTGTTGTGGGGCTGCTGCGCGGTCAGGGTCGAGCCCGCGGTCTGCGCGTGGAAGCGCAGCTTGAGGGAATGGGGGTCGCGCGGGTGAAAGCGCTCTTCGAGAAGGCGCGCCCAGAGCCGGCGCGCCGCGCGGAACTTCGCGATCTCCTCGAGGAGGTCGTTGTGCGCGTTGAAGAAGAAAGAGAGCCGCGGCAGGAAGCGGTCCACCGGCATCCCGCGGCCCACGGCCGCGCGCACGTACTCGAGCCCGTTCGCGAGCGTGAAGGCGACCTCCTGGACCGCCGTCGAGCCCGCCTCGCGGATGTGGTACCCGCTCACCGAGATGGGATTCCATTGCGGCGTCTCCTCGGCGCCGAATTCGATCAGGTCCGTGGCGATCTTGAGCGACGCCGCGGGCGGATAGATGTACGTGCCGCGC
>Ga0137394_10003492_pt1 | contig 11835 bp, 17 predicted proteins | sample czobulk116metaG_FD_108278 | JGI IMG/M metagenome (GOLD analysis project Ga0137394, IMG submission 108278) | Vadose zone soil microbial communities from Angelo Coast Range Reserve, California, USA - czobulk1.16 metaG | ecosystem: Environmental > Terrestrial > Soil > Vadose zone | place: USA... | reverse complement strand
GCGTGCTCACCCTTTTACGTAGAGCTCGCTCCTACGTCTCCGTCCAAGTCGTCGCAAATATCACTCGACTCGCCGATTTTCAACCACGATAGATTGCCCATCGACCCGCCGGCAACGCCCGATCAGATAGGACACGACCTACCTCTGGGCGCTCAGATAGACTCCTCCCGAGCAAGAATTGAGCGCCTCAGTGAGTCTCTGTCCGTCCCACACATCCTAACAATCGCCGTTGCCCCACCTCCTCCTGCCATACGTAGGTCCATCCTGCACCCCAACACCTGAAGTCCGATTCCCTCGTCAACTATAATCATAGCATGGCCAAACCCTGAAACTCGATGGCGGGACTCACCGCCAGGCTATCCTTCCGCGTGAAGTTGACCACAGGAGACGCAGCGCGAGTGCCGGTTAATTACGCATACCATGACTAGACCTCAACATTTGTACTATTATGACGCTCCGTGATCTTTCGTTCACATTCCTGCAACACCAAAATTGGCCAGTCGCGCAAATACTGCCAGTGTGGCATTGATCAGGCCTAATATCTCACTCTCTCAATATATGTAGTAGTACACGATGTTATCATGTTCTGGGTGTTTTTTTTTGTTCTTTACGGTATGGGATCCACTAACAACAAGTAGGAATTGCCGAATTGGACCCGACTCAGAGTTTTAACGTAAAATTGCTCAAAAAGACAAACGGTAATAGGCGGCTCTTTTAAATCCTCAAGGCAACGTTCCCACACAGCAGCGCACCAAGATTAGTTACACATCACAGACTTCTAATCAATCCAAGTCATGACTAGGCTAAGTCGCATCCCGTCGATTCAGTGGTTTGACGAGAAGACCCATCCACGCTCCCTGGTGGCCTTCTGCCATCGGCATCATGACGTGACTCGGCTTGCGGTAGATCTTTGTCCTTTCATCCTGAGGAGGAAGGGAAAACTCGAACTGATCGAGGAGGGTAACGATCATAATTTGCATCTGGAGGACTCTATGGATAGTTCAGTGACCGAGTTCTGTATGGCACTGCGTACAATAAACGCGTTTGGTGATGGTACTTACGAGAACCGCCAGCCGACACATGCACGGGTGCCACTTGCTATGCCAGTGGTTATCGCGTCAGAGGAGAGTATGGTGTGGGTATCCGCCCTTTCAGTACTCACAGAAGTTCATCCTACGGCACTTTATTAAGATCTATTCCATGTCACAACGACAATGGCAAGATTATACTCACACGTTGCCAAACATGCCGATGTTAGACTGTCGTGTCCTACTCGTATCCAAGAAGCGTTCTGGATTCCATTCTCCCGCGTGCTCACCCCAGATTCCCGGGAGGCTGCTCTTCTGAGTAACCCTGCAGCGTTATGACGGCCCCGAACTCACCGATTGTAAGCAGCAGTGGAAATATCGATCGGAGTCCCTTTCTTGATGGGGATAGAGGAGATCTGTTCGCCCGATTTGGTCGTGATTGGAAAAGCCAGGGGAATGACATCGTCAACAGTCGCTACCCTCGCGAGCAGCCAGAAGATGGGGTGGAGCCGCATCGCCTCCTACATTCCGGAAACGCCTGGTCAGAAGCAGGCCTTGGAAAAACGAGCTGTGTACCTTCAGAGCAGCCTGTGTATATGCCATACTGTCGAGGTCTGCCGCGGTGAATTCGTCGTCGGACCTGGCTCGGACAGCCGCTATCTCCTGTCTGATACGTTCCTGTGCTTCTGGACGCGTCGCGATCTCGTAAAAAAACCATGCCATTGTGTTTGCGGTTGTATCGTGCCCAGCAAATAGAAGGGTGCTGCAATTGCTCGATCGATCGATAAACCAGTGCCAGTCAGTCGACCGTCATCTATCATTCGCGCAAGATGTGACAGAAACGCACGCAATCTGGTCGACCACTTCATTGTCAGCCATCTTGTTCTTAGGATCCGAAGATTCGTTCGCGCGTAAAAGTACGCTCATGATATCTTTGCCGTCACCCTTGACTTGGCTCTCCTCGATCAACCCACGAGCAAAGTTGCGCATGTAATCGAGGAAAGAACGGAATCTGCGGTACTCGCGCAACGGCACGTAACGGACATATTCGAGAAAGGGCTCCGGGATGAAGTGCCATGATTCCTTGAAGACGAGGTCATACCACGCGGGATAAAGAGTGGAGTCGACGCTGATTGTCAATGAGTGATATCGCGGACTGTTCAAGTGAAGATAGCTGAGGCCTACAATAGATTATCATACTGGTGTGCCAACGGCGTCTTCAAATCATCGAGAGATCTGAACTGGAAGTCGAAGCCAGCTACAGGGGGGTAAGTGCTGTGGTATTATAGTCGCAGTAGAAGCTACACCCTCACCTTCTCCGATGACATCAAGTGTCGCGCGTGAGAGCCATGTAGTCAAGTCGATAAGGGGCTGGCCGGACGGATCAGCGGCAATAATATCGTTCCATTTCTGGACGAGCTGCGTGTATTGTGAGTTGACGTGCGTTGTGCGGGAGCCCTGCCGCACTTCGAACCTTAGACGCTGTCGTGTGAAATAAAGGAAGGAATGATCGCAATTGCGGTACGTTGAACGCAGGCGTTATGGCCTTCCGCTGACGGCGGTGTGTTTCTCCTACATCGTTCCTTTGATGAGCATAAATCGATAATCATGTAAAGTTACCAGCCTTGGACGGTGACCAATCCCTTTCCCACAACTAATTCATTGAAGTGGGCTCTATCGACTGACTTCGGGTAGCGATAACCAGTCATGTGTAGGATGTGTTGCAGGGCCTTTGGGTCCGCTAACATTAGGTGGTCCCTCTGTGATATTTTCAAGTTTAAGAAACGAAGAGCGGGTTTGAACAAAGCACTGGTGGTGCTCACCCCGAAACATCCAGTACGACGCCAGGCGCTACCATACTCACGCATCCACTTGAACTCGCAGTCGCCGACCTCGTTCTGGTAACGAATGTCAGCCTCGTTACCTGGTGACCAACAAGTCAGCTTGAGCCGCAGGATACGGAAAACAGGGTGTTATACCAAGCAAAAACGTAGATGGTTCCGGTCCCTTGAGGTGTCTAAGAGATCCGCCGCGACCGCGAACATAAAGAAAGGCTAGGACTGCAGACCAAGCCAAGAAGATAGACGATAAAATGACCAGGGCATCCATTTGGAGTATAGTGGTCTCTCTCTTTCGTCTCTCTTCTCGTATGCATTTTATAGGCCCAGAGAGGTCCTGCTGGAGAGACCATCGGTGATTTCGGGTGGATGTAAAATATATGTCGGTGATGCTGGTGGATGGTGGAGGGAACGCTTACCTACATGGGCGGTGGTGTGAACTGGAGGACTTGCGCATGCACCAGTAGCGGACGGAAGTGGTTCTGTTAATCGTTAGACGCTAATGAGGCATCAAGAGACGTCCTGTATCCCTGTATGTCTAAATCACATGTGGGCGGCACCCATCGTAGATCCGAGACACAGGAAGAGCAGTCAACTGCCTATATCGATAAAGTTTTGCGGAGGAATTGAGAGCATGATGGACGCAACCAAAAGGGAAAAAAAGCCCAGCATCGACAACCCACATGCCAAGTGTATCCAAACTTCACACGCGAAAGCGGGTCGTTGCCTTCCTCCGGTTTCGAAGCACAAAATAACGACGACTATCATAGGAGATTGAGGTGCACGGGAACCTGTCAGAGTGAGGTTTTGGTTTTTCCATACACAGTCGTTATGCTTTGCGCCCGACGGTGTCGCAGAGTCAGCTCCGAGTTGCCGCAAAACTCCGTCAGAAGAAAGCACGGCCCGAGTACCACAGCAGGGTCTTAGCTAGTCAGCGAAAAGTTGGGTGAAATTCGGACGCCCTAGTAATTGGCTTGTCCGACTCCCCGACTCCTCGACCTAGCGTACGTTCTTTGCTTGATATTGAGCGGTCCCCCACCCTTTTCAAGTGGTGAATCTTAGCTGATGCAGTGTAATCACGAGATACATCGAAGTTGTTGCCAATGAAGGGTGAGTGTCGCGGACATGGACCGTCGGAACGTGCGGCAGCGGCAACTCAACATCAGCGAAATCGCACGGCGAATGCCGCGCCACTTTCGGAATCTCGGAGTTGTGGGGCGTACGGTCGACTGTACCCCACATACCGCATATATAAACAGGACGTTAATCCGTTCACTCATTCTAAAAATAGTCTATCTGGGTGTGAATTACTACTCGCATTGTCTTGTCAGAGGCTCCAACGCAGCTCCCGAGCTCCGCGTGATAGATCATTCAGTTATCATCCGCCTAATCCGAGTCCACGGGCTTGACGAGAAGACCCATCCAAGCTCCCTTATGCCCTTTGGCCATGGGCATCATGACTGCAGTCGGCTTGCGGTGAATCTTCGTCCTCTCATCCTGGGGAGGAAGGGCAAACTCGAAATGTTCGAGGAGGGTAATGATCATAATTTGCATCTGAAGAACTCTGTGGAAGGTTTCAGTGACAGAGATCTACAAGGCACTGTGCACAAGAGCCGTGTGGTTGAGAAAGTACTCACGAGAACCGCCAGCCGATGCATGAACGGGAGCCACTAGCTAAGAGAACCTGCCTCAGAGGACGAAAGGGAGCATAAGCCACTCAATACTCACCAAAGTTCATTCTACATGTGGTCACCAGGGTCAGCATCAGCTCAATAACATCATGGCTTAAGCGCGGTCATACTTACACATTACCAAACACCCCAACGTTGGAGGCTCGGGCCTTGCTCTGATCCAGGAAGCGCTCGGGTTTCCATTCGTCCGCATCGTCACCCCAGATCCCGGGGAGTCTGTTCCGTTGAGAAATCCATAACTACCAGACCAGCAACGTCGGAAACTCACCGATTGTAAGCGGCAGTGGAAATATCAATGGGCGTGCCTTTCTTGATGGGGATAGAGGTTATCTGTTCGCCCGATCTGCCCGTGATCGGGAACGCCAAAGGGATCACGTCGTCCTTGTTCGCTTTTCTCTCGAGGGTCCAAAAAATGGGATGGAGTCTCAACGATTCCTAAGTATTTGCAAGGCACTCAATTGGTAAGAAGCTGACGTGTCGCGTGAGCGTGACTGGCAATTACCTTTAGGGCAGCCTGGGTGTATGTCATGCTGTCAAGCTCCGCTGCAGTATACTCCTCGCTGGTGGACCTGGCGCGTACAGCTGCAATCTCTTCTCGGATACGCTCCTGCGATTCTGGATGCTTCGCCACTTCGAAGAAGAACCAGGACATACTGCTCGCGGTTGTATCGTGCCCTGCCAGGAGAAGCGTACTGCAATCGACGGGCCAGTGAGTGGAGAATCACCTAGCGGGTGGTATACTCACGAAATCTGGTCGATCACTTCACTGTCTGTCAACCGGTTCTTAGGGTCTGAAGACTCGTTTGCGCGTAGAAGCACGCTCATGATGTCTTTCCCACCACTTTTGACCTTGCTTTCCTTGATCAATCCGCGAGCGAAGGTGCGGATGTAGTCCAAGAAGGAACGGAATCTGCGATACTCGCGTGCAGGAACGTAACGGACGTAATCAAGCAGCGGTTCCGGGATGAAGTGCCATGACTCCTTAAAGACGAGGTCGTACCCAGCGGGGTTAAGCGTAGAGTCGACACTGATCGTTAATTAGAAATGGCATTTAATGTGTACGTGTGGGAAAAGACAGGGGAGACTTACAATAAGTCATCATATTGCTCCGCGAGCGCGGTTTTGATGTTGTCAAGAGACCCGAACTGGTAGTCAAAGCCGGCTGCAGGTGAATTAGAACACAGGCATAACTGCAACAGAAAGAACGACTCCACACCTTCTCCGATGACATCAAGCGTTGCGCGTGAGAGCCAAACAACCAAGTCGATAAGTGGTCGGCCGGACGGATCAGAGGCGATCACCTCATCGTTCCATTTTTGGACGAGCTGCGCGATGGGAATTAATTTGCGTGCTTTGCACAGAAAGTTGGATCAACGTCAAACCTTTTCCGCCGTCTTGTGGAACAAGGGAAGAAAAGACCGCAACTGGGGCGCATTGAATGCCGGACTTATGACCTTCCGCTGACGCTGGTGAGTTTCGCCTGCATGTTTTCATGTTGCTGAATGAGCGGCAACCGATCGCCATCCAAGGCTGAACACAAACCGCAAACTGAAACCAGACCCTTTCCCACGACTAATTCGTTGAAGTGGGCCCTGGGTGCCGCCTTGTCGTAGTGGTATCCCGGCTTGTGGAGGACATGTTGAACGGCCTTTGGGTCGGCTATCATAAGATGATCTCTCTATCCTCAAGTTCGGCTTAGAAAAAAAAAAAAGAGCGGAAGTAACGAAAAGGTCGGACTCACACCAAAACACCCAGTGCGGCGCCAGACACTGCCATACTCGCGCATCCACTTGAACTCGCAGTCCCCAACTTCATTCTGGTAACGAAGGTCCGCCTCGCAGCCTGCAGTGGTAGTCACCTAGTCAGCTCGATGGCTACGAGATTCGAGGATACATGAACATACCGAGCCAAAACGTAGATGGTTCTGGCCCTCTGATGTTTCTGAAAGTTGAGCCGCGTCCGCGAATGTAGAGAAAGGTTAGCAGCGCAGGCCATGCTAAGAGGGCAGTCAACAGAACAGTGAGGCTGTCCATTTGGGTCTGGTGGTTTTTCTTCCCGGTCGTCTGCATTTATAAAGGATCCTCGGTCTTTCCAAGTGGATGTGGAACATCGGTGAGCGACACAGCTGACCCCATTCGAAACATACCCAGCTACTTTGACGACTTCTGACTAGTACTCAAGCCCGGAGATCGCTCGTCAGTACCAGGATTACGTGCTTCTATTCTTAGAAATAGGTAAGGCAATGGGCAATATGCTAGACACCGACAGGGCGATGAGAAATGTTGGATCTCCTTGTACGGAACGACTATCTCCTGAGAAAGAAAGGTCAGCCTTGGAGACTGAGTCGCCCCCGGTGCGTCCTAATCACATGTGTTCACCACGGATTCCTTGAAGTTCGGCAATGTGGTGATGGCTGATAAGGCGAGACACGCATCCAAAGTATCGAGGTTCCGGGAGATTCACGGCTCTGAGCACGCGGCGTGACTCCCGTTCGTTGGACGAGGTAAATAAATCGTATCTCGCACCAATGTATAAGATTCGTCTCGTGCCGCGAGGTCAACTCCGGGTCAGCAAGAATTAACACAGTCACTGACTCCGTTATGGCCAGAGATTTAGATACCGGGGTGGAGTATTACTGAGCAGAAGCAGATCAGATGTTGACTTGCTGAGTCATGGCATATGATCATCAAGCCAATCACAGAGTGGCCAATCGTCAGCATCGTAAAGACGCCCATACTGATTGGAAGACAAGAAATGCGGCCTATGACTGCCAGAAGCGCTTGCCGTTGTTAGTCGTGACTCTGTGATTACAACGCCTGTTGTACTCGGACTTTGCTCGTGAGTGCCACCGTAGCGAGCGATAGCCGAGAGGACTGCACATTGCCCAAACCTATTTAGGCGCCCAGGATAGTGCAGCGTCTATGGACCAGTGAGAGGAGACAGCTCGGCTCGCACTTGATCACCGGAACCGTTAGGACTGGAGAGAAAGACGGACCGACCTGCACGGTGGGGATAAGATGAGTCTGTCGGTGACAAGTGGTCACGATAAGATGATCCAGCACCGATGGACACAAGGAGAGCTCCTCGATAAGGTTTTTCGAACTTCCAAGTCTGCACGAGACTTCTGAATCGCCAAGAACTGGCAAGAAGCGATGATGCGAAAAGTGAGACCTCCAAACCATGGTTCCAGGGATGAGCGCTGCCTAGGATAATCACGCTCACCTATTGTCTCACCAGCAAGCAGACTGGGAGAAATTCAAGTTTTCGATTGTATTGGTCAGTGCTGAGGGGTGTCGTAATACAAAAATGCAGTTCGGCTTCGGCCCGAATACTCTCACCCCCTCGCAGCTTGTGAGTGGGACCCGAACGCGTCCAACATTAATATTCATGCAGCGCGTCATCCTACGACCTTCGCGTCCCATCCTGACTCAACTAAATGCATACGCACTCCGACCATATACGTCAGTGCAGGCACCAAAGCCTACTCCTGGACCGACAAAGCCGTACGAGCACGAAAAGGCCCCCAAGCGTGAGCCATCATGGCTTACCCGCAGATTGAAACAATCACCGATCGCGCTGCGGGCTTTCCTCAGGGTATTTGGTGCGCTCGGGTACGGCAGCAAACGCCAGGTCGCCGCGCGGCGCGCGCTGGGGTTGTACGAGCAGCTTTGTGCCGATCGTGCGGAGGAGGACCATCGGTTTTGGGCTGAAGGTGCGCGTAATTTCCTCCCCTCCCCCCCTCTCCCTTCCTTTTTTTGCTAGGGATGACGAGTCTTTCTCTCTCCGGGCCGATAGAGTGCCATCTCCCTCCGACGTTCCAGTCCTGGTTCACGGTGACGAACCTCCACGTGTGGATGCTCACGACGCGTCTACGTGTGCTCCCCGCGCCCCACGCACAAGCCCACATCCAAGGGCTCATCGACCACTTCTTCCTCGACGTCGAGGACCGCATCCGACAGGTTCTCCGACCGCAATTCCAGTCCGTGCCACAGGATTCCCCTGTAGCCACGCCAACGCCCACACCCCCACGCGCAGCGTCCTTTTACGACCCCCGCAGCCCTCCACAGCCCTCCGGTGCGGCTACGGGTGCTGGGAAGCGTCGCCGCGCCCCCGAGGCGCTCGTCTCGAAGCAGATGAAGATATTCCGCGAGCAATATTCCGGCCTCGGGGTCGCGCTGGATCTCGCGCTTGCGCGGGGCTCCGACGCCGTACTGGCCGCCGCGATATGGCGCAACCTGCTCGGGGCGCGGGGCGCACAGGGCCCCGCGTTGTCGCTCGCGCCGACGTCGCCCGTACCCGAGTTCCGTCGCGCAGTGAACCCCGGCGGTGCGATGGCGCGGATGAGCGACACCGCGCGCGTGCGCGAGGAGAAGCGCGACGACGGTTCGGGCGTGCACGACTTTGGCCCAGAGGAGCGCGATGCATATGTCCGGTTCCCTGAGACAATGCTCGTCCTTACGGCTTATGTACGTGGAGAGGTCGCACGCCTGGCGGCCATCCCGGATGAGAAGATTATGGGAACCGGCGCCGCGTTGGGCCGCGAGGCGGAGGGCGTGGCGGGGCTGCGTTTTAGGAAAATCTCAAGCGCGAAGACACTGGTGGATGAGTTGCTTGACCGCTCCTGACATCGGTGGAAGGCGGGGGTAGGCATCCAGGGCAGAGCACACATTTGCTGTAGCTATGACACCACTCAATTATGCCACTTATCCACACATGCACCGTCGCCAGGCGATGCGAAGGGCAGAGCTTTGTCTGGCCTGAAAAGTAGGTAATCTGAATTATTATCTATGTATATACCGCCTTGCCTATGCGTGTCCAGTGCCTATGAGCGCCGCAATCCTTGTGTCGAAACCCTCCGAACGAATCGGCATTTCAGGGTTATGAAATGGGTTCTTCATCACCGCGTCTGCATACGTTTCATACACCTTCTGAAGCACAGCGTTCGCGGAGGGCTCCGCGAGCGATGTGAGCAACACAAACTTCGTGCCTATGCAACATGACGGACAAATGCAAATGCTTAGAAACGGGTACCCCATGGGGCATAAAGACGAAACGAGGGCACGCACCGGTGGTGGTGAGAAGGATCGTCATCTTGAACGTCTCCGCCTCGATGACTTGCGCACCGGAGCTAGTTCCGGTGGGTGAGAGTCGGCTCGTGATGGCGTGGATACCGTGTAGCGTGCCCGCAAGGACGAGGTACTCGTTGGAGGTGAGTTGCGCGAGGCCATCTACCAGGAATGAGGAAGGGGATTGAGCCAGAGAGCAAGGGAGATGTGCAGTTGTACAGCGCAGCGTGCAACGAACCAGCAAAATCCCGCTGATAGATGAGCCCTCCGGCTTTATTTATCACCTTTTTCACGCTCTAGAGTTATAGTCGGTGTATGGAACAGAAAGACATACCCACAGACCGAAGATGGCCATGGCAGTAAGTTGAAGAACGGTTAGAGCCGCCAAATGGTCTGAGAGGCGGTTCTCTTTCTAAAGTTGTCTTTCAGAGCATGTTGTGATCACAATGTTAGAGACATTGGGAAGCGGTTCGATGGCGTAGTTGGTTATCGCATCTGTCTAACACACAGAAGGTCCCCGGTTCGAACCCGGGTCGAACCATCATTTTTTTTTCCAAGTGTCATCACTTATCACTTGGCGGCGCTTAGCGCAACGTCCCACGACGTCTCCTCTCCTCCGCCCAGCGCAATGTTTTCGTGGCTGGTGGTAGGATCTTTGCTCAGCCATGCATTCCTCTCACATTGCACGCCATGGCTTGGCGAACGTGATCTCCCTGCCTTGTCCTCTTCAGCTCTCTCAGACTTGGCAAACTTGCGCGACCCCGTGAAGAACCTCGACCCGTCTGACCCTTCTTCCCACCTGACAAAGATCCTCATCCCAAGAACGCGTGCGCAATATCATTTCTTGATCTCACCCTCTATCTGTTTTGATGATTTAACTTAAATCTACCGATGCCCACAGCCGACACCGAAAACCATGCGCTTGTCCGCAATTACCTCACCTCCACACTCCGCAAGCTCAACTGGCATATAGAAGAAGACAGCTTCGTAGCGGCGACGCCATACGGCCTAAAGAACTTCACGAACGTCATCGCGACGAAGGACCCAGACGCGCCCCGCCGCGTCGTCCTGGCCGCGCATTTCGACAGCAAGTATTTCCCTCACTATCCCGAAAACCAGGCACGTCAACTTCAACTATTCTCGTCCTCTCCCTCACCGCCTTGACTTTCGTAGTAGTTCGTCGGCGCGACCGACTCTGCGGCGCCGTGCGCCATGATGCTCGACGTCGCCGAGACGCTCGACCCCTTGCTCAGTGCGCGCGCGAAACGCATCGAGGAGGGCGAGCTGGACCTAGACGAAGACGAGGATGCGGCTGAGACAACCCTGCAATTGATATTCTTTGACGGCGAGGAGGCGTTCGTGTCCTGGACAGACACGGACTCCATTTACGGCGCAAAGTTAGTCCATCTCTCCCTACATCCCTCTCGCCACATCCCCTCCTTACCACTCTCCCAACAGACACCTCGCCGAAAAATGGGGGACGACCTACCTCCCACCACATCCAAAGCGCCGCCTAATATCCGCCGCAACGCCGACGACGCCGCTCTCAACGATCGAGCACCTCGTCCTCGTCGACCTCCTCGGAGCGGCACATCCGCGCGTGCGCTCCTACTACCCCGACACCGCATGGCTCTTCGATGCGCTCGTCAGAGCTGAGACGCGCCTCCGCGATGCGGGGATCCTCGACCCCGCCGTGCTCGGCGTCAGGAGCTTTTTCCACCCCCGCGGCGCGGGCGACGTCAGCTTGGGATATATGGGCGACGATCATCTCCCATTTTTGCATCGTGGCGTCAGCGTGCTGCACATCATCGCCGAACCGTTTCCACGCGTGTGGCACACCCTTGGCGTGAGTATTTATCTTCTCTTTTACATGCTACATATGTCATATACGCAAGCGCAACCCACCCCTTGCGTATTTCTTATTGCGTGTTTTTCTTCGTCCGTCGCTGACATGGTTTACGATGTTGTACACAGGACGACGCGACAGCGCTCGATCTCCCGACGATGCGCGCATGGAACCTCATCCTTCGCGTGTTCTTCGCAGAGTATCTCGGGCTGCGTCCCGACCTTTTACGGCGCGCAGAACCGTCCTCTCCGACATACCCCTCTGCGCCAGTGAGGAGATCGGACTCCGAGTTGGTGCGTATTTTCCCTTCCTTTTTTGTTTTCCTTCCAGAAATTTTTCCCTGACCTGTTTTCTGATGTGGACCCT
>Ga0137394_10003491_pt1 | contig 11838 bp, 11 predicted proteins | sample czobulk116metaG_FD_108278 | JGI IMG/M metagenome (GOLD analysis project Ga0137394, IMG submission 108278) | Vadose zone soil microbial communities from Angelo Coast Range Reserve, California, USA - czobulk1.16 metaG | ecosystem: Environmental > Terrestrial > Soil > Vadose zone | place: USA... | reverse complement strand
GTGTCTTCGGTCTCGCCCGAGCGGTGGCTCATGATCGTGCGATAGCCGCTTCCGTGCGCCAGGCGCACGCAGTCCATCGTCTCGGTGAGCGAGCCGATCTGGTTCACCTTGATCAACACCGCGTTCGCCACGCCCTGATCGATCCCGCGCTGGAGGCGCTCGACGTTGGTGACGAAGAGATCGTCGCCCACCAGCTGGACGGTGTCGCCCAGCCGCTGCGTGAGGAGCTTCCAGCCGTCCCAGTCGTCTTCCGCGAATCCGTCCTCGATGGACACGATGGGAAAGTCCTTTGCCCAACCTGCGTACAGCTCGACCAGCTGCGCGCGATCCAGCGTCTTGCCCTCGCCTTCCAGGGTGTATTTCCCGGCCTTGTAGAGCTCGCTGGCGGCGCAGTCGAGCGCCAGCACCACGTCCGGGCCTAGCTTGTAGGCGGCTTTCCCGATCGCCTCGGCGATCAGCGCCAGCGCCTCGCGGTTCGACTCGAGGTTGGGGGCGAAGCCTCCCTCGTCGCCCACGCCCGTGGAATAGCCGCGCGCCTTGAGGACGCCCTTGAGCGCGTGGAAGATCTCCGCGCCCATCCGCAGCGCTTCCGCGAAGGTGGGAGCGCCCCAGGGCACCACCATGAACTCCTGGATGTCCACGTTGGAGTCCGCGTGCGCGCCGCCGTTGAGGATGTTCATCATCGGCACCGGGAGCGTCCGCGCGTTCACACCGCCCAGATACCGGTAGAGGGCCGAGCCGGCGGCCAGCGCCGCGGCGCGCGCGGCGGCGAGCGAGACGCCGAGGATGGCGTTGGCGCCCAGCGACTTCTTGGTGGGCGTGCCGTCCAGCTCGATCATCAGGCGGTCCAGGCCCTCCTGGTCGGCGGCATCCATGCCCACCAGCCGCGGAGCGATCTTGCTGCGGACGTTCTCGACCGCGGTCCGGACGCCCTTGCCCCCGTAGCGGCCCTTCTCTCCGTCGCGCAGCTCGTGGGCCTCGTGCTCGCCGGTGCTGGCCCCGGAGGGCACCGCGGCGCGGCCGAGCGCGCCGGAGGCCACAACCACCTCGCACTCCAGCGTCGGGTTGCCGCGGCTGTCGAGGATCTCCCTGGCGTGGACGTCGACGATTTCGCTCATGGCGCGGCCCGTAACACGGCGGGCCCGGTGGGGCAATGGCGCTCTTGCCGCAGTGCGTTATGCACCCCCGCCGACCCGGCTGATGTGCTAGAAGCGCGCCTCCCACAGGGAGGAAGCCATGGGTCTGCTGGAAGGCAAGGTCGCAATCGTCACCGGTGCGGGCGGCGGCATCGGCCGCGAGCACGCGCTGCTCTTCGCGCGCGAGGGAGCCAAGGTGGTGATCAACGACCTGGGCAGCGACCGGCATGGCGGCGGCAAGGGCGGCGAGATGGCCGACAAGGTCGTGGCCGAGATCAAGGCCGGGGGCGGCGACGCGGTGTCGAACTACGACAGCGTGGCCACCCGCGAGGGTGCCGACGGACTGCTCTGGAGCGCGCTGAACAAGTTCGGCAAGGTCGACGTGGTGGTGAACAACGCGGGCATCCTGCGGGACAAGACGCTGTTCAACATGAGCGAGCAGGACTTCGACCTGGTGATCGACGTGCACCTGCGCGGAACGTTCCTGGTCACGCAGGCGGCGGGGCGAGTCTTCAAGGTGCAGGCGAAGGGCGGGCGCATCATCAACACGACTTCGCTCTCGGGACTGCTGGGGAACTTCGGGCAGGGGAACTACGCGGCGGCGAAGGGCGGCATCTATTCGCTCACACGCACGGCGGCGATGGAGTTCCAGAGGATGGGAGTGACCGTGAACGCGCTCGCGCCGGTGGCGCTGACGCGGATGACGCAGGATCTGCAGATGTTCAAGGGGATGACGGCGGAGCAGATCGGGCCGCAGTACATCGCGCCGGTCGCGGCGTTCCTGGCGAGCGATCTGGCGGCGGGGATCACGGGGGAGATCGTCGGGGTGCACGGGCCGAAGATCTTCCTCTACAGGATGGTGGAGACGGCGGGAGTGACGCGGGAGGGAGGGCCCTGGTCGGCGGCGGAGATCAAGGAGAGGTGGGCGGAGATCTCGCGCTGATTTTTTGGGTTGGACAGCCGCAGCAAGCGCAGCCTCCCGAAGCGCAGCGAGGGTTCCCTTGAGGGAACCCTCGCTCATTGCCCGGCCACCCATCCGCCGGGCGGCCCCGCCATCAGGCGGGGAGACCTACGCCGGCACGGAATAGTCGATGATGATCACTCCGCGCTCGGGCTGCTCATCCTCGTCGTTGCGCTCGTTCTGGCGCTGCGGGGTCGGTTCCGGAAGGGGCAGCTCAATCCGAGGCCGCTGGTTCTCGTGATCGCGCTCGCGCTTCTTGATCTCTTCGATGATGAACGCGTCGAGCATTGAGAACCTCCGGGGTCAACCACTAGATCGATGCAATCCGGACACCATTGATTCACGCCTCCGCGCGTTTCTTCCCGCCCTGACTCCCGACCTCCCGAGGGACCGTCCGGTCACCCCCTTTAACTTGTAACAATCCACTCTAGCTCGGTCAACATACCCACTGTAGGGGGCGCGCGCCTCAACGCGTTGTTTCACGGACGCTCTCGGCGCGAGTCTTGAAATTGGCCAGCATGTTCGGCAGGCCCCGGTCGGCGAGGGCCTTCTCCAGCGCCCCGGGAACCAGGGGCCCGAGGTCGATCTCGATCTCGTAGGTGGCGCGCGTACCGCCGCCCTGCGTCGATTCGAGGGTCCAGGCGCCCTCGTTGGCACGCATGAATTCCCCGCCGCGCACCAGCGTCCACTCGATACGGTTCCTGGACCGCGTCACGTGCCGCAGCGTGAACTCGAACAGGCGGAGCTTGACGTCCAGCCAGTACGTGACCTCCACCGCCGGGCCCTGACGTGCCCCCACCCGCACCGCCTTCACCTCGGGGACGAACTCCGGGTAGCGCGCGTAGTCCTGCACGACGGCGAGGAACACCTCGGGCGCCACGTCGACCACGATCGATCGGCTCACCCGCGCCATCTGCCTCTGTGTTCGCACGATTTCCGGCACCGTCCAACTTCAGTCTGACGCGGCGAGCCCGGTCCTGCCATCGATTCGCGATGGCGGTCACGAAAGGCTGGGCTTGTGCTCGAAGGTGTGCCGGGACTGGATGTACCGGATGGTCCGGCTCTTCGACCGCATCACCACCGAGTGGGTCTCCGCCCCACCCTTGAAGAACCGCACTCCCCGCAGGAAGTCGCCGGAGGTGACGCCGGTGGCGGCGAAGACCACGTGGCCCGCCGCCATCTCCTCCAGGTCGAAGAGCTTCTTCACGTCCTTGATGCCCATCTTCTGGGCGCGCTCGATCTCCTTGTCGTTGCGGGGCGCCAGCCGGCCCTGCATGTCGCCGCCCATGCAGCGGATCGCGGCCGCGGCGATCACCCCTTCGGGCGCGCCCCCGATGCCCATCAGCACGTCCACGCCGGTCTCGGGGAAGCAGGTGGCGATGGCGGCGCTCACGTCGCCGTCGCCGATCAGCTTGATCCGGGCGCCGGTGGCGCGCACCTCCGCGATCAGCTTCTCGTGGCGGGGCCGGTTGAGGATGATCACGGTCAGATCGTCTACGTACACGCCCTGGCGGTCGGCGATCGCCCGCAGGTTTTGCGAGGGGCTCTTCGAGAGGTCGATCGCGCCCTTGGCGGAAGGGCCGACCGCGATCTTGTCCATGTACGTGTCGGGAGCGTTGAGCAGGTTGCCCTTGTCCGCCATGGCGATCACGCTCAGCGCGTTGGGCCCGCCGGTGGCAGTGATGGTCGTGCCCTCCAGCGGATCGAGGGCGATGTCCACCTCGGGGTCAGTGGCGTCGCCCTTTCCGACCTTCTCCCCGATGTAGAGCATGGGCGCCTCGTCGCGCTCGCCCTCCCCGATCACCACCGTGCCGCGGATGTGCAGCTCGTTGAACGCCTTGCGCATGGCGTCCACGGCGGCCTGGTCGGCGAGCTTCTCGTCGCCGCGACCCATCACGCGCGCGGACGCCATCGCCGCGGCCTCCGTGAGCCGGACTGCTTCCAGACCGATGTTCCTATCCATTGCCGATCCCCTCCGAGGCCCGGCGGGCCGGGCCGAGCTTTTCCAACAGCCAATCCGGCGCGCGGGTCGGCTTCAGCTCCGGACCCACGCAGACGTGGACGGTATGCCCGAGCGCGAGGACCGCGTCATCGGACTGCCTGTGAACCCTGTAGTCGAATCGAATCTTCACCCGCGTGTGCTTGTGCGAGAGGTGGACCAGGAGCACGTCGTCGTAGAGCGCGGACTTGAGGTACCGGACCGACGCCTCCAGGACGGGCAGCAGGATGCCGCGCCGCTCGATCTCGGCGTACGACAGCCCCAGGTTGCGGATGAAATGCGCTCGCGCTCCCTCGAAGAAACGCAGGTAGTTCGCGTAGTAGACGACGCCCATCTGGTCGGTGTCGCCGTAGATGACGCGGACGCTGTAGGGCTCCACGCCGGTCGTGTATCACTGCCCGGCGCGATAGGCGACCAGCTGCATGCGCGTCTGTTCCTGCTGACGACCCTGGGCGTCCAGGGTGCTGGTCACGAGCAGGACCAGCCCCACCTTGCGCGCGTACGTCCACTCGGTGACGAACTTGCCGCCCTTCTTGAGCGGCTGCTCGTTGCGGACCACGGCGCAGTTGGTGAACGTCCCGGCGTGCGTCACCGCGCTGCCGTCCATGCTCACCACCTCGAAGCGCTGCACCACCAGGTTCTCCACCGCGGTCCACTTCGCTCCCACGCTCAGCGGGGTGCGCAGCAGGTAGCGGTCCGCGTCGCGCACGCCGTCCTTCTCGTAGCGCAGCCGGCCGCGGTGGTCGTCGATGAACCAGGGTCCATCCTGCCCGATGATCTTGATCGTCTCCTGCCGGTCGGAGCCGCGGAACGAGTACGTCCAGGAGTTGCCGACCGCGAGCGGGTAGTAGCCGGTGGCGTCCTCGCCCGACGCGCCGCCTGTCTGCGGTCCGCTCTTGCACGCGCACAGCAGCAGGGCCAGAAAGACGGCTCTTCTCACGGGCGGGCGCGCCTCCGCGTGGAGAGGCGGGCCGCCTCCTCCTTCTTCCGGCGCAGCAGGTCCTGGTAGGCGCCCTTCGCCGCCCGGCGGGTCTCCTCGTCGGGAGCCCCGCTCTCCAGCGTGAAGAGGAAGGCCTCGGCCTCGGGACCGCCCAGGCTGGCGATCGCGTAGAGGATGGGCCCGACGTCCTCGGCGCGGCGGTGCCGCGTCATCTCGATCAGCGGCGTGACCGCGCGGCGATCGCCGATGGCGATCAGCGCGCCGGCCGCGCGGCGGGCCAGGTCGGGAGCGGGATCCTGGAGGCGGGCGATGAGCTGCGGTACGGCCGCGAGGCTGCGGCGGTCCGCCAGAACGCGGATCGCGTAGTCCCTCACGCGTGGATCGGAAGCGGTGAGGTCGCGGATCAGCTCGTCGTCGGTCTTGCCGCGGGCGTCGAGCTGCGCGGCCAGGGCCGCCACCGCGTCCCGGAGCGCGGCGTCCATCGCGGCATCGAACGCGGCGTGCCGGGCGGCGGGATCCAGGCTGTCGTCGGCGTTGGTCGGCTTGCGCCCGGCGCCCTCGGCGAGCAGGCGCTCGACCTCGCCCTGCGCGCCGGTCGAGATCATCTCCAGGGTGACGGCGACGTCGGCGACCTCGCGCTCCGGGATTGGCTTCGCCGGATCGAAGTTCGCTGGCGGCGCCAGCGTTCGTTGCGCGCGCTCGATCTCGAGCTGGATCCGGACCGGTCCACCTTCGCGGACCGTGAAGCGGCCGCTCGCCTCCAGCGCCGCGCGCACCTGCCCGCGCAGGCTCTCGGAGGAGGCGGCGATCTCCGGCTTGCCCAGCAGCGCGGCCTCGCTCACCGCGATGTGGCCGACCGAAAGGCCGCGGCCCGAGGATGCCGGACGGCAAGCTGCGGCCGCCAGCGCGAGTGCGGCCAGGCTTTTCGCGGGGGGCATCGGCGCGATCCTCGACCGGATGCTAAGGGCGCGCGGTCCGGCGGTCAAAACTCGTCCGGCTTCTGACCTTCGGGCGCGGGCGGCGGCGGCTCCTGGCCGTGCTCCGCGGCGGCTTCGGGCGGCGCCGCGGGCGCGTCGCGCAGCTCGTCGCGCGGTGTGGGCTCCGCGACTACCGTCGGGCCTGGAGGTGGCGTGAACCGCAGCGTCCCGGCCGGCTGGCCCCATGCCTGCTCCGCCGCGCTGGTCGCGCGCGGCTTCTCATCGCGTCCCTTGCGCCGCCGTCCCTCGCGCGGCTCCGCGGCTTCGGCCGGCGCCGCCTCTCCGGCGGCGGGCGGCGCTGCCGGACTCTCGACGGGGGCAGAAGGCGTCTCGGCCGCCGGCTCCGGCTCGGTCCCGGGACTCGCCTCGGCGACCGGGGCCGCTTCTGCGCCGGCCGGCGCGAGCTCGGCAAGAGCGGGCAAAGGCTGCGGCGGCTCTTCCTGGGCCGGCCGCTCGCCCCGATCGCGATGCCGCTCGCGCCCTTCCTGCTCCGGGCGGCCGCGGCCCTCGCCGCGCTCGTCGCGGTGCCGCGCCAGACCCGCGAAGAACGCCTCGTCGAGATCGGGCACCTCCACGGACTGGACGGTCACGCCCACCCGGCAAGCGATCATCTCCTCCGGCAGCGCCTCGCCCGCGTAGAGCGCCACCGGCGCCTGGCCCGCCGCGCTGGCCTCTCCGCGCGCCTCGCGGCCGGCCTCGCCGGGCGCCAGTACCAGCCCCATCTGCGCCGAGTAGTGCGCGAGGTCCTTGCGCAGTTCCTGGATGTCCGCGCGCGCGATCTCGCGGCCGCCACGCACCAGCTTCACCGCCACCCGCAGATCCGCGACGCCCCGGCGCTGGCGCGCCAGGTAGAGCGGCCCTTCCTTGCTGCGCTTCGCCACCCGCACGTCGCGCATCCCCATCTGCTCGAGAAGCGCGGAGCAGAGGTTCTCGAACGCGCCGGTGTCCAGCTCGGTGAGCCGGCGCCGCAGCGCGCGGATCACCGCGCGGCGCACCTCTGCGCCGAGCTGCGCGGCACCCATCGGCCGCGCCCCGAGTTGCGGCGCCTTGGCCTCCTCCAGCGGAGCGGAGGGCGGCGGGAACTCGACCAGCGTAACGCGCTCGCCGTCCACGATGAAGGCCGGCTTGCGCCCGGCCTCCGTGCGCCGGCGGTTGTCCTCGAGCAGCGCGGCCACCAGCGAGGGCAGGTCGCGGACCAGAGCCTCGGAGAGAAGCTGCCGCCGCAGCAGGTCGGCCGCCAAATCGCCCAGCGGCGCGCCGCTCTGGCGCTGCGCGAGCGCTTCGAACACCACCTCCGCGGGGGGCGGAAAACGGCGCTGCCCCTTGCGCCCCTGGTCCTGGCGGCGCCGCTCGGCCTCGGCCTCCTCGTACCCCTCCTCGTGCTCCGCCTGCAGCTCGGCGAGCCTGCGGCGGGCCTGCGCGTGGATCGGGCGCGGCTCGCGCTCCCGCGGCCGGTAGAGCGCCTCGCCGGAGTCGGCGGGCTGCATCGGCGGCGCGACCGCGTCGATCTGGACCTCCTGCGGGACCGCCCACTCGAGCAGGGCGAAGGTCCCCTCCGGCAGGATCGCCACCACCATGCGGTCGTCCTCGCGCTTCGCCATCGCGGCGAGGCGCTGGCCCATGGTGATCTCGGGATCCTGGCCCACGTGCGAGAGCAGGTTGTCCCGCAGCGCGGCCTCGGCGATGTCCTTGAAGTGGAGGGGCTTTCCAGTGCGCCGCAAGACCTCCACGGCCGCCTCGGTGAACGTCATGTGACACTCCGCGGAGTGCGGTCGGGACCGGATGGAGGCTACCCTTCCGCCGCTCCAGAAAAGTACAGTCAGCCTATTGAGTTGCATGGGTGGTGTCAACGAACTTAGCCTGCGCGGGTGATCCGGATCCGGCCCGGGCGCTCATGGCGCCTGAATCCCACCTACCTCGGCGAGCTGCGCTCGCTCAGCGGCGCGCGCGCGAAGGGATTCAACGGCGCCGAGATCCTGGACGTGCTCGGCATCGAAGTGGACGGCGTCGACATCGCGGCCGGCGTCGGCGAGGCGCGCGTGCTGCAGGCGGTGGACGAGCTCGCGCAGGCGTTGATCCGGCTCGGGGAGGGACAGCCGGCCGCGCAGGCCACCATCGGTCCGGGTCCCACCGAGCTGGTGCTGGAGGCGCGCGGGCACGATCTGTTGCTCACGCTGGTGACGCTGGCGCCACCGTCGCGGGTGCTGGCCTCGGGCCTGCTCGTGGACGCGCAGAAGATGCGGGGCGCCACCGTGCACGCCGCCCGGGGCTTGCTGCTCGATCTGCTCGCGATCAGCCCCGCGCTCTCCAGCGCGCGACTCGCGCTGCGGCTCGGCGCGGCTTCCGCCCAGCTTGCGCGGCGTGCGCAGGCGAGGCCGCGGACCTGGCCCGCGCTCGAATCCGAGCCGCAGTCGCTGCTCAGCCACGTTCACCGCAAGCCGGAGAAGCTCTCCATCCATCTGCCGCCGGAGACGATGGCCCGGCTGCGCGGAGCCGCGGAGGTTCCCTTCGCCCCGCTGGCGGCGCACCTGGGTCGCGGCTCGGCGACGCTGCTGCGCACCGGCGCGCCCGGGCTGACCTGGGAAGGCCCGGTGTTTCTGTTCCTGCGCAACTTGCTGGCCGATGCCGAGCGGCTGGTGGAATCCTGGGAGAGCGGCGAGCCGGCGATGGCGCTCCAGTTCGGCACGCACGAGCTGCGCTGGGACCTCACCTGCGACGAGGTGCGCGCGCAAGGCTGGAAGCGGCCGCTGAAGCTGCCGCCGCTCCGCTTCGCGAAGATCGCGGCGGGCGCGGCGGAGCTGTACGCCGACGAGGCGCCGCGCGAGGGCGGCGACGAGCTGGGAGCAGACCTCCGGGACCGGGCCCGCGCGCTCCTGCGCCATTGCACGGATCTGGAGACGGGCGACCTGCGCCGCGCTCCGGCGGCCGTGGCGGCCCCGCCGGCGCCCCAGGCGCGGGAGAAGCGCGCGCCGCTCGCGCGCGGCCGCATGCGCCGGTTGGTCTACCGCGAAGCCTGGCGGAAACCGGCCAGGGACGTCCTGCGCGTGCTGCCGCTTGCCCAGGGCCGGGTCGTGCTGGAGACCGGTGAGGACCTGTGCGGCCTCGACGCGGCCAGCGGCGCGGAGGTCTGGCGCGTGCGCTCATCGCCCGGAGCAGTGGTGCGCGGATCGGAGCTCTTCTACGCGGAACCCGGCGACGCCCTGGTGCGGCTGGATGCCGCGGGCGGCGAGGTGCGGTGGAAGCGGCGGCTGCGCGGCGCAGCGCGCGAGGGGCGGCTCTGGGCCCTCTCCTCCGCGGTGGTGCGGGCGATTCCCGAGGAGGGACTGGCACTCGTCACCGACGCGGGGACGCTGGCGTTCCGCGCGAAGCTGCCCGGCCATCCCGAGCAGCTTGCGTTCGCGTCCGGCGTACTGCTCGCGGCGCTGCCGGCCGGACTGCTCACGGGATTGGACGCCGACGGGAAGGTGATCTGGAAGCGCCGGCTGCGGGTCTCGGAGCTCCTGGCGTGCGGCGGGCGGGCGCTGGTCCTCTCCGCGCGCGGGCTCGCCTGCGTCGAGCCGGAGACCGGCAAGGCGGTCTGGGAACGGGAGGTCCCCGACGATGCGCGCGGGCTGACGCTGCACGAGGGCGCGGCAGTGCTGATCGGCGGAGGCAGCGTTCGTTCGTACGCGGCGGCGAACGGGGCGGAGCGGGCGCCCATCGAGGTGCCCTGGGCGGACACGCTGGTGGCCGAGGAGGAGGGGCCCCTGGTAGCGGCCGGGCCGGGTGGCGCGGCGATGCGGATCGACGGGCGGAAGCGGTGGATGATTCCGGCGAGCGGCGGGGGGGCCGCGACGTCGGCCGTGATGCGGCGCGGGGTGCTGCTGCTGCTGCGGGCGCAGGTCGAGCTCTACGACGCGGCGGAAGGCCTGCTCCTGGCGCAGCTTCCGGCGGCGCGGGCGGCGGCGCTGGGAGCGGACCTGTCGTGCGCGCTCATCGATGGCGAATCGGTCAGCTTGCACCGGCTGACCACGCATCTCAGCTTGATCTAGGGAGGTGACGTGCTCGCGCTGGTGCTACCACTTCACGGGTGACAGGTCCTGCTCGGCGTACTCGTTGAAGGTCACCCGGCGTTGCTGGCCCAGGAGCGGCACCTGCACGTCGCGGGAGTAGGTCAGCCAGATGTGGATGTAGGCGGGGATCTGGGTGCGCTCGATGCGCAGGTCGCTGTCGTCCACGTCGATGCGCATCTCGGTGATCACGCGGCCGTGGTCCTCGACCTTCTGTTCGAAGAGATGGTGGAGCTCGCGGAAGACGTAGTTGCGCAGCTCCCGGTCGTCGGGCTGGCGATACGACATGTTCGCCGCTTCCCTGAGGACGCGCTTGACCTCGAAGTTCTCCCAGTAGGAGGGGCCGTAGGTGGCGAGCCAGAGCACCGCCGCGACGGCGGCAATGGCGAGCAGCACCGTGACGAAGGTGATCCCGCGGTTACCGCGACTGTGCATCGAGGGTCAGTTTACACGACCGAATCGGTCCAGCCGAATTCCCATCGGGCCACCGAACGAGATCCAGATCACGCTGGCGCGCCCCTTGATGTAGCTGAACGGAATCTGCCCGATGCCGCCCTCGACCCGGCTGTCCGCCGAGTTGTCGCGGTTGTCCCCCATCATGAACACGCGGCCCTCCTCCACCACGAACGAGCCGGAGCTCCGGAAGGACTCCCGGTCCTTCCGAAGGAGGATCGGATGCTTATGGCCAGCGAGATCCTCGAGGTACATCTTGGCGACCACCTCGATGTCGGTGTCGGTGTACTCGGAGTGGTCCTTGTAGGTGTAGTCGCCGACCTCCTGCCGCTTCTGCTCGGCCCCGTTCACGTAGAGCACGTTGTCGCGGATCTCGATGTGGTCGCCCGGCAGCCCCACCACGCGCTTGACGTAATCGATGTCGGGATGCTGCGGGTTGATGAAGACCACCACGTCGCCGCGCTTGGGCGGGCTCTCCCAGAGCTTGTGCACCTTGGCCGGGTCGGTGAACGGGATGCGCAGGCCGTAGCTCATCTTGTTGACGAAGATGAAGTCACCCACCAGCAGCGTGGGGATCATCGACCCGGACGGGATGTGGAACGGCTCGAAGAAGAAGGCGCGCAGGAGCAGGGCCACCAGGATGGCCCCGCCGATCGACTCGGTATATTCGCGGACCGCGCCCTTGCGCGCGAACGCCAGGTGCTTGTCGAGCGTCGCGTCGAGCGCGTGGCGGGCGTTGACCGCGGGCATGCCCTGCGGCTTCTGCAGCGCCTCGTCCACCGCGGCCATCGCCGACTCCACCTCCGAGGCCGCGGCTTCCGGAATCTTCGCGCGGTGCCGGCGGAGCAGGCGCGCGGCGTTGCGGCGCAGCGACTTCGCCTCGGTGTGCGCCCGGCTGCGCACGCCCCAGGGCGTAGCGGAGCCGATGGTGGAGAGCATGAACACGGCCAGGAACACGCAGAGCGAGCCGAAGAGGAAGTCCTGCCGCCGCAGCAGGTGCTGCGCGATCAGGCCCAGCGCGATGGTGCCCGCGATGATGCCGGCCAGCTTGCCGTACCCGGCCGCGGCGTAGAACGGCCGGGCGCCCTTGTCGGCGGCGGAGACCAACTCGGCCTCGCGCTTCGCCTGGGCGGCGTTGCGGGTTTCCGCGGCGGCGGTCATTCCTCGGCTCGCAGCACCGCGAGGAATGCTTCCTGCGGAATCTCGATCTGTCCGACTGACTTCATGCGCTTCTTGCCTTCCTTCTGCTTCTCGAGCAGCTTCCGCTTGCGCGAGATGTCTCCACCGTAGCACTTCGCCAGCACGTTCTTGCGCAGCGCCTTC
>Ga0137394_10003489_pt1 | contig 11839 bp, 6 predicted proteins | sample czobulk116metaG_FD_108278 | JGI IMG/M metagenome (GOLD analysis project Ga0137394, IMG submission 108278) | Vadose zone soil microbial communities from Angelo Coast Range Reserve, California, USA - czobulk1.16 metaG | ecosystem: Environmental > Terrestrial > Soil > Vadose zone | place: USA... | reverse complement strand
TATCGGTAGGATCAGAACCAACGCGATGTAGGGCACATGGTCGCGCGTCATGGCACGGCTCCTTTCAGGGGCGGCCTCGCCCAGCGCAGACCCGCTCGAGTCCGCGCACATCATGCGCCGGCCGTTTTACAAACAAGATTCCTCTTACTATAACGCCTTGGACTGTAGTTCGATAACTTCAATCCTTTCAGTGCCGACGGGGTTTTGGCGATGCACAGGTGCATAACGTTGGGCTAATACCAAAATGCCTAGTACAATCCTTTTCATGCGGGTCTCCAGATTCGCTATATGGATCATATGAGGAATTCTTTGGGGCTGCGATCTTTGCTCGCCGCAGTGGCCTTGTTGCTGGCCGACGTTGCCTTTGCACAGAATGCCGACCACTACCGAGCCGTCATCAATCAATACTGCGTGTCTTGCCACAATGATCGCGCGAAGACGGCAGGCGTCTCGTTCGAGAAGCTGGACTTTACAAAAGTAGCGGCGAACAGCGACATCTGGGAAAAGGCGGTGCGTAAGGTTCGCGTCGGAATGATGCCGCCGCAAGGCGCCGCGCAACCGGATGACGCGACGCGCCGGGATCTGGTGTCGTGGTTGGTCACTGAACTCGACCGCGCTGCTGCCGGTGATCCCAATCCCGGGCATCCGCTTTTGCATCGCTTGAATCGTGTCGAATACGGGAACGCCATTCGTGATTTGCTCGGTCTCGAAGTCGATCCGGCCGTGCTGTTACCGCCTGACGATGCTGCTTACGGGTTTGATAATGTCGGTGATGTGCTGGGCGTCTCGCCGGTGCTGCTCGAACGCTACATGGGCGCCGCAGGTACAGTGAGCGCTCTGGCTATCGGAGACCCCGATATCGCGCCCGGCAGCGAGACTTTTCGCATTCGACAGGATGCTTCTCAGGATATCCATCTGGAAGGAATGCCGATTGGTACGGTTGGAGGCATCCTCGCAAGAGTCACGCTGCCCCTGGACGGCGAGTACCTTTTCACGGTCCGTCTGTTTCGAACGAACCTCGGCGTCATGCGTGGGCTCGAATACGAACACGAAATCGAGTACACGGTCGATGGCCGCCGCGTCCATCTATTTAAGATGGGTGGCGAAGCCGACTTCAAAGCGAATCTGGTCAACATGACCAGGCTCGGCGATGAGGTCGACGAGCGGGGCCGCATCCGAATTCCCTTAAAAGCCGGACCACACGTTATTAGCGCAGCGTTCCTGGAGCGAACGGCGGCGTATAACCCGACGCGACTGCAGCCGTTCATTCGGAGTTCCACGGACACGCGCGACACGTCGGGACTTCCACATTTCGAAACGTTCACGGTTACCGGCCCGTTCAATCCCACAGGGCCGGGAGATACGGCGAGCAGGCGCAAGATCTTCATTTGCCGGCCCGCGAGTCGAGCGGATGAAGAGCCGTGTGCGCGGAAAATCATTTCTATGCTGGCAAGGCGCGCCTATCGCGGTGATCTGACGGAGACGGATTTGCAGCGTCTTCTCGCGTTTTATCAAGCGACACGGCGCACGGGATCGTTCGAAAAAGCGATCCAGGCATCGCTGCAACGGATTTTAGCGAGTCCTAAATTCGTCTTCCACATCGAGGCCGAACCGGCGAACGCGGCGCCTGGCACTGTGTACCGCATCAGCGATTTCGAACTGGCATCACGGCTGTCGTTTTTCCTTTGGAGCAGTATTCCCGACGATCAATTACTCGATGAAGCAACCAAGGGCCGCCTTCACACGCCGGCCGTGCTGGAGCAACAAGTAAAGCGGATGCTCGCCGATTCAAAGTCGGAGTCGTTAACCACCAACTTTGCTGCGCAGTGGCTGTACCTGAGGAACTTGAAAAACATGCAGCCGCTTTCCGAAGAATTTCCCGATTTCGACGACAACTTGCGGCAGGCTCTGGAGCGTGAGGCGTCGTTGTTCTTCGAGAGTGTTGTTAGTGAGGATCGCAACGTCCTGGATCTGATGTCGGCGAATTACACATTTGTGAATGAGCGGCTCGCGCGGCATTACAAAATTCCGAACGTTTACGGAAGCCACTTCCGGCGCGTGACGCTCACCGACGAGGGGCGATACGGATTGCTCGGCAAGGGAGCGGTACTGATGGTCACCTCTCACACTGACCGCACTTCACCGGTGGTTCGCGGCAAATGGATTCTCGATAATCTGCTCGGCGCGCCGCCGCCGGCGCCGCCGGCCAACGTTCCGCCGTTGAATGAGAATCCGCAACGCGAGGGTAAGGTTCTCACGATGCGCGAGCGGATGGAGGAACATCGAGCGAATCCGGTCTGTGCGAACTGCCATAAATTGATGGATCCGATCGGACTGTCCCTGGAGAATTTCGATGCTGTCGGCGCATGGCGCAACCGTGACGGCGATACCGTCACGGCGATGGGAACGCCTATCGACGCGTCGGGACAACTCCTGGACGGAACAAAAGTCGATGGCGTCGTCACACTGCGCAAAGCTTTGTTGCGGCAGCCTGAATTGTTTGTGGGCACGCTTACCGAGAAATTGCTAATCTTTGCTCTCGGGCGCGGTTTAGCGTATTACGATATGCCGGCAGTACGGACCATTGTTCGGGAATCGGCGCGCCAGGATTTCCGGTTTTCATCGCTCATTATGGGAATCGTGAAGAGCGCGCCGTTCCAAAAGAGAATCGTTGCTGCGGATGGTACTGTAGGGGCGGTCTATGACCGCCCTGGGCGCTCATAGAGCGCCCCTACAGATAGGCAAGGAGATCACCGTATGTTCGCTACAAAGAAATTCATTTCTCGACGAACAGTTCTTCGGGGAATCGGCACGGCGGTCGCGCTGCCGTTCCTGGAAGCGATGGTTCCCGCTTTGACACCGACGGCGCGAACGGCGGCGAATCCGTTGAAACGTTTTGGCGCTGTCTTTGTGCCGCTCGGAGAGAGACCAGGATATTGGACACCAACCAGGGTCGGATCCGACTTTGAGTTCACGACGATCCTGAAGCCCCTCGAGCCATTCCGGAACTCGATGACGGTCATCTCCGAACTCTGCGACCCGTTGGACGGTCACGCTGTGACCGTTGCCGCGTGGTTAAGCGGCTCGGTTCCTTTCCGGACAATCGCAGAAAACGTTCGCGCCGGCACGACTGTCGACCAGGCGATTGCGAGCAAGATCGGTCAGGATACGCCGCTCCCATCCCTGGAGCTGGCGACTGAAGATTTCACCGGATGGATTGGTGGCTGCGATACCGCATACAGCTGCGCATACATGAACACCATTTCGTGGAAGACTCCTACGACTCCGCTGCCGATGGAGATCAATCCCCGCGTGGTGTTCGAGCGCATGTTCGGACGCCCCGGCACGCGCGCGCAGCGATTGGAACGTATGCAGGAGGACCGGAGCATTCTGGATTCGGTCAGAGAGGATGTGGTTGATCTGCAGAAGAGACTCGGATCGAAAGATCGTGCCCGGCTCAGCGAGTATCTCGATCACGTTCGCGAGATCGAACAGCGTATCCAGAAGGCCGAGAAGCAGGCTGCGACCAAAGTGACCGTGCCCGATGCACCGATCGGCATTCCCGAGTCATTCGAAGAGCACGCACTCTTGATGTACGACCTGGCCGCGGTTGCGTACGAGGCAAACATCACGCGCGTCATCACGTATATGAAATCGCGCGATGCCAGCCAGCGCGTGTATCCGAACATCGGCGTGAACGAACCGCACCATGCGATGTCCCATCATGGAAACAATCCCGAGAAGCTGGCGGGGCTTGTGAAGCTCAATACCTACCACGTGAGTCTGTTCGCCAAATTTGTGGAGAGGCTGCAATCGACTCCCGACGGCGACGGATCGCTGCTCGACCACTCGCTCATTTTGTACGGAAGCGGCATGAGCGAGAGCGATACCCATTCGCGTTTGAATATCCCCACGCTGTTGGTTGGCGGCGCGGCCGGCCAGATCAAGGGCAATCGTCACATTCAGACAGCGAAGGAAACGCCACTGGCGAATCTCATGGTTTCTCTCGCCAACAAGTTCGACTGCGATATCGACAAATTCGGCATCAGCACCGGCAACGTAGAGATATGACGTAGAGATATGAAGACAAGAGGAATCTGGTTCGTAGCGGCGCTGAGTTGCGTCCTTACGGCCGCGGCCTCCGAAAATAGCGCGAGCCTGATCGATGCGGTCAAGGCGGGCAATGCGCAGGCCGTCCGGAATCTTCTGAAGCAGCGTCCGAATGTGAACGATCAGGAAGCCGACGGCATGACCGCTCTCCATTGGGCCGCGCGCAGTGATGACGTCCGAACCGCGCAGTTATTAATTCGCGCCGGCGCAAACGTCAAAGCGGCGAATCGATACGGCGTCACACCCATTTCACTCGCGGCGACGAATGGAAATGCGACGCTGGTAGAAGCACTGCTCAAAGCCGGCGCCGATCCGAACACCGCGTTACCCGAGAGCGAAACGGTTCTCATGACAGCGGCGCGCGCAGGCAGCGCCGATGCCGTGAAGGCGCTGATTGCGCATGGCGCGAATGTGAACGCCAGGGAGAAATGGCAGGACCAGACAGCGTTGATGTGGGCTGCCGGGGAAAACCATGCCGACGCAGTGAAGGCGCTTGCCGCTGCCGGGGCCGACCTGAATGCGCATTCCAGGGTCCTCAACTTCCCCGAGTACAAATACGAAACCAACGGCATGGCGGTATTTCTGTTGCCTCACGGCGGCTGGACAGCTCTGATGTACGCGGCCCGGGAAAATGCCATCGATGCAGCGGCGATGCTCGCGGATTCGAAAGCGGATCTCAACGCGGTCGATGCGGATGGAACGACCGCGCTCGAACTGGCGATCATTAACCTTCATTATGATCTTGCCACCCTCCTGTTGAATAAAGGCGCGGATCCCAACGTCGCCGACAGCACCGGCATGACCGCGTTGTACGCGGCTGTCGACATGCGTGCGCCCGCGAACATGATGACAAGGCCGGAACCCAAACTGCGCGACGAGATCGACGCGGCAGGCATGGTGAAAGTTCTTCTCGGCCACGGCGCAAACCCGAACCTCAAACTCAAAAAACCGATCATCGGCAGGCACAACAATCTCGTGGGTGACACTTCGTTGGGCGAGGGCGCGACCCCGCTCATGCGGGCTGCTAAAGCCAACGATGTTGCCGTCATGCGATTGCTGGTGGATGGAGGCGCGGACCCGACACTCACGCTCAAGGACCGAACGACGACGGCGATGGCCGCCAGTTCTCTTGAAGCGATCAAGTTGCTCGTGGAACACGGCGTCGACGTCAACGCTTTCAACACGAATGGGCAAACCATCCTGCACAATGCCGCAGCACGCGGTAACGCGGCGATCATCAAGTACGCCGCAGAGCAGGGCGCCCGGCTCGACAGGAAAGACAAACAGGGCCGCACGCCACTCGACATCGCACAGAATGGCGGTGGCGGACGGGGAGGCCGCCCGAACCCCGAAGCCGCAGCATTGCTTCGCGATCTGATGGCGAAAAATGCGCGTTAGCTTTGCAGCCTTGCTGGTGATCGCGCTCGCTATTCCCGCGGTAGCGCAACAACCTGTTGACAAGAAAATCTGGGATGGCGTGTTCACCTCCGAGCAGGCGGGGCGTGGGAAATCCGCGTTCGAAGGAAGCTGCGCGCGTTGTCACAACGTTGCGCTGATCGGCTCGGAGAGAGGCCCTGCCATCAAAGGCCAGACGTTCCTGTCGCATTGGGAAAAAGGCAATCTCGCCGATATCTTTATCAAGATTCGCGACACGATGCCGGAAGGCGGGCCGGGCACAGTGAGTGACGAAACGAAGATCGACATCCTTTCTTATATTCTTCAGCAAAATGGTTTTCCTGCCGGCGGTGAGGAGCTCAAGTCAAATCTCTCGTCGCTTGAAGACGTTCGTCTCGCGAAAAAAGGAATCTGGGACGGCGTCTTCACGACGGCTCAGGCGGAGAGCGGGAAGGCCACGTTACTTCAGAATGGCTGCAATGGATGTCACGGCGCAGAACTTGACGGTGACCGGGGGCCCGCGCTCAAAGGTGAGAAGTTCCTGGCCGGCTGGGAGAACGGCAGTATCAATCGGCTCTTCACGAAGATTCGAGAAACGATGCCGCCCCTGAATGCGGAACAGTTGACTCCCGCGGCTAAGCTCGACATCGTCGCCTACCTTCTGCAGGTGAATGGATTCCCGGCGGGAGCGACGGCTCTCAATATGGATGAACTCGAAAGTATTCAGATCGTCAAGCGAGACGCCGACGCCGCGGGGCCGGCGAACTTCTCACTCGTCGAGGTGATCGGTTGTTTGACCGAAGGTCAAAACAAGAGATGGCGTCTGACGAGCGCGACGCCGCCTGTCGCGACCAAAGACGAAACATCGACGACGGCAGCGCTCAAGGCTGCGGAGCCCCAGCCGCTGGGATCGGAAACATTCACGCTGGTCAGTGTCAGTCCTTCCCTACGCCCGGAATCTCACAAGGGTCACAAGGTTGATGTGAGGGGCCTTCTCTATCGCGATACAGGCTACGCCGAACTGAATCTCACTTCGCTCGATACCGTGAGTTCAAGCTGCGCCAACTAAGCCGTTATTTCGCTTATCCGGAAGATGAGGCAAACCAGCCATCGGTTCTCACTTTTTCATCACCATTTCACTGACTACATTCCAGGTAAACTCGACGAACCGGTAGAGCGAGGATTCGAGCACTCGTTCGACATCGCTGTGGGCGCCATATTGTGCCCGATCCTCTTCGGTAACGGCCGGACCGAGGCCGTAGGACTGGATGCCTTTCGCGCGAAGCTGCGCCATATCGGAAGCGCCGGTCGACATCGTCGGAAGCACGACAGAGTTCGGATACATCCGGTTACTGACCTGCTCGAGCACCCGATACATTTCCGTATTCAAGCGCGATGCCGGCGCTTCCGGACGCGTGGCGGGAATAGGGACGATCTTTATCGCGGGATCGCCGATAACGCGCTTCATCTCGCCATAGAATTCATCGATGTCTTCACCCGGCAAAGCGCGAATATCCAGGGTCGCCTCGGCTTCTGAGGGAATCACATTAGGCCCGACGCCGGCCTTGAGCATCGTGGGCACTATCGAAGTGCGTAGCATCGAATACATGGACGGCTCGTTTTCCGCGAGATAACGTTGAACCTGGTTCGCGCGCTGTGGATCGAGCAGTGCTCTATAGCGGGCCGCCTTCTCCGGAGGACTGATCCCAGCGAGTTTTTCCAGGTAAGTTCTGGTGGTTTCATTGAGATGCATCGGCGGCTCCCAGGTGCCGATTTTGCCGATTGCTGCGCCAAGATGGACCACCGCGTTGTCGACACGCGGCACGGAACCGTGGCCGGAAGTGCCTGTCGCAACCAGCCGCGCGCGGCGCGGCACTTTTTCCGTTGTGCCGACTTGCACTACTGTCACCCGGCCATTTTCCAGCTTCATCGTTCCGCCTTCCGTGAGCGCGAATTCGGCGTTGATATCATCGAAGTGCTGGTTGACCATGAAGTTGATTCCGACGCCGGCGGGATCCGCTTCTTCCCCGGACTCGGCGAGAAAGATCAGATCGCGATCCAGCACCGCCCCCGAGCGCTTCATCAGGATCAATGTCATGAGCATCGTGACGAGCTTGTCTTTATCGTCGATCGTTCCGCGGCCCCAAATGTAGCCATCTTTCATCACAGCGCCGAAGGGATCGACCGGCCACTTCTCCTTCTGTACGGCGACCACGTCGGTATGAGCGAGAATCAGCAGCGGCCGTTTGCTGCCGTTTCCCTTCAGCCGCGCCACCAGATTCGCGCGATTGGGATCGAGTGCGAAGGTCTTCGAGGGAATGCCTTCCGCGTCCAATACATTTTTCAGATACTCCACAACCTTGGTCTCGTTTCCGTAGACCGTGTTGATCTGCACCAAAGCACGGTAGTGCTTCAGGATCTCGGGCTTCTCCTTTTCCCAATCGATGGCAGGACCGGCTGCCGTGGACGCGAGCGTCACCAATAGCAGCACAGGCAATGACGCAGCAAAGATGTTTCGCATGGGTCTCCTTTTCGCTTCTGACGCGCTCAATTATGAAAACACGTTTCCGGAAAAGGCAACTGAAACGTATAAACCGGCGACAAATGTATCGCGCAGACTACTTTGCTTCAGCATCGGGTTGGAAGATGCCAAATATGTTGCATTCAGTATCAAGAAAATATCCCTGCCAGCACACACCGGGCACGCCGAACTTTGCAAGTGCAACTTTGCCGCCGAGATTCGCAATGTTTTGCGCTGCCTTGTCAAAATCTTCAACCTCGATTGAGCACACAAAAGCATTTGTCCCATACCCGGGCGGCGGGGCTTTAGCGGGTCGCTTGAGCAAACCTCCTCTCGGTCCGTCGGTTTCTATCCGCCAGTACTCAACTGGAAGCCCCTCTGTTTTTACAAACGTCCAACCAAAAAGATTGCGGTAGAAGTCAGACGCGCGTTTGGTGTCGTCCGCTTGTATTTCAAAATAAGACGGTCCGTTCATAATGAAAGTCTACACGGATCAGTTACCTGATTCGAATCACGGACCCTCCTTTCCGCGGCGCGGCGTTGCAAAACGCCGAGGACCTGCACAAAACACTGCTCAGAGAACATCTGGACTGTCGCCCAATCGTTCAGCGCTCCCAGCGTTCGAACGACCTTGCGGATCTTTCCATTCGCTCGCCTTGTTCCTTAAGTCTTCGACTACCCAAGCCTGCGTATCGCACTTGCTGCCATGCCTTGTTTTAAGATTGTTGACACACATCCGCCGAGGGATATAATTTTCGCCTATTCGATATCGCATCCCTATCACCAATTTCCGATCTGAACGTTGAAGGTCTCTTACGAAGCGAGGGGGATTGTATGCCGCGAAAGATTGTTTCGTTTATGAGGATTTTTCTATGGCTGGCGTGCCTGTTCGTTCTCCTTCCCACAGGGTTGAACGCCCAGGGCACAAACGGTGTCATCTCAGGCACAGTGACGGATCCCTCGGGCGCGGCTCTTCCCGGCGCGACAGTGCAGGTCAAAAACGTCAGCACGGGTGTGATCCGAACGGTGACGACTAATGAGGTGGGGCGGTACCGCGTGCCTGACTTGCTGGTTGGCCAGTATGAAGTGCAGGCAACACAAGGCGGGTTCCAGACCGTCGTCGAGAGCGCTGTTCGGTTGACCGTCGGGAGCGAACGCGTGGTCAATTTTTCGCTGCCGGTCGGCCAGGCGCAGGAGACAGTGACCGTTGAAAGCCAACTTGCGCAAGTCGATACGACATCGGCAGCCGTGGCGACATTAGTGGAACAAAAGCAAATTTCGGACCTTCCACTAAACGGCCGCAACTACACCCAGCTTATTGCGCTGGCGCCGGGCGTACTGCAAACACCCCCAACCTTCCCCTCGGGTTTTTACGGAAGGGGAGCTGACTATTCGATCTCCGGTTCCCGGCCGGAAGGCCAGGCATTCCTCCTCGACAACACCAATGTCCAGAACTTCTGGAATCATGGGCCGGGCTCAGCCGTCTTGGGAACGACTCTCGGCGTGGAAGCGATCGCCGAGTTTTCCACGCAGACCAACACCTATAGCGCTCAATTCGGCGGCGCCGGCGCGGCTATCAACGCGGTTACAAGGTCCGGGACGAACGGTTTTCACGGTTCGCTGTTTGAATATCTGCGCAACAGCGCGCTTGACGCCCGCGCCTTCTACGATGGACCTCAGTTGCCGGCATTCCGCCAGAACCAGTTCGGAGGCAGTCTGGGCGGACCAATCAAGAAAGACAAAGCATTCTTCTTTTTTAACTATGAGGGGCTGCGGAAGCAGCAGGGCCAGACCCAAATCGCCACCGTGCCGGACGCCAATGCGCGCCAGGGCATCCTTCCCGGTCAACCGCCGATCACTGTTTCACCGCAGATCCAGCAATTGCTGAGCTACTATCCTCTGCCCACGATCCCGATCGGCGGCGGCGTCGGGCAGTATCGTTCCGTCGGGACTCAGATCGGCGACGAGGATTATTTTTTGGGGCGCATGGATTACACTGCGTCGCCCAAAGACTCACTGTTCGTCCGCTATGTGAATGACAGGGCCCAGTTCACGGACCCGTTCAGCGGTTCTGCCATCACGTTGTGGCCCGAAACACACCATACTGGAAATCACTACGCTACCCTGGAGGAACGGCGGATCATCTCCTCGAACGTGGTGAACCTGGCGAGGGTCAGCTTCGTCAGAACACGTGAAGCGTCAGACTTGAATAACAACGTCCCGGGACTCACGTTTTTTCCGGGACGGAAGAACGGCACCATCAACATCACCGGCCTTACCTCAATTGGTTCCAGCATTTTCCTGCCATTCCTTTTCGTTCAAAACAAGTACGGGGGCGGTGACGATGTTTATTGGACTCACGGAACGCACAGCCTCCGGTTCGGAGCGGATAGCCAGCGCGTGCAATCCAATGTGAACGCACCCGGCTGGTTGGGCGGACAATACGTGTTCAACGGCCTTGCAAGTTTCCTGAGCGCTTCTCCCTTCTTGTTTTTCGGGCCGTTGCCTGACCAGAGTGACGGCTACCGTGATTTTCGCGAGATTGATCTTAACGGCTACTTTCAAGATGATTGGAAAGCTCGGCGCAACCTTACTTTTAACCTCGGACTTCGTTATGAGTTCGTGAGCAATCCAACCACGGACCAGCACCCGCTCAATACGATTACGGACTACAGGACCGCAAAAACGTTCATCAGAGTTCCGAACGTATTCCTGAGCAATCCTTCGCTGCGAAACCTCGATCCGCGCTTTGGCTTCGCTTACGATCCATTTCGCGACCACAAGACTTCTATCCGTGGCGGCTTCGGGATCTTCCACAATCCCATCGCGCCGCGCACCTACGCGTCCGGGTATTACTTCAATCCTCCATACAGCTTCACGGTTCAGGTTTTCCCGGCATTCCCAACTCCGTCGTTTGTGGCTCCGCTGCCTTCGCAGAGCAACGCCGTAAATTACGATACGCCGTCCACACCTTATCAAATGCAGTGGAATCTCAATATTCAGCGGCAAGTCCTCGAGGCCACCATCCTGACCGTCGGATACGTGGGTTCGCGCGGCGTTCATCTTTTCTATCAGCGTGACCAGAATCCACCGATTGCCACTACGGGGCCGAATGGCAGGCCGGTTTTCGCCACACTTGGGCCATTCGGCATCGTGACCAATCCCCGCCTTAATCCGGCCCTTGGTCCGTACAACGGCGCGGAGCCCGGCGCGAACTCGTCGTATCATTCTCTGCAAACGAATCTGAACCGCCGGTTTTCACACAACGTCCAGGGACAGGTCTCTTACACCTGGTCGCACTGCATTGACGACGGCTCGAATACGTACGGCCTGGAGGGCGGATTCCCCGCCATGAATCCTTACAATGTGAGTCTGGACCGCGGAAACTGTTTGTTCGACCGCCGGCAAGCTCTGGTCGTGAGCAGCCTTGTGGCGTTGCCCTTTAATGGAAAATTCAAAGGTCATCAGTTATTCGAAGGCTGGCAGCTCAGCGGGATCGCGACGGTTCGGAGCGGCGCGCCTTTCATCGCTGGAGTCGGGTTCGACCAGGCTGGTTTAGGCGCCGCTTTCGTGAATAACCGCCCCATTCTGAATCCCGGCCGCACCGCCGAAAACATCAAAACAGGCACCTTGAATCAGTGGTTCGATCCGACAGCGTTTTCTCTGCCGCCTGTGGGCGAGTTGGGGAATGCCGGCCGCAATTTCCTGATCGGCCCAGGCTTCTGGAACATCGACTTTTCGGCGATGAAGGACACGAAGATCAAAGAATCACTGAACCTGCAGTTCCGCGCCGAGTTCTTCAACATTTTCAAC
>Ga0137394_10003488_pt1 | contig 11839 bp, 12 predicted proteins | sample czobulk116metaG_FD_108278 | JGI IMG/M metagenome (GOLD analysis project Ga0137394, IMG submission 108278) | Vadose zone soil microbial communities from Angelo Coast Range Reserve, California, USA - czobulk1.16 metaG | ecosystem: Environmental > Terrestrial > Soil > Vadose zone | place: USA... | reverse complement strand
TTGTAAGTTTACGTTTACTTGGGGAGAATCGTTCAGCCGTGGAGGAGCAACTTGCGAGGCCAAAAATAGTGCAGGTGGCACGACAGGTGGCGCGCCGTTGCAGAGCGCGCGTGCAACACCTTTTCCTACTACTTGGTACATCCAAAGCTCACCACCCTGCTTGTGCCTAGTTGCACTGTATGGGGCAGTAAATAGTACAACGCGCGACGCGTCCCTACTGTAGTCCGGGGACGGCTCAAGAATAGCCCCAGCAAATTATGGCAATTTGATTGTTGGCCGAACTTTCCGAAGGACAACCAAAACCGATTTTTCTGACAGCGACTACATACGGCAAGATGCCTTGATGCCGAAATTTGGGTCTCGATCCACCCAGATCCCGTCTCTGAATCCCCGTCTCACTTAAATTAGTCAAGGTCCGAAGTCAGTCAGGGAACCATAAACAACGGGACGGGAAAGGTTCAGGCCGTTCAGCCACTGTCAACCCGTGCAGTACACCCAGGCACTTGGATTGCGAAACCGCTACCTGACAACAGCGGGCGGCATGATAGATGCATTGCGACTTGCCACGTAGCCGTAGTGGGGTGAGACTAAAGGACAGCGACAGAAGTCAGTAGCACAGTACCGTGGCTAGTACCGGCCTCGCCTGCACCGTGCATTGACAACATGCATCCAAACCGCACACGATAATAGATTACATCTCAATGAGAAGATTTGATCCATGCAGGACAGCTCCAGATGAGATCAAAGCCACAATAATGATTTGTGAGGGAGAGAACACGGCTAAGACATTTGCGGTGTTAATGCGCTGAAGCGCACGCGTGATGACTTAAGGACTAGCATGCCGGTCTAGAACTTTGGACTTAGATGGCGAATTCTTGCAGTACAGCTCCAAGTTTGGCTCTGCAGAAATAATTGAAATAAGACATCCCAGCTGCCTACATTCCCGCACTCTTGTACAATACTTGTATCAAGCTGGTCGCTCTGGGCGGTTAAATTTGCACTTAAGGGGCGCTTGCAAGTCGCTGCCGTAGCCATGCGGCTACTGTAACAAAAACGGCGTTTCAAAGCCGATCTATCACGGGACGAGTATAGTGAGGGCTGAAATCATTTGGCTGATTGGCGACCCTGAACAGCGGTCTAGAAGTCTGAAGCAAATTTCGAGGGTTTGAACGAGTTATGGTTATGGAGCCACATTGTAAGAACGAGCATGGGATTGGGTCGCTAGTGCATTGGACGATATGAATGAACATTTGGGCTTAGCCGTAATGAACGGCAGTTTGGCAAACCCGGAAAAGTCGGGGTGATGGATGGCATTGACACGTTAACTACGATAGACCTCTAGTTATCCTCTTCTAAGCTTTCTGCATTGGCCTGGTAAGGAGCCCGAGGACACGGTTGAGATGAGATCAGGGCATAGTAGCAGAGGAGAGAAAAACTCACCCTGTTTTCTTCCAACCCGCCTAGTTCCTTCACGAGGCCATCAAAAGGATATTGACGCGGGACGGCAGGTCGCTCCGGCACAAGAACGTAGTTGCAAAGCAGGCCAAAGGCGACAAAGCCGGAGACGGCGATGGTGAAGTGGCGCAGAGCGGTGGCGGGATCGACGTGAGGAATATCGGGGCTCCACATGGAATACTTCTCTTCGTGCTCATGCATCTGACATTGACTAAGGAGAGGGCTCGTTGAGGGGAGGGATAAAAAATGGTCATACCGTGTCGCCAAAGTTGCGTCTCATCTGCATATCCCACCAGCCACGGGGAGGCAACGATTGCCTCGAAACGTCAGGTAGTTGGGGATAGCCATTCAACTGCGGGTCGACCTCCTTGCTGTGCGTGTAAGACCTAATCGGTAAGGAAGGGAGCAGTGGTCTACGCAGCAGACCAAGTCGGAGGAGGGAAGACATGGACGGGATTGTGTGTAGGTCGGTGTCAGGGGCGGGATAGAGCCGATTTGAGATGAAATGTATTGGGATTGCCAAATTCGGACTTGTCGCGTCGCATCCGCTTTGCCTTAATTTGCCTTAGCCCGTCGCGTTTTCACAATGTAAATATTCCCCGGGGTATCTCTTGTCCCCGGTTTTCCCCTCTTTCTCGTTCCATGTCCTCCAAGCACCTCGATCCACGTCCCTTCGTCCCCAACGCAGCCAACCACAAGTATCAGGGCCTCGCACTATATCATGATGTCGGCCATGGGCTTCGGAGAGCGAGCTCACAGAGAACGCGGTCATTCCGCATGCCAGTCGTATATTCGAACACTCTTGCCGACTTGTGCGTACCCTTTATCCTTTCGGATGTCCGTGATTCAACGCGCTCGGCCCACCGCTTTCTTCTATAACAGCAACAATTGGGACATGATGTTCATGGAACGCCTAGTGGGCGGCATTACCATGCACAAACCAGCCATCGCACCGGCTGCTGTACTCACTCTCGGCAATGGCTTCGACTTTTGGGCCGTCCAGGCTGCGCAGAAATGGCCCGTGCGTACCAAGCCCGCTTCGCTCCGGTCGAGAGGATTCTGACCTTGCGGTATCCCATTGCAGAATTGTCGAGTGACTGCACACAGTCTCCTTGGCAACTATAAGGACGGAATGGACACCCTCATTCGAGCATTGAGGCTTACCGATCGTGTAAAATATGTTCGCGGAGATCCATCGTATGTCCCTCATTCCCTCATTCCTTGATCCATCTCATCGCCCCAGGAGAGAGCTCCAACTTACTTACCCGAATAATGCTTTCGACATGGTGCGGTTGTCCTACTGCTCTCTAAATCTCGCAGAAACCGAGGTCTGTACCGCTGTACCGCTTTATATTTAGCGTCGACTGAATCGTGTTTTTAGTGGTACGTCTTTCTACAGGTCCGTATATACTTGGTCCGTTCTACCACGCAGTTTCATGACTTTGCGTTTTGTCATGCAGGATGTCAATCGTGTGTTGAAGCCTGGAGGCGTTCTGGAGGTATGTCATCATGGGTCGCTTCAATACACTGTGACTCAATTGTGGCCTGCCAGGTAATCGAAGAAGATCTTATTTTCCCCGGCAACAAGCCCCCTCCTTCCGAATCCAATCTGAATATGCCCCCCGGACAACACCATCGCCCACAATCAGGACTTGTCCCACCCCTGAGTGCGCGCTCTGACTCGCATTTCACGCGTTCTCCGGATTCGCGAAACATCGATGTTCAAAACACTCCGCCGTCATCTCCGTTCGGTTATGTGGATTCTCATAGTCAGCAGGGCCGGAACCATACCGAGGCTGACCTTTCATCTCGGCAGTACACCATCGACCCCTTCGACCACTCGAGGTTGACGAGAGCTTGGTATGAAATGCTCACCTCACGGTGGATATCATCGAGTATCACCTCGGTCTTGCCATTTTATTTGTCGGCAATTTTCCAGAACTTCCGTGCTCTCCCTGCGCTCGAAATTTTCATCGGCCTCAGCCCTATGTTGTATCCCCCCTCATCTGAAGGACACCAGCAAATGATTGATCCTGAAACTTTCCGGCACCTTACCCATGCTACTGTCAAAGACGATGCTGCGTCTTCTATAATATGGATCCCGAAAAAGGAAGCACCACCACCTCACCTTATGCCATCGCACGCTCCGATGCATTTAGCGCGAATGGTGGCCATCGTGCTTAGCTGCAAGGACGCTATTTGGGGCGCGTACAACAAGTTGTATGGTAATGACCGCCGACTACCGCGCCTAAACGACGAGCCAGGGAAAACAAGTGTTCACACGATACGGGAAGAGTTCGAGAATCACTGGTTAAACTGGGAATGGTAAGGATCGCATCGCACTGCCACGAATTAACGCTGATGTCCTGTTGGCAGCGACATGCGATCACGAATCGACATGTCTTCGAATACACAAGAGCGCCTGCATTGGAACGTCCGCTTACCACCACGACCCGATCCGGATTTGGACAGCGAACGTTGGCTCAAGAGCGTGAAACTCGCTCAAAGCGAAAAAGACTTCAGTCGCGCGACATCGCATCCGCCCACGCCCAAGGTCGTTCGACGCCTGAGAGGGTTTGTTGCGCGGAAGTTTACCGAGAGCCTGAGTGTCCCCGAGGTGAGTGTACCTTCCGATGGGAGCAGGTCTCCTGTTGGTGTTGGCGGCGCTGGTTACCAGCCAACCTTTTCGTTTTCGTTTTCTTGATTCGTTCATATAGCTCGCTTGTCGCATTCGCACTATCGCATTGCTCTCGTTCGCCCGTTAAACGCTGCTACTGTACCTTTCCTTCATACGCACTAACATCAAATAATCTCTGTTCTGCTACACACGGGATAGTAATCACTTTGGGGGTTGGAGAGATAGAGATATCGTCAGAGTGATTTGGAGTTGTGCCGTCATTCGTTTGCCAGCATACAGTCGCGTAGTGTCGATCCGGATCACAAGACCTTCCGAATTTACGACATGCCACATACCACGACGTGTGCACGAACGACAAGGACGACTCTCAGTGACGAGACCGATCAACCGAGCTGCCAGTGTGTCTGGTCCGAGAGGGGAAGTGCCACCAGACTAGGACGATCATCTGAGCCGGTGGCGACTTCTTGCAGTTGGTTGGGCACGCATCATGGACCCGAGGAATGGGCATCGCGTTAGTTTTATCCAGATTCATGGCCACCGGCTACGAACTCATTTCGGTTTCAGGTCGATGTTAATCGGGATGACATGGTGTCGGGCGTTCGAGCTGCCGATCTGCCTGAGCCCGAGCACAATCACGCTGTGTACTACCCTCGCAAACACCTTTTTGATGGACGCCCAAGCTTATTTCGACGAATGCACAACCCTCTTTGGTGAAGGCCCGCCCATCTCCAGTGAACGCACCACCCTCTCTAGAGGATGCACTGTAAGAACGGAGGAATTCTGGCGTCAGGCCAACTGTACGCCTCCTCCAGAATACCTGCCCGACTCTCGGCCTATCTCACCAGAACAAGAGGAATGCGAGGAGTCCACAACAGCATCTCCTTGGTACTTACCCCCCCCCCCAAGAATCAGATGAAGTCCTTCGACGATCTCTCGAATGTTTCGTGCATTTATCACCAATCAGCCCGGGAATACTGGCTGTTTGCAGAGGAGATTCAGGAAGTGCTAACTTACGTGGGGGATGCATCCCATTCCACATTCAGAATGTTCCTGTGTCATCTCCACACGTGCGCTTAGAGGGACTCACCTGCATACCGCAAAGCGGGAGATTGACCCACAACCAAGCGAGGTCGTCGTGTGTGTGGTCCGAGGGGGGAAATGGTTCCAGATTTCCATCAACCGATCCTACCTCGCACCTTGGGCACCGGCCAAAGGTAACAGAGTGGTCGTTATCGAATGTCGTGGGATCGGGAAATTGGGGAAACTGGTCGAGTTGAAAGATGGGTCCTGCACTGTTATGCTTGAGTCTTCGAGGGAAGTTTCGTACTTTGGGGTTCAGGAAGTTGTAAATATACTCTAATATTCGTGTGCGCGTCTCGACATACAGTACACAGTAGTAATTATCACAGTTGAAATGCTCGCGATCGAGACGTGAGCTCACACACCTCGTGTCAGCATGCTGAAGGAAGGTAATGCCGCGCAGAACGAATTTGAAGATAGGAATTCAGAGGATATGGTATTCACTGCACTCTTAGTGGTGGTACTTTTTTTCAATCAGCTTGGAAGATCTATCTAGATGACTTATGGCTTGGAAGCAAATTTTACGTCTGACCAGCCTTGCGACGCCTCTACTACGTCCTCTGGTGCATCAGGTTCCAGTTGACCTTGCGCATTCCGTCTTGCCCTGTATGGCCTCGATGTGAGCACCTCTGCAAAGGTGGCAATCCGAATGACGAGAACGAAGACCCACTTGAAAAACGTGTACGACAGGATAACATCATTCAGATTCCGACATGCGGGATCGTCCAGCACATCCTTGTCGATGAAGAACAGCAGGGGCATGTCGACCTCTTCCCCAGCCAACAGCTTTTGTTCTTCAAAACAGAAGCATTCGACCTTGGCAAAGTACGGCGCGATCTAGTACGACACCAAAACAACACGTCCGTCACTTCCCCTCCCTTCCATCCCCGAAGGTTAGATTGCTCACTCGGTCTGGGGTGACGTTGTACGTCGCGATGCCGATCACGTCGCGGTCAGAGTTATTCTTCGCCTTGTAAAACGCGAGACTCGTCTCGCCCGGCAACACGGACACGTGCCTCTGCTGGGGCGTGAACGTCCACGGAAGCTGCTCGCTCCTGTCAGCGTTGAAGTGCACTTTGATGCGCTTGGCGCCCTCGACGGGCACAAGGCGTTCCGCCCCAAAACGGCCCTTGCCGACGACAGGCGTACCGGCGAACCCGGTCGCGGCACAGAACATGCGATAGAGCGGCACGGCGGCGTAAGATGCGCCGACGGCGAGGATGATCTGCACGCACAGTAGATCAGTCATTGTGGTGACGGACGGACGGGTGCGCGCGGGCGGGCGGGGGGACAAGGACGCACGCACTACGGCAGAGGTATACATGAATAAGGTCCGGTTTCGTTGGGCGTATAGCTCGCGGGCAGAGACGAGGCGTGGGCGGGGAGGTTTTGATGATGGAGGTCGCGTGCGCGTAGACAAAGTCCTATATGAAGTTGCACTGTTTGTCCAGAACAGACGAGGTGGGGTGTTTGGTCGCGGGTGGAGGAGATATGGGTTCAGATGGGAAGGCGAGGCGGGTCTCGAGACATGAGCACGAAACCGCGTACGGTAGAGAGGGTATGTGTTAGTTCGCAATGATCGTGCTAGCGTCCCTAGACTGGTGACCATGGCCACCAGGTTTGTTCAGAAAGACTAGACGAAGCAGTGACAAAGTCGGCCCACTCCGTCGGAGCGTCATCGGGCCGTGTGCGACGCTCGACGGCTCGAATCTGTTCGTCCACCACCAACCTCAGCAATGTCCAAGAATCCTTCGGCTTCCAACACCCCCGCAGAGTCCTCGACGCCTGCTTCGCTGCCAGATGCCGACTTGGAGCGCCTTCTCAACCGCGAAGCATCGGCCATTCAGCGAGAGTTAGAGGTCGACCGTATCTTCAATGCCTTCAAGCTCAAGTCCGTCTTCATCTCCTCTCATCGACGTTGCTCTTTATACAGTGCTTATATTTCCTGGCATTATTCGCAGTCCATATGACATTTTAGACTTGGAACCGTCTGCCAAGGCCGACGATGTCAAGAGGAAATATCGTCAGATCTCACTCTGTGCGTTGCTGCTTTCTTGTCGGATCGACAAGAAACGTAGATCTGTGTTTGCTGATGCACAACTTTCCGTGCGTCCTTAATGACTAGTCATCCATCCTGACAAGTGCCCACATCCCCGAGCTCCTGAGGCATTCGACGTGCTAAAGAAGGTAGATCTATCACTTCCCTCCTTCTGTAATCTGAGAAGTGCTTAATTCTTTCCCCGTGTTCAAGGCCGAGAGCGAGCTCGGAGATACCGCGAAGCGCGAGGAACTCGATGCTGCGATCAACCAGGCCCGTTCGACGCTACTCAAGGGATTGTCCTTGCCAACTTCGACTCCAGACGACCACCCAAAACTCGAGGGTCTCACACCACCTTTCAAGACACAGCTCCGGCAGAAATCGAAGGACATACTGATCGAAGAGGAATTGCGGAGACGAAGGTGCGTCTATTGCAGTCATGACGGCATGGCCGACTTGGACAAAACGCTTGATCGTAGAGCCATCAAGATGAACCTTGCCAACGAAGGCTTCGAAGCACGCAAGAAGGAAGAGGAAGCGGCGACTAAAAAGCGCAAGGCCGAAGACGATGTCAAGTGGGAAGGTATCGTCTTTACTTTCCATACTAGTCCTGTGGTCGATTCTCATACTCGATCCACAGCAACCCGCGAACAGCGCGTGGACAGCTGGCGCAGCTTCGCCAACACATCGAAAAAGAAGAAAAAGCAGAAGGGAGATGTTCTCGGCTGAAGTCTTACCCCGTTTCAGCATCTGCGCGGATTCTGTACTTGTCCATATCACATCCAGGTAACTAACAATTAGATCTCGCGTCCAGCATTGTATGGGACGCAATGAATTCGTCTCACTTCTGAGTCAACAGTGCTAGGATGATATTCCCTTGCGCTGCTTGCTCCCTTCTTTGATTCGACCACCGAACACCTTGAAAAATGACACATTGGCCGTATCAGTACTCGAGGATAATAATGCCCTTTGTTCGTGTCATTCTCTTGAGAATAGATACATTACTACAGGGTACTGTTCCAAGTTCCGTCTAGAGGGATTACTGGGATGGCCGAATGACGTGGCGTCAGAATTACAACAGATTTTGAATAAGCGGATATGGAAAGGTCAATCATTTGACCCAATGCTAATCACATCGTCGTCGTCAATAGGACGACGCTGTATGCGTGCGCCTTCGATGATCTCCGCCGAAAGGTCAATTACAGATCCACAGATCTGAACTTGCCGTTGTAGCGTATGCCTCACAACCCCAGGCCCCGTCAAGGTGTTTTCCTTGTCATTATTCTCGTCGTCGACGGAGATTACCTCGTTCGGCGGCTGGTGCAGTTGAGAGAGAGGTTGCTGCGAAGACTGAGACAACTGGGCTTCTGTCCGTTCAAGCTCACTGGCGGCACGTGAGATAAACGACGCGTCGATACCATCATGTCCAAAGTACCAGTCTGAGCCCGGCTCCGAGGGTTCGTCGGCCAGCGGCTCGGTGGTAGCTCGTGTTGGCGATAACCTCATCGAGGCGACCATGGTTGCACCCGGTGTCGAGAAGTGCGGCTCGGTGGTCGGCGCAACGCTACTAGTAGTGGATGGTGCAGAGGGGCCAGGCTGCCGCGAGAGGCGCGCCAGTGGTCGGGGTTGAAGGTGTTGATTATTGTCCGTGGAATGGGGAGGAAGTTGAGCGGCTCCGCTGGATGGGCCTGGGACTGGCGGCGGATCCGAACGGGCTGTCGCGTTGACGTGGGTTGGCACCGCTCGTCTTGCGCCAGGGTGCAGCACGTCTGCGGGCACGGGTGCGGGCGTACTACGAACTGCTGGTGCAGGGGCAGGGGCGGGAACGGGAGCGGGAGCAGGAGGGACCTGAACCTCGCGGGCTTCACCTTCGCCCTCTGAGTCATGTTGAGCGTGCGGGCTGACACGACGGTCAGTATACGGGACGCCAATCATTGGTGGAAACGTACTCTAAGCGCAATCGAAGTCCTCTTAGAAAGTTTCTTTCGTGATTACCTTCGAGCTCGTCCACGCTGTGACCCTTGAGGACTATGTTATTCGGTTCAAGGAAGGCGATGCCTTGTCTGATGGTGACGTTCTTCAACTGGATCTACTAATTGTGTGACCGTAAGGCCCTCAACAGTCTTCCTAGTATACAAAGGACGTACCTTGAAGCCGAGGGGAGTTTTTTCGAGATCAAGCTGAGGGATTTTTCTGTACTCTATCGCCTTCAGTGTTATTGCCCCGTCACTGAGCTCAAACTGCAACATTGAGCGCGGGTAGTTGGGAATCGGCCCTTCGCCAGCCTCATCTTCGTCATCACCACGTGCGAGGCCTGAGAGATCAGCGCGTTCTTTTTTTGCCTGTTGGACGTTCGTGAGGTTGAAAGCGCTGTGACCTATCTCCATCGAGGCCAAGATCTGTACCAGGACAGGTGGCCCCGATAAGGTGCTCTTTCGGAAGCTGGAGCTGCCATGAGGGAGTCCAGTACCATGAACCATCGAATCCGTAAGGTCTGACATGAGGAGCTGGGACTCGACCTGCTCCATTATCGTGTTCATGTCGGTAGCAGGGTTCAGATTGTGCTCCTCAATCACCCAAGCGTAGCATTGCGAAAGCCAGTGCTGGCGAGGTCGAATGAGAGTCTGTCAATACGCACATTACAAGATGTTGACACCGATACGCGTACCTCGTCGACGGTGGGTTTGGGATACTTCTCCTTAAGCCATCGTACGAGCTGGGGTGGAGGTTGCATCGGTTCACGCGTCGAATCACGGGATCTAATCTGCGCGTCCGAGTCGTCGCGTTTTTGACCGAGAAGGTCGCATCATTTCTCATGCAGGCTCGCCGAACGACCTGCTCCCGTCATGCCATCTTGTCGACAATAAAGACACACACTCATTCCCTCCGTCGCCATATGACCTCGTCTGGCCCGTCGCGCACAGTCAGGGCCTTCAGCGCAGCATCGAAACGACCTGCGACTTTACCACGTCTTCCCGTGCCTGACCTTCACCAAACATTATCCAAGTATTTGCGGTCCTTGGTCCCCCTGCTCCAGGAAGATGAGGCGCGCGGAGGGCCCTCGTGGCGGTCTGCGCTGCAGGAAAGGCAGCGGTGGGCCGACAAATTTGAGAGAGGCGTTGGCGCCAAGTGTCAAGAGCGTCTGCATGGCAAGTTTCAGAAGAATGTGCCGCGTGTCCGTCGATTCTGACGTGTATAGGAAAGCTCTCGACAGATCCTCGCCCCGTAACTGGCTGGATGATAATATATGGTCGAAGAAGGCGTACCACGAATGGCGCCTACCACTACTGATCCATTCGAACTGGTGGCTCGTGTTCTTCAACGACGACCGCATCCCGGAACACGTCCTGCGTGAACCTATATATTCGGAGCTTGTACAGATAACACCTTGGCAAGTCAGACGCGCTGCGTGGCTTGCGTTTAGACACCTAGAATTCAGGGACGGTTTAGCACGGTGAGCAAGGCGACGACAGCGTCCTATTCTCAATTAATCATTGTTCGGTTGTAGACAAGAGATTTACCCTAATACTACCCGTACAGGTGGGTATTATCTTTTTGGTATACGTGTTGGCCTTTCTCATTGGATTTTTCGTCCAGGATTATGGTTTCAAGAGGCTGCTGCAAAGATATTCAGTACCTGCCGTATCCCTCAGCCTAACTGCGACTCCTTGAGTCCTCAACCCCCACCGCATGTACCCAATTCCCGAAAACTTCTTGTCATGGTCAACGATTGGACTTACGCAGTTGAAGCTTATGATGAGAATCGATCGTTACTCTCTGCCGATATTATCGAACAACACTTGAGAAGCGTAGTCCAAGATGCGACTCGGCGCCTTCAATCCGATGAGAAGGCGATTCCCGTTGGCATACTTAGTGCGGATCAGCGGGATCGCTGGACAAAAGTGCGTTTTCATTCACTTGCATGGGTCCGTGCGGCAGCTCACTCTATATAGAATATGCAATATCTACTCTCCCTCTCCGCCACTAATGAGAAGACCCTCGAAGTTATCCAACAGTCGATCCTCGCCATCAGTCTCGACTCTCACACCCTCGGTCTTCACCCACATGGTCACTCACATACCTCACGCACCCCGGCCCTCAACTCGCCCGCGGAAGTCGACTGCCACCTACACAACATTCGTTCCTCGATCAACGCCCGAAACCGGTGGTTCGATAAGGGTTATACCATCATCGTCGAGACGAACACCCGCGCAGGTGCAATGGGCGAACATTCACCTTGCGATGCCCTTGTGCCCAGCATCGTTGCCGATTACGCCGTGACTCAGTCCATCATCCCCGAGTCGTTCTCGTCGCCGGAACCTCCTCCATTCTGTTCCGAGCGTGATGTCGCTGCGACAGGGTGGGAGAGGTTGGACTGGGTCACGGATACGCGTATCGAGGCGGAATGTATCGCTGCTGAATCTCGCGCGAAAGCCCTTATAGCCGACTCGGACGATGGCGTTCTCTGGTTCTCGGACTATGGCACAGACTGGATCAAGTCCATAGGTACGTCTGGATTTCCTCCCCCCCGCTCCCCCCTTAATTGATACCGACCTCCTGGTTGAACGAATACAGCTGGCATGGCCCCCGACGCGTACGTGCAAATGGCGCTTCAATTGGCTTGGTAC
>Ga0137394_10003487_pt1 | contig 11842 bp, 8 predicted proteins | sample czobulk116metaG_FD_108278 | JGI IMG/M metagenome (GOLD analysis project Ga0137394, IMG submission 108278) | Vadose zone soil microbial communities from Angelo Coast Range Reserve, California, USA - czobulk1.16 metaG | ecosystem: Environmental > Terrestrial > Soil > Vadose zone | place: USA... | reverse complement strand
GAGCGCAGCATTCGTCGAGGCGCTTCGCGAACATTTCGGTGAAACCTTCCGGCATGTGCTGGACAATCAGAATTGTGGAAAGAAAATCCGCGGGGATTTGCGACAAAACAAACTGTAATGCGTTTGGCCCGCCAGTGGAAATTCCGATCGCGATGACGCGGCGCGGTGGCAACGCGGCGCGGGTTTCCTTTTTCGGCAGGGTAGCTTCTTCGATGATTGCCGGTGGAAGTTTGTGTCCAGCGGCGCGCTTGGCGACCTTGATCTTGGCAATCAGCTGGTCGGCAATTTCGTCCAGACGCCCAGCAGCCGCATCCTTGGGCTTGGCGAGAAAATCGACGGCGCCGAACGCGAGACCCTTCAACGTGGCGTAGCCACCCTCTTTCGAATGAGTGCTGAAGAGAATGACCGGCAAGGGAGTGCGCCGCATGATGAGGCGCAAGGTTTCCATACCGTCCATCCGGGGCATCTCCAGATCGAGCGTGACGACATCCGGCTGCAGCTCTTCAATTTTCTTCAAAGCGAAGGCGCCGTCCATGGCCGTGCCGACAACTTCGATAGAAGATTCGCGCGCGAGGATCGCGGGGATCAGCTTGCGCATGAGGGCGGAGTCATCGACGACGAGAACTCGGATGCGCTCGCTCATGCGATCGCTCCTAGCGGGGTAGCGCGAGAGAGGCGCGAGAGGACCGCAGGAACATTCAGGATGAGGACAACCGTTCCATCACCGAGGATGGAAGCGCCGCTGACCAGATCGCTGGAGACGATTTCGCCGGGAAGGGCTTTGATCACCAGCTCTTCTTCTCCAACAAGACTATCCACCAGAAGGCCAAAACGCTTTTCGGCAGCGCCAATGACAATGACGAAATGTTTCTTTCTAACCGGCTGGGTGTCAATGCTGCGCAAACGGCTAAGGTGATCCAGCCGCACGATAGTGAGAATCTGGTCGCGCAAACGCAACACTTCGCGCTGGTCCACGCGGTGAATTTCAGGATCCGTAATGCGGGTAATTTCCATAACCGAAGAGAGCGGGACGGCGAAAAGACGCCCGCCGACGCGGAACAGCAAAGTCTGAATGCTCGCGAGGGTGAGCGGCGCACGAAGTTGAATCGTTGTGCCGCGGCCTTTTTGCGAAGAAACGTGAACGGATCCCTTGATGCGGTCAAGGACGGTTCGAACGACATCCATGCCGATGCCACGGCCAGATACTTCCGTTACTTCGGGAGCCGTACTGAATCCCGATTCGAAGATGAGGTTGAGAGTTTCCTGATCGGTCAGGCGCATGGCCTCGTCGGGTTTTAGGACTCCTTTTTCAACCGCGCGCGCGCGCAATCGGGCAGGGTCGATACCCCGGCCGTCGTCGCGGACTTCAATAACGACTTGAGTGCCCTGATGATAGGCGTTGAGAAATACGGTACCGCGTGCGAGCTTGCCGGCAGTGAGGCGCTCGTCGGCCGGTTCGATTCCATGGTCAACAGAGTTGCGAACGAGATGCATAAGCGGTTCGGCAAGAGCATCAAGAATGCCCTTATCGAGGTCGGTGTTCTGGCCAGTAAGTTCCAGGGCGACATCCTTGCCGCACTGTTTGGCAACGTCGCGAACGACGCGTGGGAAACGCCGGAAGAGTTGCTCGACGGGCACCATGCGGATTTTCAGAACGCACTTATGAAGCTCCTCGAGAATACGGGCCTGAAATGCCATGGCGTCGGCAAGCTTGGCGCGCAAGGGATCGCGGGCGTGCTTCTGGTCAAACTCGGTAAGCGCGCGATTGAGCATGGACTTTCCGATGATCAATTCGCCGACAAGGTTCATGACTGCATCGATACGGGCGGCATCCACGCGGAGGGTGCTTTCGGCGACGGTGGTTGCAGCGGAACCGGGGGTATTGGAATTGCTTGCCGCCCCGCTTTCGGTGGCCTCGGCAGCCCCGGCGACAGATTTCGCCGCCTGCGCCTCCAACAAATCGCCCAACAATTCGTGTTCGAGCGTCTCCGCCGTCGCGGCACGTTCGAGACGTACATCGGAGACAATCGAAGGAATCCTGCAGCGACGGAGAAGCCCTGCTTCCGGCTGGGAGCTTGCTAAGGCCGCTTCAACAATCTCGACGGTGGCAGCTGCCACATTGTCTTCCGGCCGCAAAGCGATGACCGTACCGCTGCCGTGAAGAACGTTTCGAATGAGTTGGAAAGCGGCGGCGCGCATCAGACTGTTGGGATCAATACGAAGGGCGACGTTGTAAACGATCTCGCCACGATGCACTGCTTCCGAAATCATGAGCCGTTCGTATTCCGTCCAGGCAAATTGCGAGGGCAATTCAGGAGCCGCGGAGCCGGCGCTCTTCGGGGAAGCAGGCTGGTCGAGCAGTTTTCGAATCATGGCGTGGAGCGCTTCCACGGTGGGCGGCTCGGCCTTGTGTTGATAGGCGGTGAGTATTGCGCCAAAACTATCAGCCGCGGTGAGGACGAGTTCCGCGAAATCGGCGCCGCGCGCCTGGGCAATCTGCGGTGTGAGCACATCCTCGAGTTCGTGTGCCAGCTCGCTCAGCTTGTGAAAGCCGCAGGCCGCAGAATCGCCCTTCAAGGTATGCACAGCGCGACGGACACCGCGAATCACTTCCTCGTCAGCGGGGTGCGACTCAAGTTCGAGCCCTGCCTCGTTGAGCGATTGAAGCAGTTCGTTCGCGCTCTCAAAAAAGAGAGCGCGCAACTCGCCGCCGCGATCCTCGGGGGGACGACTCACGTCTGGGCCTCGTTGCGCTGATAAGCAGTACCGTTGTTCTCATGAACCATGCGGAATTTCTGAGTCAGGCCGAACAAACTCTCCGCATGCCCAACAAAGAGGTATCCGGCGGGATTCAAGCAGTGCCAAAACTTTTCAATCAAGCGCTTTTGTTCGGCTTCGTCGAAATAAATCATGACGTTGCGACAGAGGATAATGTCGTTGCGACGGGGCAAGAACTCCGTTTTCAAGTTGTGAAAGTCGAACTGCACGAGGTCTTTCAATTGCGGTTTGACGGCATACTTGCCCGCGGATTTCTCGAAATACCGGAGCCGGCAGGTGTAATCCACGGGTTCCATCTGCTGCTCGGTGTAAATGCCTTCCTGGCCGACGCGCAGGCTGGCATAGCTGATGTCCGAAGCAACGATCTCCACTCTCCATGGCGGAGGAATGAGCGGTTTCGGGGAAGGCATTTCGAACGGAAGCGGATTGCGCAGGTAGTAGTAGGCGAGGGCATCGCAGATCAAAATCGCGACGGTGTAAGGCTCCTGGCCACAGGAGCAACCGGCGCTCCAGACCCGCAGCGTGTAGTCGCGGCGTTCCTGCTTGCGGCGCAGAATGTCCTCGAGAACAGATTTCTGAAGGAGGTCGAGCTGCGGGCGATTGCGAAAGAAACTCGTTTCGTTGACGGTTAGATTCTCAAGCAGGAGGGCCAGTTCGGTGCGCCCTTCCCTGCTGGTCAGCAACCGGTAATAAGAATAGAAAGAATCGATCTGGCAGGCTTTCAGGCGGCGCTGCAGGCGATCTTTCAGGAAGTGAGAGCGGCGCTCATCGAAGAACATGCCGCATTCCTGATAGACGAGCGTCTGGAGGAGCTTCAGTTCTGCTTCGGTGAGTTGGACCTGGGCAGTAATCGTTCCCATTGTGTTTTCGTGAAGCGGACCCGCAGTCCGGCTGTCTTACTTGCAAGCCGGAAAAAACATTACCTTGCGGTAGCGACGGGTTCCGCGGCCTCCTCGAGTCGTTTGAACTCCGGGCGATGCAAGAGTTTCGAGATGTCCAGCAGAATAATAAGACGTCCCTTCAGTTTGCCGACGCCGGTGACATATCCGGATTCGCCTTCCGCAAAGACACTGCCCGGGGCTTCGATCTCGGAGGGCGGAATCTTCAGCACTTCCGAAGCCGCGTTGACGATGAGGCCGATCAACTTGTTGTCCAGCTCGACGACGAGAATGCGGTTCTTCTTATCGGTATGAATCTCGGTCTGGCCGAAACGTTTGCGGAGGTCCATCACCGGAATGATTTTCCCGCGCAGATTGATCACGCCCTCGATCAGATCGGGAGCGCTCGGAACCGAGGTAATCTCCGGAACACGCACGATCTCGCGCACCGCAGCGATACGAACGCCGTACGTTTCATTGCCGATACGAAAGCCGACAACTTGAAGGTCCTTTTCCATCGAGAGGTCTCCGGTCCTCTAGGAACGCGCCATTCCCGCGTATTCGAGTTCTCGCGCGCGGTCCGACTCCGAACCGCGGCGACGGCTGCCGAACGATTCCCCGGGACGCGGGCCGTGCTGGTTGGCGCGGTCGAGGACGAAGCGATCCATGCTGTCGAGCAAGTTGCGCGAAAGCTTGAGCATCTGCTCGGCGGCGGCGGAAAGCTCGGTGGAACTGGAAGCGGATTGCTGTACCAGTTCGCGCATCTTGTCCATAGCACGGACAACGGCTTGGGCACCGGAAGCCTGTTCTTCGACGGCGGAATTGATTTCTTGAGTAATTTCGGTGAGACGGCTGGTGGCTTTGGCGATTTGCGAGGAGCCAACGGATTGTTCGTTGGTGGCCGCGCCAATCTCTTGGGAGAACTTGTAGACTTCTGTGACGACGTTGGAAATCTTGTGCAGCGCGGAACCGAGATCGTTTCCGAGGCTCAAGCCTTCCTCGACGATGCGCGTGCTTCGCTCCATGTTTTCGACCGCCTGGCGGGCTTCACGCTGAATGCTCTGAATCAGGTCCGCAATTTCCTTTGTGGATTGCGTGGACTTCTCAGCAAGTTTGCGAACTTCATCGGCAACAACAGCGAATCCAAGACCGTGCTCACCGGCGCGGGCCGCTTCGATGGCCGCGTTGAGCGCGAGCAGGTTGGTCTGTTCGGCAAGGTCGTCGATGACTTCAATGATCTTTCCGATGTCATCAGCGCGATGACCCAGGATATTGATTATTTCCGCGGAAGACTGGATGGCCTGGTTGGTGCGGTTGAGGCCGTCGGTGGCCTTCTCCATAGTCTGAATGCCGGTGATAACTTCTTCGCGCGAGCGGTTGGCGATATCGAGCAAGACCTTCGCAGTATCGGCGACGCGCTGAATCGAAGTAACCATCTGGTCGATGGAAGCGGAGGTCTCCGCGACGCTGGAAGCCTGAACTTGCGTGTTTTTCACTACGTTCTGCACATTGACACTCATCTCGTGCATGGTGCTGGTAACTTCTTCAATCGCGGAAGAGGCCTGAACGCTGACCTTGGCCGACTCATCAGCGGCGCCAGCGACTTGATTGGAGCCAGCGGAGACCTGGCCGGCGGAATCCCGCGTTGTCCGAACAAGCTCCTGTAGACCGTGGGACATACGAAGGAAAGCATTGCCGAGGGTGTCGCGCTTGGAACGCGGCACGACTTCCACGGTCAGATCGCCTTCGGCGACGGCCATCGAGACACTGGCCATTTCTTTTAGGTAGGCGACCATGTTGTTGAAGGTCGTGGCCAAAGCACCAATTTCGTCGTTGCGGTGAATATCAATGTTCTGATCGAGGTCGCCAGAGTCGCCTATTTCGCGCGCGACGGTGATGAGGTGGGTCAAAGGTTCGGTGATGGACTTGGCGGTATAGAGCGCGATGAAGCCGCCGGCGAGGAGCGCCAGAAGGGTTCCGCCAGTGGTGACCCAGGTGCTGAAGGTGCTCATGCGGCCCGCGGATTTTGTGGTTTCCTCAAGGAACTTGGTGATATCGGCGTTGCTTTGATCGAGAACGATCGATGACTTGGTCAGCCAGGAAGAAGGATCTTTCTGCAGGTAAAAAATTTGCAGGTCGGAGACGGTAGCGTCTCCCGAATCAACTTGATGGCGCTTGGCGATCAGCGGCTTGGCAAAATTGTCGGCCCAACTGGCTTCCGTACTCTCAACCTGGATCAGAGCGGTGCGAACAGCTTCGCTGGAGGCTTGCGATTCCCCGCGCTTGATCTGGTCAGTGATGTCCGTCAAACCTTTGCTCACTTTCTCTTCATCGCGGGGATCGCCGCTGAGGAGGAAATTATTGATGTTGAGGCGATTCAACATGATCTGATAGCGCACGGATTCGACGGTGCGAACGCTGTCGAGGGCCCTGCTGGCCTCGTCGCGCGCAGTTCTTTCCCTCCACCCGGCGATGATGTTCACGACGAACAACACCGACAGGATGGCCAGGATCAGGCCGAAACCCGCGTAAAGTTTTTTTCCGATGGTCATTGCGAAATGCCTCCGCTCACCTCAGCAGGGCGGCGTGGAGATGGCCGCTTCTGCCGGAACAACCCTTCCTCAACTGTTTCCCCTAATTGCCATGAAACTCAAATTCAACGACCTGGGTGGTCTCTTCCGGCGCAGGCACAAACTTCCATTCCTTCACGGCATCCTGGCATGCCTGAACGAGCAGAGGGTGTCCCCCGACGACCCGCGTACTTTTCACACGTCCATCCGGCGTAATGACAACTTCAATTTTGACTCTGCCGGAAACGTTCATCCGTTTGGCAAGTTCCGGATACATGGGCGCCGTCTTGGTCTTGACCTTGCGCTTCGATTCGTCCGTCGAACTCGACTGGGCAAACGCGCAAACGCCCGAAAAAATGAGCGCCGCAGTAGTAGCCACAGCAGCCAACTTCTTCCACCCGCTAGTTCTCATCGACACTACTCCTCATGGGATTGCAGGATGCCCCGCGTAAGAGAAGGCACGTCGAATGCCATGGAGGAAGGGCGCGGGAATAACAGAATCGGAATGAGTCTAGTGTCCGTAAGTAGCAGAGGAACAGTAGGTTATGGAACAGCCGGGAGACAATGGCGATCGGGCTTTGGAGTACCAATTGTCTCAGGCGGACGCCGACCCGACAGACTGAGGTCTCAGGCTGAGACAGAGAGAGAATGGGGAGCGGCGTCGCTATAGGCGATTTCGCCACACGATACTGGGCGGCGATTGACTCAGATTGAGACTCCCCGGTAGGGTTGGAGTGGGCAGGGCCTCGCAATTTGAGACGCCGGACGCCTCCCTCGATGCGCAGAATAAAGACAAGACCGTCGCATCCACCCGTGCGCCAGCGCGGAAGAGCGGAGCTACACCAGGCGACGCCAAAACACGCCGAGGAATTAATGGAACTCGCGGTGGAGGCAGCGCAATCACGACATCTGCCGGGTTTTCTGGAACAGTTCGCCTTGCGCTCGACACGAATGCTGGATGCCATCTGGGGAGGCGTGGCCGTTTATCGTGGACGCGAAACGGAACTTCACGCCATGCCGGCCGGAAGCTCCACAACCGAAGTGAGTGCAGACTGGCTCATTTCCTGCGCACGGGCCAGCCAGGTGGATGTGGAGACTCGCTCAATACCCAAGCAGATTGCCGCGGCCTTGCCCTTTCCTGAGGAGCCGGGGGCGGTTGTCTTCGTGCGGATCGCAGCGAGCGACAATGAAAGGCTGGGAACGCTCTGCCTGATCCGGAACCGAAAGTTGCTCGGTGCGGATGAGAAACGATTGTTGCATGCGCTGGCGAGCCATGCGGCGCTCTCGCTGGAGAATTTCCGTCGATTCTCGCAACTGGAGCGATCCAAACGGCAGTGGGTGGAAGACATCGACGCGATCAGCGATTACATCGTGGTGCACGACCGCACGTGGAATATCGTTCGAACGAACCGGTCACTCGCGTCCCACCTTGGAGTGCCGCCCGTGGCGCTGGTCGGCGAGGCTATGAGCAGCTTGAGGCAAATCGCGGAAACAGGAAGCGATCTGCCCTGTCCCTTCTGCCGCGATACACAACGATCAAAGGAAGAGTACGTGGCCGCCTCGGCAGAGCGCATATTTCTCGTTTCGACTTCGCGAACGCCGGGCGTCTCAGATGACGATACACGCACGATTCATGTTCTGAAGGACATTACCGACCGGCGAGAGGCGGAACGGCGGTATCGCGAGCTTTTCGACAGCATTCAGGAAGGATTGTTTTTCGCAACCCCAGACGGGAGATTCCTGGACGTGAATGACGCGATGGTGCGCATGCTGGGATATGCCTCGCGGGAGGAGCTCTTGCGCGCGGACGTGAGTCCGCATCTGTATCCAGTGCCGGAAGCGCGTGAAAAATTCCTGCGGGCCCTCTCGGAAAGAGGAGTCTTGCGTAATTACGAAGAGACGCTCCGACGCAAAGATGGAACGCTGCTGCACACGCTGCAAAATATCACCGCGGTGCGCGATGCCCGCGGCCGCATCGCGCAAATCCGCGGACTGATGCTGGACGTGACGGAGCAGAAGACTTTTCAATCGCAACTGCAGCGGGAACGCGATTTCAATCAGAAGATCCTGAACACGACGCAGAGCATGATTCTGGTGCTGGACACGGCCGGGCTAATCAGTTACGCCAACCGGCGCTGCTATGAAGCAGGCTATCAGGAAGGCGAATTGATCGGGCACCGGCTGGTGGAGTGGGTGGAGGCGTCCCATCGGGAAGATTTCGACGCGGCGCTGGAAACGACGGCGAACGGGCATCAAGTGGAGAACCTGGAACTGCGAGTGCGCCGGAGCGATGGATCGATGGGACATTTCTCGATCAGCCTGAGCCCCATGAGAGACGAGCAGAATACTGTGAATAGCGTCGTAGTGGTGATGACGGACATCACGGACGCGGCGTTGCTGCAAGCAAAGCTGGCACACAGCGAAAAAATGGCTACGATTGGACGGCTCGTTTCCGGCGTGGCACATGAGGTCAATAATCCGCTGGCGGCGATTCTCGGTTTCACCGATCTGCTGCTGGAGAATCCCGAAGTGCCGGGGTCGGCGCGGGAAGATTTGCAGATCATCTTGCAGGAGACGCAGCGAACAAAAGATATCGTGCAGGACTTGCTGAGTTTCGCACGGCAGCGACCCGTGCAGCGTGAACTCGTGCAGGTGAATAGCGTTTTGAGGCAAACGATCAAGCTGCGGAGTTATGATTTCGCCAGCCATGGCGTTGAGGTAGTGGAAGATTTTGAAGAAACCCTGGTGGCGGCATTGGGAGACTCGCAGCAACTGCAGCAAGTCTTTCTGAATATTCTCAATAATGCGTACGACGCGGTGCAGGAAGCGGGGCAGCGCGGGCGGATCAGGATTCACACGCGGCGGCAGGCGGAGATGATCGAAGTGGCGATCAGCGACAATGGAACGGGGATTATCGATCCGCAGCGCATTTTTGATCCGTTTTATACGACTAAGCAGGTGGGCAAAGGCACGGGGCTCGGGCTGAGTATTTGTTACGGGATCGTGCGGGCGCATGGCGGGGAAATTCAATGCTGGAATAATGACGCGGGAGCGGGGAGCACATTTGTGGTGCGCATTCCAGTGGCCACGGAAGCCGCGCTGGCGGCCGCCGCCACGAAAGAAGCGCAGCGATGAAAACGCAACAGGCGTTGTGGACGGGGGGACCGATCCTGCTCATCGAAGATGAGCCGTCGGTAATCGCCTTTCTGCGGGCGGCCCTGGAGCGCAAGGGATACGCGGTGGTGAATGCTTCGTCGGGAGCGGAAGGATTGCAGCGGCTCTCGAATGGACGGTACGCGGGCGTGATTTCCGACATTCGAATGCCTGGGGCGGTGAATGGAGCGGAAGTGCACGGGTGGATACAGAAGAACTGCCCGGAACTGAAAACGCGCATCATTCTGATCAGCGGCGACACGGCAAACAGCGATACGCAGGCGTTTTTGGCGCAAAGCGGGACACCGTGCATCGAGAAGCCCTTTCGGGTGCAGCAATTGATAGCAATGGTGGAGAAGACATTCGGGAAACCATGAGCGACGAGATGAAAACACGACTCCTGGTGGTGGATGACGAACAGAGCATCCGCCGCCTGTGCATGACGATCGGAAACACTCTGGGATATGTCTGCGCTGAGGCGGAGAGCGCGGAGGCGGCGCTGGCGCGACTGGATTCCGATACTCCGGATCTGCTGCTCACCGACCTGAAACTACCTAACATGTCCGGTGTCGAGTTGCTGAAGCAGACGAGACAGCTCCTCCCGCACACCGAAGTGGCCATCATGACCGGCCACGGTTCGATCGAATCGGCAGTGGATGCGATGAAACTGGGAGCGTACGACTACATCGAAAAGCCGTTTCGCGTGGAAAAGATGCGGCTACTGCTGCAGCGCATGGCTGAAAAAGTGCGCCTGGTTACGGAAAATGAGTTCTTGCGCGAACGGGTAACAACGGAAGAAAACCTCGACGGCATCATCGGCAGTTCCGCGAATATCCAGGACGTCCTGCGCATGATTTCCCGGCTGAAAGATACACGGACGCCGGTACTGATCTCCGGTGAGAGCGGTACGGGAAAGGAACTGGCGGCCCGGGCGATTCACTTCCGCGGGTCGATGGCAAAAACGCCTTTCGTAGCCGTCGATTGCGGCTCGTTGGTGCCGACGCTGATGGAGAGCGAGCTCTTTGGATACGAGAAGGGCGCTTTTACCGGCGCGACAAAATCAAAGGCCGGTCTGTTCCAAGCAGCGGACGGAGGGACGATCTTCCTGGACGAGATCGGGGAGCTGCCCCTGGAAATGCAGGCGAAATTACTCCGTGTGTTGCAGGAAAAAGAAGTGCGACCAGTGGGCAGCAACGAGAAGGTAAACGTCGATGTTCGCGTGATCGCGGCGACAAATCGCGATCTGGAAGCCGCTTATCGAGGCGGAACCTTCCGAAAGGACCTGTATTTTCGACTGAACGTGGTGACCGTGCACCTCCCCCCCCTGCGCGAGCGGCGTTCGGACATTCCGGTCCTGGTTCACCATTTCCTGGATCGCTACGCCAAGGGCTCGCACATTCAGGTCACGGCGGCGGCGATGAAGAGTCTGCTGCACTATGACTGGCCGGGGAACGTCCGCGAGCTGGAGAATTGCATCGCGCGCGCAGTGACCCTGGGTGACGGGAAAATCATTGACGTTGCCGATCTGCCGCCCGCCATTCGGAGCGAGCAGGCAGATTCGGGGATGGTAACCTCCCAGGACGCCACGACCTTGTCCACCACGGCCCTGGCGGAGATGGAACGAATGACGATTCTGCGGGTATTTGAACAGGCGAACGGCGACAAGGCACTGGCGGGAAAGATGCTGGGGATCAGCCGCGCGACGCTGTATCGAAAACTGAAGCGCTACAACATAGCCTTAAAGGCGGGTTCGACCATTGGCGGAGCTGACCCGCATGCGGCGCCCCAATAGCGAGAGAAGCGTCTCAGGCCAAGTGCTCCGGGAACTTGGTATGCGTCACGCGGTGAGACGAAAACGTTTCACGGTGAGACGGTTGAGCCAAACAAACGCGCGGAGAAAATCTTAAGCCTCACAATTTCTGCAACTTGCAACAGCCGCACCTTTCCTGTCTTTTGGCGTCCAGCGTGCATCTCTGTCGTCGGAAGTCTACGTCTCTTGCGGTGAGTAGTGTGTCTCGCCACAAAGAGAACGGATGGATCCTGACCGATAGGGCGAGAGGCCACGTGGGAAAATCGGGCGGCTTGGCACTCACAGCGAACGAGCAGGACTGCGCAGAGCAGTTGGCACGATTTTTTCCGCAAGCAAGACCCGTTCGAATTCCGGTGCAAGTGACCGCGTCGCGCGGGGGCAGAACCTGCCTTCGCGAGGCCGCGATTGTGGAGTACGGCGGCCCGGAGCACGCTATTTTTCTTTCGACCTTGCCGCTAGAGTTCGCCGATCGCGTGCAGATCGAGGCAACTGGAGAAGGAAGACCGGCGGAAGCAACCGTCGTCGGCGTGCAGTATCACGAAGGACGCAAAGCAGTGGCCGTCCGATTCTCGCAAGGCCCCTGCGACTGGGTGGTGACGCAGCCGTGAACAAGACGATAACAACGCTGAATATTCCGGCTCCAACTCGATCGG
>Ga0137394_10003485_pt1 | contig 11845 bp, 8 predicted proteins | sample czobulk116metaG_FD_108278 | JGI IMG/M metagenome (GOLD analysis project Ga0137394, IMG submission 108278) | Vadose zone soil microbial communities from Angelo Coast Range Reserve, California, USA - czobulk1.16 metaG | ecosystem: Environmental > Terrestrial > Soil > Vadose zone | place: USA... | reverse complement strand
GTGACGCGATATAGCGGGCTGGACTCCTGCTGTTTCTGCTTATCCATCGCCGGCGCAGGCGTTTGGCTCATCGCCGGTGCTGCGACGATGCCAAGGAACCCGATGATGGAGAGACAAACGGATGCAATTTTCACGGTAAACTCCCTCTTCTTTCGCTACCTTTAGCGATATGCCCGTCCAAGATCTATCGCACGCTGGTCTTGTGGACGGCCACACTTGGAAACTGGGCCAAGCAGCCCGTTATTTACCGAGGGTAGCAAAGACGAAGGGGGGTTGGAAGCCCGGCGAGAGCGGTCCTTGTACAAGTAATTACCTACACGCTCAGCCAGATAGACACCGGTGTGCCGATTCGAAACTGCAAGCGCAGCGCCTGAGGGGCAAACGGCCTACGATACTTCCTACTGAGGGTCTCCAATACATAAGTCCTTCGCCTAAGGCCGCGCTGTTGGCGGGACGCTGCAGGGGCGACATGCAGGTTCCATTCGATCGGACGGTACCGGGTGATTGTGTTGCGCATAGCCCAAGGACCCGAAGATCTGATTGGATTGTGGCTCAAACACGGTCGAAGCCTTACGGACTGTTACGCAATACAGTTGAGAGAAGACGTTGCATACCGGTCCGAGTGGTGCGAACGTGCGGACTTTGGCGTTCAGTTGGGCTACGTTGGGCTACAAAATGTTGTGCCGATTGATTCCGAGAAAGCAGCGTAAGGCAATATGAGGATAGGTTTTAGAATGGCGCGCCCGGAGAGATTCGAACTCCCGACCCTCTGCTTCGAAGCTATGCATTACAAAACTCTAAGTGCCGCTTCTGGTGTCGCTTACGAGGAAGCGCGTCATTTATCTCGCCCTTGAATTGGACCGAAGTTGGACTGAAACTTGTGGGGTGAACCCCTAGAGTGGCACAGTTTTTCCGAGCATGAATGGCGTTGTCTGGCCAACTTTCCGGGAGCCCCGTCAAAACTCATCCACGGACAAGTCATAACTTCCGGTTTGCCGGTAATAATCGACTATTCGTCCGCTTGCTGGGGCGAAAAAAAAGAGCCCGGCACGAAGCCGGGCTCTCTCCTTGTCCGCTTAGAGTTAGAGGCTGTCACGGGTGAGACGAGTCGGCGTGCGCCTCGCCCACTATGACATCCGCGCCCTGTGGAACGCCCAAAGCATTCGGGTTGTCAACGATCACATGGATTGCGCGTACGCGTATACCGCTACTGGTGCTGCCGGAACACGGCGGAACCCCTCCACCATTGCAGGTCTGCTCGTTGAGGGTGACCGACCCGATGCCGGGCACCAAGATAGTCGTGTTGGGCGGAGGATTGTCGCCCACCGACATGCCTCCGACTGAAAGTCCAAGCAGACTAGTGCCTTGAGCGTCGGATGATGATTTTCCGCCGCCCGAGGAACTGTTGGCTTGCGAAATGATGGCGCTGGCGGACGCCGTACACAGACCGTTCACCGGGAGCACGCAAACATTTTGTGCCTTCGCGAAACTCGACGAGTTGCTGCTGGAGGGCAGGATCGTACCGATGCTGTCACTCACCGAGGTTCCGCCGCTCACCAATGACGTGGATAACTGGTTCAAGTCCTGATGATCGTGCCCGCCTTGTGGCGGAATGCTCACGAAGCCAACTACCACGGGTAGTTCCGATGGATTGGTTCGCTCATTGACGATCGTGGCATCCCCACTCACCGTTCCGACCAGCGCTGGGCATCCAGCCGGCTGCGGGAAGTCGGCGTGCGCTTGGGCATGCGAGACCACCACGTCAATGGCATCGCCGGTCAGCGCCAGCCTGGTAATGTGAACCCTGATCATGTTGACAGTTAGATCGGCGGCGAAGGTTCCGCCAGTGAGCTGGCCGGGCGGGGGCTGAGAACTCAACCCTATCTCCTCAAAGAGCATGACGAAACTGCCGGTTCCGAACTCGAGTGCGGGCAGGTTTATCGTCGTGTTCGGATTGACGTTGTTCATCTGGATGCCGTTAACGACCAGGTTCTTAAACGCGGACCCGGCTGAACTAAAAGACGAGCTAAAACCAGATGCTTGTGCGGTAGCCGCTCCACGCACCACGTCTGCAGTAACCAGCCCACTCACGAGGTTGACCCCCGCCGACTCGGCAACGCCAGTGTTGGTCGCTGTATTCGTTGTCGAGTCAACCGTGCTCGTACTTGAGGCGCTGAGCACATTCGCCTTCAGGATACCGCCACTCGGAGGCGGAACAGCTGCGTTCAAGACTTGGTTGCTATTGCTCGTGGACCCGATGCCGGACTGCGAGCTGCATGCGCCGCCCGTGCAAGTGGCAGGAGTTGCAGCCGGCAGCGTCTGGTTGATTCCCAAGAGCGTGTCTTGGATACTGGCCGCCAGCGCGTTGCCGCTGGCGTTCGCGCCTGCGGGATTGATGACGGAGAAATTGACCGGCTTGACTCTGGTACGGTCCTTTAGTTCCGCGCTCAACGATGTCGAAGCTCGCGTTTTCATGGACACGAAAAGAATTTTGTTGCAGGGGATTTCTCCGATTGTGTCGCTGACATTGAGCGCAAGTTCGCCGAATAGATTGGTACCTGCCGCCGTTAATCCGGCGATGCTGGGTACGGTATTTACCGCTGCGTCCCATAGAATCCCCGCGCTCCCCACGGAGATTGGCACGAATGTAGTGCCGTTCCACGTGAAGGCGCTGGCGTTAATAATTTTGCCCCCAAATTGTGTGTCAAATGAGACTAAGAAGTCGCCAGGCGTACGTAGAGGCAGTTGCGGGCAGCCGGAATTGGCCGGATTGGTCGCGGCGTCCTCCTGGTTGAACTCGTAATCTATATGGGCGTCGCCGTTGTTTGACAGGCGCGACCAGTTGGCGTAGAGGAACTGCTTTTGCACGCCGCTGACAGGGAAGAACCGGAAGGCGATCTCACCGGCTACTGGAGGAGCGCCATTTACTGAGATTTCGTTTACGACGTTGTCTTTGGGGGGAGCGCTTCCCGCGGTGCACACCCAACTGCTCTGGTCGTTCTCTTTGGAGCCCAGGCCGAAAATATCATCGGTCGGCCCCGTCCCATCGGTGAACGTGGTGAGGGCGGCGGGAAAGGGACTGCTGTCCCAATCTATGGGCTCTGAAGGCACCACGAGATGATCGACTGTTAAGTTTCCATCGATCTCGAAGCTGCCTACCGTGCTGCCGGCAAACGTGATCCAATTTGCGACCCGCTTGCTAGTCAAGAACAACAGTAGAAACGTGGCGATGAGCAATAGTAGGCGCGGAGTAGTGCTTGCAATCAAATGCTTGTGGAAACTCACTTTGGCCGTCATAGGTCCCTTCTTACCTAAGCGTTACGCTCCCCCTTTTCAGGATGGATGCTCAGGATGTATGCGGTTTCCGTACGGGCAGGGGCAGTCAGGTGTCCGAGAAATCTGAGATGGAACTCGGCCCGCTTCCGGTTAGCTCTGTGCGGGATGATACATGTGGTGCAGGGTACTACAATCCCCAAAAGACCTGATCTTGGGAGCGGGAAAACCTTAGTACTTTAGTACTGCCAAGTACACACTTGGTAATTTAAAACGCTTCGCCTTCGAGACCGTCTTCAAAGCAATCGTAAGCGTCTTGGACCGGAGCATAGTCCAGAATGGTCGGCGCCGCCGTACTACTTGCCCAGAGCATAGCAGTATTGGCCATAGGTGGCATGGTCGTGGCCCGGACCATAGGTCGACGGCGCTTTTGCGGATCAATTACGCGGCGCTTGCCTGGCCGCAGCACTCGATCTTGGCGGCTGGTATAAAAAGAGCAAATCGCCAGGCGGCAAATCCAAGCGACCCCCGCTGCGCCACGTGGCAGCATCCTAGCCGCATCGACCGGGATTCAGAGAACGGCAAACCGAAAGTTACCTGAGAGTTTAGAACGTATGCGCTCAAGTCTGGGCCGTGAGGTGACGATGACGAACAAATTGGGAACAGCTACTGCAACCTGAAATAACGTGGAATTGCGCCAAAATTAGACCTGGCGGATCGCTTTGGGCTTTGAGATTCCATCCGAACGAGCCCCATCTGGACCGAATGGACCGAGAGTTGAATGTGGAGCAGTTGAAGAGGTCGCTGTACGTCCTTGATGAACCGATGGTTGCGCGGTGTGCCCGTAGTTCAGTTGAATGGAGCGTCTGCTCTTTGAGCAGAGGGTCAACGGTGAAGAGCGATTCTTCTTACTCTTTTCCGTTCAATGAGATGGCGCGCCCGGCAGGACTCGAACCTGCGCCATTCTGCTTAGAAGCTATGCATTACAAAACTCTAAGTGCCGCTTCTGGTGTCGCTTACGAGGAAGCGCGTCATTTATCTCGCCCTTGAATTGGACCGAAGTTGGACTGAAACAAGTGGGGTGAACCCTTGGAGCGGCACAGTCTTTCCGAGCATGAATTGCGTTACCTGGCCAACTTTCCGGGAACCCCGTCAGAACTCATCCACAGACAAGTCATAACTTCCGGTTGGCCGACAATTCGGGAGCAACAGACACGACTCACGCCAAACGCTGTTCGCAGCGGCTAAAGGCTAGAACAGTTCTTCAGCTTAGAGGCAGACGCTCTAATTCAACCGAGCTATGATCGCGCCAGGCCACATGATTCCAAATTCATTACGGCATTCATCTCAGCCTCCTACTCTACAAAGCAACTTCGGCTTAGGCTGCTGACGACACAAGAGTAACGCCGGACTTTGTCCCTTCGATGAGATTCAGGAACTTTACGCCTTGTGACACGATGGAGGGCGGTGCTTCGTCACTGGTTGCAAGCACGATGGCTTGGTCAAGCCCACTGCTCATCAGCAAGCCCGAAAACAATTTCCGCTTATCCTTGTCCAGGACGTCAGCCCGGTCGATCACAACAAACCGCAACCCCGTTACTATCGCCAGAGCAATTTGGAAAGCGGCACTAAATCGAAACCGCTCCGACTCGGAGAGGTGCTTTAGCGAAAGGCCGAGACGAGCGTCGCTCGACGAAATGACGCGAAGCTCAAACGGTTCGAGTACGATGCTGCAGGAGTACCCAAACGCTGCGAGATGCCGATTCAAGTCCTCGGTAAACGATCCGATCCGACCGCTTGATTGACGCATCATCGCGCCATTCGGTCCGAAGAATTCGGTCAGCTTATCCAGCAGACCGATCTTCGCCTCCAAGGCCGAGTTTTGCCTCACGTACGCTTGCCAACGCTCTCTGGCGCTCTCACCTTGTTGGGCCATCTCCAGCACACGTTCTCCCTTGTTGATCCTTTCTACGAGGATGGTCATCCGGCTTTCGAGACCTCCAGCATTTGGTCTCTGCACTACTTGGAGCTTTGATTGCTCCTCTACCAGCATTGCCCGCCGACAGGCAGCTTTGCGGTGTCCTTCGAGGCGCGATGTCGCCACGTCGATCCCGCCGTATTCGCTCAATTCCTCTTTCGTTCCTTGAATCAATCCCTCAAGGTCGGCAAGGCGTTCGCGCAGCGAATTCATTTCTACCGCATTCACTTGCTCCGAGATTGGCTGCCCGCAAGCTGGACACTTACCCTTCAGTCCCTCCATTGCCGCAAGGGATGTTTCGACTGTCTTCTGTTCGGCGATCAGATCTGTCAACTCCAGACGGAGTTTCTCTGCATGGCCTCGCTGAAACTCAAGCTGAAGCAACTCTTGCTCTTGGCTCTCGTCGAGGATCTCCAACGATACTTCCTCAATTTCCATCTTTAGCTGCTTCAGCCGTGTCTGAGCACTTTCCCAAGAGGTATCTACCTCCGCCTTCTGCGCGACGAGTCGCTCTTTCTGCTGCCGCAGATCTTCGAGCTTCTTCTTTACCTCTTGCACAGACGGAAGGTCCGATGGGGTATCGGGCTTCTCCATTTGCCCCAATGCCTTGAGAGTGCGACTCGCCTCCGTACGCGAGTCATAGAACCTTCTGCAGGCGGCCTCAACGTCCCCGACGCTCGCCAACGTTGGCTGCTCTTCATTGAGAGCCCGTAGCACGTCGCTGATTTCTTCAGAAATGTCTACTTTCCCCGCGTCGACCACCTGGGCCAAGAGCCTCTTCTGCTCGGCCTCCGACATCTCGATGAATCAGCCCGCGTTCAGCACAGCGGACAAAACGTCAGCTGAGCCAAAGCGGTTCTCCAGGGCGGTCTCCGCAGCGTTCACAGGTACCCGGTTTCCGTCCAGTTCAACGATGTGCGATCTCGACGTCCTTCTTCGGCATATCGACTCACCGTTTTCAAGAGTCGCCGAGACCTCGAGTTCCTTTGCGCCAGCGCGAATCAAAGCCTCAGCCCCTCGGCCGGCCGCATCTGTCATGTCGCAGCGACCGGTGAACAGATACTCCAGTGCCATTTGAATGGAACTCTTGCCACAGCCGTTTGTCCCGCGCACGAAGTTGAATCGATCAAGGTCTAAGACCGTCTTCTGGTGCGATCGAAAGTTCTTCAAAGTCAGCGTCAGAATTCTCATGACCCTCGCTCCGTACCGCCATTCCTTGCTTCCCGCCCGATCTTTAGCTCAGTTTCAACACGCACGTCCGCGATCTCTGCCAGCTTTTGCGCAAGTTCGGCGCGCTTTTCTGCCTTGATCGCGGAAGAGAGACCAGAAATCGTGAGCTTTTCTCGCAGGGCCCGCTCATCGGGATGTGTTGCGAACCATTCGTCAAGAATGGAAACGCCATCTTGATATGGATAGAACCTCTTCTCGGTTGGCACGATGCCAGCAACGTACTCGCTCTCGTTCTCGTCCCGATACCGGATAGGGCCCTGCTCTACCATTAGTTCCTTAAGCATCTTTGTGTTTTGTTTTTCGGCCTCTTGCAGCCAAAGGGCGAACCGCAGTCGTTCTCCAGCCGTCATCTGCCCGTAAGGATTTGTCATTGCCACCGGGCAGCCGTTCAGCAAAAGCGGGCACCAAGTGCAGTGCCTTCCTGGGGAGACCTTCAAGTCCCGGTCGCCAGAGGAAGCCAATTCATGAAGCTTCCTTTGACGCATCCGCTCCCTCTGTGCCAATTCCTTGAGCCACGGCAGGTCTTTCCGCGTGTATTCGGCACAGCGGGAAACTCCATAGCGGACAAACTCCAAAACAAACTTCACGCGTTCGAGAGATGGATTGAGGCACATCAGTAGTAGCGGGTAGAACTTCGATTGAAATGTGTCCGCCTCGATGACTTGGTAGTAGCTCTTCCAATCGTCGATCTCGGCCTCCGCAAGAGAATGGAGCATCACGAGATCGAGCGTCCCCTCGTAATCGGCTATTGGCCCGTCATCGCCCGGATGCTCGATCGGAACGAAGTTTTCATCGAGCGCAATTTGGAGCTCAGTCGCTAGGATCTTCTCCGGGTCAAATGCGTGGTTGTCCCGGAACTTCTCCAGAACTTCTCGTGCCTCGGTCCCCGACCCTTTCATCAAGGCATCGAATAATTCGAGGTCTGTGGTGCGTGTTGTTCTGACCAGCTGGTTGATGTAGGTTGCCAGGATTTGGTGGATTTCGATCCCTCGTGCCGCAGGTTCGGATTCTCCGACCCTTGCACACTGGACATGCTTGCGAACGTAGAGGGCTTGGCACGCCATATCGCCGTGTCGGGATTGGCTCAAAGGAGGGATCGGCCGCTCATGGCTTGAACCTAGAGAATCTGTAGGTATTTTCATGCATGCCTCGACCGAACTGGGAATACAGGTAGCTGTTCTTCTCTGGTGGGACCGCTCGGATTACGCCAGAAGTACGACGAAGACTTGCTAAACGGCAAGGGGCCAACCCCTCGATCAAAGGTTCAAATCCGCCAAAGGCTTTCCCGACGGTTCGCGTGTGTCAAATCATAGCGTTCGGTTGTTAGCCGATAGGGTTCAGGTACAAGTCCTGCCTGGGGGGCCAATCTCTGATTTCTCAATCAGTTTGATCGAGCAGGAACATTCGGTGCTTTATTAAAGAAATTGAATGTAGTCTGGGAACCGCCACAGTTCGGTTCAAGGGAGCCTCTGGTTGAGGATAATGGAGGAGTACACCTGCCTCGTGTGAGCAGGGGTGCTGGGGGCTACCAGAGTTGCATCAGGCACGCGCAGGGGTTGCGGCGAGTTCTCTGTGGACGATGGGCACGACGCGAGTTCCCAGGATTTCGATCGCTCGCAACATCTTCTGATTCGGTAGCGTCGAGACGCCCATCTGGAATGTAATTCGAGAGAGCCCGCCGAGGGCATCATTCACGTATAGTATTTTCTCCGCGACAGTTTCGGCGTCGCCGATCAACAGCGCACCTGTGGGTCCGCGTACGGCGTCGAACTTTGCCCGCGTAGTTGGGGGCCAGCCGCGTTCCTTGCCGATCTCGGTGAACGTGTGCGCGTATCCAGGATAAAAGTCGTCCGCAGCCTGCTGGGTCGTGTCTCCCAGAAAGCCGATGGAGTGAAGACCCACGATGAGTTTATCGGCGGAGTGACCGGCGCGCCGACCTGCCTCGCGGTAGAGGTCGATAAGAGGGCGGAATCGTTTGGGTTCGCCACCGATGATGGCGACCATGAGGGGGAGTCCGAGCATACCGGCGCGAGCGAATGATTCGGGGGTGCCGCCGACGCCAATCCAAATCGGCAGCGGATTTTGCAGCGGGCGAGGGTAAACCGCTTGGCCCGTGAGCGGCGCGCGGTGCTTGCCGGACCAGTGGACGTGCGTGTTCTCGCGAATCTTGAGGAGCAGATCAAGTTTTTCTGAAAAAAGCGAGTCGTAGTCTTCCAGGCTGAGACCAAAAAGTGGATAAGACTCCACGAATGAGCCGCGACCCGCAACGATCTCAGCACGGCCATGCGAGATAAGGTCCAGAGTCGCAAATTCCTGGAAGACGCGGACCGGATCGGCAGCACTGAGAACGGTGACTGCGCTCGTGAGGCGGATGTTTTTTGTGCGCGTGGCAGCCGCAGAAAGAATCACCACTGGGGCAGAATCAAGGAACTCAGCTCGGTGATGTTCGCCGATGCCAAAAACATCCAGACCGACGTGGTCCGCGAGCTCAATCTCTTCCAGTAGATTCTGTATGCGCTGGACAGGACTTATGGTGAGACCAGAGACCGGGTCCGAAATGGCTGCCGCGAAGCTGTCGACACCGATCTGCATGTTTGCGACTCCAGGTATCCGTCAGCGATTGGATGACCACGTTTGCGTTTCGGTCGCATGAGAGTTGATTGCATACTCCATTTTCAACTGCTCACGCGGTTGTACGTATCCCTACACAGCCTTCCTTCTACCGAACGGTCGCCCTCGCAAGTGGAGTTTTCGGAATAGCTGGATCGATCACGCGCTGCTGAAGAAGGCCGACGAACGCGGATCGCACGCTGTACGCTACGAATAACCAGAGCATGATCACTATGGCAGCCCTCGGAAGGGCCCTAGGATCCATGAATGCGTGATAGAAAAAAATATTGACGATAACGGGGCCGTGAAGAGTTAGCGCCAGAGGGGCAAAACGGTTGGCAATCAACAGAATTCCCGCGAAGACTTGGATGAGCAGTATGACGGCCAAATAGTGGGGCAAGAAGAGTGCACCCGCGAATTGGCCGGCGATGCCTGTTGGGGGTGGCAGAGTTGATTCAACGGATACTCGCGGCCCCCAGTCCAGTCTGGAACTCCATGGAGCGCACATTTTACACCTGCACATGCGCGCGCGGATGCAAGCAGTCCAACAATAAATACTGAAGATACCGAGAGCCTTCCCCTGCTAGTGTACCAGGCGCTACATTCGAAGGATTGAGACCTCGCGTGAGACAATGCCCGTCCTTGCTCACAAACTCCTCATGTTACCTGCAGCCCCGGATGTCTATGCAGCGCACCGCTGGTACTCAACAAATCTGCAACACCACGCGAAGCGTCCCATGCTTCCGTCTGGGAACACATACTGGCCGCCTGCGACCTCCGAGTGCCATACGCCACCAGCATGCGTAACCGTTTCATGAGTGAATTGCTCCCCACTAGCTTTGCGCATTTCTGCGAGTAAAGATGCTTTGCTCATTTCATTGGACATACCTAAACCTCACCCTCCGCTCCTGGCTCCCCGTGTCCCATTCACCGATTGGGTATCTCCAATTGTTCACAGGGGCACCGACTTCACTTGGCATGGAGGCTCGAACCGTCCGCGCTTCCGTCCAGCTGCTCAAGTGCAACAGAGGTTCCGATCCCAGATCGATGCCCCGACTTTGGAATCGCCAAGCCTACACTCACATGCCCCAGCTAACCTTGCGCCGTGACGCTGACCGCGCAAGAGCTTCTCCGACAAGAGATTGTCATTTGTAAGCTTCTAGAGGGAACGCTGAATCGAGTTTTTCTCCTCTGCATTTCTTGGTTCCCAGAACCACACCTTCTAATCAAAGCCCGTCGGTACCAGCCATCAGTGCGACTGCCAGGCCGTGACAGTATTGACGCAAGTGTCGATATGATGGCAGCAAATGTCCGGCACGGAATCGCTTGAACTCCGTTGATGTTGTTAGTCAGAACTTTCGGCATTTGCTGCTTTGGCCCTTGAAATGCAGTTTCTGAATTGGAAGTAGCCAACAGAGGCTCGTGAACAATGGCCCCGAAGGAGAATTCAGATGACGCGGACGAAGTTGCTCAGGCAAGCGTTTCTTTTCGCAATACCGATCCTGCTGATCGGAACGACCACTGCTTTGGCCCAAAGCAAGACCGGGAATGGAATTCTGAAAATTCACGTCAACCCAAAGCAGGCCTATGTATTCGTCGATGACACTGCGATTAGCGACGGCAGCCAGGCAATTGCGCTCGAAGCCGGTAGGCATACCGTTGAAGTGCGGAATTACGGCTATGCTCCTCAAACCCAGCACGTTGAAATCACCAGTGGGAAAAAGACGGAATTGACCGTTACTCTGCAACCCTCGGGCGACAAGGTGGCGGGTCCCTTCGGCGATATCGAACTGAAGGGCCATCCACGGGCGGCGGTTTTGCTCAATGGGAACACACCGGCATTTTTCGTCGGCCACGTGGACGAGTTCGATAACAACTGGCTGTGGCACCAGTGGTTGCTTGTGAAGCCCGGCAGCTACCAAGTGACCGTTTTGCAGAAGGGTCAGACCATCTGGTCGGGACCGGTAGCCGTAGACGCGGGCAAACGGGTCATTGTGGATCTGAATCGCAATGGCGCGATTAAGACTAAGAATTTCAAGCCAGGATTCGCTCTCGGACCTCAGCCGCGATTTGAAGCAGGCATAGCGAGTGCGAAAGTTCCCATCGCGCCAGTGACGGCGCAACTCTCCGCCTCGCAGACGCAAACCACTTGCGGCCAGTCGGCCGAATTGAACTGGAAGACCGCCGACGCAGCAGAGACTTCCATCACGAACATAGGCGAAGTGGAAGGGAGTGGAAATCACACAGTGGCTCCAACCCAAACGACTGCGTATGAGCTAGTGGCGAGGGGGCCGGGAGGCGAAGTCACCCAGACTGCTACCATTGACGTCGACACGCAACCGACGGCGACTCTGGAACTGAGCCAGCCGGATGTGCGCTTTCACAAGATCGGCGACAAAGTTGTGGAGCAAACCTCGGCAACGCTGACTTGGTCGAGCTCCAACGCGGACACAGTCACCATCCAGCCGCTCGGCAGCGTCGCCACTACGGGAACTCAGAATATCGAGGCGGAGCCGGGGCAAACCCGCATCGGCCCCATCAGCCAAGACGTGACTTACACGCTCAGCGCGGTCAATGCTTGCGGCGGGACGGCCACTCAAACCGCCAATCTGCACTTTGTCGGCTCCATTAATCCTGCTCCGCCAGTAACGCTCGCAAGCGTCTTTTATCCCTCCGACTACCCTCAGCGGCGGCGTCCAAATCTGGGGTTGGTCTCGAGCGAAGGACGCGTTCTCACAGAGGAAGCGACTACGT
>Ga0137394_10003483_pt1 | contig 11845 bp, 9 predicted proteins | sample czobulk116metaG_FD_108278 | JGI IMG/M metagenome (GOLD analysis project Ga0137394, IMG submission 108278) | Vadose zone soil microbial communities from Angelo Coast Range Reserve, California, USA - czobulk1.16 metaG | ecosystem: Environmental > Terrestrial > Soil > Vadose zone | place: USA... | reverse complement strand
ATTCGCGGGAAATGGACGCGAGTGCCGGAGCGTGGAACTTCGGGCTCTGTGCAACGAGGTCCCGCGAACCCCGCCAGGCCCGGAAGGGAGCAACGGTACCGGGATCACCTCGGGTGCCGCAGATCACCCGGAGTTCCTCTCACTGAAAACTGTTTACAGCGTTCAGTTGTCAGTCTTCAGTGGGAAGAAGAGGCAGGGCTGCTGCTGACTTCTTCCCTGCCCTGTTTACTGAAACTGTTTACGGTTATCAGTTTTCAGTGAGAGGAAATGCGGAACTCAGCGAAGGATTTTTTTCTTTAGTGACCACCGAGAACTGAAAAACTTTCCCATGAGCTACCAGGTCATAGCCCGCAAGTGGCGCCCGCAAACGTTCGACGATCTCGTCGGCCAACAACACGTAACTGAGACGCTGAAAAACGCGATCAAGAATGACCGCGTGGCGCACGCGTACATTTTCTCGGGGGCCCGGGGCGTAGGGAAAACGACGGCGGCGAGGATCCTGGCGAAAGCGCTGAATTGCGTGAAGGGGCCGACGGCGCAGCCTTGCGGGGAGTGCGATTCTTGCAGAGAGATTGCGGCAGGGTCTTCGCTGGACGTGATTGAGATCGACGCTGCGTCGAACCGCGGCATCGACCAGATTCGCGAGCTGCGCGAGATGGTGCGGTACGCGCCGGCGGCCTCGAGAAGCAAAGTTGTGATACTCGACGAAGCGCACATGCTGACGGGCGAAGCTTCGAATGCGCTGCTGAAGACGCTCGAAGAACCGCCGGACCGCGTGATCTTTGTGATGGCCACGACGCAGCCGGAAGACCTGGTCGATACGATCCGCTCGAGGTCGCAACATTTTCATTTTCGCGCGCTGACCTTTGCGGAAATTGCGGGGCGCCTGGAAGAGATCGCGAAAAAAGAAAATTTGAAGATCGAACCGGGCGCGATGGCGGTGATTGCGCGAATGGCCGAAGGCAGTTTGCGCGATGCCCTGTCGCTGCTGGAACAAGCACGGGCCTATTGCGGCGAAACCATTCCCGACAAAGAGGTGCGCGAATTGCTGGGCGTGGTGCCGGATGATGCGCTGGAGGAACTGGTCGGAGCGATTTCAGAAGGATCGGCGGACCGCGCGCTGGGGCTGGTGCACACGTTCCAGAAGGAAGGGCGCAACCTGCAACACTTCTGCCGGGAAGCGATCCGGCACATACGCAATCTGCTGATTGCGCGGGTGTGCGGGGCGGATTCGGAATTGATTGCGGCGACGCCGGATCAGCGCCCAGCACTGGCGAAGGCGGCAGCGCTATTCAGCGAAGAGGACCTGACGCGATTTTTTCAGATTTTGCTGCAAACGGATGATGATCTGCGGCGCAAGCCCGATCCGCGGGTGCATCTGGAAATGGGATTGCTGCGGCTGATTAACGCGGCGCGGCTGGCGCCGCTGGAAGAACTGCTGGGGGAATTGAAGAGCGGCGGGGCAAACTCCGGCGCGGCGCGGAGCGTGGCACTGGCTGGAGCGCCCACACCATCGGCAAAGAGCGAGGCACCAAGTTTTGCAGCGGCAATTTCCTCGCAGCCGAAAACGCAATTTTCTTCCCCGTTCGCGGCGCCGGCATCGGCATCTCCGGCGGCCGTTGCCGCTTCCGCAGAGGTGAAGCAGGCAGTTGAGGAAGAAGAACCGGGAATGCCGGCTAAGGGTCATGGCGCGGCGGCGCTGGCGATCGGAATCGCGCAAGAGCAGGTAGCAGAAATCAAGGCTGCGGTTCAGGCACAGCAGAAATTTCTGGGGGAACTGGTGGAACAGAGCAGCCTGTGGGAGCTAGAAGGCACCGAGCTGCGAATTTATTTTTCATCGGACAAGCGGCCGTTCGCGGAAATGATGGAAGGAAGAGAGACGCTGGAGAAGATCCGTAGCATTTCGAGCAAGGTGCTGGGCCGGGCCGTGAGAGTATGTGCTAAACTGGAAGCAGTTGCAGCGGCGGCCGCGTCGACGGCGCGCGGGATGTCCGGCACCCAAGAGTTGCGTGCGCAGTTCGAGCGCGATCCGATGGTTCGCTCGATGCTGCAGCGCTTCGGAGGAAACATTTCCGAAGTGAAACGAAGCCAAGAGGAATCCTGATGGAAGTCAGCGCTCTCCAACAGATGCTATCGCGATTCCGGCAGCTGCAGGAAGACCTGCAGCGGCAGGTGAATTCCGTGACGGTGGAAGCATCGGCCGGCGGCGGCATGGTCACGGTGAAGATGAACGGCCAGAAACAGATCGTGGACATACGCATTGAGCCGGATGTTTTTGCGAATAAAGACCAGGAGATGCTGCAGGATTTGGTTCGCGCGGCGGTGAATGAAGCGTCGCGTCGGGTCGATGAAGAACTCGCCAATCAGATGAAAAACCTCGCTGGCGGAATCCCCGGAATTGCGGGGATGAAGATCCCCGGATTGTTTTAGCCGGCAAAAGAATCCCTGGCCGGATTTCCGTTCCTCTTTTTACTTCACGTATTCCCCGTTGTGAACTTCGTACTCGACACGGAAGGGCTTCTGCTCCTTACGAGCTTCCCAATGCTCTTGGGCGATGAGGCGATTGGCTTGCGCGAGACGCTCGGACGGGAGCGGGTGCGAACGGAAATAACCGTTCAAACTCTGAATGGCCAGTTCGGAGAGTTCCTGGTCCGGGCTTTGCGCATGGATGACGTATTCGTCGCACAATTTGGCGAAGCGCTCGAACGTATCGACGGCGCCGTATGGAGAGTAGCTGGACTGAACCGCCAGATACATTCCTTCGCGATCGGCTTCGAATTCCTCATCTTTGTGGTAGCCGGCTTCCCAGAAATCAAGCGGGAGCTGTAGCAGGGCTCCCAGGACGTCGAGATTGAGGTCTTTCAGTTTCGCTTCCACCTGCACGCGCTCGACGCAGTGGTAGTGGTCGATGTGCTCGATTTCGTGGGCGAGGACGCTCGCGAGCTCATCTTCGGTGATCATCAGTTCCAGCATGCCTTCGCCGATATAGACCGGTCCGCCGGGAAGAGAAAAGGCGTTGATCATGTTGTGATCGGGGAGAACGGTGAAGGTGTACGGCAAATGCCGATGGGCATGAACTGCCACCGTGCCTCCGATGCGGGTGACGTACTTCTCGAGTCCTTCTTCTTCAGGAGTAAGCTTGCGGGTTTGCGTTGCGTACCGAGAGGCAAGTTCCCTGCCGATGGCGATTTCTCGTTCGTCGGACAGACGCGTGAAGTGCATGGGGACACGGGAGAGATCGCGTTGGGCGTCGGCGGCCATATTCAAGATGGCGTTGGCAGAAACGGGAGTGGACTTGGGACGCCGCTGACTCCAATAGAGCCCGGCGAGCGCGAAGCCCAGGATCAGAAAAAAAACGACGAAGACAACGGAGCGTTTCATAGAAATTGACGAATGGCATCGCGGTATCTGGTGTAGAGAAACGAAACAAATACCAGCGCCGCACCCACGATGATGAAGGTGATGTACCGGTCACGCGCTTGAAGACCCCAGACATCGAGAGCCATGACTTTTGCGACGCAGAGCAGAAGCATGCTCAGGCCGGTAAGGCGGAAGCTGCGCTCTTGGACCGCGAGAGCAAGCAGAACAATCAACACTCCTTCAATGCCCCACGACACGGTAACCATGCCCGCACGCATTTTCAAAGCGAGCATGCAGGTGAGCAGGATGATGGGAACAAAAAATACTACTTGTTCGGGGCGGCCGGCAATCACGGCAAGCGGCCTCGTCCAGGGGTTCAGATTCTGAGGGAGACTGTAACGCCCGCGAAGACGGAAAGCGAAGAACAGGCTCGCCAGCAAAATGGCTGCTGCCGAACTGAGCACGAAGTAGCGACCTTGCCAATCGCCTTCACCGAAATAGCCGGCGCCGAATAGATTGTGCGCCATGCCGCGAGCGAGAACTCCGACCGTCAGAAGCAATCCCTGATGCAGGAAGAGCGGACGATCCAGAAGCAGTGAGGCGCCAAGCAGCGCGAAAACGACGGAGGCCCAGGAGGTGACGACCCACTCGATCGGAAACTGAAAATAGAAAAGCGCCACAATGGTGGCCGTGCCCAGGTAAGCGAGGAGAGCGTCGAAGTGCAGGCGGCGGTCGCGGCCGGTGTCTTCTTCCTTCTGCGGCAATTGCGCGTAGACGAAAAAGAAAATCAGGACGAGCGGGAGGATGGTGTACATCCGTGGACCCCAGAACTCGCCGGGCTCGCTCGCGGTGAGGTTGGAGAAGAAAATCCGAGTGAAAGCGGCAACGAGCGCGACGTAAGCCTGATAACGGAATTGCGTGGTCTTGCGCAACAGGCCGTACTCGAAGAGCACGAGACCAAAAGCGCCCCAGGCCACGGCGATGCTGGTGGGCTGAGTTTGCAGTTCGTACCAGAGCAGCAGGCCACCGATCGAGGAGGCCGCCCACGAGTAGATGTGGTGAATGTCTCGCTGGCGCCATTCGTCGGGCATGCGGATGAGACGGGAGAGCGCGTAGAAAATTACGGCGACAATCGCCAGCGACAAGAGGCGCACGCTGATGCCGTGCCAGAGGTCAGTAACGTATAGATTCATGCTTACGCTGCGGAGCAGCGTAAGCCCGGCGAGAATGTGCGATTGCCAGGGCAATTCTTCGAGCTCGAAGCGCTGGTCGACGATTGCCAGGACCAGCGCAAACGCGGCCCAGAGCGGGGCCAGCCAGCCGTTGGGGTATTCATACCATGCCAGCAGGGCCAGGAGTCCGGTGGCCGCGAAAGAATGAAGGAAGGCGATGGCGCGGGCGTAGCGCTCTTCGGGCGCGGCTTTGCGCGAGAGGAAGTACAAGCCTGCGGCGACGAGAGAAATGGTGAAGATGCGCAAGGAGATGGGGCCCCAGAATTTCTGTTTGAGGTCGTAGTTGTAGAAGTACGCGCGGACGAGAGCGCAAAGACCGACGACGTTCGCCTGCCAGGCGAGCTGCTGGTAACGAATCCAGCGCGTTGAAAGCGCGAGCACGACGGCAAAAACGATCCAGCCGACGGCAATCCAGGGCGCGCGGAGGGCTTCTTGAAGGACCCAGACCATCATGCCCGCGGCGGCCCAAGTGTAGGCCACGCGCGCAAGCGCCAGATGGCGCTCGTCCGTGACGCCAAGCCGCTTGGCGAGCCAATAGCCGCCAATAACAACCGGCAATGCGCTAAGAGCGCGCACAGGCATGGTGTGCCAGGTGTGGATGCCGCCGGGATCAGCCGTGAGTGCCGTGAACACGGCGAGAGCGGTGAGAAGATGCGAATGCCAGGCAAGCGCGTGATAGCGCAGCGCGCGCGCTGCCTCGGACAGAACCACCGCGAAAGCGATGAAAGCGAGGGGCTGCCAAAGCTCCGGCGCTTCGAACCAGATGAGAAGAGCAAAGAAACCGCTGCCCGTGGCGGCGAAGAGGCCGCGAATCGTGCGTTGCGTGGGATCGTCACGCAAGGCGGCCAACCTGGCGGTGAGATAGAACGCTGCACCGAGGATGGGAAGAGTAAGCAGCCGCAAGCGTACGTGAGCGTGTTCTGGGGATTCGAGGTGCAGATTGACGACGATGCCGCGATAGACGGTGAATGCGCCAAGTAGGGCGTACTGTACCTGCAAGTGAGACGATTCGAGGGCGCGGCCCAGACCCGCGAGAATGAGCATGATGGCGGCAAAAGCGAGCGCCGTCCAATCGTGAGAGAACAGAGCCCAAGCGGCGGATGCGGCAGCGAACGCACCGAGATAAGAATGAATGGTCAGCAAGGGGCGATCGGGCGAGACGTCAAACAAACCCTTCCAGCGCGAGCCGGCGCCTAGGGCATTGATATAAAAGACCAATGCGCACACGGCAAAGAGCACTCCTGAAGCCAAGGCGAGGTTCTCACTTGACGCGCGAAAGGCGACGAGCTGGGGGAAGTCGCTCCCGGCAAGATGCAAGCCAACGAGCAGTCCGGTGAGAAGGCCAAGCCTGCGAAAAACAACTTCTTTCACAATCACGCCAGCGATGAGAAAAACTTCAGCACCAACGAGCCAAAGTATCGCCACGTCGTTAGCCTTGTATGTGTAGTGGGATGGAGCGGCCGCCAGCATGAGCGCAGCTCCCGCTACGGTGAGAACGACGAACGCTTCCCGTCTTCGCTTGAGGGCGGGTATCTGGGCACATAGGAATTCAGCGGCACCGACGACGAGAAGGGCAATGTAAGCCAGCTCCGGCTGAACGGACTGGAATTTCATGCAGCCCAGCAGCAACCCCATGTTCAAGACCGCGGCGACAGTGGAGATGTGTTCCTCGAAGTCGGTTTTGATGTTGCGGGCAACGTAGGAAATGCGGAAGGTCAGCCAGTAGAAAAAAAGCAAAGCCAGGCTGGCGCGGTATTCCGGGAAGTGGCGGCCGTGAGCTCCTTCGATGCCGAGAATGCGGTAGAGCCAATAGAGATGATTAAGGTAGCTGGAAAGAATGCCGAAAACTTCGAGCTCGAACCAGCCCATTTTCAGGACCATGGAAACAAGACCGATGGCAAGAACTACGCCAGCGGACAGGCTGTAGACGGTGTCTTGACTCAGAGCGACTGTGGAATAGCCCAACAAGAAGGCAAGACCGGTTACGAATTGCGAGCGATAGCGCAGAGTATGCAGCGCCATGGCTACCGCGACGATCAGCATGAGGGCGCAATCGAGCGTGAGCGCACCAGCGTTAAGGGGAAGAACGCGCATGGCTTCAACGTGATAGATCCCAAACGTGCTGAAGAAGAGCAGCGCCCAGCCGCCGCCGATGCCGGTGCGCCCGAGGAGGCGATAGCGTTCGTTCTTTTCCAGATAGATGCCACCTAAAAGGAGGAAAGCGGAGGCGAGGTAAGAGATGCCGACTTTGCCGAGGGGGCCAAGAGCGCCGAGTTCGTAGATGCCGAATAGAGCGACACCCACAACGAGAATGATGATGCCGAGTTTGTTGAGCCAGTTTGTGCCGAGGGTTTCTTCGATCGCAGAAACTGTCTTCATGCGTTGTTGAAGGGTCGGCTTCGGTGCAGGCGCGCGATAGGCTGAGATGGGCGGTGGGGCGGAGACGCGCGCAGCCGCCGCAGGAGGAATCTCCACCGGAGCGCGCGGCGTGGGGGCGGGAATGCGTGGCGCAGGCCGCTGAGTCGAAGAAATCGAGGGGGGAGTGGTTTGTGGCGGAGCAACCGGGGCAGGCGGTTTTACTTCGGCTTGCGTTTTCGCCGCCGCAGGCAGGACAGGCTTCGGCTGCACGGGTGCGGGCGGTAGCGGCAGTCTTTGAGTCGGCGTGCTTACAGGAGCGATTGGCACCGGAGCTGGCGCAACAGGGGAAGGTTCTTGCGGCTCTTGCGGCAGCTGCGGCTCAGGCTTCTTCTCAGGAATGGGAAACGACATTGGTGCGGGCAGTTTGACTGGCGCCGGCGAGTCGAGGTGCCGCATTGGAACCGGAGTTTCTTTCACGGTAGGCGCGGCGGGGGCGGCCGGTCGCTGCGTAGATTCACCTGCATCCGAAGCGGCGGGATGGGCCGCGGCGCTGAGTTGGCGCTTGAGATCGGCAACCTCGCGCTGGAAGGAGGTATGTTGCCTAGAATTCTCTTCCGTGAGACGGTCCAAGTTCTCACGCAGTTTTTTGTACTTCCCGAGCAGAACGAGGGTGATAAAGGGGGTGGCGATCGCCAGAATTGCGAAAAGCACAAGAATCAGCTCAACAAGGGGCATGGGATTTCCTTGGGGTGCGTGATCGTTGTTCTGATGTTAGAACGGCGGGGGATGAGAATCTTGCAATTTGTTTCCCGGACCACCCTTGCAGTTACCTCTACCGAGATAACGGCAGTAAAATGAGAGACTTAGCGACCCGATTGGATCCCGCCCAAACTCCTAAACAGGAAGAATCAAAGAGTGCCCCTACCATCAAATCCCCGCATGGTGAACCGACCTGTGATATACTTGCTTTGCGCTTAATACCTCGGTTGTGTTGTGCGGTCCCTCTGGTGCAGTTCCTGATCTGAGATTCCCGCCTCCAGTTTCCTCCGTAAGTTTTACGCGTAATCTAAAACAAGACTGGCAAAGCAAGCCGCCGGCCGCCCAAGAATTCGTGTGCGCACCGCGACGGCTTCTGCTAGTAAGAAAGTAATATTGAATGTTGAATGTTTCAGAAGTGAATGCAGAGCGCTCTTCGGAGCCTCTGCCGGAACTCGCCTCAGCGCGATTTTCCGAAATGTTGATTTCTCCTTATGTGAAGGAGCGATTGCATGCCGCGCGGTTTACCACGCCGACGCCGGTACAGGCTGCGGCCATTCCGCAGGCCCTGGAAGGCAAAGATGTGCTGGCCACGGCGCAGACGGGAACCGGCAAGACGCTGGCGTTCCTGATTCCGGTGATCGAAAAGCTGCTCAAGGATAAGACTCCGGGAATCGCGGCGCTGGTGCTGGTGCCAACGCGCGAGCTGGCAATGCAGGTAGTGGAGCAATACAACGCTCTGCGCGGCAAGCAACTGTTGCCCGCCGCGCTGGTTGTCGGCGGCTTGTCCGAAGGTGCGCAGCTACAGGCCATTCGCAAGGGAGCGCGGCTGGTGGTAGCGACTCCAGGGCGACTCGAAGATTACCTGGACCGTAGACTCTTCCACTTTAACGCGCTGCGTATTCTCATCCTTGATGAAGCCGACCGTATGTTGGACATGGGATTCCTTCCAGCGATCAAGAGAATCGTATCGATCCTGCCGAAGGAGCGGCAGACGATGTGCTTCTCCGCGACGATGGAAGGCGATATGGCGCGCATCGTGAAGGATTACCTCCGCAACGCCGTGCGTCTTTCGTTTGGCTCCACCTCGAAACCGAACGAAAACGTCCGAGTGCAGGCGTTTGAAGTTGCCATGGACCGCAAGCAGGAAATGCTGCAACGCTTGCTGGCCAAGGAAACGGGAAAGTGCCTGGTGTTCGCGCGGACCAAGCGCGGAACAGAACGCATTACCGAGAGCTTGAATCGCAAGGGCTTCTCCGCCGCCATGATTCATGGCGACCGCTCGCAATCGCAGCGCACTTCGGCGCTGACGGGATTCCAACAGGGACGCTTCCGCGTGCTGGTGGCGACGGACCTGGCTTCACGCGGGATTCACGTGCAGGATATCGCGCACGTCATCAACTACGATTTGCCTGAGGTGGCGGAGAATTTTATCCACCGCGTTGGGCGAACCGGACGCAACGGCGGACACGGAGTGGCTTCAACGCTTTTCGTGAAAGAACAGCGCTCTGAATTATTCCACCTGGAGCGTTCGCTGGGCATCAAGATCGAGCGCATGCGGGCGGATGAAACAACTTCCCTTCCCGAAAAACAGGGCCGGCTGCCGGTCAATCTGCCTCGCGTGGAGCCGGTTCAGAAGACCGCGAAATTTGTGCTTCCCGGCGAGGTTTTCCAGACGCAGCTCGAAAACTAAACAACTCTGATCACCACTCAAGACGGGCTCCCAGATTGAATCTGGGAGCCCGTCTGCGTTTAAGGGCACTCGTGGCAAACTACGGGCATGCTGATCCGGCCAGCAACCGACGCAGACTGGAATGCCATCTGGGCCATCATGGAACCCATCATCCGCGCAGGCGAGACTTATCCCCTCCCACGCGACATGGACAAAGCAAGCGCGCTCGCTTACTGGGTTTCTGCCGGACACGAGGTCTTCGTTGCGGAAGAGAACGGCAAAATTGTCGGCACTTACTTTCTGCAACCCAATCAGCAAGGTGGCGGTGGGCACGTTGCAAATTGTGGCTACATGACAGCCGTCACCGCAAACGGCCGTGGGGTCGCCCGCGCGATGTGCGAGCATTCGCTAGGCCGCGCTCGCGGTCGTAGATTTCGCGCCATGCAATTCAATTTCGTAATCAGTACCAATACCCGCGCCGTAAAATTATGGCAAAGCTTCGAATTTGCAATCGTCGGCACACTTCCGAAAGCGTTCCTCCATCCAACGCTGGGCTACGTCGACGCATTCGTGATGTATCGTGATCTTGGGTAGCAAGTCGTTTTTCCCGGCCTCCATCAATTGGGCAGCGTATGATTCACCCAAATCGTATTGATAGAATGCGTTTGGCTTTAGGGCGAATTCAAAAAACGTGGAGCAGCAGAATGAGAGAAAGTCGAATTTCTATCATCTTCCTCGGCCTGCTCCTAACAGTTTCATTTGCGAGCGCTGCCTCTGCGCAAACCTCACAATGCACAAGTACAGGCAATTTGGTAATCGTGCCGTTTGTGAGCAATGTATTCCCGGCATCTCGCAGCTTGCGCATCCTCCTGCCGGCTGACTATAGACTTCCGGCTAATCGAAAACGGCGGTACCCCGGTCTCTATCTGAATGACGGGCAAAACCTTTTCGATGTATGTACGGCAATATTCAATCGCGAAGAATGGCGCGTCGACGAAACGGTTGACGAACGGCAAACTTGATCCCCTGATCGTGGTCGGAATTGACAACGGCGGCTGGCAACTGCGGCCGAAGGAGTATCTCCCGTATGTAGACGAAACGTTGTCGCCTCCAGAGCCGCATCCAGAAGGTAAGCTCTACCCTCACTTCCTCCTGGACGAAGTGGTTCCTTTTGTCGAAGCGCGGTACCGCGTCCTGCGCGGCCCGCGTAACCGCGTATTGGGCGGTTCTTCTTACGGCGCCGGAATTGCTCTTTTCACAGTCATGAACCGTCCGGGTTCCTTTGCCGGATTGCTGCTGGAGAGCCCCTCGATATACGCGGACGATGATCACCTTCTGAGGGATGCCGCCTCCGTTCGGGTTTGGCCTCGCCGCATGTATGTAGGAACGGGGACTGTCCAGGAGCCCGTGGAAGACGTTCAAAAACTGGAGGCTTTGTTGAAGAGGGCCGGTCTTGGAGACGACCGACTGTGCGTCATTGTCCAGGAGGGCGCCGCGCACTCGGAGAAATGGTGGGCTGGTCGGCTGGCGAAGGCGCTCCAATTTTTGTTTTCGCGGCGACAGTAGGAATTCGTGGCCTAGCATTTGCCAGAAAGGCGGTTTGCGCTGATGCGCGCGGCTATGCTACACATGCTGCATGCCTGATTTTGCCGCTCCCGTCGAACGGCTCATCGATGAGCTGAAACACCTCCCCGGAATTGGCCAGAAGACTGCGCAGCGCCTGGCGTTTCATCTGCTGCGGGCGGCGCCCGAGGATGCGCTGGCGCTGGCGGACGCCATTCGCGACGCCAAAGAAAAAATCCGCGCTTGCTCCGTCTGCCACAACATCACGGATTCAGATCCGTGCTTGTACTGTGTGGGACCAACGCGCAGCAAGAAGACGATTTGCGTGGTGGAAGAAGCGCACAACATCATGGCGATCGAAAAAACGCGCACCTACAGCGGGATGTACCACGTGCTGGGTGGGGCTCTTTCGCCGCTTTCGGGGCGCGGTCCGGAGCAACTTCATATCAAGGCGTTGATCGAAAGGCTAAAGGGTGGCGCTGTCGAAGAGATCATCATCGCAACGAATCCCACGGCCGAAGGCGAAGCCACGGCGGTTTATCTTTCGAAGTTGTTGAAGCCGCTGGGTGTGCGCGTCACGCGGATCGGCGTCGGAATTCCGGTGGGCGCGGACCTGGAGTATGCCGACGAAGTGACCATGTTGAAGGCCATGGAAGGACGACGGGATTTGTAGGATTCATCGCACGTAGAGCACTGAAAAACGCGCCGTCCACGCTCCGCAAGGGACGGCTCAGTTTGCGAGGGCAATAGGCGGGCAGTAGTAAAACTCCCAGTACCTCTACAGCTATCTCGGAACGTAGGCACCACCTCCATTAAATCCACCCTGGAAGATAGCGGTTGCGCCTCAAGCTGAAGCTGTGGAGAAACGCCGTCCTATTTTCGCGTTCAGAAATGACTTGCATTT
>Ga0137394_10003481_pt1 | contig 11846 bp, 13 predicted proteins | sample czobulk116metaG_FD_108278 | JGI IMG/M metagenome (GOLD analysis project Ga0137394, IMG submission 108278) | Vadose zone soil microbial communities from Angelo Coast Range Reserve, California, USA - czobulk1.16 metaG | ecosystem: Environmental > Terrestrial > Soil > Vadose zone | place: USA... | reverse complement strand
CGGCGCGCGAGCGCGTGCGGGGCTCAGCGGACCGCCGCCGTGGCCAGCGCACGCTCCTCGATCCGGATGGCGAGCTCCTTCACGAAGAGCATCGAGGTCGCTGTGTCGCGGAAGCCCTCCGCGAGCAGCGCGCGAGTGACGTGCTCCTCGTACGAGCGCACCGGGACGGTGACCGGGCGGTCCGCGGGAAGCGTCGCAACCGAAGCGCGGAGCAGGTCGCGCGCGAGATCCACGTCGCCGTCGCGCGTGCGCACCTTCACCACGTGGGGATGGCGGTCGCGGCCCTCGAACGCGAACGCGAAGGCCCGCGTGGCGCGCTCGTCACCGTCGATAAGCGCCGCGGCGCGCCGCATCGCGAGCGGATTGCCGCCGATGAGGTGCGGCGGGTCATAGGCGCCACCGCGGCGCGTGACGTCGAAGTCGGACACCGAGAGCTGCTCGGCGCGCTGCACCGCGTGCGGCGTGGTCGCGGCGTAGAAGCGGAAGAGATCGTGTGCGTCGCTCGGGCCGGCGCGGCGCGCGGTCGTGCGATGCGGCTCGGCCAGCTGGGCGGGCGTCGCGGTGAACCAGGTCTCGCGCGTGTACGAGTAGAAGCCGGTCTGGAAGAACGTCTCGCGGGCGCGCGCCTCATCGGGGACCGCGGCGAAGAGCCGGTGCATGCCCGCGCGCGCCGCGGCGGCGCTGATGCCCGACACCAGGCGGAACGCGCTGTCGGCGCCGCCGGGCTCGTACATCGCGCCGAGCAGCAGGATGACCCACTCCGGCCGGCTGCCGTCGTAGACCAGAGCGGCGCTGCGCAGCTGGTCGCGGTATTCCTCGATGAACACGTGGAGCCGCGCACCGGTGACGCCGGCGAGGCCGAGCATGAGGCGCTTCAGTCCGGGGACGGCGCCGGCGGCGAACGAGACCGGAAGCGCCGATGCCAGGATCGAATCCTCGGTGTGCAGGCTGCGCTCGAGGAGCGCTGAGATGCGCGGCGCGTCGAACGGCGTCGCGGCGCGCGCCGGCACTAGCGCTTTCCGAAGCTGAGGAAGAAGCGGTGGAAGCGGTCGTCGGGGGTGAGCTCGGGATGGAACGACGTCGCGAGCAGGTTGCCCTCCCGCGCGGCGACGACGGTGCCGTCGTTGAGTGTGGCGAGCGTCTCGACGTTCTTGCCCGTGCTCGTGATCTTCGGCGCGCGGATGAACACCGCGTGATACGGCTTGCCGCCGATCCCCTTCACCGCGAGGTCTGCCTCGAAGGACTCCTGCTGCCGGCCGAAGGCGTTGCGCTCGACGCTGATGTCCATGAGCGCGGCGATGGGATGCGGATGACCGGGGACATCCTTCGCGATGAAGATCGCGCCGGCGCAGGTGCCCCACACCGGCATCCCCTCGGCGACCCGTTCTCGGAGCTTTGGGATGATCTGGTAGCGCTCGGCGAGCTTACCGATGGTCGTGCTCTCGCCGCCGGGGATGATCAGCCCGTCGATGTCGTCGAGCTGATCGGGCCGGCGCACGTCGATCGCGTCCGCCCCGATCCCGCGCAGGGTGCGCAGGTGCTCGGCGAAGTCGCCCTGGAGACCGAGGACGCCGACGCGAGCGGTCTTTGTAGTCGGGCTACCAGCCGCGGACGGCAAGGCGTTCGGCCGGCGGGATCGTCTCGAGCGCGAGGCCGCGCATCGGCTCTCCGAGCCCGCGCGAGACCTCGGCGATGAGCTTTGCGTCGGTGTGGTGGGTCGTCGCCTCGACGATCGCCTTCGCGCGCCGGGCCGGGTCGCTCGACTTGAAGATGCCCGAGCCCACGAAGTTGCCCTCGGCCCCGAGCTGCATCATCAGCGCGGCGTCCGCGGGTGTCGCGATGCCGCCGGCGCAAAAGAGCACGACCGGCAGCTTCTGCTCCTTGGCCACGCGCTTCACCAGCTCGACCGGCACGCGGTACTCCTTCGCGCGATCGGCGAAGCCACTCTCGTGCAGGTCCTTGAGCTCGGCGATCTGCGCGAGGATCGCGCGGATGTGGCGCACGGCCTCGACGACGTTGCCGGTGCCCGCCTCACCCTTGCTGCGGATCATCGCCGCGCCTTCGTTGATGCGACGCAGCGCCTCACCGAGATCGCGCGCGCCGCACACGAACGGCACCTTGAAGTCGTGCTTCTCGATGTGGAACTGCTCGTCGGCGGGTGTGAGCACTTCGCTCTCGTCGATGTAGTCGACGCCCAGCGCCTCGAGCACGCGCGCCTCGACGAAGTGACCGATGCGCGCCTTGGCCATGACCGGGATGGTGACCGCGGCCATGATCTCGAGGATCTTCTCGGGATCGCTCATGCGCGCGACGCCACCCATGGCGCGGATGTCCGCCGGCACGCGCTCGAGGGCCATCACCGCGACAGCGCCCGCGTCCTCGGCGATCTTCGCGTGCTCCGCAGTGACGACGTCCATGATCACGCCGCCTTTGAGCATCTGGGCAAGGCCGGTCTTGAGGGTCCAGGTGCCCGTGCGACCCGGCGGGTTGGAGCCGTTGGAACCATTCTGAGAGGGCGTCATGACCGACCAATCGTACCGCGCTGACCCTAGAATCTTGTAATGGCGGTCATCGACGCGAATGTCCTGGTCCTGAACCTCGACTTCCAGCCACTGAACGTGTGCAACGTACGGCGCGCTGTCGTCCTGCTTGCGAAAGAGAAAGCGACCGTCATCGAGCAGAACGGGCACATCGTGACCAGCGAGCGCCTGAAGTTCCCCTCGCCCTCGGTCATCCGGCTCGCCTACCACGTGAAGCGGCCGCGCCCGGTGGTGAAGCTGACCCGCAAAGAGGTCCTCCAGCGCGACGACCACACCTGCCAGTACTGCGGCAAGCGGGGCAATGACCTCACGCTCGACCACGTGATGCCCCGTCATCGCGGCGGGCAGCACACCTGGGAGAACGTCGTCGCCGCGTGCCGCTCGTGCAACCACAAGAAGGGCGGGCGCACGCTGGTCGAGTCGCGGATGAAGCTCCTCCGCGTGGCGAAGCGGCCGCCGGCCACGCCGACGTATCTCTACTCTTCGTACGTACGCGGCGGCGAGCGCAACTGGGCGAAGTTCATCGGACTGGAAGAGGCCGCCTCCTAACACCCGCGCGGCAAGTCGCGTGCAGTGGAGTCCATCGAATGCGGATCCTGTTCACCAAACGCACCTTCTCCCCGATGGGCGGCTCCGAGAGCCTCGCCTTTCAGTTCGCGACCCGACTCGCCGCGCGCGGTCACGACGTGCGGGTCGTCTGCGGCCAGTCGTTCGATCCGCGGCCGCGTTACACCGAAAGCGGCGTCGACGTCGTGCAGGTCAAGCCGCGCGGGGGTCTGCTCGGCATGGTCGCGGACGCATCGACGCTGGTCGACCTCATGCGCACCGACGTGCTCGAGCGCTGGGCCGAGGATCGCGAGCTCATCCACAACGTCGGGCGCGAGTACCTCGACAGCTCGCTCGAGGTCGCCGCTGCGGTCGATATCCCGATCGTGCTCACGCCCCTCGCTCATCCCGGTCAGTTCCACGGCGGCGACGCGCCCTCGGACTTCGAGCGCTACCGGCGCGCCACGGCGATCATCACGATGACCGACTGGGAACGCGGCTGGTACGCGAGCCATGGGATCGAGCCGTACCGCATCGTGACGACGGGGATGGGTCCGAACGCAGCCCATTCCAATGACGGCCCGGCGTTCCGCGCGCGCCACGGCATCCCGCATGACGCGCCGATGGTCCTCTACGTCGGACGGCGCGAGCGCTACAAGGGCTTCATCCATCTGCTCGACGCCGCGGAGCTGGTCTGGCGCCGCTACCCCGACACGCGCTTCGTGTTCATCGGCGTGCCCGGCTTCTACGGGGCGATGGTCGACGAGTTCGCGCGCTACACCGACGAGCGGATCGTCGAGATCGCGCGGGCCACAAGCCTCGACCGCTCCGATGCCCTCGCGGCGTGCGACGTGTACGCGATGCCGTCGGTGCACGAGACGTTCGGTATCGGCTACCTCGAGGCGTGGCTGCACGAGAAGCCGGTAATCGGCGGCGACATCCCGCCGCTGCGCGAGGTCATCACGCACGGCACCGATGGCCTCGTCGTGCCTCAACAGGTCGACGCGATCGCGAGCGCGGTCGTTGCGCTGCTCGATGACCCGGCCCTCCGCGCGCGCATGGGGCAGGCCGGGCACGTCAAGCTGCTGGAGCGTTGGGACTGGGAGCGGGTCATGGACCGGGTGGAGGATGCGCACCGCCGCGCGATCGGCTCTCACGTCCCCGCTGGAGAAGCGCTGGCCTAGTCCTGCTCGGCCTCTTCGAGAAGCATCACCGGGATACCGTCGCGTATCGGATAGCGGAGTCCGCACTTGGCGCAGACGAGGTGCGCGTCCTTCTGGGCGACGGCCGACCCATCGGCTGGGCACGCCAGGATCGACAGCAGTTCCGGATCGATCGCCATCAGCGTCGGAATACACGGTATGGCCCGACCGTCGTGACGAGCGTCGCGCGCTCCGTAAGGCGCGCGACGAGCTCGGGCTGAAGCGGCGGGACCGTGGTCATCTGCAACTGGTCCTTCACGATCACCCAGCGCAGACCGACCCGATCGGCGATGTCCGAAACCTCCGCCGGCGTATACGGCGTGGCGATGTCATAGAAGTAGACGGACGGGAGCCCCGGCTTTCGCTCGAGGGCGAAGTACACCGGGTCCTCGCCGGGCAGAAGCACGAGCCCATCTCCCGCCGGGACATTGTCGCGCACCCAGAAGAGCATCTGGTCGAGGTCATGGATGTACGGTCCGCGCGCCGAGAGCCCGGCGAGGGAGGGGTAGGTCGAGGACGCGACCGGTCCCTTCGCGTTGACGTCGATGAAGTCCAGGCGGCTGTTCTGAAGTGTGTAATGCGCGCCGCTGCCCGTCGCGATGAGCGCAACGATGGCGGCGCCGACCGATGCGAGCCGGCGTGGCTGCGGCACGAGTGCCGCGAGATCGCGCGCCGCGCAGGCGATCGCCAGCGAGAGCAGCGGGAAAATCCCGTATGACGAGCCGAACAGACCCTGCGATTGGAGAGTCCCGAGCGTCGTCGCGAGCACGACGAGCGGCAGAAGGAGCTCGAACGTCGGGCCTTCGCGCGCCGCACGAGTCAGCCCGAGCGCGGCGGCGAGAACGAGGAGCGGCGGGAAGAGGATCGGCGGGCCCAACACCGTGGCCGTCACCGCGAGCCAAGGGGCGACCGCTAAGCTGGTCATGCCTACGAAGATCGGCACGCGCAATCGCGGTGGGATGCGCGACACGGACAGCGCGAAAGCGCCGATGAGCGCCGCCGGCCACAGCATCAGCGGGTCGGCGAACTCTCGGATCCGGTCGGTCGCGACCCCGCGACCGGACAGTGCGAACGTCCATGTCCAGTGGATGAAATTGTCAAGCCCGACGACGACCTGCAGTAGTGCGACCTCGATCGCAAGCGCGCCGACTATCCCTAGGCCGAGCCAGGGCAGCTCGCGCCGCCGTTCGGGTCGGAACGACGCTTCGACCGCGAGGACTCCGACGAGAGCGACTAGGAACGCTCCGCCGATGTTCTGCTTGATGAACAGTGCCAGCGTCGCGACGGCTCCCGCGACGACCAGGCGCCGCGGCGAGGGCCGGTCGCGCGCCGTCAACACGAGCGCGATCGTGATGAGCACCGCGAGGCAGGCGTCCGGGTCATAGAACGGATTCGGCAGGATGGCGTAGATCCCAAGTGGGATCAGCGGCAACACCGCGATCGCCGCGATCGTCCCGGGCGAGCGCACCAAGCCCTCCAGCAACCGTCGCACGATCAGGTAGGTGATGACGGTCGCCGCACCGCCGAGCAGCGAGGCATAGGCGATTTGCACTAAGTAGTGGGAGCCGAAGACCTTGATCAACAGCGCTTGGATGAGGAACTCGCCGGGCGAGTGCGCGAGGGGAAAGTCGCGATAGGGCACGTCGCCGAGGGCGATGCGCATCGCTGTATTCAGCGGATAGCCTATGTCGACCAGGACGCCGACCTGCGCGTTACGCCACCACACGAACGCTGCGCTCGCGAGGAAGAGGAGACCGGCAACCACAGAGCGATAAGGTAGCCGGGTGTGTGACATCTGCGGGGACGCCGGAACCGCTCGGCGCGTCGAGAACGTGTCGGACTACGTCACGGGAGATCGTTTCTCGCTCTCGCAGTGCCGCCGCTGCGGGTTCGCGCGCACCGATCCCATACCCGCATCGCTCGATCGCTACTACGCCGACCGCTACCGCCGATTCAGTCCTCTTGCGGCGTGGGTCCTCCGACGCCTGTATCTGCGACGCGTCGACGGCTGGCTGAGCCGACTTCCCGCACGAGGGCGCGTCCTCGAGATCGGGAGCGGTACCGGATGGATGCTCGGCGCGTTCCGCGCTCGGGGTTGGGCGGCCATCGGGAGCGAGCGCAGCGTCGCGAGCGCCGCCGTGTCGCGCCACGCGTCGGGCGCGGCCATGTTCGTAGGCGATCTGAGCGCAGTGCGCCCCGGCGCGACGTGCGACCTTATCGTGATGTTCCACGTCCTCGAGCATCTCGCCGACCCGCAGCAGGTGCTATCCGAGGCAGCAGCGCGCCTCGGTCCGGGCGGCACGCTGGTCCTCGGCGTCCCCAACATTGCGAGCTGGCAGGCGCGCGCCGCCGGGCGGCATTGGCTGCATCTCGACGTACCGCGCCATCTTGTGCACTTCACACCTGATGCGCTTGAGCGCGCGCTCCGTGCATCGGGCTTTCGCGTGACGCGGATCGACTTCACCTCGCTCGAGCACGATCCTCTCGGCTGGGTACAGGCAGGGCTGAGCCGTCTCGGGTTCGAGGAGGCGCTCATCCTTAAGGTACTCATCCGCATGCCGCGCCGGTCCGGGCCGGTCGCCACGGTCGCGGCGCTCCTGCTCGCTATCCCCCTCGGGGTCGTCGGGCTGATCCTCGCGGCTGCGAGCTGGCGGCTCGGGGCCGGCGCGCTGATGGAGGTCTGGGCCACGCGCGAGGTCTAGCAGGACCAAAGTAATGGCCCCGCGTGCGAGAGCACACGGTAGTCTGGCGGCCGATGAGCCAGGGAGAGCCCTTATCCAGGCCGCATTCGAAGTGCCGGGTCTGCGGCGCGGCGCAGCTCCACCGTTACTTGGACCTTGGCGTGACTCCTCTAGCGAATTCGTACCTCACGGCGGAGCAGCTCGATCGTCCCGAGGCCGTGGCCGAGCTCGCTCTTCAGCTCTGTACTCGGTGCGGCCTCTCGCAACTGACGCGAGTCGTCGATCGTGACCGGATGTTCCGCGATTACCTGTACGTCAGCTCGACCTCCGATACGTTCCGGACGCACTGCGCCGAGCTGGCGGCAACCGCCATGCGCTTCGTTGACGCAAAGGCTGACGAGTGGGCGCTCGACATCGCGAGCAACGACGGGCTGCTGCTGTCGCGATTCGAAGCCCTCGGTATGCGCGTCTTCGGCGTCGATCCCGCGCTGAACCTCGCGGCCGAGGCCGCCGCGCGCGGGATCCCCACGATCCCCGAGTACTGGACGTCCGACCTCGCGCGGGACGCAGTCAAGCGGTTCGGCCGCCCGCGCACGATCACCGCGACGAACGTGCTCGCACATGTCGACGATGTCCACGAGTTCGTCACGGGCGTAAAGCTCGCGCTCATGCCGCGCGGCGTGTTCGTTGTCGAGGTCCCCTACGTCCTGGACTTTGTACAGAAGAACGAGTTCGACACCGCCTATCACGAGCACCTGTCGTACTACGGCGTGCATCCAGTGCAGCAACTCCTCGGCGCTCACGACCTCGACCTAGTCCGGGTCGAGCTATTTCCCGACATCCACGGTGGCACGATCCGATTCTTCGCGTGCCACCGCGGCGAGCGCGAGCCGGACGTCACCGTGGCTGAAGCGCTGGATCGCGAGCGCGACTTCGGCGTCCTGTCGCTCCCCGTCTATCGCGAATTCGGTGACCGCGTCCGCGAGAACATGGCAAAGCTCGCAGATCTCGTCCGCGGGCTCCATGCGGAAGGGGGACGGGTCTGGGCGTACGGAGCGAGCGCGAAGGGCAACACGCTGATGAACTTCGCGCATCTGACGAACGACGCGGTCCCGGTGGTCGTCGACGACAACCCTAAGAAGTGGTCGCTCTTCACTCCCGGCGCCCACATGCGGGTGACCGGTCCCGCCGAGCTCGGCACCGCGAAGCCCGAGTACCTCCTGCTTCTCGCGTGGAACTTCGAGACTGAGATCGTGCGCCGGAGCCGCGCCGCGGGACACAACGGCAAGTTCATCCGTCCAGTTCCCGAGGCCAGGGTCTTCGGATGACTACGATGATCGCCGGCGTCGAGCGCCGGGCGCTGGAGCCGCACACGGATGCGCGCGGGACGCTCCGCGAAGTGTGGCGCAGCTCGCAACGAGCGATCGACGTGCGGCAGGTGCTGGTCACAGTCTCGCTGCCCAACGCGCTCCGCGGCATGCACTACCACCTGCGTCAGACGGACCTCGTCTTCGTGACGTCTGGTCGCGTTTCGATGGCGCTCATCGATCTGCGTGACGATGTGGCCGCCAAGCATCAGTTCGTCTTCGGCGAGGGCGAGAGCCTTCTCATTCCGCCCGGCGTCGCGCACGGCTATGCGACCGAGCGCGGCGCCACGACGTGTTACCTCCTCACGACGGAGGTCGACGGGTCCGACGAGTTCGGCTTCCGCTTCGACGACCCTGAGGCCGCCCTGGCGTGGCCGACAGCCACGCCGACGCTCTCACCGCGCGATCGCGACGCGGGCGCGCTCGCAACGGCGCTCGCACATGTGCGCCGGTCCTTCGCCGCATGAAGATACTCGTCACCGGCAACCTCGGGTACATCGGACCGGTCTTGACGGCCGCGCTCATGAAGGCAGGCCACGTCGTCCACGGCTACGACTCGGCGTTGTTTGCGATTTTCGCTACCCACAGTCTGCCGCCGGTGGCCCACCAGACCCTCGCGGATCTGCGCGACGAGCGATCGCTCGCGACCGCGATCCGCGAATGCGATGCCGTCATCCACCTCGCCGCGATGTCCAATGATCCGCTCGGCGAGCTCGAGCCGACGGTGACGCGGAGCGTCAATCTCGACGCGACGCTGCGGCTGATGAACCTCGCGGCCGATCGGCGCCTGGTCTTCTATTCTTCGGCCTCGGTCTACGGCGCAAACGCGGCGACGAGCACCGAGGGCACCGCGGTTCAGCCGCTCACTCTGTACTCGGAACTCAAGGTGAAGGCGGAGACCGCCGCGCTGCAGAATCCGCGGGCCCTCGTCCTCCGGAACGGCACGGTACACGGTCCCGCTCCAGTCATCCGCGGCGATCTGCTCCTGAACGCCATGGTCGCGTCGGCTGTCACGTCAGGCGAGGTCGTGCTGATGACCGCACCGTCCACGCGGCGGCCCGTCATCGACGTCCGTGATCTCTGCGCGCTCACCGTCAGCCTCATCGCGTCGGACACGAGTGGGCTCTACAACTCCGCCGCGACAAACACGTCCGTCGGCGAGGCCGCGGCGCTCGTCTCCGAGCTCACGTCCGCGAGGCTGGTCGAGCGCCACGACGGCGTCGACCCGCGCGATTACGCGATGGACACGTCGCGCCTGCGCGCGCTTGTGGGCTCTTGGTGGAAGCCGAGGCCCCTCGCCGCGTCGGTCCGCGACCTGGTCGCGCACTATCGGGAGATCGGCCTCACGGCGCACGACGTCTCGTCGCGCCGCTACCACCGTCTCGCGCAGTACCAGCGACATCACGCAACGGTCTCCTCCGGGTCGTGACCTCTCTCGCCGTCATCGTCCCGGTCTACAACGAGCTCGGCAACATTGATACCTTCTACGAGCGCAGCACCAGAGTTCTGGACGGTCTCGGCGGCATCAGCTGGCAGATCGTGTTCGTGAATGACGGAAGCACTGATGGAAGCTACGAGCGCATCCGCGAACTCGGCGCGAGGGACGAACGGGTGAAGGTGATCTCCCTGTCGCGCAACTTCGGCTACCACGCCGTGCTGCTCGCAGGGCTCTCGATGGTCATTGCCGACCGCTACGTGATGATCGATGTCGACTGCGAGGATCCGCCCGAGCTTCTGAACAACTTCCATGCGGCCCTGGCGAAGGGCGCGGACATCGCGTACGGCATCCGCTCCAACCGCATCGAGCCCGTCGCCGTCACGTTCGGCCGGCGGGTCTTCTATTACCTGAACCGCTGGATCGCGGACAGCGACATCGTCGTGTGGATGGCGGAGTTCGCGATGGTCACCCGCCAGGTGCGAGACGCGATCCTCGTCCCGCGGACCACGTACGTCTTCCTCCGCGCCGAGATCGGATATGTCGGCTTCGTAAGGGTGGGGATTCCGTACCTCCGGGCGGCGCGGACCTCAGGAAAGACGCACTACAACGTATGGCGCATGACCCGTTTCGCGGTGTCCGGCGTCCTCGCCGGCTCCACGTTCCCGCTGCGACTCACACTCTACGTCGCGGCGCTCCTGGGCATGATCTTTCCCCTGATCGTGCTGCTCGGACGTCTCGACCCCGCCGCCACGGTCACGCTCGCGATGATCCTGACCTTCTACTTCATCCTGGTCACGGTGCCAACGCTCGCGCTCTACCTCGCGCGGACGTACAAGAACGGCGTCGGCCGCCCAGTGTTCGTCATCGATGCCAACAAGACCGTGCTCTAGGGGACTAACGCGGCTCGCGCTCGCGCATGGCCGCGAGGGCCGAATCGGCCGATGCGAGCGACCGACCCAAGAATGCGCGGAGCTTCTCCGTTCGCAGCCCCGCGCGAGTAGGCCGCGGTGCGGCGAGCCCCAGTTGCGCCGTCGGGAGCGCGTCAAGCAGCGAGGCGTCCAGGCCGAACGCCTTCGCCGCGCGAATCGCGAAGTCCGCGCGCGCAACGATCTCTGGGCCCGCGGCGTGGAACGTCCCCGACGCGCCGTGCTCGATGAGGTCGACGATCGCAGGGGCGAGGTCCTGGGCGGGCGTCGGCGTGATGAGCTGGTCCGACGGAACAGTGAAACGCCGACCGGATCGGAGGCGGTCGACAAGCTGCGCGACAAAGCTTGTTCGCGCTGCCGACCACCCATAGACGCCGGACAAGCGGAGGATCAAGTGCCGCGGCACGGCACGCGCCAGCGCCTCAATCTCGACCTTCTGCCGTCCGTATTCGTTGATCGGGGCCACGTCATCGTCCTCGGCGTAATCGCCAGCCAGTCCGTCGAACACGTACTCGCTCGAGAACACGACGAGCGTGCCGTCGCCCACGGCGGCGGTAAGACTTCGAATCGGATCGACGTTGACCTTGCGCGTGGCCTCGGGCTCACGCTCGCACAGTTCGACGAAGGCGTCGGCGGCCGCGAGGAGGATCACGTCCGGCCGCACGTCGCGCGATACTCGCGCGATCGCGGCGCGATCGGTCAGATCGAGGGGGATGCTGCCCACGATTGGCGTCCGGTACGACGTGAGGGTGACGTCGCGTCCCTGGAGCGCCGTGCGCAGATGCGAGCCAACGAGGCCGCTTGCGCCGACGAGGAGCCATCGCCGACCGTCCACGCGGTCACACTAACGACCTAAGCGTGGGCATACTGATGCCGCGGTGAACGCTCTTGTTGCTCCGACCGCGATCGTGTCCGCGTCGATCCGTGTCCGACATCCGGAGAGCTTCGTGGTCGGCGATCACTCCGTCGTCGACGACTTCTGCTATTTCTCGACCAAGGTCCGTATCGGCCGGTTCTCGCACATCGCGAACGGCTGCAGCGTCGCGGGCGGCGCCGCGCGCTCCTTCGTGCTCGGGGACTACTCGAGCCTCTCGGCCGGTGTGAAGGTCTGGTGCGCCAGCGATGACTTCGTGCGCAGTCTCATCT
>Ga0137394_10003478_pt1 | contig 11849 bp, 17 predicted proteins | sample czobulk116metaG_FD_108278 | JGI IMG/M metagenome (GOLD analysis project Ga0137394, IMG submission 108278) | Vadose zone soil microbial communities from Angelo Coast Range Reserve, California, USA - czobulk1.16 metaG | ecosystem: Environmental > Terrestrial > Soil > Vadose zone | place: USA... | reverse complement strand
GCTCGAGTCTTCGAGTCTGAACGCTCACCATCTGGGAGATCTCTTGCTGATACTTGTACTCCTTCTTCTTCTCCACATCCGCTGGAGCCGTCGTCTTCTTAGCTGGTGTCATGGTCCGCGAGGGTCCGGCAGTAGTGGATGCTCAGGCTACCGGGGGTTGCTCGGATCGGTCGGATGTGGCGAGCGTCTCCTTATTCAGTAGGTTCCCACGCAAATATCTATTGCATTGCAGCTACTCTACTCTAGTCCAACACAGGTGAATATTCAGCAATACACAACGAATTCTTCAAAACCAGTTTCTATTCCCGCTCTGAAGGTCGTCCATAAGACCTCTGATATCAACGTCGGGTCTGGGAAAGATGGGCCCCACACTATTCTCGGCTTGCCTCAACTTTTGACAAAGACCATCTAGCACAGGCCGGATGTCTTGTTTCTCTGTTGACGATCGTGGGAATACCTCTGCTGAGACTTGAGTGATATTGCATTTAGGGGCGACCTCGTCGAGCTGCTTGCGAAGAATCTTGATCTGCTTTCTGATGGCAGTCTCAAAAGTAACAGGGTGTCCATCTTCTTTCTCTGCAAGCAGGGTCACCAATGCGGAGACACTAGAAACATCGGCTAAGCGCGGGGCATGAGACAAGAGGGTAGTGGAAAACCCATACAAAGCTTCCTTCAAATACGCAAAGCTGAACCGCTCCGTCTCATCGGCGATTACAGTCAAGAGGGAATCGGGAAAGGAAACATCTTTGTTATCCTTGAGCTTTCGTTGCCAATATTGGGCGTACAGCACCCGAGCGGCTTTGTTGGGATCATCGAACAGGCTTCCAAAAAATGCAAACCCAGTGTCAGTAGGAACGAGCGCAGTAATCCAATCGGACTTCTCTCAGGGTGACTACGTACTATTTGCGATCAAAGCGGCTTGGTCGGGTTGACAACCCTGGATCCAGTCGATCGAGGTGATTCGTGGACCCGATGAGAAGGAGTCCATCATTGCCCTGCAGCCCATCCAGCTCATTAAGGAAGAAAGAGCGATTCTGATCGTTGATCTGGCTATCGATGTCTTCCAGGATGACGACACACGGTGAGTTGTGTCTGGCTTTCTGGAACACTTCAGAAATAGCATATTCATCCCCGAAATAATCTTGAAAAGGGACCTTCATCAGCATTCTGTTCGTATGATGGGAAATTGAATACCTACGCTTAAGAGATTTGACGTACATGGGGTAATAACCCCGTTCCAAACACTCTTTCATGATGGCCTTGATACTAATGGTTTTTCCATTCCCTACATGGTGTCAGGAGGATACCGCATAGTGGTGTGTGATTCATACCAGGTGGGCCGTACAAAATAAGTCCGCGCTTTAGTGGGGACAATAGGATAAGTGTGATGCAGTGGGCCATGGAGATGCGAAATCACCTTCCAAGGGAGACCGAGAGACTTGTAGGTATCCTTGGATGAAAAGAAACCGAGAACGTCCTTCTGAATTGCTGCTTTGAAGTCGGACTCAAGGATTACGTCCTCCCAGCGGGCCTTCTGGATTTCTTGCCAAAGTCCAGCGTTCTTTAACCAGCCTTGATTATAGACCCATATCTCGTTGTGAAGTTCATCTGCCCAAACACCTATAGCCAAGAGCAGCTCTCGGGTCACCGATGCGGGGCCCTCATGGAGAATGAAGTGCGCCGTCACCTGGCCAAAGCCCATTGGCCACTTGAAACGACGCAGGATATATATCAATTGTACAGGACGGTTCCAAACAACGCACCCGAGTGGTGTGAAAAATAAATGGTTTTCCCTGAAGTACACGCTTAGAACGTTGAATTTAAACATGTTGGGTGAAACCTGCCTGCCAGAATGCTTTGAAAGCACCATATTCCACTGAATCGAGCAGAACACCTGGAACTGGGCCAGAATTCTTGGGAAGTGATGCGAAAAAGGTGTTCACGATGAGTTCAGGTGGTGAGATTGGTTCGACATGTGCATGTGGAAAGGAAAGTATGTTTAAGCGAAAGTCCTGCGTCACTACAAGGGAGTGATTAGGGTATAGTTTCTGGAGCAGCTGAGACCTGCGACAATGGCACGGTGAGTTAAGGGTGACGTGTCACACAATTCTCTCTCTCACAGGAGCACGAGAGGTGAAGAGTGTTTGGCGGACCCTAGGAATATGATGTGAGATTGGGCTGCCCTTTCTTTTTTGGACGGATACACACCTTGGTCTAGCCAATGTCCTATCAACGGGTCATTATTCCTGTCTTCCTGGAAAGAAACCTTGATAAAAGCATCACTCAGGTCTTTGGTTTCAGGACGAGATGCCATTGAAGTTGGTTGTACTGTGACACGTTCAAGTTAACCATTAATATTGACGCGTGTGTAACCACGTGACCCCACGTTAAAGGCGTCACCGCGACACCGCACTCGTCACAAACCGCTCTCTCTCTCTCTCGGAAAATATGGCCCCATTAATCAATAAAACTCTTGCGGTACTGGCGGTTGCAGGGGTTGGAGTTCTCGCATATGCCATATATTTCGACCGCAGGCGAAGGACAGACTCCAAATTCCGGAAACAGCTCCGTACGTCGAATTCCGTGTCTCAGGCTATTTTTTTTGACAACGCATTCAGGACGAGAAAAGAAAAAGCTTGGCAAGTCTGTTGCCCAAGAAGCCACGTCGGACTCTGCGTCTGGTTTCGGTGAACTCCCTACCAAGGAAATTCTCGAATCAATGGCCCGTGTCAAGGACGATCAAGTTCCAACGTCACCGGAAGAGAGGGAGAAATACTTCATGTTGCAGGTTGAGAAAGGAGAGCAACTTTGCGCTGGCGGTGCGTTTGCACATCTAGGGTTGTGAAAAAACCATTGCTCACTTTATCGTGAAGAACCGGAGTTTGCTGTTGAAGCCGCACTAGCGTTCTTCAGGGCCCTCCGCGTTTATCCATCGCCCGTCGAGTTGATCATGATCTTTCAAAAAACAGTGCCTGACCATATTTTCAAGGTATGTGTAGTTACGTTTACTCCCTCTGCTATGTACTCAAAGCCTTTTAGATGGTGTTAGAGATGATGCGGCTCGACGTAAGTGACTCTTCATCATCGGCCAAAACCGACGAGGCGCCACCCTCTGCCTTATCCGAGGATGATGGGAGTACGTCTCGTCGTGGTCCACCTTCGGAGACCTCGTCGCAGGAATGGGATCAAATTACTGATCCCGGAAGCCTAACGCCTCCCACTGCATGACATCTTTCCTGAGTGCCATGGGCTGGATGTACTCATTGCCATTATCGCTGTCGCGTTACACGGATCTAATATAAGCTTGTTTTTCATTCCATACACGTATTCGACAGGTTAAAGATCGTGTTGAAGGTGAGCCAAAAGCACAACGAGCCACCGTCTGAAGCTGAGATACATGAATCTTGACTCGGTAGGATACTTCGAATCCTTCCCACCCAAACGAATGAATGTCTCCACAAGGGCCGTCGAAGTTACCGATCCAAGTGGTAGTAAGGTTCTGAAACGGATTCTCGTCGCAGACAAGGACTTCACCGCGGGTGAGGTTATATATGATGTAACGTTGCCATTGGCTGCATTGACAGTTTGGGTTGTCTCATCAATGAAAACAGGAGCAACCGATCGTATCGGTTCTGGACCCGGACCTAGAAGGAAAGGGATCGTATTGTTCTCAGTGTCTCCGCCAAATCGATGAGGGTGCTGCCATAAAACCCGAGAACGACCGGCTCTTGTCGGCGTTCTGCTCAAAAGAATGCGAAGCCAAACTGAAAGCTGAATCTCGGTCGCTCCTCTTCGGCCCTGAGTACGCTATCCCCATCGAACTCAATCCCAACCAGGACCCAGAGAGCGCCAAGAAACGCGAGGACGCTCAAATAGCGTTTACCCGCTTCGTGCAAGAATCGGGCATACAAGTCGTGCTCGTCGCGCGGTTCATCGCGAAGCAGGTCATCAACGAGACCATGAAACTCCTGCCCGCGAGCCACCCGGCCAAAGCGGCGCAAGAGGTGGACGGATTGACGGAGGACGGGTACACGCTCTTCGACCACATGGAACGCGTCCGATACCTCGAGTTGAACGGAAAGGAGCAAGAGGCGGAACACCTGAGGGCGATATTGAAGGCGAATCTGCAGGGCCTGGAGGACTTTGTCACCGACGAGCGATACACGGTGCTCGTCGGAAAAATGGCGTACAACGCCTACGGAATTTCGCCCGCTGGTGGCCGAGACGACAAAGTGCGCATTCCCATCCTTTTTTTTTTTTCTTTAAATTCCCGCTTGCGCGCACTGCGATTCATGCTTACGAGGGAACTGACGGACGGATGGTGATTCCACGTAGCCCCCGCCAAACGCCCGATCGGAAGATATCGAGTCGACGCGCACACCAAACGGCACTTCGCGCCAAATAGGCGCGGGCTTTTACCCCGTTTCGTCCTACGTGGGTCCCCATTTCTCTCCCTCCTCTCCGATTGCGTCCGCAACTCATGCAACGATGCCAATCATTGTTCAACCGCGCCCCCGCGCCCTTTTCTTTGTATCATAAATGCGCTGCAGATTACTCATTCCTGCGACCCCTGTGCCCGACCGTCGTTCGACGGCGGCAACTCGGAGATGCACCTCGTCGCGACGCGAGATATCAAAGCAGGTGACGAAATAACCGTCTCCTATATCGACGCCTCGGTGCACAATGACGAGGATGTCGTTCAGGCGAGGTATCGCCGTCGCAAGGAGCTCGCTCGTGGATGGCGGTTCGCGTGCCAGTGCGACCGCTGCGTCAGGGAGGCTCCACCCTCCTCCGCAGGGGAGAAGGAGCTGGAGATAAAGGACGAGTCTAAAGTGGAGCCGATCGTCTCGAAAGCCGACCAAGAAGTTGCAGCCCAGGGCAAGGGTCAACCCATTGCGGCTGATATGACGACCACCGTCGACTGAGCAGCTGCCGATGCTGGAGATGTTGACGTATCCCCCCATTGCCCTGCACGATCTTTACAAACCAGGCTAGCTGGTGCAGTGTTTTACAATTACGATTAGATTCGTGGCGTCGACTAAAAGTAGGGTACTGCGTGTGTATACACATGACGAGCTGCAGAGCGTAGAAGTAACGTGAAAATGCACAGGATACAGCTTGGAACGATGGCGATGAGCGGGAATAGATGAATAAAGGATGCGTGCTGCGCAGTCGAGTGTCATAGCCCGCTTGGGATGCTCGGAAATTCAAGACGCAAGGCTCCGCCACATACCCTCATCGGGCAGTTCACTCCGAGCTTGCAGAATTTTCAATGCACGACGCCGGCCCCTACTAAGCGAGCCGGCGTCGCCATCATCGGCGTCAATGGCCTCGTCATCGCCACCAGATTCAAAATCTAGTGCACCAGGATCTAACGAGCGGCTGCGGTCCCGTGCCGCATATGACGCCTTACGGTAACTTGCTGATGTTAAGAAAATTTCTGGCTTGTCATGCCGTTCGTCGATGAGGGCATCTTCATTATGATTTCGTGGACTGAGACCAGTGGAAATGGGTAACGATGCCGAAACACCAGAGTTGAACGGGGCTACATCAACCCAACTTGTCAGCAGTGGCCTAAGACCAACGTTAATACGTACTATGTTTGCCGTTAGGATCAACCCCTTGCGAAACCGCGGTGGCGTCGGTTTCATCATCGGGTGATTCTGGGGAAGCGTCTCCTGCATTGCCGGAGCTAAAGAGTTTCCACGATTGGCTGTCTCTCTTCCACGCGTTTCGATGGCTGGGCGTGATCACATTGACAAGGCGCGCTAGCTCCTGGTCGCGAGGGCTCAACGTCTCATCAACGCTTTCGATATCCTTGGCAGCAGGCGGTGGAGTAGCGTTCTTCCGGGGCGGAGATTCGGGCTGCGGCAAGTCGGAAGAACGAAGAGCAATCGTGGTGGGGAGCGATGTCGGTCGTAGTGTCTGTAGGGAATGTGGCAAAGCAGGACCTCCGCTAGCTCGTGGCTGACGATGTGGACGTGTAGGGCTGTCGACCGGATCACGAAGAGTTAGCGTTAGGCCGTTATGGGGGTCTCTTTGGAAAGTATCGGGGTTGTCGTCCTCCAATTCAAAGATTGACGCTGCATAAACGAGTCAGATCGACGACTCCAGAAATCAACGGGAGCTTGACCTTCACTCGACTCTTTGTCGCCTTGGGCTTCGCTCTCTCCACCCGGGACGACGGGCTTGATATCGAAAGTTACCTTACGCTTGCCTTTTGACCCTGAAGGACTAAGTAATTCCTCTGAGGATGCTTTTTTTTTTGACGTGGGAGGACCAGTCACTGGTCCTGAATGTTCTGTCGTCTCACCCGCGACAGGATTGGGATCGCCAGTGATCCTCGTATTCACTCGAGGAGATTTGACATTTGAAAGAGACTGATATTGCCTTGCACGTGTGCTTCTCTCTGCTTCCATGTCCACTACATACCTGAAGCTAGTAGCGATATCCTTGTTCTCATTCATATCACGTCTGATTGGATCTCGACAGTTGACGCTCCCAACAAGCGTTGGGCTTGTAGGCAGGGGGCTAGATAGTGTCCCTGCAATTGGGGATGTGCTACGTCTTCCCTCACTAGATGCCTTCGGGTGATGAAACGAAGAGGCTGCGAGGGATGTAGAGAGAGCAGAGGGGTGTGGGTCATGAGTCGGCGAAGGTGTTCTGACGGTGGAAACCGGGGTAAAGTCACTAATTGCCACCGGAGACACACGCTTAGATTCCTGGCTAGCATAAAATAATGAAGCTGTGATGGCAGAGTCGCTGGCTGTAGGCCCTTTATCCGGAGATTGCAATTTTGTGTCCTGCGTTAGAACAGCTTCAGCTTCTCGGAACGCCGCCCAGAGCAGCTGGACCTGACGCCTTAGCTCTTCTTCCTCTTTCTCTACCTCCAAAACGCGAGCCTGCACTATCTGCGAAAGTTGCTTTTCAGCATTTTTCCGGATTTCGTCGGACCGTTGCAATGCAAGAGCCAACAGGTGATCGAATGTCGGGTGTGAGGGAACAAATGGAGGGGGTGGGAACAACGGAGATAAAGGGGGAAGCACATCGAGCGGACGGTCAGGGTTCCGAGGCTGTGGTGAGGGGGGTTGTGAAGTGGAGAGTGAGGGCGGTGGCGGTAGCGGAATAGGGATCGGCGGCGTGGGCAATACTACACGGAAAATGGGAGAATAGGCCCCAGAAGTTTGTGAGAGGACCGCTGATTCATCTGTCTTTGAAGAAACTGACAGGTGAGCAAAACACCGCCGAAGATGACAGTGACAGGCACTTGTTGTGCCTAGACGAAAGTATTTAGGGGCTTACCAGGCACTGTTTAGCCAACTCGATCCAACCAGACCCACTTTGCAGGACCTCATGCTCAACCCACTCCTCCGTAGGCAATACGGGCCCTTCGGTAACGTCCATGTCGGGTGGTATAGATTGGAGGACGCGGTAGACCGACAGGCGACAGATAAGGCATGTCAAGGATGTATGTCTACGAAGATACCCAGAACCAGACACAGGTTTGGAGTGTGTTCGACTCCTGAGGGTCAACTGAGGGTGAACCTGGAAGGGGAAAGTAAATAAAATATAAACATGAAAGGATGTATGCGTACGATGGCGATTCCGTCTTGGCCGACATAAACCGTCTGATAGTGGGGGTCACTGAGTGGCGGAGGGGAGGATGGAGAGGGAGGATGACGGGTATGGATTTGCACGTTGAGGCAGGGACAGACATAGTTGGAGGACGAGGACATGGTTAAGAGAAAGAAAGGAAAGGACAAAGATGTCAGATTTCCGTTGTTCCGTTGCACTCGGTCGGTCCGATGCCGAACAAACAATCTAATCTGATCTGATCTATTCACCTATCCTTCTTGCTCTCCTTTTCCTCTTCAACCAACACCTGTCCATACTCATTCACCCGTTTAGGATCAATTCGGTATATCCAGCGCTGACATACAATGTCACAAACACAAATGGAAAGCATTAGGACGGCACACTCACCTGGTATAAGAAGATTAAGAACACGACGTCATCCCGGAAACACGCCAGCCGATGCAAAGTCGGCATCTTGATGATGAATCTAGTCGGGCAGCTCATGTTAACACAGTGCATCCGGTCCTAGGGGTCTCCGACACTCACGCGAACAAATCGTCAATTACGGTGGACAGTGTTTTGTACACCATCGCTTTCATGTGCATATGTGCCACGCTCTAAAATACCATGATCAGGTTCTGCAACTGGAAAAAGGGCCCACCTTACCTTAAGCTTATAGTTAATGATGAGTTGGGGGACTAGCTGGGCCTAAAATAAATCGCCCTCGTCAGATCAACCGGACTTGTTGGTCACCTTTGGGACATACAAAGCCAAACATGTATACGAAGGATGTCAAAGTCGAAATGACAAAGCTGTACCAGCCTCTATGAGTCTCATAAAGAAGGGAATAGAGAGCATAGATGGCAAGGGCAGGAATGGCGACGTATGAAACGTAGCGAAATGCTAGTTTGTCGTACCTTTCATGAACAGAGTTAGGATCGGGGACAGGTCACAAGAAAAGAGGGCGTACTCTTGAGTTTTCTTTTCATCTTCACTAAGTACGTGTTTGTCTGTGCCGCTGGGTCATGACCACTTGCGCATCGCCAAAGCAGCGTGAGCTCACCCGCGAATATTACTCTCCAAGGCAGTATAGATCCTGGTCCTGAAGCCACAATCTTGATGTCGACGGCCTTCGTGATCTTATTCAAAAATCGGGGTCAACTACTCAAGTGTGTTCGCAGGCACACAAATCGCACCTTCCAGGCTTCTATGAGCACCCCCATGCCCGAGCCCATAAGGATCATCCAGCTCGTGTCTGTGTTGTTGTCAATGAGATACAGCAAGATCACTAGCTGCACGAAGACGTTTGTGATGATCTAATAGTGACGAAGCTTTGGTATGCGCAGCGTGTTGCAAAATGAATGAAGACAGACCGTGCTGCGTTGGTGAAATCAGAGGACGTGATAGAACAGATGTCAGAAAATGCATACCGGACAGAAACGCCTGTAAGTTCATTTTTCGTTCTCCAATGAGAGACATCTGACTTGAATGCCAAGATCTCAAACCTAAAACCGAATGAGAAACCGGAGAAGGAAGACCTGGCCAACTGACACTACATGGAGCACGCTCACGGCACCAGTCAGGGCTAAGAACCAAGGGTTTGTCTCTATGAGCATGCGCTTCATCTCGTCAAGCTCCGCGGTAGAACTGCCTCCTTGTTGTTTGGCAGCTTCCTGGAAACCGAATGTCATAGAGGCGAAAACTTGGAACTTAAAATATGACATCGGCTGGAATACGACCTGCAAGGGAAGTGTGGGTGTAGTGGCGTTAATTTCGACGTATTGAGATTTCAGGTGCCAAAATTCGTTGGGAAAGATGATTGGGTTGTAGAAGGCCTTTGTTCCGGTTTCATCTCGTTCCTCAGGAACCAGGTGAACATCTGTTTGTACGGTAAGGTGTGACGGGATGAAGACGGTGTCCGGAAACATACGCTCTACAATCGGAGGGGGCAATTGAGGATATTGCAAAACAGTGTCATCCGATACGAGGGCTAAGGTCAAATTCTGGTGGGAGATACATCAGTGATGTTGGGCGTAGGGTTTCTCGAAGAACGGACTTGGTGCCAATAGGATACAATAGTTTCTGCAACCTATCGTCATACGTGTAAGGGCGCGCCAACGGTAATATGTCCCTGATCGTACCCCGGGTTCCTCTTGTCCGTCCGTCGTGTCAGTATTGTCCTGCAAAAGATTCCTCTCTTTGCGAATCTTGGGCCTCGGGATATAGCGTGTCAAGACTAGGTTCTCGTGAATAAATAAAAAAGCAGCGCAACCAAGCGCTCAGCACGCACGCTTTTTGACATGATGAACAGAATCCTCTTTGTATGTCGCGCCAGACGGGTCGGGGTCTGCATTATCTTTTGTCAGGTACATGTGGGCCCATAAGGAGCCGTTCTGTTGAACGGACTGATCAAACGCGTTCAGTGTCATAGGAACAACAAGGGAGTCATGGCACACATACCTCTGGTAGATGTACGTTGTAATTTACCGTTCGAGCTTCGTTCCAATCCCCGAAAGTGATGTCATGCCAAACAAATTGCGGCAGACTCGCGTCCTCCGAATCACGAGCAAAAGCCTGTTCACTGGTCGACAAGTGGAAGTGGAAAGATACCGGAATCCCCAACGGCCAAGCAAGATATGCCTGTGCAGGTGGGAGAAGGAACGGATCGACGTGCACAGGACTGGAACCGTCCGGTATCGCCGCGGAGGATTCAGTGGGCGCAGACTTTGGCGCGAAAAACTTGCTCGCTAAGCTGAAGTGAGCTCCTACTGGGAAAGGGTGGCGCACGAGAGCGTACCGAACTGTGTCACTGCATAGATGAGGAGGATTTGCTGTAAGCGAGGTCAGTAAGATGAGGAATACGTAGGGGATATGATATATGTGTGTACCTGTGCTATGGCAACGAACTTGCGAAAAGGTGTTTCCTCTTCTCGAGTATTCTGTTCTCTTGCAGGGACTGTCGCTCGGCCTTGAGCTGACATGGCGCCCAGTAGTAGGTAGTGCTGTACTGTGCTGTGCCGGCCCGGTGCGGCGGACAGACTTTGAGCTTTCAAGTCCGAGCTGACCGCGGCGTCGCCATCAGCAAAAATTGCCTGAAACCGTAGTCACTGCCATATTCTACATTCATCATCATCACCTGCCAAATTGGCACTTGACAACAGACACTCGGAGAGTGATGAGCCCTCTGAGGATGTGTCTTCATACATGGTGGAAGATACGACATTACTGTGACCGATAGCCGTGAAAAAAAAAAATTTTGAAGAATCGTGGCCCGGTTGTCCCGGTGGCGGGGCGCGGCGACGAGAGCTGTTTTTGGTTTTTGGTTTTGATTTGATCCCCCGCGCCCGCGCAGTCACTGCCTCGTTACGACTGAACAAAACGAGGCTGAGCCCAGCAACACCCAATTTCACACCTTCTCCCCCTCTTTCCTACATCCTTCCTTCATGGCTGGCCGTCCCCCGCTTCGCTCAGTGTCTCCTCACGACTCTGATCACTCTTCAGACCCTTTTGCCGACAGACCTCGCGTGCTCCAGTTTCAGGAACCTCACCCTCCGCCTTTCGATTCCACCCTCTCCCTTCCTCAAGACTTTGGAGGTCAGGGACGTCCATATGACGAAGAAGAGATAGAAAAGCAACCTCTTACTGGCGGCAACGTCCCCGGGGGCTTCTACCCCCCAGGGTAAGTGTACCATTTTGTCGATCAATCCCCACTCTCACTTTTGTCCTCATCAGTCCTAACCCTGATGCGTATGGCGATCCTTACGCTCGCCCCATCTCCGTTGCCTCTTCGAGATCCAATGGTGTCGATTCTGCATGGCGTCGCCGGCAGACCATCCGACGTGGTATCCAAAAGACAGTCAAGTTGACGAATGGCCATTTCATCAGAGATTACCTTGTTCCCACACCAGTCGAAAGCGCCGTTGAGGACGAGTGGAAAAGTGGTGTCAAGACAAAGGAGTTTTCGTGAGTAGGGTTACCCAATCCCCTAACCTCGGTCTCATGCCCCTGTCCAGGCACATGCGCTACACCGCTGCAACTTGTGATCCCGATGAGTTTTCAGAGGAGAATGGATGGTCACTTCGGACCAAGATGTACAACCGAGCGACAGAGCTCCTCATCGCCGTCACTTCTTATAACGAAGACAAGATCCTCTACGCCCGTACACTTCATGGGGTGATGCTGAACATCCGCGATATTTGCAAGACAAAGCAGTCGAAGTATTGGCGCCGCAGCGCGGAGGAGGGTGTTCCTGGGTGGCAGAGGATCACCGTTGC
>Ga0137394_10003477_pt1 | contig 11849 bp, 15 predicted proteins | sample czobulk116metaG_FD_108278 | JGI IMG/M metagenome (GOLD analysis project Ga0137394, IMG submission 108278) | Vadose zone soil microbial communities from Angelo Coast Range Reserve, California, USA - czobulk1.16 metaG | ecosystem: Environmental > Terrestrial > Soil > Vadose zone | place: USA... | reverse complement strand
GATCCCCGCACCCAGCGCCAGCAGCAGCAAGGTCAAGGCGCCGGCAACGAAACCGCCGGCCACGACGGCCGGCCACGCGACAGCTGAAACGGGCGACGTTTCGGCTTCGACAATTACAGTATCGACCATGGTTCCTCCTGAATTGGCCCAAGCAACGAGCAGTTGTGACTCGGGTTCCATGGCCTCATCCTCGGGCTCGACTGTGCGGTCCAACGCCGCCGTCACGCGCCGGTTACGGCTTTTGATCGCCGTCCTCCGGCGTGGCTGATATCGTCGCCGCCAAACAAGCTGCTTCGGAGGAAATTCAATGACTACCCTTGTCGCCACCGCGCCTGCTCGTTTGCGCACCCTCTTGGCCGAACCCGGCCTCGTCGTGATGCCGGCCGTGTGGGATGGGCTTTCGGCCAGGCTGACGACGGGCGCCGGCTTCAAGTCGGCGTTCCTGTCGGGCTCCTGCGTGGCGGCAAGCCGGCTGGGCGGACCCGATCTCGACCTGATCTCGTTCGGCGAGATGTTCGACTCCTTCAACATGGTGCACGGCGCGGCGCCCGAATTGCTGGTGCTGGCTGACGGCGATCACGGCTATGGCAATGCCATGAACGTGCAGCGTACGGTGCGCGCTTATGGCCGCGCCGGCGCCGCTGCGGTGCTGATCGAGGACAAGATCACGCCGCGGGCCCTGACTGCCGCCGGCAAGCCTTGCCTGCCACGCGCCGAGGCGCGGATGAAGATCCGCGCCGCCGTCGAGGCGGCCAGGGAATCGGGCATTCTGATCCTGGCTCGCACCGATTGCCGGCCGACCCAAGGCATCGACGAGGCCGTGGCCCGCATCGAGATGTATGTCGAGGAGGGCGCCGACATCCTGTTCCTCGACTCGCCCGCCGACGACAGCGAGATTCGCCGCGCCGTCGCCGCCGCGCAAGGCAAGCCCAGCTTCGCCGTGCTCTCGCCCGGCGCGCCGCGTGCCACACCCTCGCAGAAGGAGGCCGCCGCACTCGGCTTCAAGATCGGCACTTATCCGACGGGTCTTCTATCGCCGGCAACCGCCGGCATGAAGGCCGGCTTGGCCGCGCTGAAGGCCGGCGAAGCCGAAGCCAAGAGCGCGCTGCCATCACCCGAGCTGCGCGCCACCCTGGGCTATGCCGACTACGACGCCAGGGCCAAGCCGTTCATCGTGTCGGCGTAGCGGGTTGCTTGCGTGCCGGGCCCGGTATCGGGCGGATCTCCGGCAGGGGCCGGAGCGCTGCATCGGGTGGCCGCTCGCTCAGCTCTTCGTCGCGCAGGCCGGGCATTGGGCTGAGCGCCTGGTTCTTGGAATTGGGACCGGCCGTCGCGCCTGTACCGCCGACCACCGCCGGTCCTGATTCCGGGAGCTTTCCGACATCGACGGGGTTGCCAGTCCCGGGACGCTGGGCGTGCACGACAGCGGCACTGAGCAAGATGGGCAATGCCGCAAGAACTGCCATCTTCATGGACACCTCCGCAAGCGACAGTCAATCAACTCGCAGGTCGTTGTGGCGTTCCAGGTTCCGCCTGGCTTTGAGTGACGATCACCATTCGGGCAAGGGGGCCGATGCTGGTGATATTTGCGTGATGGCATGCCGCCATCGTCCATTGCCCCTGTAGCCCACAACGTCTTGGGCAAGACGTTGTTCCTCACGGGGGCGATGCTCCGGAACATTAGCGTCGCAGTCGACGTTAGGGCGCCATGTCCTCCGACCAAGCCATCGCCGCACCAGTCGTCCTGATCGTCGAAAACGAAGTGCTCGTCCGCATGGCCGTTGCAGCCTATTTGCGGGAGTGCGGCTTCAGAGTCGTCGAGGCAAGAACCGCCGCCGAGGCACTCCGCGTGTTTGAATCCGACATCACGATCGACGTGCTGTTTTGCGGCGTCGACATCCCGGGCGACATGGATGGTTTCAGCCTCGCCAAACGGATCCGCCTCGAACGGCCGCAGACGAAGATCATCCTGACGTCCGGCGCGCGCCGCTCGGCCGAGGAGGCGGGAACGCTGTGCGAGCAGGGGCCGCATCTCGCCAAGCCCTATGACCATCGCGACCTCGAGCGCCGCATTCGCCGGCTGCTCGGGCGCGAAGCGTGAGCACTTGCGCAGCACGACAATTCCGTCGCGTTGCGACGCGGCTGGCGCCGCTCCTCAGCTGCCCGGGATCAGCGCATCCATGACTCTCAGTGAATCTCGATGCGCCGCGGCCGGGCCCGGTGGACCTTTTTAAGGGTGACCGTCAGCACGCCCTCGCTCAGCGCCGCGCCGATCTGCTGTTGGTCGATCTGATGCGACAGCGTGAAAGCGCGGGCAAAGTGGCCGATATTGTATTCGGTGTAGAGCGGCTCCATCCCTTCGTATTTCGATGTGTCGATGCGGGCTTCGACCCGCAGCACGTCGTCCTCGAGCCGGATCTCGACGTCCTTGCGCTCGACGCCCGGCACCTCCATGACCAGCTTGAGCGCGTCGTCGGTCTCGTAGATATCGGTGCTGGGCACGTAGTAGCGCGCCGGCACCGTCGTCTCGCCCTTGGACACCAGCTCTTTCTTCTCCTGCACTTCGAGCGACTGAGACATGACGTTCTCCCGTTCCTTCAGGTGATGGCGATGTTGCGCGGTTTGTCCTTTTCGGCGCGCGGCAGATAGAGCGCGAGGATGCCGTCGCGGCACTCCGCCTTGATGCGCTCGGCGTCGATCTCGATGGGTAAGGTGAGCGCACGGTCGAATTGTCCGCCGCGGCGTTCCCGGCGATGAACGCTCGCGTTGCCATCCTGGCCCACGTTCTTGGAACCGGCGATGCGGATGGTGTTGGCTTTCGCCTCGATGCGAAGGTCATCCTTGTGGACCCCCGGCACCTCGGTGACGATGACCACGTCGTCGCCCTTGCGGAACACGTTGAGCGGCGGATAGCCACCGCCGCCGCTCGGCCCCGCCTGCAGCCAGTCGCTGGCGCGCAGTTGGTCAAGCGTCTGCTGGAACTGGGAGAGGGCGTCGAACGGGTCTCCGAACAGTATTGCCATGGTCAGCCTCCGAAGGGTTGGCCCAGCGGCAGGGCGGCCCGCATCGACGGTCTAACGGGCCGCCGCGGCAGCCGGGCGATCAAACGACGTGCCTAGAGTCCGGGGAAGATCCTCGGCCAGGGCATCTGGGGCGGCGCGGTGACAAAAGGGATCTCCTCGGCGCGGTCGGCCTCCTGACGGCTTGGCGCCCGGGCCGGGTGGTCCTGCCGGTCCTGCGGTCGGCCGGGCGGGAAGGTCTCCGGCAACGGCCTGGTCTCGACGATTTGCGTCATCACGTCCTCCATAGAGCAACATGCCGAAACAATCGTTGCGGCGCCCTGACTCGGCGCACCGCGGCAAACGATCTGGGATTGCTTTCACGGGTTTCAAGAGGGGACGCAGGGCGACCAGGCTCCGATAGGCGCGGCCTGACGATGCCGGGCACAAACGGGGGCCGGTGACAGCCGGCAAGGACACGGAGCCTCGATCGACGACCGGCGTTGACGGGCATGTCTCGACTGGACCGGCCCGGCAAGCTTGGCGCGCGATGCGTTGTGGCCCGCACGATCTGCCGCTCGACGCTCCGGTGAGCACCGTCGAGGCCCTGCCGACCGTATCGGCCATCGCCCAGCCCGGCCGCAACTGCTGGCGTATCGAGAAGGCGACCCGCGCCTCGGTTATCGTCGATGCCGACGCCTATTTCGAGGCCGGCCGCGCGGCCATGCTCAAGGCCAAGCGCCGCATCATGCTGATCGGCTGGGATTTCGATGCCCGCATCCGGCTCGGCGCCCGGCACCTGGCCAACGAGCCCGAAACCCTGGGCGACTTCGTGCTATGGCTGGTCGAGCGCCAACCGCAGCTCGAAGTCTTCGTGCTGCGATGGGACGTTGGCGCCATCCGCACCCTGTTCCGCGGCACCACCGGCGTCACGCTCCTGCGGTGGATGATGCACAAGCGCATCTTCCTGCGCCTCGACCACGCCACGCCGCCGGGCGCCTCGCACCATCACAAGATCGTCGTCATCGACGACTGCCTGGCCTTCTGTGGCGGCATCGACATGACCAGCAACCGCTGGGACACGACCGAGCATCTCGACGCCGAGCCGCGGCGCATCTCGCCCGGCGGCGCGCCCTATGGCCCCTGGCACGACGCCACCACGGCCCTCGAAGGCCCGGTCGCCGCTGCGTTGGGCGAGTTCGCGCGCGAGCGCTGGCGACGGGCGGGCGGCCAGCCGCTCGAGCCGCTGGCCATCACCAACGATTGCTGGCCGTCGGGCCTTGCCTGCCATTTCACCGACCTCGCCATCGCCATCTGCCGCTCCCATCCCGGGACGGCCCGACAGCAACCGATCCGCGAGATCGAGGCGACCTACCTCGACCTGATCGCCGGCGCGCGCCGGCACATCTACGCCGACAATCAGTATTTTGCCTCGCGTCGCATCGCCGAAGCGATCGCGCGGCGACTCGGCGAAGCCGACGGACCGGAGATCGTGCTGATCAATCCGCTCAGCTCCCATGGCTGGCTGGAACCGATCGCCATGGACACGGCCCGCGCCCGCCTCTGTTGCGCGCTGGGGCGGCTCGACCGGCATGGACGGCTCCGGCTCTACCATCCCTTCACGCGCGACGGTCGGCCGATCTACGTGCATGCCAAGATTCTGGTGGTCGACGAGCAGGTGCTGCACGTCGGCTCGTCGAACATGAATAACCGCTCGATGCGACTCGACACCGAATGCGACGTCGTGATCGATGCCGGCCTGCCGGGCAATGGCAAGAACGCCCCGGTCATCCGCGCCATCCGCGACGGCCTGATCGCTGAGCATCTCGGCGTGGATAGGGCCGACGTCTGTCGCCGCATCGAGGCGAGCGGCTCCCTGATCGACACCATCGAGGCGCTGCGCGGCCCCGGCCGGTCGCTCCGTCCCTACGAAATCCCCGACCTCAAGGCCGTCGAGAAGTGGCTGGCCGATCATGAAGTGCTGGATCCGGAAGGTCCGGAGGAAATGTTCGAAAGCTTCACCCGACGCGGCCTGTTGCGCCGTCTGCGATGGACTTTCTCGAATCAGACTTGGACCTGAGCCTTGATGCCCGAGCAAACACCGGCAAACCGGGGCCAACCGATTTATCGGATCAACGCAGATTGAGAAAATCGGAGCGCAGACGCACCTGCAGAGGCCGGTCGGTGGTGGCCTCGAACCAGCCCTTCTCGACGGCTCGCCGGATGGCCTCCTCCACGACCCCCTCGTCCAGCTCAAGTCGCCGCGCAATATCCTGCACCGGCAGCCATTTCCAGGACGCGAACTCAACCACGCTTCACCCTCTTCCCTGCAAAACCAAATGCCTTGTCGACGCCGATCGTTACAGTTCGCCGGAAGGATTGGCGGGCGGCCAGCCACCGACTGGTCACGCAGCGTTGCCCCGCCGGCCAACGTTGGTCCGGCGAAGGGAGGGTGTGGCTTCCTTCACGGCAATGCTGGCGACCCTGACGCCACGCCTCACACGGTCCGCCAGAGCGCTTGCCCCAAGCCCGCCCGAGCCTCCTCCCCGGGCGGGCTTGCCTGTGCCACGACGCCAGACCCGTTCACTCGCCAGGCTCCGTGTCCTCAAGCGCTGCCCTCAGCCGCCGTTCGAGCTCGGCGTTGTTGAAGGGCTTCTTCAGTATCGCGCCTTCGTGGTAGGCGGCGTCGGCGGGGTCGGTTTCGCTGACGTAGCCGGACGCCAGGATCACCTTGAGATCCGGGCGATGGCCGCGGATCCAGCGCGCCAGGCCCAGCCCGTCCATCGAACTGCCGGGCATGTGGATGTCGCTCACCACGACATCGACCGGAAAATCCGATTCGAGCACGCGCAGCGCCTCGTCGGCGTTCGATACTTCGATGACATGGAAATCGCGACCACGCAAAAAGTCGGCGACGAGCAGCCGGACCAGCACCACGTCCTCGACCACCAGGACTGCCGGCTTGGTCGAAGACCCCGGCGTTTCGATCTGCTTGGCTGCTGCCATGCCCTGATCATAGCCGACGAGGTCGGTGACGCGATAGAGTGGAGCAAGCGATGACACAGAGGATCGCCTCGCAAGGTCGCCGTCGATCCAGGTCAGCGCCGGCGCAGCGCTGCGCTGAGCCCGATCGTGGCGGCGAGGCCAAGGCTTGCCATCACCAGCACCGCATCGCGCGGCCCCAGTTCGCCGGCGAGCGCGCCGGCGGCCAGCACGCCCAGCGGGCCGGTGCCGATGCAGACCGTGACGATCCCCATCAAGCGCGAGCGCATCTCGGCTGGCGCCTCGGTCAGCATCAGGGTCGTCTGCATGTTGCCGAAGCCCGCCGTGCCGAAGCCACCGACCACCAGGACAGCGAAGGCCAGCCAATAGGAAGGCGACAGCGCCATGACGATGAGGGCCACCATGAACAGCGCCGAGCCGCCGGCGAACAACAGCCGGCCATCCATGCGCAAGATGCCCGCGGCGATCAGCGCGCCACCCATGAGCGCGCCGATCGGCTCGCCGGCTGCCAAAAGCCCGACCAGCGCGGGCGAGACGTGGAAGGCGCCCATGCCGAGCGGCGCCACCAGCCCGGAATAGGCGAAGGCGAAGGCGTTGGTGACGATGGTGATGCCGTAGACCAGCAGGATGGTCGGCCTCGTCCGCGCGAAACGCAGGCCTTCGGCGATGTCGGCCGGGATCTTGGCCAGCGCGAGCTTTCGCGTGACCTGCGGGTGGACGAGACCCGCCATGGCGAAGGCGCCGGCGAACTGCACCAGGGCGGTCAAGGTGTAGGCCCCCTTCATGCCGAGCCACTGGAAGGCCAGCCCGCCGAGCAGCGGCCCGATCATGCGGGTGGCGGCATTGGTCGCTGAATCGAGCGCGATCGCCGGCACGATGCGGTGGGCGCCGGCGACCTCGCCCACCATGCGCCGCCGCGTCGACATCTCGGTGGCCCACATGGTGCCGGATACGAGGTTGCCCAGCGCCACGTGCCACAGCTCGAGATGGCCGGTGGTGGCAAGCGTCGCCAGCACGGTCGAGACGACGGCCGGCACGAGGAGCGCCAACATCACGATCAGCTTGCGGTTGACCGCTTCGGAGATGGCGCCGGCGAAGGCGCCAAAGGCGAGCTGCGGCAGCTGGCGGGCGGCCACGACGGCGGTCGCGGCCAACGCCGAGCCGGTGACCTGGTAGGCGAACACGCCGGACGCCAGCAGCTCGAGCCAGCGCATGGCGTTGGCGAAGGCGCCGACCAGCCACAGCCGCAGGAAATCCGGCACGCCCATCAGGTCGCGGAGCGGGCTGTCGCGTTCCTCCGAAGGTTTCATTGATCACAACCTACCTCACCCTGAGGAGCATCGCCCCTCGGATACTCTCGGGATAAACTCCGCAATGCGTCTCGAAGGGTGAAACCGGTCGGCGGAGCGCGCCTCAGAGTGAGGTGGTAGGATGAGCGCATGAAAAGACGCAGCCTGCTCGTTGCCGCGCTTGTCGCGCCCGCCATCGCCCGTGCCCAGGCATCGTGGCCGACCAAGACCGTGCGCTTCATCGTGCCCTTCGCGCCCGGCGGCGGAACGGACACGGTGAGCCGGCTGATCTGCGACCAGCTCTCGCGCGCCTTCGGCCACCAGTTCGTGGTCGACAACAAGAGTGGGGCGGGGGGCAACATCGGCACGGTCGAGCTCGCCCGCGCCGCGCCCGACGGCTACACGCTCGGCCTGATCTCGGTGGCCAGCCATACCCTGAACCCGATGCTCTACAGCCGGCTGCCCTACGATCCCGACAAGGACATCGTCGGCATCTCGCGCCTTGCCGTCTTGTCCAACCTGCTGGGCGTCACGTCGTCGCTGCCGGCCAATTCAGTCGCCGAGCTCATCGCGCTCTGCCGAAAGGAGCCGGGCAAATATTCCTTCGCCTCGTCCGGTCCCGGCACCTCGCTGCATCTCAGCGGCGAGCTGTTCAAGGCCATGGCCGGCGTCGACATCATCCACGTGCCCTACAAGGGCGCCGGCCCGGCTTACACCGACCTGATATCGGGAACCGTGCAAATGATGTTCGCCAACATGCCCTCGATGCTGCCGCAGGTGCGCGGCGGCAAGGTCAGAGGCCTGGGCGTCACGTCGGCCGAGCGCTCCAAGGTCGCGCCCGACATCCCGGCCATCGCCGAAACGATCCCGGGCTATGTTGCCACCTCGTGGTATGGCGTCGGCGCTCCGGCCGGCACGCCCGAGCCGATCCTTGCCCGGCTCGAGGCCGCCATCACCGAGGCGCTGAAGCAGCCGGAGATCCAGAAGCGCTGGGCCGACGATCTTGGCCTCGACATGCCGCCGCCCGGCCGCCAAGGCTTCGACCAGTTCGTGGCCGAAGACCGCAAGCTCTGGGCGCCGGCGGTGAAAGCCTCGGGCGTGAAGCTGGATTGACCTGTCCAACTGCGTTGGAAGGCAAACAAAAGGCGCCCGAAGGCGCCTTTTGCTCGACGGCGATGCCTAGGCGATGCCTACAAGTCCGCCGCTTTCTTGATCGCCGACTTGGCGTTGCCGACAGCCTTCTGCAGGTGACCCTTGGCTTCCTGCGCCCGGCCCTTGCTTTCGAGCGCGGGATCGTCGGTCGCCTTGCCGGCGCCCTTCTTGACCTTGCCGGCGGCCTTGTTGGCCATGCCCTTCATCTTATCGCTCGCGCTGCCCATCGAAATCCTCCTGTGGACTGTGCCGGACCAAACGCGCCAACCCGCTGGGCGTTGCCGGAGAGATTAAGGATAACGAGCCCTGCAACCTCCCGCGAACGTTGCTCGTTCAGCCAGCAACAGCAACGGAGGAGGCGTCATGTCGGCAACGGAACAGGCGGCACAAGAGGCGGCCGCTATCGGCCAGGCGATGGGCCGCAAGGCCGAGAATATCGCGGATCGCTCCAAACAGGCCGGCGCCGAGGCGATTGCCGGCGCGGCGCGCACGGCGGAGGCGCTGGCCGACAGCGTCGCCCGGGAATCTCCCGCCATCGCCGACTATGTCCGCGGTGCCGGCCAGAAGATCGATCGGCTGGCGACCGATCTTCGTGAGAAAAAAGTCGGCGATCTGCTGAATTCGGCGGCCGAGTTCGGCCGTTCGCAACCGGTCGTGCTGCTGGCGGGCGCCGCTCTGCTTGGCTTCGCCTTGTCGCGCTTGATCAAGGCCGGCGCTGCCCAACCCGCTCGGTCGGGGTCAATGGACGACAGCGGCACTTTCGGCGACTCCCAGAGGTACCAGAGGTAGGAGAGCACCATGCTGAACCAAACCTTGCGACGGCCCGGCGTCGTCACCCTGACGACGGCCGCCGTCTCGCAAACGGCCGATCTCATTCAGGCCGAGTTCCGCCTTGCCCGGGCCGAGCTTGCCGAAAAGATGAGCGCGTTTCGTGCCGGCCTGATCATGATCCTGATCGGCGCCATCTTCCTGATCGCGGCTCTGGGAATGGTGTTGCAGGCGCTGGTCGCAGCGCTGATCGCCGGTGGCCTTTCGGCGCCAGCCGCCATCCTGCTGGTCGCCGGCGGTGCGGGCGTCGTGGGCGTTGTGCTTTTCGTGATGGGCCAGAACCGGCTGAAGCCCGATGAACTCTCGCCCGACCGTACCCTCAACTCGCTGTCGCGCGACAGCCGCATGGTGAAGGAGACCCTGGCATGACCTTGAGCGCCCAATTCCAGCGCGAGGCGGACGCAGCGCGCATCGGCCTGGCCGACACGCTTGGCCAACTACGCGACGGCATGGCGCCGTCGGCCCTCTCCGCCGAAGCCATAGCCCTAGTCAAGGACAGCGGCCTTTCCATCCTCAAGACGCTGGCCGAACAGGCGCGCGCCAATCCGGTGCCCGCTTTGCTGATCGGCGCCGGACTTACCATGTTGCTGACCCGCACCACCGGCAGCGACGTCATGGGCGCCGCGACCTCGACCTTGAAGAGCGCGGCAGCGAGTGGTGCCGACGTGGCACGCGGCGCTTCAAGCGCGGCCAAGCAGGCGGCGGCCGGAGCCGTTGGCGCGGCCAAGCAGGCGGTAGCCGGTGCCGCCGTGGTCGCGGGCGACCGTGTCGCCGGCACGATGGCGTCGGCGCGCGAGAGCGTGACGGGCGGCGTCGAGGCGGCGAAGGAAACGTTGAATGCGGCCACGGACCGGCTGCAGTCGGGCGTCGATCAAGGCAAAGAAGCGTTGGATGCGCGCCGCCGGCAAGCGGGTGAGATGGCCGACGAGCTTTCAGGGCAAGCCCGGACGATGGCCGAGGATGCGAGTCAGAGCATTGCCCGCCTGATCGAGGAGCAGCCGATCCTGATGGCCGCACTTGGTGCCGCCTTGGGTGCCGCGGTCGGCGCGGCGCTGCCGCTCAGCCAGGCCGAGAAGGACCTATTGGGCGAAACCGCCGCCAAGGCGCTGGTGGCCGGCCGCGAGGCGCTGTCAGGCGCCGCCAACGTGGTCCGCCAGGAAGTCGCCGGGGCCGACATCGGCGCCAAGATAGGCGATATCGCCGACAAGGTCGTGCACAACGTCACCAAGGACATCGGCAACCCGGTCAGGACCTGACCGGGAGGGTTACAGAAACTGCTTCATCGCGGCCAGCACGACCAGCGCGGCGGTCGCCATCGCCGCGCTGCCGAGCGAGATCACCGCGAGCGCCCGTCCTGGCGACAGCCGGCCCATCGAGGCGGCGATCCAGAACAAGGGATCGTTGACGTGGCAGATCGCCATCGCGCCCGCGCCGACCGCGGCAGCCGAGAGGGCGCGGCCGGTGGCGCTGTCGAGCCCCAAAGCCGGCAGCATGGGCTCGACCATGCCGGAGGCCGTCAGCACCGCGGTCAGCGAATTGCCCTGCAGGGTCTTGACGATCGCCGCAGCGAGAAACGGCGTCAGCAGTCCGAAGCGCGGCTTCAGCGCATGCTCGGCCAAAAGCTCGGCCATGCCGGTCTCGTCGAACACGCGGGACAGCCCACCGGACGCGCCGACCGCCATCAACAGCGGCGCCCAGCCGCGGCCGGCCAGCGCCGAGGGCTGCCAGCGTCCGGTGAACAGCACGGCCAAGGTGATGGCGAGGGCCGCCAGCATCAGGGGCTTTGAGATGCCGATATAGAATTCGCGCGCGCCGCCCTTGCCCAGCGGCTCGCTCGGCATCTGCGCCACCGATTGGACGATCAGCAGCGCGATCGGCAGGCCGACGGCGAGCCAGGTCCAGTCGAGCCGGCCCGGTGCGTCGCTCGCCGGCACCTGGCGCGCGACATGCCACCATCCCAGCAATGCGGCGATCACGGCGACGGGCAGGCCAATGGTGAAGGCGGTCGAGGTACTCGCCTTCATCACCGACGCCGCGGCGACGGCAAGCGGCGAGGGCGGCACCAGGGTGCTGAAGGCGAGCAGGGTCAGCGCAAGGCCCAGCGCGCGGCGTGGCGCCTCCTGGCCGGCCGGCTGCAGAAGGGCGAGGCTGCCCGACGCCGAGGCGCTGAGACCAGCGAGCGCACCGGCGATCGCCGATGTGCCGGTGCCGAGCGGTTGGCGCAGCACCAGCGCGCCCACGAGCGCACCCGCCACCACCAAAAGGCCGGCCTGCTCGAGCGCTGCGGTGAAGCCCAGCCCGAACGCCTTGCCGACCGACATGAAGGTCATGTCGGAGGCGATGCCGTAGACCACGACCGTGGCCATGATGGCGAGGAAGGCGGGAAGGCGCAGGCGCTGGATGAGGAACACGATCGCCAGGACGGCGAGCGGCACGAGCAGGGAGGCGAGGAGCATGTCGGTGTAGACATTAGCGCGGCCGAAGGCGTTGTCATGCGTCCTCTCCGCCGCGTTGGCGGGGGAGAGGAAGGGGCTCATTGCGAAGCAATGGGAAGGTGAGGTGGTGTACGCTAAGAAGG
>Ga0137394_10003476_pt1 | contig 11849 bp, 8 predicted proteins | sample czobulk116metaG_FD_108278 | JGI IMG/M metagenome (GOLD analysis project Ga0137394, IMG submission 108278) | Vadose zone soil microbial communities from Angelo Coast Range Reserve, California, USA - czobulk1.16 metaG | ecosystem: Environmental > Terrestrial > Soil > Vadose zone | place: USA... | reverse complement strand
TGGTCACGGTGGACGTGCCCGGCCGCGTGCTCGGCGGCGACGCCGCGGGCCGGAGAGTCAAGATCGTCTCCGTCGGGCACGGGGCCGGCCGCCTCCTGCTCCACGGCGAGGAGGTCGAGATGTTGGGCACCGCCTGGAACGTCGCGATCGAGGAAGCGTCGGGAGCCATGACGGGCGCCGTCCTCAGTCACTCGGGCGGCTACCTCGTCTTCGGAACCTGCGCCCCGCGCTGACACCGTGACGCCCAGCGCCTCGGCCACGGCGGCTATCTCCGACGACGGCGCTCTCGACGTCAGGCGCGACGCGCCGGACCGCGCGGTGCTCGCCCTGTCCGGCGGCTGGCTGAGCCGGCGCGGCGTTCCCGACGCGGCGGCCGTCGCGCGCACGCTCCAGTCCGGCGCGCCGCTGCGCACGCTCGCCTTCGACACCCGGGCGATCACCGCCTGGGACTCCAGCGATATGCCCACGCCGTCTCCGTCCACCACGAGGCCCAGAAGGCCTTGACCGCGGCGATGACCGCCGCCGGGTCAGCGCCGGCGACGACGACGCTGGCGTAGATCCCCGCGTGCGAGGCGCCGCCCCCGTCCTCCTGCAGGCCCGACGAGCGCACCGACAGCGAGCCGCCGGAGGCGACGCCGAGGCGTGCGAGCCCCGCCGCGAGCACGCTCCCGAGGTCGTCGGGCCACGGCGCCGTCTCGATCAGGACGCGGACCGCCCGCCCCGGCCGCCTTGCCCCCGCAGAGCGCGGGGTCGGTGGCCTCGGCGATGTCGAGCAGCCAGCGATCCGTTCCGGACGTCGCGTCGGCGAGCACGGGCGCATGCTAGTGGCCCGGGGCCTCGTGCTCTATGGGACCTTGGTCTGACTCATGCGCGCGGCGCCGTCGGACGAAGGTCCCATCGCGGCGATCGGCTCGAGCTCGCAGATCAGCTCGTTATCGAGCAGGTGCCTGACGAGGTGCCGGTACTCCGGCGGTAGTGTCAGTGCATTCAGTCGGAGGAGCGCGCCCGTCCGCGGGTCCCGGTCGGGATGAAGCGCGAGCCTGACCCACGGCTTGAAGAGCCGGCCCAGCGCTTCGAACATCCCGCCCTCGAGCTGCTCGAACGGCCTGTCGCGAAAGAGGCCGGCGAAGGTCTGGGTGCCGAGGACGAGCACCACGCGGGGCGCGGCATAGCGCCGCAGGTAGCTGGCGACGCGAAAGACCTCGGGCAGGTCCGTGACGAGCACGGCCAGGCCGGCGCCGGCCAGCGCCGCGACGCGCGCCAGCAGGTCGCCCGGCTCCGCGCGCCGGCCGGTGCGCGGGTCCGCCGCGCAGACCTCGGCGAGCAGCACCGGCGTCTCGCGCTCGCCCTCGCCCGGCAGCTGCGCCGCGGCGGCGGCCAGCATGTCGCGATCCTCGCGGAGCACGGTGTCGAACGGCTCACGGACGACGAACGCCGCACGCTTGTACAGGGTCGCGCTCGGCTCGCACGGCTCGCCGTCGAGGCCGAAGGTGACGGCCCGCGCGACCTTGTGGAGGACGAGGCCCACGTTCAGCCGGCGCACGTCCGGGCTCGGCTCCGGCCCGGTGACGTGGACGAAGTCCACCTCGACGCTCTCCGTGGACAGGCCCTGCCCGAGCGCGGCCACGAGGCCGTCGAGCTCGCCGCGCAGCGACCAGGCGGCGTGGATCAGATTGACGCCGAGCAGGCCCAGCGCTTCCTGCTGGCGAGCCGTGTCGGCGTCGAGCAGGCGCGCGTGGAGGATGATCTGCCTCGGCTCGGCCCCCGGCCGCTCCTGGAACCTGATGCCCAGCCAGCCGACGCCGTCGTCGTGCCGGCCGTAGCTCCGCGTCGCCACGGTATCGGCGAAGACGAAGAACGCGGTGGTCTCGCCGCGCGCCGCCGCCAGTGACTGGCACAGCGAGACGTACTCGCGCTCGAGCATCTGCTCGAGCCGCTCGCGGCTCACGTACCGCCGGCTGCGGCCGTAGATGCCGTCGCTCACCGTCATGTCGTACGCGCTGATCGACTTGGCGACGGTGCCGGCGGCCCCGCCGACCACGAAGAACCACCGGGCGACTTCCTGGCCTCCCCCGATCTCCGCGAGCGTGCCGTACCAGGCGGGGTCCAGGTTCATCCGCAGGGCTTTCTGCGCGGCCGTGAGCGCCTCTCCGCTCATGAATCCGTCATGACGCTCCCGGGCGTGCGCGGCAGCTCCCCGGCTGCCACCCACGCGAGCCCCAGCGTGTACGCGATCGCCAGGATCACCGGCCCGACGAAGAGGCCGACCAGGCCGAAGGCCAGCAGGCCACCGATCACGCCCGCGATGATCAGCAGGAGCGGCAAGTCGGCGCCCTTGCGGATCAGGATGGGACGCAGGATGTTGTCGAAGCTCGCGGTGATGAGTGACCAGACGACCAGGACCGTGCCCCAGACGTTCTGGCCATCCGCGTAGAGCCAGATCACCGCGCCGAGGAGCACGGGAGCCGGTCCGATCTGGGCGATGCCGAGCATGAGCATCACGCACGTCAGCAGCAGCGGATGCGGGACGCCGGTGAGCGCGAGCCCGATGCCGCCGACCACGGCCTGGGCCAGGGCCGTCACCACGATGCCGAGCGCCACCGCGCGAATCGCGCCGGCCGACAGGAGCACCGCCCGCACGCCGTGACCGCCGGCCAGCCGCCGTGCGAACGCCAGCACGCCGGCGCCCACGGTCTCGCCCTGCGCGTACAGGATCGCCGAGACCGCCACCGTCAGCAGGAATTGCAGGAGGAGCGCGCCGACGCCGCCGGCCTGGGCCAGCAGCCAGCGCACGATGTCGCGCGCGTGGGGCGCCACCCGCGCGGCCAGCTCCTCGGAGGGCGCGCCGACGAGCTTCTGCCACTCGACCGCGATCTTCTTGCCGACCAGCGGGAGCCCGCCGATCCAGGCGGGCAGCGGGGGCAGCGGCCGCGACACGAGCCCTTGCGCCCACGCCACCGCGTCGTCGGCGCGCTCGATGACGGTGATCACGGCCAGCGTCAGCGGGACGGCGAGGATCGTGAGCATCACCAGCGTCATCACGGCCACGGCCAGGCTCCGCCGCCCCCACAGGCGCGCCTCGACCGCGCGCAGCGTCGGCCAGGTCGCCACGACGATCATGGTCGCCCACACCACCGCGGGCAGGAACGGCCGCAGGATCCAGACGCTCGCGACGATCAGGCCGCCGATGCCGACGACACCGAGGAGAATGCGCGTGAGGTCCCACGGCGCCGGGCGCGGCACATCCACCCGGGCGGCCAGCGGCTCGCCGAGCACCGTCGAGCTCATGGATGCTCCGGGCGCGGCACGGCGCCGGGGGGCACGACGGCCGTACGCGCCGGCTTGGGGCGCCGCGAGAAACCCAGCTGCTCGACGAAGGCGAAGTTCCCCGGAATGATGAACACGCCCAGGAAGGTCGCGATGAGCATGCCCCAGAACACCGCGGTGCCCATGACGTTCTGCGCGCCGGAGCCCGCGCCGCTCGCGCGCATCAGCGGCACCACGCCGAGGATGAACGCGAAGGCCGTCATGAGGATGGGCCGGAAGCGCAGGCGCGCGGACTCCAGCGCCGCCTCCTCGATCGACTGGCCCTCCTCGTGCTTGGCCTTGGCGAACTCGACGATGAGGATCGCGTTCTTGGCCGCCAGCCCGATCAGCATGATGAGGCCGATCTGCACGTAGACGTTGTTGTCGTAGCCCATGAGCCACACGCCGAAGAACGCGCCGAGCGCGACCAGCGGCGAGCCGAGCAGCACGGCCCACGGCAGCCGCCAGCTCTCGTACATCGCGGCGAGCAGGAGGAACACGAACACGATGGCGAGCACGAGCGTCGGCAGCGACGGCGGCGCCGTCTTCTCCTGGTAGGACAGCGAGGAGTAGGCGAAGCCCATCTCCTTGGGCATCGACTCCGCGAACACGGCCTCCAGCGCGGCCAGCGCCTGGCCCGAGGTGAAGCCGCCGCCGGGCGTGCCGCTGATCTCGACCGAGCGGGACAGGTTGAAGCGCGTGGTGATCTCGGTGCTCGGAATCGAGCCGATCGTGACGAGGGTGGAGAGCGGGATCATCGTGCCCGTCGTCTGGCTGCGGACGTAGATCTCCCCGATGTCCCCGGGCTGGCGCCGGTAGTCGGCCTCGGCCTGCACGTACACGCGATACAGGCGGCCGAAGCGGTTGAAGTCGTTCACGTAGCTCGAGCCGAGCGCCGTCGACATCGCCTGGAAGGCGTCGTTGATCGGCACGCCGAGCTTGCGCGCCTTGTCCCGGTCCAGGTCCACCTTCACCTGCGGATAGTTCGGGTTGAACGAGGTGAAGAGGGTGGCCAGCTCGGGCCGCTGGCGCGCCGCGGTGATGAACTTGTTGGTCTGGGCGCCCAGCTCCTCCACCGAGAGCGTGCCGCTCCGGTCTTGAAGGAGGAACTTGAAGCCGGCCGAGGCGCCGAAGCCCGAGATGGTCGGGATGTTGAACCCGAAGACGATCGCCTCGGGGATCGTCGCGAACTGCTGCTGCAGCGTCGCCAGGATCCCGCGCACGTGCAGCTCGGCGCCGTGGCGCTCGTCCCAGGGTTTGAGGCGGACCAGCACGGTGCCGAAGTTGGGCTGGTACGTGTTCGAGACGAGGCCGAAGCCGCCGATCGTCGCGAACGAGTCCGTCCCGGCCGCCTTGGCCACGATCTGCTCCACGCGCGTCAGCACCGCGGAGGTCCGCTCCAGCGAGGCGCCCGGCGGCAGCTGGACGTTGACACCGAGCAGGCCCTGGTCCTCCTCGGGTATGAAGCCGGCCGGGAGCTGGCGGCCGATCAGCCCGGCCCCCACAATCACGACGCCCACCAGGAGGATCGTCAGCACGGCCTTGCGGACGAGGATGCGGGTCACGCCCACGTACCGGCCGGTGATCCAGTCGAAGCCCCGGTTGAAGCCGCGGAAGAAGGTGCCGAGCGGCCCGCGCATGGGCTTGGCGGGCTTGAGCAGCATCGCCGCCAGCGCCGGGGACAGCGAGAGCGCGCTGAAGGCCGAGAGGAGCACCGAGATCGCGATGGTGAGCGCGAACTGCTGGTACATCCGCCCGGTCAGCCCGGGCACGAAGGCGACCGGGATGAACACGGCCGAGAGGATCAACGCGATCCCGATCACCGGGGCCGACACTTCCTTCATGGCCTGGCGCGTGGCCGCCACGGGGTCGAGGCCGTGCTCGATGTGGTGCATCACCGCCTCGACGACCACGATGGCGTCGTCCACCACGATCCCGATGGCCAGCACGAGGCCGAACATGGACAGCGTGTTGACCGAGAAGCCGAGCAGCGGGAAGAAGATGAAGGTGCCGATGAGGGAGACCGGCACCGTCAGCAGCGGCACGAACGTGGCCCGCACGTTCTGCAGGAAGATGAACACGACCAGCGTGACCAGGATGATCGCCTCGACGAACGTCTTGAGGATCTCGTGGATCGAGGCCTTCACCGACGGCGTCGTATCGTAGACGATCTTGTAGTCCATGTCCGGGGGGAACAGCCCCTTGGCGTGGATCATGGTCTCGTAGATCGCCTCCGCCGCCTTGAGCTGGTTGGCGCCAGGCAGGAGGTAGATGGACATCGCGCCGGCCGGCTTGCCGTCGAGCCGGCCGAAGGCGTTGTAGTCCTGGGAGCCCAGCTCGGTCCGCCCGATGTCGCGGATGCGAACCTGGGCGGCCGCCTCCGTGCCCCGGATGATGATGTTGTCGAACTCCTCGGTGGTGACGAGCCGGCCCGGCGCGGCCACCGTGTACGTGAACTGCTGGCCCTTGGGCGACGGGGCGGCGCCGATGCGCCCGGCCGGGGCCTGGAGATTCTGCTCCTTGATCGCGGCCATCACGTCGGCCGGCGTGATGCCCAGCTTGGCCATCTTGTCGGGACGCAGCCAGATGCGCATGCCGTAGTCGGTGCCGCCGAAGAGATCGACCTGGGCGATGCCCGGGATGCGCAGGAGCTGGTCGCGCAGGTTGATGCTGCAGTAGTTGATCAGGTAGTTCGCGTCGTAGGTCCCCTTGGGGGAGTAGAGCGAGACGACCATCAGGATGCTGGGGCTCTGCTTCTTGACGGTCACGCCCTGCGCGATCACCTCCTGGGGCAGCCGCGCCTGGGCCGAATTGACCCGGTTCTGCGTCAGCACGTTGGCCTTGTCCTGGTCCACGCCGACCGCGAAGCTGACGTCGAGCAGCATGCGTCCGTCGCTCGTGTTCGACGACTGCATGTAGATCATCGACTCGACGCCGTTGACCTCCTGCTCGATCGGGGTGGCCACCGACTGCTCCACCGCCACCGCGGAGGCGCCGGGATACGTGGCGGTGACGCGGATGATCGGCGGCGCCAGGAACGGGTACTGCTCGAAGGCGAGCCCGGTCAGCGAGAACGCGCCGAGCAGCACGGTCAGCACCGCGATGACGATCGCGACGATCGGCCGGCGGATGAAGAACTCCGCCACGGCTAGGCCCCCGGCTTCGTGGTGACCTTCACCTGGACGCCGGGGCGCACCTTCTGCACGCCCTCCACGATCACGCGGTCGCCAGGCTTGAGCCCCGACGTGACCACGTAGTCGTTGCCGATGCGCGCGTCCACCACCACCTGGCGGAGCGCGACCTTGTCGCCGGCTTCGACGACCATCGCGATCTTGGCGCCCTGCTGGTCGTGCACGGCGAGCTGGGGCACCAGCACGGCGTCGGCGCGGTGCTCGATGACGGCGCGCACGCGCGCGAACTGCCCCGGGCGGATCACCCTGTCGGGATTCGGGAACTCCGCGCGCACGCCGATGGTCCCGGTCTTGACGTCCACCGCGCGCTCGACGAACACCAGGAAGCCCTTCTGGGGCAGCGCCTTGTCGTCACCGAGGAAGAGGTCCAGCGGCGTGCGCTCGCTGCGAGGCCGGCCCTCGGGGTCGAGGCGGACGCGCGGGGCGAGCCGGATGTAGTCCGCCTCGGCCAGCGCGAAGTCGACGTAGATCGGATCCACCGCCGACACCGTGGCCAGCAGCGTGGGGTCGGCCTTGCCCACGAGATTGCCGCGGTCGACCATGACCTTACCGACGATGCCCGTGATCGGCGAGCGGATCGTCGTGTAGCTCACGTTCAAGGCGGCCTGCGTGACCGCCGCCTTGCCGGCCTCGACGGCGGCCTCGGCGAGCTGGATCTGCGTCCGCTGGTTGAGCTCCGTGTCCTTCAGCGAGGCCGCGAAGGTGTCGACCGCCGACATCGCGACCTTCTCCTGGGCGAGCGAGGTGTCGAGGTCCTGCTGCGGGATCGCGCGCGCCTCGGCCAGCGGCCGGTACCGCGCGACGTCCTGCCTGGCCTTCTCGAGATCGGCCTGCCGCTGGGCGAGCTGAGCGCGCGCCCGCTCGATCACCGACGTGTCCCTCGCGCGCACGAGGTCGGCTTGCGCCTTGGCCAGCTGGGCCCTGGCCGTCTCGAGCGCGGCGCGATACTCGTCCTGCTGGATGACGAAGAGCGTCTGCCCCTTCTTGACCTCGGTGCCCTCCTTGAACAGCACTTGCTCGAGCATGCCGGAGATGCGCGCGCGGATCTCCACCGTCGGCGAGGCTTCCGTGCGCGCGATGAATTCCCGCTCGATGGCGACGGCACGCTGCGTGACCGGCGCCACCACGACGTCGGAAAGCGGAGGCGGCACCGCCGCCTTGCTCGGGCTGCAGCCGGCGACGAGGCCCGGCACCACCACACTCACCAGCACCACCGCGGTCAGTCGGCCGATTGCGCGCATCACATTCCCCCTCGTGGCTCGGCCGCCGGTCCCTGCGCGGCGATGCCCGTCTCCCATTGCCAGCCTCCGCCGAGTGCCCGGTAGAGGCGCACCACCGCGAGCAGCTCGTCGCGATTGGAGCGCACCAGCCCCAGCTCGGCGTCGAACAGCTGGCGCTCGCTGTCGAGAACCTCGAGATAGCTGCTGACGCCGCCCCGGTAGCGGATGTTGGCAAGCCGGCTGGTATCCGTCGCCGACGTCACCAGACCCTGCTGCTGGATCCGGAACTCGCGGCGCTGGCGCTGCTCGACCAGGGCGTCGGCGACCTCGCGGAACGCCTGCACGATCGTCTGCCGGTACTGGGCGAGCGCCTGCTGCGCGCGCGCCTCGGCCGAGTCCACGCCGGCCTGCGTGCGTCCCGTGTTGAAGATCGGCAGCGTCACCTGGGGGCCGATGCTGAAGAGCCCTTGCGGGCCGACCCAGCGGCCGTCGATCAGGAGCCCGCCGCCGGCCGCCGCGCCGGAGATGAACACCCGCGGAAAGAAATCGGCCTTGGCGACACCGATCCGCGCCGTCGCGGCGGCCAGCTGCGCCTCGGCTTGGCGGATGTCCGGCCGGCGCTCGAACAGGGCCGACGGCACGCCGGCCGGGACCGCCGGCAGGGCGATCTGCTGCACGAGCGGCTTGCCGCGCGTCACCGTATCGGGGTTCCGCCCGAGCAGCACGCTGATCGTGTTCTCCCCCTGCTCGATCTGGCGCAGCGTGTCGACCACCGCCTCGGCCGCCTGGGCCACGAGGATCTCGGCCTGGCGGACGTCGATGAGCCCGGCGACGCCGCCGCGCTCGCGCATCCCGATCAGGCGCAACGAGTCCTGCCGCGCGGCCAGCGTGCGCTGGGCGACCTCCAGCTCGCCGTCGAGCGAGCGCAGCTGGAAATACGCCGCGGCGACGTCCGTCACGAGCGAGCTGATGATGAAGCGGCGCGCCTCCTCCGAGGCGAGCAGGTCGGCCCGCGCCGCCTGGGTGGCCCGGCGGAGACGGCCCCAGAAATCGATTTCCCACGAGAGGTCGAATCCGGCAATGGGCGCGAACTGGTCCTGGAACTGGAAGACGTCGCGCGGCCCTTCGATCCGCTGATAGTTGGCGCTGCCCGAGTGGTTGACCTGGGGGAACTGGAACGAGCGCGTGATGGTCACCTGCGCGCGCGCGTCCAGGATGCGCGCCACGGCATTGCGCAGGTCGTAGTTCTCGCGCAGCGCGACGCGGATCAGCTCCTGCAGCTTCTCGTCCTCGAACACCTTCCACCATTCGAGGTCGGCGAGCGAGGGCGCCGCCTCGGGCGCGCTCTGGCCGCGGAAGGCCGGCGGCGTCGCGTACTGCGGCCGCTTGTAGTCGGGGCCCACGGTGCAGGCGCCGAGCGCGAGCGCGGCCACGACGCACGACACGACGCGATGTCTGGTCTCCACGACGCCGCGACGATGCCAGCGGCGGCGAACGCCGGCTATGGGACCTTGGTCCGACGGGGCGCCGGGCACGCCCCGCGCCACATGCGACCAAAGTCCGATGGCCGCGGCCCGCGCGCGGCCGTAGCGTGCGGCGTGGCGCTGCGGTGCGCGGCTCGAGGGCGCCGGAGGGTCTGGGATGCGAGCGACGGTCTCCACGACACGCGGCACCGCCGGCCCGCTCGGCGCCTCGGTGACGCCGGACGGCGTGAACTTCAGCGTCTACGCCAAGCACGCGGCCGGCGTCGAGATCCTCCTCTTCGACGGCGCCGACGACGCGCGCCCGCGCCAGACCGTGCGCCTGGATCCCGCGCGGAACCGGACGTACCACTACTGGCACGCGTTCGTGCCCGGCGTGCGCCCCGGGCAGCTCTACGCCTACCGCGCCGAGGGTCCGCACGATCCCGGCCGGGGCTACCGCTTCGATCGCGCCAAGGTGCTGCTCGACCCGTACGGCCGCGGGGTGGCCGTGCCCGAGCGCTACGACCGCGAGGCCGCCGGCCGCCCGGGCGACGCCACCACCGCGACGTCCATGAAGAGCGTGGTGGTCGATCCCCGCGCGTACGACTGGGAGGGCGACACGCCGCTGCGCCGGCCGTCGGCGCGCACCATCGTGTACGAGATGCACGTGCGCGGCTTCACACGGCACCCGAGCTCCGGCGTGCCGGAGAAGACGCGCGGGACCTACGCGGGCCTGATCGAGAAGATCCCCTACCTCAGGGACCTCGGCGTCACCGCGCTCGAGCTGCTGCCGGTGTTCCAGTTCGACCCGGGCGCGGCGCCCGCGGGCCGCGTCAACTACTGGGGCTACCAGCCGGTCTCGTTCTTCGCGCCGCACGCGGCCTACAGCTCGCGGCAGGACCCCCTCGGCCCGATCGACGAGTTCCGCGACATGGTCAAGGCGCTGCACCGCGCGGGCCTGGAAGTGATCCTCGACGTGGTGTTCAACCACACCGCCGAGGGCGGCCCCGACGGCCCCACGCTCTCCTTCCGCGGGCTGGACAACCACGCCTACTACATCCTCGAGGACGGCGGCGGGCGGTACGCCGACTACAGCGGCTGCGGCAACACGCTCAACGCCAACCATCCGATCGTGCGCCGCATGATCGTGGACAGCCTGCGCTACTGGGTCGAGGAGATGCACGTGGACGGCTTCCGCTTCGACCTCGCGTCCATCCTGGCGCGCGATCCATGGGGCCAGCCGATGGCGAACCCGCCCGTGCTGTGGGACATCGAGTCGGAGCCGGCGCTGGCCGGCATCAAGCTCATGGCCGAGGCGTGGGACGCCGCCGGCCTCTACCAGGTGGGCCATTTCATCGGCGACGCGTGGAAGGAGTGGAACGGCCTCTTCCGCGACGACGTGCGCGCGTTCTTCCGGGGCGAGGACGGCACGGTCGGCCGCTTCGCCGACCGGATCGTCGGCAGCCCCCAGCTCTACGCACACGAGCGGCGCGAGCCCGAGCAGTCGGTCAACTTCGTCACCTGCCACGACGGCTTCACGCTGAACGACCTCGTGTCCTACGACTGCAAGCACAACGAGGACAACGGCGAGCACAACCGCGACGGTGGCGACGACAAGCAGAGCTGGAACTGCGGCGCCGAGGGCCCCACCGGCGATCCTGCCGTGGAGCGGCTGCGCAACCGGCAGGTGAAGAACTTCCTGGCCGTCACGCTGCTGTCGGTCGGCCTGCCCATGATCCTGATGGGCGACGAGGTCCGGCGCACGCAGCGCGGCAACAACAACCTGTACTGCCACGACGACGAGCGCGCCTGGCTCGACTGGACGCTGCTCGACCGTCACCGCGACGTGCATCGCTTCGTCAGCCTCCTGAACGCGCGGCGGCTGATGCGGAGCGTCGAGCACGAGACGCGGCGGCTGAGCCTGGCCGAGATCCTCCAGCAGGCGAACAAGGCCTGGCACGGCGTGAGCCTCGACCGGCCGGACTGGGGCCACGGCTCGCACAGCCTGGCCTTCACGCTCGAGCTCAAGGCCGAGCGGGCGCGCGTCCACCTCATCTTCAACGCGTACTGGGAGCCGCTCGAGTTCGAGCTGCCGCCGGGCGCCGGCGGCGCGCCGGACCGCTGGCGGCGATGGATCGACACTGGGCTCGAGCCGCCGGACGACATCGTGCCGTGGGAGACGGCGCCGGTGTTCTGCGGTGCACGCTACCGGGCCGAGGCGCGCTCGGTCGTCGTGCTGTTCAGCGCGCTCGCCCCGCAGTGAGACGGCGCGCGCTCGTCCTCCTGACGCTGGTGACGCTGGTCAGCGGCTGCACGATCGGGCCGGGGACGATCAACCGAGACCGCTTCGACTACAGCGCGGCGGTGGCCGACTCGTGGAAGAGCCAGATGCTGCTCAACCTGGTCCGGATGCGCTACGGCGACTCCGGCATCTTCCTCGAGGTCGGGCAGATCGTCAGCGGCTACACGGTGGAGGGCACGGTGTCGGTGGCGGCGGCCTGGAACCTCTTCGGGTTCTCGGTGTCGCACCCTAACGTCCCCAACACCATCGCCGCCACCGGCGTGGCCGGCCGCTTCATCGACCGGCCGACCATCACCTACACGCCGATCATGGGCGAGCGCTTCGCCCGCTCGATGATGACGCCGGTGCCGCCGGCCTCGGTCCTCAG
>Ga0137394_10003475_pt1 | contig 11850 bp, 13 predicted proteins | sample czobulk116metaG_FD_108278 | JGI IMG/M metagenome (GOLD analysis project Ga0137394, IMG submission 108278) | Vadose zone soil microbial communities from Angelo Coast Range Reserve, California, USA - czobulk1.16 metaG | ecosystem: Environmental > Terrestrial > Soil > Vadose zone | place: USA... | reverse complement strand
TTCTCAGTACAGGCTAAGGATTCTGTAGTCAAACTCGGCCCGTTTGATACTATTAATGCGGTTCAGGATTTAAATCTTGAACCTAGATTTAATGAGGAATATTACTCAGAATTAGGTAATATTAACTATACAGCTCAGTCTCGTCAGCCTGAAACAGCCGGTACATTCTCACTTACGTCAACCGGTGCCCTTGCGTCAATTTTGGCAAGAATGAGATATAATTATAGTACTCAGGCTTATACGTTTGATCCCGTACTTAAAGGTAATGCGTATTCTTTTAATGAATCTGATTTTGAGTTCTTAATATTTGATCTAATCAATTCTAAACAACCAGGGTTGGTTTTTAATCAATGTGCTTTAGTGCCTGCTGTACAACTAAATGGTATTACAGTACGAGTAGATGCTACTGGAAGTGCAACAGAAACGCTTACTTTTGAAGGCCAATTTCAAGAAGAATATTACGCTCCTTATCATGATATCATAGCAGTTCCATTAACTACTCTGACTTCAGGTACAGCTCAGATTCCTGCAGCTTTCAGTGCCACTGTTAATTCAGGTACGTATGGAATTCTATATGTGGGCAAGGATACTACTAGATTCTTTGGTAATTATAGTGGTCCTTATCCACCTGTTCCAAATAACGCAGCCACATTTACCACAAGCACTGTGATTACAGTTCCAACTGCTTTGTTCCAGACTTCAGCTCCATTTGACCGAGTAGTTGCTTATCTGTATAAATTAGCCCCTGGTGCTTTCCCGACGATTTACTATCCAACTTCAGCTAGATTTGTTAGAGGTGATCGAGCAGATGTTTGGATAATCCAAAGCGGTACTAGCTTTAGCGATGGTAATAGAACTTTGCGAGTACAGTCTGTTGATGTAAATTTCCCAATTAGACGTACTAGATTAAATGAAATTAAACGTAATAATGACTTAAATACGATTTATTACAGAACTGTTGATTACCCACTTCAGTTTACAGCTACAGCTACTATTAATGAAGTTGATTTACAACAGTGGGCTGGTCTACAGAATCAGAATATTAATGCATCGGCTACTACAACACCTATAGATTCTAACAATGTAGAAGATCTTGTTGGTTTCGTTGGTCTTAGATTAGTAATACGTTATTGGGTTGCTGGTAATGATACGACTCCTCTTTGTGAAATCAGAATTGATGATGCTAGTGTTACAGGATGGGGAGAGAGACAGCGTATAGGAACTCACGCTGAACGTACACTTAGTCTAACAGGATCTAAATTTAATATCGTTGGTAACGCAGTATAAGATAGCCAGTTACTAAATTCAAGAGTAGGCCCGAAGGGGGATTGACAACTGGGTCGATCCCCCTTTTGTTTCAGGATTTTTATTACTTACATCGTAAGGGAGTTTATATGACCGACCAAAACGAAGTTTCCAAGGGAGACGCTCAAATTTTAGTTGAGACCGTTTTTAATGAAAAGATAGTAACCCACCCAAAACTAGGCCAAATCAGGCTAAGATTACCTAATTTAGAAATTCAAAGAAAAATTGATGCTGTAGGTCGTAATAAGAAAAAGTTTCTAAAAGAAGCTCAAGATACTATTACGGCTGAAGACGGCACAGTTACTAAGGTACCGGCTTATAGATCTAGAGAGCAGTTGGCTAGAGAATATGAAGAGTTGGGTTGGTGGACTGATGTAGAAAGATTAAAATTAACTGATTTTCAAGAGCAGCATGTGCAGCTTTTGACAGAATTAGAACTTTTAGGTTTTGAATCAGACGTAGATATTTATTTAAACATTAAAAATATATATGATAAATTGGTTGTTCTGTGTAAAGCAGAAAATGGTGATACACCTCAAGAAGTATTAAATGCGTTGACTATGATGACGATTCCTGGAGCAACATTAAATTCTTCTGATATGAACCTAATTAAAGAAAATAGTAGCACAACAGAAGTTGATGATTTACTTGATCAACTTACAGTTTTTCACAAGCAGTATAATACTTATATCAAATTAGCTCAAATTTATTCAGATTTAGTTGCTTTACAGTCTCAACAATCTCAATTGTTTAGTGATTCGTGGCAAGATCAATTACAATATTATTTGAGGCTGGCTCAAGTATTTTATTGTACTGAAAAATTTGAAGATCATAAGCCGATCTGGCCTTCGTTGAATGCTATTGAAACTGAACAGGATATAGAACTTATTCGTTGGATCTTCGGAGAACTTAATGCTTTTTGGCAGGGTCTTTCGGATGAAACTCGGGAAAAGATGGATAAGTATTCTTTTACGAGTCCTCGGAACATCGGAGCCTCGCCTTCAGAAGACTCGCCCGTTCCGCAGGAATCCTCTCAAGATGGCGAGCCACAGGAAAAAATGCTGGAAGTTTCTACAGCAGTTATGGTTATGGAGAAGCCCTCTCTGACAGACAAATCGAGTTAACTAATTGGGTTAGTTTGTATGATTGGTCTTTAACTGAAACTATGCCAGAAGACAAACCGGATCACGAAGTAATAGAAGATGATGCACGTTTTGATGCGTGGTTAGAAGAAATGGAACGTAAAGCTAAGAGACGTGCTGCTAAAGCAAGAGTATCAGCTGCTAAAATGGCTGCGGAGGGATAATGCCTAAAAAACCAGGTGACCCAATTTATGTAAGTTGGTTTGTAAATGATGGGGGTAGAAAAAGAGAAGTTAATATCTTTCAATATCTCTCTCAACAAATAGGAGCAAGTACTCAAAAATGGAATGAATTCGGCCCCGGTTCTATATTATTTAAAAACGGCTCATTAAAATTAGGTAATTGGTTAACAGACGAAGCTCCTAAGAATGACTACACAGCACAAGTTTTTTATTTGAATATAAACACAGTAAGTGCTGGTTCTACAACTCCTGAAGTTTTTGCTGCGGGAATGGCTGAGTTATTCGCTATAGTGGGTAACCCCGCGAAAATAATAGAATTAGAGAGAAAAGCTTATGCTAAAATGATTGAACATCTCGAAGTCTATTTATCAAATCCTGGTCAAGGTAGAGTTTCAGCTTTTATCATGCTCTCTCAGTATAGAGATTCTAATAAAGAAGGCGAAATCACAAAAGAAAGTGGTAAAATACGAAGAAGAAAATCCTGGTCAGATACATTTAGACCTAAAGATCGTAATTATACTCAACGATGGACGCATTTAATGCGTAACATTATTATGAATAAAAATCCAAAAGTAGTTGGTGGCGCAGTATTGTCTTTTAGTCTTTCAGATTTACTTTCTGTAGAGTTGTCTTCTACGAATAGTCCTTTGAAAAGTATTTTTATGATGGAGGAATTTGGTACCGGATTATTGGCTGATCCGGCCTATCGTAGGCCATTTCAAAGTACTAGTGCGACTCCGTTTAAGGTCAATCCTAAAATAGCTAATGAATGGGATTACCCAGAAGCTATTTATATGTGGTTTCCTTTTTTTAATTTTTTACAAAAAGCTAGATTTATGATGTTAGCTAAAATGAAAAGAGGATCTAGTACTGCAACTAGGTGGATTAAAGAAATAAGAGACACTCATAATAAGAAGACTAGTTTAAATGATTATAGAAAGAAAGCTTTTGCAAGTATCAAAAAATATCAACAAAATCAATCAATCACAAAAAATCCTTTAAAATGGGCTTATGGGGGTAATGGTAGTATTGGTCATCCAGGTAGACAGGCTAGACATTTGTTCTTTGATCGCAATGGTTTAGTACAAGAGATTAGAACAGTTCAAGCATCTGGTTATTATGAATTGTTAAAATTAATTGATCAAGAAATTCAAAAAGCTGTTCCTGGATTTCCTAAATTAGCAGATATAGTTTTTAATAAACCTCTTTTTTAAATAAAATTGTTATATGGCACAAAATGTAAATGATTCAATATTTAGACTAGAACTTGAAGTAATTGGTGCTAATACTATTAAAGACGTGACCGATAGTGTGCAGCGTTATGGTACGGCTATTAAGAGCATTGGCACCGGTGAAATCAGAACTAGATTAACTGCAGAAGACCAGTTAACTCCAGTTCTAAAAAGAGCTACTTTAAGTGTAAATGAATTAAATGAGGCTATTGAAAGAGCGGCTGGAACTTTAAGAAGTTTTGCTTCTATTCAAACTCGTAATTTAGGAATGGTTCCCGCAGGAATGTCAATAGCAGGTACTCCCGGTATGCAAAGAATGTTGCCTGGAGACCTTTCTGCTGCTATTGGTTTAAATTTATTGTATAAACAGCTACAGACCGCTGCCAAACAATTAAATAGAGCTATGCAGACTCAAGTTGAGGAAATAGAAGACGAGATTGCGGCTAAACCTGATTTGAATAGGTTGTACGCTGGGGCAGAAGCTAATAGGGCTTTAAGAAACGTTGTTACTTTTGCACCTAGGGCTTTAGGTCCAGGAATTCAAAAAAATCCGAACTTCCAAGTATTAGCTACAGCAGTTCAACCAAATACATTAATACCTCCTCAAGATGTTGATAAGTCTCTTGCAGAATTAGCTCCAATAGTAGCTCAGCAATTATACGGAACGATTTTTAGAGCTGCTATTAGATCAGTAGCTGCTGGTATGACAGGTGCCGGGGCCCTTCAAGGATTTAGAAATTTGCAATTAGGACGTAATGTTATTCCTGGAGCTATTTCTAATACAGAATTATTAAAAATCGCACAAGCTCAAATTCCTCAAGGATTATTAAGTCAAGTAAGTAGTCCGGCATTGAATGCTGTTGCTTTGGCGTATCTTAATCGACCAATAACAAGAGCTTTAGTGCAAGGAGGAGTACAAAAACCGACTACTCTAGGAGCTATAGCACAGGTTTATAGACAAAGAGCATTTGGTTTTACTGGAAATGAATTTGAAAATCTTCCTAGAATTGCTCAAACTATACCGGGAGAAGCGATTGCTTCAATAGGAGCAGGTCAAGCAATTGTCGAAGCCACAGGAGGAAAGTTTTTACCTGGATTACCAGAACAAAGAACTTATTATGGTCCTCAGGGACAGGTAATACTTACTAAACGTCCTAGAGGTGAAGACGTTCGTTTGTTAACTGCAGGTAAAAAACAATATCCACCAATTATACCTACAGCTATAGAAACTACAGCTAGAGAAATAGGCCCAACAGCGCCTGGAATTCAAAATATAATTTCCTCAGCAGAAGCAGCTGCAATGCAGAGTCGGGGAATGATACCAGATGAAACTATATTTGCAAGATTTCAAAGAATAGGATACCAATCAGGTCTACAAAAAATACGAGCAAGAATAGAAGCCATAAAGGCTAAAATAGGTTTAGCAATACCGACAGCTATACCAGAAGAGGAAGGTTACCTTACTACTGAATTATCTAAGGGAGAAGCCGAATTAGAAGCTCGGTTGTCTGGTTCACGAAGACGAACACCGAATATATTTGGAGAATCTGGTTTTGCCAGAATTAGTAAAAGTCCGGTAAATGTGTATCAACAAGCTACAGAATTCTTGGAAGGATTTAATAAGCCCGAGATTTTTCCAAGAACATTAGCTGAAAAATTAAAAATAACCCCTGGTTCCTCTGGTTTACAGCAATTAATAACGTCTTTACAACAAGGAGGTTATTTAGGCCAGCCTAAGGGTACTGGGCTTGCTGGTGGTTATCCTATTGTGTCTCCAGAAATTCGTGCGGAAATGGAGCAGCACTTACGTACTGCACGTCTAGAAGCAGAACTACAGAAAGCCACAATCGATTTAACTGGAGCAACGGAACAGGATAATTTAGCCAAAAGGGCTTCTACTAGAGCTACTCAAAAATTACGCATAGCTCAAGAAGAAGCAGCAGCAACTGGTGCTGGTGGTGCGGGATTTTTCGGAGGGGGTAATAAGAGATTTGGTGGAACCTCTATTGGTCCAGAACAATGGTTCGGAGGAGGAGGTGGTCCTCCTGGAAATATACCCGGGGTTTCTGTTATTAGCGAAGGCGGTGAAGAACCTCTCCCAGGAAGAGGAGGTGGTGGTGGAATATTTAGTTCTAAAAGATTTGCTAGTAGATTTGGTGGTCTAGCTAATTTCGTTGGTGCTGCGGCAATTATTTATCCTATAGCATCTTTAATTTTTAGTTCTATTGGGGCGGCTGTAGAATTAGAAGCCAATGTGAGAAGAATTCAGGCTATTTATGGTACTCATAATTTAAGTGATCAATTAACTATTAAACAAGAAGTAGTTAAAGCTGCTAGAGATCTAGGAGAAAATGTAAATCAAGTTGCCCTAGCTGCTCAACAATTTGCTGAAGCACAAACACCTATTAATAAATTAGGAGACAATCTTCAAGCCGCGGCTATAGGTGCTAAAGCCTTTGGTACAAATATTAAAGAAGTAGCAGATTATATTATTGCAGTTAATACTACAACAGGTGGTAAGATTGGTGGTCTACAAGCAGTAGATATTTTAGCTTCTATATCTAAGCGAACTGCAGTAAGTCCTCAAAATTTAATTGGGGCTATTCAAAATATCGGACCTACTTTAGAACCTTTTGCCCCTACACGCGGAAATATTAATGATCAAACTCTTATAGCAGCTATTACAGGAGTAGAGGCCCAATTCGGTAGGATTACTGGTGCCCAAACGGCTGCTGCTTTGAGATTTTTTATTGGTAGACTTTCTAGTCCGGAAAGCGCGGCTAAAATCCAGGATCTTGCTGGAGTTAAATTAGGTACAGCCGAAAGTGGGGGCCAAGAATTACGTCCATTTGTAGAAATTTTAAATGATATTTCAGCAGCTTATGAACGTTTAATTAAACAGGGTAGATCAGGAGAGGCCCAAGAACTATTAAGAGAAATTTTTGGTGCTAGACAAGTAGCAACCGGCACAATTTTATTAACTCATTTTAAAGAGGTCTTGGATTTAGTTACTGGTAGTTTGAATGATCAAGGTGCTGCCACAAAATTAGCTAACGACCAGTTAGATACTACTAAAACAGGTATAGAAAGATTAAAGACTGCTTTAACTGATTTGATGACCAGTATAATTCCAGTAGGTAATGCTTTAGCAAGAGCTTTTACTCCTGTTGTAGACGCTTTAGCATCCTTAGCTAAAACTATTTCTAATATTCCGCATATATCAGCTAATGAAATTGTAGGAATGACTTTAGGTGGTACTATAGGATTTATAGCAGCTGGTCCAAGTGGGGCTGTAATTGGGGGATTAACTGGAGGAAAAATAGCTAATGAAGTAGGATCAATAGACCTATCCAGAGCTGGTAAGTTACAATATTTGCCACTTTCTATTCCTAGAGCAATTACTACAACTGCTCCTACTACTATTGCTCCATTAGGAGCTGCAATAGCTTATGGAAATGTTCCGAATTATCTTGCCGGCACTAGAGGCGGTATTATACATGAAGCTCCTACTGGAACTATAGGAGGAGAAACTCCGGCTAAAGTTGGTCAAACTCCTGCTACTGAGTTAGTAGTTTCACCAGAACAATTCGATACCGCATATCGTAAATATATAAGGTCTACTAAAGGTTCTAATACTGTATTAGAAGAATTGGGTATTACTACAGACAAAGCTGCTAATAGATTATCTCAATTAAAAACTATTATAGCAGAATTTTTTGAACTTGGTCCAGAAGCCCAAAAAGAACGAGCCAACAAATTAAAAAGGTCTTTAGCTGAATTTACTAAATATGATTATGAAATATCTGCAGAAGGTCTAGCCAAAGCAACGGCCCAACAAGGTCGTGAACGTACTAGAGCCCAATTAGAATATGTGCGTGGAGTTGAAAGACTACAATTAAGATTAAAATCTACAGAGGCCGAACAGACTCCGACAGAATTATTTCAAGAACAAGTAAATTTTATTAAGTTTGACAAGCAAACTGCAGCCGCAATTCTTACACATGAATATGAGACTGAGTTAGGAGTTTTGAAAGAACAATTAGTTACACATCATTTAACTGCTATTGAATTTGAAAAACAAGCTGAAGCTCTCAAAAATCGAAATAATTTAGATTTTTATAAATTAGATTTAAGTACTAGAATTTTATTATTAGAAAAAGAAAACGCCCTAGTTGAAGAAGAAAAGTTAAAGTATAAAAGAGAACAAATCAAATTAGAAAATGATCTTAATCAAGTTGTTCAAAAAGGTCTGGCTGGTGCTGCTAGTGCTTTTGCTCAAGCTAGGAATGCACCCGGAGGTTTAGGTAGAAATGCACATCCCCTAACAACAATAGCCGAACAATTTCTATATCCTTTAGGACAAACTTTATATAATAAAGCCGTTGGGGGTATTAATTTATTTCAAGAGGGTGGTTTATTCCCTGGTATAGGTAAAACAATACAAAATTTAACTAGACCTAAACCCTTTAATACTCCGTATCCTTTAACAATAGCAGATTTGGGTATAGGTAACCAGGTTCAGGGTGGGACTGGTTTGGGAGTTGTTCCTCCTACTGCGGAAATGCAGGCTATTGGTGCTGTCTCTGGTGTAACACCACAGTATCAAAATGTACAACAAGCTTTAGCAGGTGCCCAAGCAAATTGGATTAGAGCTAAGGCAAAAAGTGATGCCGAAAATGCTAAACAACAAGCAATTGCGGGATTGGCTGTTGCTGGAGGCACTATTATAGGTTCGGCTGTAGGCGGTAACCAACAGGGAGCAGCTTTAGGAGCTTCATTGGGTGGTCTAGCAGGTCAGGCTTTGATTCCTATCCCTGGTGTTGGAGCAGTTATTGGATCTCTTGCGGGAGGTTTAATTGGAGGTCTAATAGGCGGACGTCATAGACCGCCTCCAACAATTGGACATCTTCAAATAATTGCTGAAAATACTAGAGAACAAGTTAAACTTTTAGAGAACACCAATAAACTACTTTCTGCCAACTTTGTTTCCTTTAATGTTCCCACTGGTTTTACATTACCTTCTTATCAACCGGGTTTCTTCGGTGGTGTAGCTGCTTCTCGGGGAGCTGGTGGTGGAGGAATAGTAAATAGTGCAATAAGTGTTAATGTTAATGTGGGGGGTACTAACGTTTCAGCCGATAAATTAGGCCAAACTATAGCCCAGGCTATCTCAGATAGGCTGGAACTAGAATCTAGAACCTCTGGAAGCTATTTCCCTAGAACGCTTTATTAAGTTTGAAGGGGACTTATAATTATATATGCCTTTTAAGAAAATAGACAAAAAAGGGGCAAATTATGAGTTATTGGAATTTGGTCCCAAGAGGTATTTGGATGATAACTGATCCAACAGATGCCCTTAATGCTCTGAGGGATCATGAAAGCCTATCTGAATTTGATTCAATCAATTTCAGAATTCATGTTTTAGGTCCTACTCATAAAGCCGTCATATTAGATTTGAATGAGATTTTTAATAGTATTGGTGATGATGTAGAGTTTCGTAAGACTTTTACTGATAGTGTTAAAGAGATTTTAAAAATTCAGCTGAACTAAGGTTCATCTTAGCAGGATGATCGTCCTTAAAATTTTAGGTATCTTAGTACTCTTAGCAGTTATGGGGTTCTACGGCATATTTAAATTTATAAAACACCAAGAAAATGTGTTGTTTTTTAAACATAATTATATACATAAGAAATCTAAAGACAAAGAATTATATGATGAACTTAATCCAATCTGGAAAGATAGATAAGGAGTAAAAAATGGCTGAAAAAATTTGGAAGATAGCACTAGGAACCGCAGCTGGGTCATTATTAGTTCATGTTCTTGGTGGTGCTTGGAGTTATTTATTTCTTGCTAGTTTATTAGTGGCTGTTGGTGCTTATTTAGTTTATAAATATGGTTCGAAAGTTTCTTAAGGAGGATATAAAAATTGCCTAATTGTACGCTTGCTAGAATTGATGTGCAACCCCATCCTGTTAATCTTAGAAAAGGTAATGCGGTTCAGTTGGTAGCTACAGGTTATGATATAGTAAGTAATCCCCAACACGGAACTGTTTTTACTTGGGCTAGTGATAATACTGCCATAGCTACGGTTACTGCGGCTGGAGTTGTAACTGCTGTTAAAGAAGGTAGGGCTAATATAACTGCTACAAGCAGTGGTTCAAATGGCTCTACATTAATATATGTAGGTTCGAGGGATCAGTAATTTTATGCCTTTAAAGAAGTGTGGTAAGAATGAAAATTCCTAATTTAGAAGATTTGAAATATAGTGCTGGTTTATTAGAAGGAGAGGGATCATTCCAAATATTAAAGAATGATAGAACTATTAGAATCGGCATAACTATGAATGACAAGGATGTATTAGATTATATTCAATCTTTGTGGGATTCAGGTCATATTTATGGTCCATACTTTAGAGATCCAGTAAAATACCCACATTGCAACCCATCTTGGAGATGGCAAATTTCAAGACAAAAAGAAGTTTATGAAGTTTGTGTAGCGGTATATCCATTTATGGGTATTCGTAGAAAAACACAAATTCAAAAGGTTATAGATTGGTTTGAAATAAAGGAGAATTTACATGCCACTACAAAGATGCGGTAAGGGTGGATGGCGTTGGGGTGACGTCGGTAAATGTTATGAAGGTCCCGGCGGTAAGAAAAAAGCCATAAGGCAAGGAATTGCTATAGAAGGTCCTGATAAGTTCAAAAAAGAAGCTTCGGCAGCGGAGCTCGTGGAGGCTTATTTATATGAAGACGATAAAGAGTAAGAATGTTAGAACTGTGGTACAAAAAGATAAAGATTCTACTATTATTTCTCATACTGTGGTTAGAGAAGCGGATAAAGATCTAGATACAGTTAAAAAAATAGATCAGGATACTGAATATAGTCAGAATAGGCCCTATCCAACCTTACCAAAATCAGCTAATCCGGACGATCCTCCACAGCATGCTTGAGAGGCTATATGGTTAAAATTTCAGCTATTTTGGTTTTCTGTATTTTAATAGTTTCTGCTTTACAGGCACAATCTAGGGAACAAATAGATTCTATAACATTAAATAGAGATTTTAATAATGCTCTTGTACGAGAAGAATGTGTGAAAGCCCACATTCAAGGTGATAGCCTTATTGTACCTGATTCATTAACTGCACAAGTTTTTGTTTCTAAATGTGATGGTTATCAGGGCGCTGTTGCTTTTGTTAGAGATACGGCAGTTACACCAGCCAATCTCTATTATTTAAATGATGTTATCTTGCGAGACAGATCAGATTTTTTGCTTATGTGTAGTATGACCAGGGCAGTTGGGCCTGTATATTGTAGTTCTAGGACAAAGACAGTTCCATAACATTAATTATCATAAGAACTTAGGGATTCTTGGTATCGGGATTTTTGTTGAGTGCCCATCTATCTATAATGGGAAGAACGTTGATGACAGATAATATATTGACTCCTCAGGCTACTCAATTTTTGAGTGAATCTATACATGAGATCTTAGCTGACTACCGTGTAACTGACACTGTAGCTGATAAAATTTCTATGCTTATATTAACTAGATTCAATAATAAGATCATTAATTTCTTTTCTATTTCTATTAAAAATAATGAAACGGCTATTATGAAAGAAGCTATAGCACAGTGCAAAGACCAAGCGAATTAAATCCTGTTAAATTAGTTAATGGGCGTCTTGGAGTTAGAGTCCCTGGGCATCCTAAAGCTAATAGTAGAGGTTATGTTCTTTTGGCCCGTTATATAATGGAGCAGCATCTGGGTCGTTATTTGACTGAATATGAACAAGTACATCATATCAATGGTGTAAAAAACGATGATCGTTTAGAGAATTTGATTGTAGTTACTAGAGGCGAACATTTTGGAATTCATGCAGATAGTCATCGCACTTTAGATTATTCCAAAATTAAAGAATTGATGGATCAAGGTCTAGGTTATCGTAAAATTGCGAAACAATTAGACTATAAAATCGAGTCAGTAAAGTCAG
>Ga0137394_10003473_pt1 | contig 11853 bp, 10 predicted proteins | sample czobulk116metaG_FD_108278 | JGI IMG/M metagenome (GOLD analysis project Ga0137394, IMG submission 108278) | Vadose zone soil microbial communities from Angelo Coast Range Reserve, California, USA - czobulk1.16 metaG | ecosystem: Environmental > Terrestrial > Soil > Vadose zone | place: USA... | reverse complement strand
TGAAAGGGGGGGGGGGGGGGGGGGGGAGAGGGAAGGGGTGACAGAAGGACGAGGTCAAGACTGGGGCATCGGCAAATGCTAGCAAGGACTCGGACTCGCCTCTGAAGGCTGTTTATGCCATGCGATAGTCGCACCCTCTCGGTGAGTTGGTGTGTGAACGCGACGATTCTCAAGGAATTCGATCGATTGCTTCCCGTGGGCCGTATAGGCATGGCCGCGTCACTTTAGGTTGTGAACCGCCACTGGCACCTGTGCCAGTGAGCCAAGAACAACGAAGCCTGAAGGGCCCTGGCTGATACGGCGTCAGCCTTCGACCACGCACGAGTGTTTCTGCATACACTCTTACTTGTTCGTACCACGGCCTTCAGCACTGGCAGCTTGAGTCGAAGACGGCCGGAGATCGACCTCTCGAGGTCGCACATGGGAGAGCATGGGAGAGGTTGGGTGTCCTCCTCGTGGGGCCCACGTGTTCGGTTGGTCGCTACGTAACCATGGTTGTGAAATTTTCCCCATGAGTTCATAACGTTCACACCAAGAAAAGTCTGGTTGAATGTTGAGCTTGGTCAGCTGCCACCCCTGGTCAGCCGCCGCCACAACTTGAAATGCTTGCAAGTAATAATGCGGAAATGATCTGGGCAGGCCGAGCTAGACCCTATGGCATCATCTCAGCACCAATACTGTACGGCAATCGACTGGTCATGAAGCGGGCAGGTCATGCCGAGAAGAGCTGGATTGATATTCTTCCGCGGCTGTTGGTTGCCATCATGGAACGCGACAAGGCCTCAAGGCCTCAAGCACGCACCCTCAAGTAATAATAATGTCGCTGATTGGAGCGTAGCCAGTGCCACGAGATTCTTCGTATATTTATACTCCTACTCCATACACCATATCTTCTACGCGTATAATGAGTGACCCTTCTGTCACCTCTCGGCTTTGATGCCGTACAATTGAAGAAACTCGTTTAATGATAAAGAAAAATCAATCATTGACCCTGAATCGTTCGAAAAATGCGTTCAGCACTTTGTGGCTTCTGGGTACGCGCAAGTGAGCGGCCAGTTTTATTAAGATCTATCCGCGATGGATACCGGTTGGCGAAAGTACGCGATCAAGTCGCGGCGTGTCTCATCTCATATGGTTTTGCATAATTCATGATGATTACGGTGGAGCCAGAAGCGCAGGCACTCTACTATATATAAGTCTGTCGCTGTAAGGATTCCTCGGCTCCTCGCTTAGCATTCATTCGTTTCTTTTCCAAGGCACTGGTTGGTGAGCACAGAGCTTTGTCTTTCTTGTACTAGTAGGGCATGGTCATGATCTTGATACCCCCCCTGCAGCCCAGACGTTTCGTTCGCACACCCATTGCATTCACGCCCACTCAAATCTTTTTTATTTACACACCTCTTTTCGAGCATGTGCTCTTACATGAAACTCGCTGTCCTTGCCCTCGCCGTATCTACTATTTCCCCTGCTCTGTCTGCGCCAACTCGGTACAGGTACGGTATACTTGTTGAGTTTAAAGGCCGGCCTTCCTGATAAGTGGAGTTCCTCTAGGGTCCCCAGGGTGGATTCCAATCCCGATGTCGATGTCTTTCCTCGTGCCAAATGGATGGCCCCAGCGGTTGGCGGAACCCTCGCAGCCGGCGCCCTTGGTGCATCAATCTACGGCGTTGTTGAAGGAACGAAAGCGACCGTAGACTCGGGCCTGAAGCGTACGTTCGAGGCCTTCGAGGGACGGGTCAATGCCGAGTTGGTCGATAAGTGAGTGAAAATGCTAGGGCTCGGGACCAGAGCCATTTCTGCTTCAAACTCAGCTTAACTCAACTTCACTCAGACACTCAGACTAACTCAGCAGGGTGTTTGGCAGATCTCCCTTTTGTGTTCTGTTTCCAAACTCATCCGTCGTCTCTGCTTAGCTAAGGAGTCTCCGAATGCCTGCTCGCGAGGCTAACAGTAGAGTACTGCAGTAGGAGAGAGGTGGAAGACATAGAAGTGGCCTATAGAATGCATACGCTATCATTGCTCCTGCATCCTAGACTTGCCCATTAGCCGGTCCCACGCGAGACATGCAGGAGATTCCTAGCAATAAATGGAAAGCGGAAGAGCCACCGCCATCAGATAACCCTCCAAAGGAGAACGAGGGGTGTACGGTGAGATTACAAGCATCTTCTCGATCCATTTTCCGAGTACAATTTTCATCTGTCCACCCAATATTAACCGAGGGCACTCTTTTTCCCCACGCTTCGTCGTCGAACCCCACCAGAAGGTTTCTATCTGAGTCACGACAGCGGACTCTATCTAGCCCGGCCCAGGCCTTCCTTCTTAGTTACACCCTAACTGCGTGGCCTCACTTGTTCACATGCCGATTTGCAGTGGAGCCTCCGCGTCACCGTTCTCACAGCGACTGGGAATTACAGGAACATGTTCCTCATGTGGTTGCGAGGCGCGTAAATTTCCGTCGTAGTTTTACACACGAGTGAAGTAGTGTACGCATCTGAAGGACGTTCTAAATCAAAACTTTGGGTGAATCCACCTGTCGAATTGAGGGGTCGCGAGATTTTCAGAAGTGCGTGCTGCTGTCAATAGAGGACTTGGGTGGGCATGTAGTATGCAGGTGACCACCTTTCCATGCATGCACCGCGTGGTCGAAACGCGTCTTGCGGATATTAATATGAAGACTGACGGTACTAGTACCGAATCACACCACCAATTTATGAATGTCCCAATTTGTGCTTGTGCGACGGCATAGGAAGAACGAAAGACGATCGCTTGCGAAACGTGCTATCGCAAATGCCTCAAATAACAATAACAACAGTACAGTGAGGTGGGGCGATTAGTTTAGCTTCATGGGTCCGGTTCCCGTTTTCATGCCGGTGTGGTGGCTATACCGCCACTTGGAGCCGGGGCACGTCATGCTTGCTGGCCAGAAATGGGTGCAGCCCACCTTCTGATCCTGTGAGTCGTTGCGTTCTCTGGTGCTGTGGCGATGGGATCGATGGGAACTGGGAACGGGTTGATTACGGGAAGGGTGTCGTGAGAACAGGTCAGCTGGATAGCATAGTTCAGAGTTGGGCAACTTGAGCGGTGCTGCCGAGTCTGCGTGCGAACCGGCAAGTACAAGGTCATTACAAAAAGGGAGGTGGCTCAGATGAACAGATCTGGCCTTGAATGGTATGATTCAGATTCGGATCCACGCAGCCCGGTGATGGTTGGTGTGCACTCGACACAGCGATGGTCGGATAACCGAGGACGCATGCGGTGAGCCAAGGCAAATCATTACCGTGCCCTTCCGGGTCCGGGTTCGATGAATTAAATTTGCGCCCGACATTCCACACTGGGACTGGAGGTTGCTTCCATAACTGTACGTGATTTGGACCTACCCGTAACGTAGCTCGATGCCTGAAGGGGAAGGCCCGCCGGAGTCACGGAAGGCGGCGCATGATAGCCACGAGTCAGGTTGTTGGGATTGCGATTACGGCCGGAACTTAATGGCGTACAGGTATTACAACAGTCCTAGGCGTTGCGCAGCATTCGGCTGGTGAGTATAATAATAATTTAGTGTGAGCGGGTGGTACGACAAGTTCCGAGGAAGTACCCTGAGATGTTTTAGGGGGTGATCATATGATGTGTCTGAGGAATAAGCGCCGGAACAAGGGACGACTGCGGGGTTACAACGGCCAGAGTGTTGGGAGAGAACTGCCGTAGGGAGCTGTGAGTGGCGGGTGGCACTTATCCGTGTCCGCGGATTGCCGGTGTCGTGTGTTTCGGCTTGTTGATGTTTATTTAATTTAAATATTTTTTTTCGCAGGTGGCCCGGGGCTCTCACAAGATTGAGCCGTTTACTCTTTGCTCTCCTTTGGCCTTGGTCGTCATCCATTTCGTCCAGGAAGGCGCAGACGCTTCTCCCCTTCACCGTCACCGCTTGCCTATAACAAACCCGCCCTCTTAGAGTGCATCCTTCCCCTTTCCCCCTCATTCCCCCTCTCGCACGTGTGAGAAAGAAGAGGGTCGATCAACTGTGCCAGCCCCCGAACAATCCCACCTCCTCGGCCCCGGCGGCATAAACGAAGCTCTCCCACTAAACAGCGGCCTCTCCCCTTTCTCTCTTCTGTACTCACACTCTCCACCTAATCATAACCCTCGATATCTCATCTACCTTGCACCTTCAGTACTTGATTAGTGAGGATGGCCAACTATCTTCCCGTTCTTCTTGTCTCCGTCACCACCAATGCGATCCCCGATGACTCTTCACTATCTACTCAACCTCGTGGTCAAGTCGATTATCTCTCACATGAATGGAGAGAGGAGGATGTGTGGCGGTCATGGCGCAACATGACGCGCCAAAAGAACGAAATCGCGAATGGTGTTCGACTAGAAAATGCAAGTTGGAGGACATGGTGGAAACAAAGGAACCAATTAAAAACCATCAGTCCAGAGACACTCAATTGGTATGTCGTATCTTCGATTATCCATGGTCTTCCCCTCTGTCTCTCCTTTTATACTGGTCTTACCTTGTTTGTGTGGCGCGCCATGTGCTTATATTTCCTTATTTTCTCATAGGCTCAAAGATTCGGACGTCACTTGGCTTTACGGTCCCCTTCACACAGCTGTCGACTGGGAACCACCCCGGGAACACAACGATGACCCTCCACCTGTCAAACAGTCTAGTTATCAAGAATGTTGCGGACTTAACTCGGCGTCTGACCAGTCATCTCACTCGCGCTCAAAACCAATCCTAAAACACCGCAGCATCAGCGATCTCCTTACTGGTGACCTGCCAAATTCGAGCCATACAGATGATGATGTCGAGAATGACCCTGACCCCGGTGCCGATGACGACGAAGATGAAGACATTCATCTCCCCCCATCACGACCGCCTCTTTTACATACCAAGAGCGACTCAAACGTCCAGCGCTGGTCCCGTAATTTTCCTTTCCGTAAAGATTCTCCTCCACGTATCATCGCTTCCACTCGTCAGCCCCGATCATTGGAAGTGGCTGACCGTGTTGTCGCGCCACCTCTGGATGAGCGCTCGGGATCAAGTGACTCCGCGCGGGAAACAACAAGTAGCTCGCAAGATCTTAGTGTGTGTCTTAATGGTGGGAAGAAGAAGCATATCAGCTTCAACACTTTCGTGGAACAATGTATCGCGATTGACTCACCGCCCAAACAACGCCGTGGCAGTCTTCCACGGGAAACACGCAGCTCATGTAGTCAACCTTATGATGACGGGTCAGTTCCACGTTCCCTGAGTTCGGAGCACTCTAATTCTTTTTCCTCAGTTACGACGAGGACTCGGAGCATGAGTTCAATAACCCCGATGACGTCTTAGAAGAGGAAGAGGGTGAACTCTTCTCTGAAGGACATAATGGCTATGACTCGGATGAAGAAGGCGAAGTGCTCGAGATTCGTACCTCGTTAAGCCGTTCGCGATCGTCATCCTCGTCGCGCTCACCTGGCGCTTTTGACCACTCTCGCAATGGGCATTCCCCATTTCCACTTCCCCACTCACGGCCGCCACTCATCCGCACGACGTCTTCCGACAAGGACCACGTGAGCATTGCACCCATTGCGCCGACCCTCCTCAAGACAACCGGCGTGGGCAATCACTTCGTTGTCACCGATCTCGGCGGGCGTGAGCACACACCCCCAACCCCACCCGTTGATCTCGTATACGTTCCCTCCTTTGGAAATGGGTATGCACTTCCCCGGAAGAATTCTGGCGGCATCTATGGCGGGGGAAGTTCCAGTGATGACGTTTACAGGCGCAAGGGTGGTCGATTCAGCTCTAGCCCTGGGACAAGTACGAGCAGCTCTCGTAGTCCTCCTCCTGCGATCCCCGTTGCCGAGGCCCTTCCAATCCCACGCGGGTTGAGTCCTCCGGCTATGGAGAGTCCCATGGGCGCTCACGATGAATCATATGTCTTTTTTGGCTCGGCTGCAGCGCAGGTGCTAAGCGTAGATCTCCCAGTAAACATGCGACAAACCGATCTTGGAGCAGATTTCGGTCCCGATACGGGTGCGCTAGGTGTCCGTCTCGGTCGGGCAGTCGACATGCCGGAGGTCGTCGTTCACAACGACGAAACCGGAGCAATCGAAGAGCGGTGCGAGAGCCGTCCTCGCTCACGTTCACATTCCCGCTCCCATAGCCGAAGTCATTCACGGACACCCAGTCCAATTGAGCCGCAGGCAGCGCACACAGAGTCCGACGCCGCACAAATACGTCCTACTTCGCCCACCTATTCATCACCCTCGTCTCTTCCCTTCCCACAAGACGCTACTCATCTCTCACCTACCGATCCGTATCCTTCACGCGGTCGCACACCGCCTGGCATGCCACCACGATCGTGGTCGTTCTCGAATGATGGATCCTCTTCCGGAGAGCTGTGTCGTGGTCGTTCAGTGACGCGCAATTCATCTCTCTCTGATCGTGAGTGTTCTTCGTCAAGAACAAGTTTGGTCGGTGGGACTGGCTCCCCGCTTGGAAGCGTAAGTCCAACGGGCTCGAGATCTGAGTCTGCGGGCAATGGTATCTACGCGGCGTATATTCAAGGACGCCATGGCGCACGACGGGGGAACGGCAGTGCAGAGAGCATCGGTAGTAGGGAACGTGGACGTGGGACAGGCGTCAGCGAGTCGAGCATTAGTCCTCCAAGAACGGGAACCACCTACGAGGGCAGAAGTCTACATGCTGCAATAGCTGATGTTTCACCCACCCTGTTACCTACCCCAAGTGCAAACACACCAGAATCGACGACATCGCCTTCTGTCGCCTCACCAGGACCTCCGTCTACGCAGACGTCTCAGCAAACTGATTCACCCACACGTCCAATGACCCCAAGGCCCACACTTTCGATACCAATACCGAATCCTTCTTCACCGCCGACTACGGAGGAAGATAAGCACACCCGACTTGCTTCGAGCACGACCTCTCCATCTGTCCTGCGCCATGTGTCTATGGCTGTCCCTGCACCACCAACATCCGCACCCGCGTCAGTCCTCGCCGAGAAGCCACAGTCACCGACACTGTCGCCGTCGGCGCGGGGTTCCTTAACGCCTCCAGGAAGCCCAAACGATCACGGTACTCTCGTGGGACGGGCGGCCGAGATTGTGTCAACCGCGCGTGGTCTTCTCGGCGTGCTTTTGTCTGGAAACAGTAGCAACAGTCCTGGCGGCGTTCCATAACGCCTCGTCTATGGTTCGCCCGCTTGTCTCATACTCTTGCCTATAATTGGCTAACCGTCTATCTAGGGTTTTGGTTTTGCCACCACTGTTGGCCAGTCGCTTTTTCATCACCATGCTTCAAGCTTCAATCCTTGTTTATTCCCATTTTCGCACATCTCTGATCCATCATTCCGTTATTTCATTTCTCCAGAGCTTAACGGGCCATTCATCGCTTCTCTCATATACCTGCACATTAATGCGCCCTTTGCGGCATATAATCTCGGCGCGCACTGTTTATATCTTTGCATTGGTTGGGTACAGTACTCGTCTCACTTCACCTTCATTGTGCCCCCTTTTGGACACGCACCATTATCATAAAGTATTGCAGCATATCGAAGTCTCGTGCTAACGGAAGTGTACTACTTTGACAACGTCGAATACTATACGATCGCGGCGAAGTGTAGTCTTCTCACTGTTTTCGCTCCCCGAACCTAGAAACGGCGGCCGGGCATGTACAAGTATAGTGTTAGGCTGTGTTCAACGAATGTACTTCTCTTTCCCACTCAGCAATGTCGTTGACTGGTCGAGACGATCATGATATGATGATGACGACGATGGCGATGATATCGCTCAACAAACCAGGTCAATCAACTTTCCTAACTGGTCATCGGTGTACTTTTTCCCTCAGTGCAACTCTGATAGGCCATCATGCATCAATGCATCATTTCCTATGACAACATACTACGCTATAGCCTCTGATAATTGATGACGTTCTCATACATTTGTTCCGCTGATTTTCCTGGTCCATCTACGTCAGAAACCACGGGTTCGAGTCGTCACTGGCGGATTCAAGGGCCAGTCATTCGAGGCGCCCAGGCTACATTCCGAGTCGTCCGCCAAATTTTCCGCGGGTTACCTACTACTGTAGTAGCGGTTACGCCGCACCCAACCCCAAAACCGCCAGCGCGGCACAACTGAAATCCCCTTTCTCGACCGACCGTGACCGTGACGCTCTCCCGGCTTGCCATGCATCTGTAATGCAACCGAGTCTGTACGCGACCGAGAACCGAGAAGCGGCTTTCCTACTAGTATCGCCGGGGCTACTATCACTGGCACCCAAGGTGAGGCCGCACCCTCCCCACTCAGGTACCGTGACTGCGGCGACTCGGACTCGCCCGTTCATTCCCGCACTGTAGTTTCTGTGTAAAGGTAAATTTGGATCGGCGAATCTTGGGCCTGGCTGTCACTATGTTAAGTACTATAGTACCCCCGAGGACTGCTTGTGCAGTGGCTCCGAGTCGGCAGTGTGCGTGGCGTGGTTTTGCTTTTTAACTGAAACTGAAATTTCTGGCGGCGGCGGCGACGCCGACAGTCTGATCGTCCGTCGAATCGACACGTCCCCGTTGGGAGAGGTCTATGGGGACATATAGCCTGGAAGGAATGTTTTGATCGGTTTCGCGTCAAGGAGTCGATCCGTTTTTCTGATGCGCACTGCGTTGTTGCCTGCGTCTGCTTTGTTTACGGATAAGCGAAATGAAATTGACACAATCGCTGCCCCACGGCGAAGAGAATATATGTGAAGTGGAGGCTAATATGAAAAATACGTCCCTATCGTTGCGACGCTGACGCCGATATTATTCTTCAAAGTACTACTTGAGTCTGCTCCTTGTCAAGGCAGTTACTTATGTCTCTCCCGTCTTGCTAAATATATGTTCCTTGCAGCCTTGCACTGACGTACGACATATTCCATCGCCGATCTTATTCGGGACAGCCAGGACATCCGGCGATTATGCTCCTTGTAAGACTCCAAAAAAACAAAAAGCCGGATCACATTGATACGTCCCTTTAAGTTGTCCGAGGGTATGTCATTGCCACGGTATCACGTTGTGTTTGTGTTTGCAGACCCAATAAAGTATACGTGCGTCGCGCGAGTGACCGCCGGAGGCCTCCTTTCGCTTGCAAACCTTTGAACTGCGATCGGTTATTCGCAAGGCTGCGATGGCCACCCAGACCTCAGGCCTCAGGCTCGATCTACGTTGGGGACAAATTATAAGGCTTGAATGGACCTGTCCCGAGTCCATTTTACGGCATTCTGACATCGTATAAAGCCTCGTTCATAGGAGCAAAGTCGAGCAATTGCGATCGACAGCGATCGCCGCTGGAGAGTGAGGTTCCCGTATATAATCTCTGTTAACGTACGTACTACTCTCTGCTACGTGTAGCACATGACCGTGGGACAGGAGGCATCGACCCATCTTCTCGAACTGACGATCTGTACGCACGCAAAAGTCACACCTGAGAGTGTTTTGGCCCGGAGGATTGGCCCTCGTTCAAATCAACGGAATGCACGTTAATCAAGACGACGTCGTCGGAACCGGGCCACTCCTATGCGCTGAATCACCTGCTCGATACCCGGATTTCTGAGGCCCCTATGTGTACCTTCCTATCATCAATCAATTCGCCTAAGATATGACTGCTGCTCTCAAGTCAAAGCACTTCGGCCCCCCATTTGATGATCTAGATGCCGACATTATCCTTCGAAGTTGCGACAAAGTCGACTTTCTGGTCTACAAAGCCATACTATCCAAAGCATCCCCTGTCTTCAAGTCCATGTTTTCTTTACCCCAGCCCGGCACGGACATCAAACAAGACTCCCGTTTTGTCATTGATGTCGCCGAGAACAGCAAGGTCATTGCAGCCCTGCTTTCAGCCATCTATCCTGATATTTTAGGGATGGCCGACCCACTTTCATTGAACGATCTCATTTCCACCCTTGCCACGGCCGACAAATATGACATGGCCACTGCATCACGCCGTCTCTTCGTAGAGTTTACAAATTCGAAGGCCTTCCGAGATGGCCCTCTGGAGGCCTTCTGTGCGGCGCATTCCCGAGAACTGGGAGATGTTGCGCGGATAGCTGCGAAGGAGTCACTCAAGCTTCGATTGACGCTGAACGATATCGGTGCAAAATTGCCGTTCACAAACGGGCCCGCTTTGTATGCACTGTGGAAGTACCACCGTGCTTGTTCTGCTGCCGCGATCAAGGCCACTGGTTGTAACTTTGAGTGGATCACAAAAGCACAGATTGTGTCAAGCTGTCGGGCGTACAAAAGTTGCTCATGCAACAGTTATCGAATTGTGGTCGGGCCAGATCGTGCTTCGTTTACCGTCAACCTTCCGTGGCGTAATTATTTAGATCGCGCGAGCGATGCGTTGCGGATGCATCCTTGTAGCGAGGCAGTAACACAAGCCGAGATTCTCAAACCATCCTACGAGGCAGAAATGTGTGATAGATGCCGTATGGAGATTTGTAACCTGTCGGAGTTTAGTCGCCACTTGGGAGAAGAGGTTGAGAGGCTGGTGTCGAAAGTAAGAGGGCTCTTACGTCCTCCCTAATATCCTTGCTAACTTGGATTCCATGGAGGTTCCTTTGGATTTGCATTTTTGACCCCACGGTCGTCGATCGACTGTACTTCTGGACAGTTACTCAATTCCGTCTTCTTCAAAGGACTGTTCGTTTACTAGTACAGGCCTCCATGGGGTCGTAGTGGAACGACAGACACTAGGGTAAACTTTCTTATGCACATTGGTTTGGGACTCTGAAATTGCGTGGTGTCTGCGACGGTCATCTTTGTTGGATTCAGTAAACGCGGCAGCCTGAGTCTAGATTTGACGGACTTGTTTATAATTAATTATCTAGCTCCGCTTGGTCCAGTCCAATTGTCTTTCATTTGATTGATTATGTTCTATGTCATTCACATTCACCCCTCGGTCACAGAACACGTACACGACAAAAAAACAGTACGAGGCTCAGGTGCAACTAGTTCTTGCCGTCAAATTTGACATGCCACACACATAGGGCTCGCTACAGCATTTGAGTTGTCATGCAGTCTGACTCATAGGTCATCATAGTGCAATCCCAGTATTGATACCCTAAGAGATAGCTCAGTGGTAGAGCACCTGGCATGTATTCAGGGAGCCTGGGTTCAATGGCCATTATTTAGGTTGCAACAGTTCTGTCACTGCCATCATAGGGATTTCATCCCATCACTTTCAAGTTGTGTGGATCATGCCAGCTCAAGCTACATGGTTGGGTGCTACATTCCCAGGTTCACTTACACTCGGACCAGCCCAGACTATCTGGTCCGCCAACTCCTCGTGGAATGGCTACATAGATCATGTGCTCGTTGCATTGAAGGAGCATCCTTGTAGCAAGGCCATAACAGACCAAGGAATCCTCCGGCCGTCTTACGAGGCATGGATGTGTGATGGTTTATCAGAGTTTAGTCGCATGCTGGGAGAAGAGGTCGAGAGGATTGTCTTCAATGTAAGAGAGTTCTTACATCTTCCTTGTTACTCTGCTGACTTGCCAGTGATTTCCCTTGAAGGTCCTTCTGGATTTACCCTTTTGAGATCCCTGGTCGACCCACTTTGGCTCTACACGGTTATGATGTTTTGAGGGTTGATTTGCCATCGTACTGCACGAGATTGTAAGTGTCGTCAATGAGAGCCCCGAAATATATCCTCCACTCTTATGACTTGGACTTGACCTGCGTACTACGGCGTCATCAATACCGTTCGAGTCGCGTGTACAGAACTATCGACAAGGACCGTGGATTGAGGCATCTGACACGTGAATCTCGAAACTGGAACGATGTATTGATGCATTTCCGTGCGTGTTCCCTTCGTGAC
>Ga0137394_10003471_pt1 | contig 11855 bp, 13 predicted proteins | sample czobulk116metaG_FD_108278 | JGI IMG/M metagenome (GOLD analysis project Ga0137394, IMG submission 108278) | Vadose zone soil microbial communities from Angelo Coast Range Reserve, California, USA - czobulk1.16 metaG | ecosystem: Environmental > Terrestrial > Soil > Vadose zone | place: USA... | reverse complement strand
GCTGCGCGAGTAGGCTACGGATTCGTTCTTCCGGCTCCTGAAAATACGTCAGTTGTACCGATTGTCCCGAAATTGCACCAAAATAGTGCAGTGGAAATTGCAGCGTAAATGATTAAGAGAGCGGGAATTAAGTTGGTGGACGTGACCGGGATCGAACCGGTGACCCCCTGCTTGCAAAATAGAACCACGGCCTAACTGACCATCACAGATTCTAGCAATATGTAACAGATAGGAAAGGGGTTAAGCCTGCCCTTGGTGGTAGCAAATTTGCTATGAATTGCTAGGGTTTTTGAGATGGAGTACCTACAAAAACCACTACACTCGAACGGGACTCAAACCCGTGCGGCCTATGCCGTGACCGTATTGCCCACAGCCAGTGCAGGTGGTATCAGCAAGTTGCAGGGTTAACGAAAACGCCAGTGTTTAGGCGCCGTATCATTTTGCCCATTCCCCATCCGGCTTCACACATCTGCGACCGGCAAGAGGATCGGCCTGTATCCATCCTTGTGAAGCAAGGCCAAGCCCTTGACTACAGCACACAGACAGGTCTCTACGTCCGCTGCCTTCGTTGGATCAGGCAAGACAAAGCGGTCCTCTGGGATGTGTTGAAACATAGCTCGAATGCTGGTTTGGACAGCCTTGCTTAGAGATGTACCCCCGCTGAGAACCACAAATTCAATGTTCTCGATCGAGTCGACGGCTTTTACGATGGTTTGCGTGACCTTTGCTACCATTCTCGTCAGTATCGGCTGAAGCGCGAATGAAAGGTCACTCAGAGTCAGCCCAAGAGGCTCAAAATCCGAGCCGGGCAGCTCAATTGTGGCTTCGTCTTTGATAGAAAGCGTAATCTTTGCCTTTTCGAAGTTTCTCTTAACCCTCAATCTTGTATTGAGCGGTTGGGATTCGTGCCAGAGTCGGATGCGTTCGTCTGCCCTAGAAAGGCAATAATGAAGAATAGCTTTATCCATTCGAGAGCCTGCCTCAGGAAATCCACTGTAAACAATTTTTGAGGGGAACTTGTTTGGGGCATCGATGGTCATCACGGTGATGTCCAACGTGCCACCTCCATAGTCCAGCACAAGAACGTTACCCTTACTGACCTGCATGTAAGACCTGGCCGCCGCAACAGGCTCGGGATACAGGAAAACTCCTTCGTTACCTGCACTCTCTCCGAATGCTCCCCTCTTGGCCGCCTCGCGCAGCCTTCTCATTCCAACTTCGTGAAAGCTAGCCGGGACGCCTATTGCGATCTCGCGTCTGTCTGCAGTTCTCACCACGCTGCGGCGAATCAACTCCCTTATCAATGTGGCGGTACCGGGAACGAAATGTTTCGGTTCCAAAGGCACGTCGCCGTCATAGATCGGGTACTTATAAGTCGTCGAAACAGGCGTGAGAAAGCCGCTTTCTTCCCTGAGAGTAGTAATTTCCTTCGTCTCGACAAAGTTCGGCGGTTCTTGAGTGCTCCTATCAAAATAGAGCTTCATTTCCTGCAACAGTTCACTGTTATGCCCAATATCAAAATGATGTCTCAGTGCTTCATGGCCATATTTACTAGACTCGTTTTGACATTCTCTACTGGCGCATGAACAAACAGCTGACGGGATCACATTCGGGTCGTAACTTTCCGGGTCAATCTCAATCTTCTGCACGCGAGGGGCGGTGTCACCTTCCGACAAAACCGCGACCGATGAATTTGTCGTGCCGAAATCAATCGCGATCATCTTCATCACCCGATTTCATAACTGTCACACTCCCAACGGTTGTATCGTCGACACGAATGCCAAGGCTAAACGCCCTCAGCGCACCTGGCTTGTTAGGGTCCCGAATTAGCTTATGTTTTTGACTGGAAAGGTCTCGCTGTTCTACACGCTCACCCAGTTTTGAGACGACTGGGTGAAGTCCGGCTTTGTCCAATACGTCGCGGAAAACAAAGAATCCAGCCAGGTCCGCTTCTATATCGGAGAGGGTTTCTCGCAAAGCGATTGCCAACTCCACCTTGATGGTGTGCTCCAAGCCTTCCGTTTCAGCCTCAGCGCGTCGTCTCAAGCTTACGATAAGACCAAAACTCCGAACGATCTGATCAAATAACAATTCTGGTTTCGGCCAGGCATCTTGTTCTTTTTCGAAAACCATTTCGGCGATCCAGGGATTCGATCCAACCAACAATGCAAAATCATGAAAACCATGCCCATGATCACGAAAGAACTGGTCGATGAAGCGTTTCTCTGGTGCCCTTTCGGAAGGCAAGTCCGTTGAAGCGAATGCCTCGATGCTTGGGTCAAGCCTCGGTGAGTTGCTGGCCGCCCAATCCTCAATCATTCGAGAAAGGTTCGCCAATTCGGAATGAAAGCCGCTTTTAGGTGCAGAGGCGTTTAAAGCAATACGGAGTCCAGATTGAATGCTGGACAGAAGTGCTTTCTTTTTGGCGCCTCGCGTGGAAGTCCATTCACTTGCAAACTGCCGTAGGTACCTGGCGTTTTCCAGAGCAGATCGGGAAAGCTGCTTTGCAGCCGCGACCAAGAACTCATGGCTGGAAATGGAGCGATGAAAGCTCGCAGAAAGCGCTTCTTCTTCAAGCAGTCTTGGCAACAGTTGCTCTGTGACCCACGTTGCGAGACGACGGTCGCCCTGAGCTGCCGTTTCAAGTAGCTTTACCAATTCTGTTTGCGACACACCAGCGCGATAGATATCAAAGAGAAATGCCCAGACCTGTTCACTTGGATTTCTCTCCAATGATTGCCAGAATGTCCTTCGAAACATCGCGTGCAGCGGCTCTCTTGAAAACAAACCCCGCAACTGCAGTCTGTGCGCCTCTTTGATTTGGTGGGATAGGAAGCCAACGAACACCAAGTCGGCTTCATTTCCTGAAATTTGTGCCAAAATCCCGAGAGCGACTTCCGCGAACTGGTTCTCTTCGGATTTAAGTGGTTCTCCGAGCATCTGTTCGACGATCTTCAAGGCCAGTGCGGGATTTCTGGTTTTAAAAGATTCAAGTATAGCTTTCCATGCTTTAAGAGCTGATTGTTCCACACGAACATAGCGAACGAACTCTGGATTTCGGCGGAGCCATTCTGCCACAAACTGATCTTTATCGGCTTGCAGGTTCCTTAAAAGGAATTTTTCGAACGTATTCTGCTTCTGCAGGCCCAGCCCCAGTAATGCCGCACGCGCTGCAACAGCCACGACGGGAGTTTTCGATCTGCTCAGTGATTGTAAATGTCCCTTGAGACTAGTTATGGAGTCAGAGTGGTTTTTTCTGACGGCGTCTATGATCGCTGCAAACAGACGTGCGCATTCGCGCTGTTTTAGGCTTTGAGGGTCGTGCAACACTGCTAGGAGAGCCGCCTCCCCCATGTGGCTAAGGATGTCGGCAACCCCCGGTTCTCTCGTAGAAACAAGTGTTTGGCTGGCCGATTCCGCCGATTTCCCTTTCGGCTCAGCAGTGCATATGAAAACAGCGAGATTGAGCTTCACGAACTCGCCGAACCGCACGTTTGGAACCCGATTGGTCAGAGTCTCTGCAAGCCGAACGAGGGCCACGACTTCAGTCTTAGGCATGCGTCGAAGTGCTTCCTGCATCTCCATCACGGGAAGCGTGGCTAGACCGAAGAGGCGATCAACTGCATCTTCGGCAGGATGCACCTGCAAAGTGTTGGAGTGTCCTAAAGCTAAAGGCAGACGGGCACCTTTAGAATAGGCTGAAAAAGTTTGAGAAACGGTCGAAGGCTGTAAACGGCTTATGCACTCTTGTACAAGCTCAGAGGTTTCTTGTGAAAGGTAGCAAAGAACCAGGACAAGCTTGTCGCCCCGCGACATCAAAATCGCAGTTTCGTAAGCCAACCGCTTAAGCCCGCCTGAAAAAGTTCGCAAGGACGAGAGAAGTTCCGCTGAATGAGGGCCGAGGGCAAAGCCCTCCGTAAGAACTCTGGTGTGCTTGAGCTTTAGTTCTTGCCATCGGTCAAAACTGGCCTTGAAGTCAGCGACCACTTCCGGACGCAAATCGTCCTTCTTGACGCCTTGCCCCACGAGCCATTCATCAAATGCGCGGGGATCGTGCTGATCGTACGCCCACAGTTGCCCAAGGAAATCGATAACCCTCTTAGCATCCGAAACAGATCCCCCTCTGTTTGCGAGACGATCCCACGCTTCCTGTACTAAAGGAGGGAGTTTAAAGCCCGCCGATGCTTGAGCTAAGGTCAAGGAGTGCCTCTACATTCCGAATCGAGACGGGTCAACTCTGAATGACAATATCTGATGCCGATACTTCAGCGAGGATTATAGCAGGCGTCAGTCGCAGGCACGCAGCGACGTGATTTCGCCGCAAACTGGAGGGTTGGGAGATTCCGCTGAGTCCGTAAGACCGCGTTGTCGTTCCGCCAAGCAGAAGGGACAAGAGAAATCTAATCGTACGGCGCGAGTCTCTGGCTGGCGTGGCGTTTTCCGGTGAATCGGGACTGCATAAACAGGAATCGGATTCGCCGCCATCTACAGAGCTACCTGTGCGCCTGGCGCACACACCCCGGAATCGGTTTTCTCTGGTGGGCAGGGGTCTACCCCTCTCCTGCTACCAATCGGCCTGGAAATCGGCTTTCTCGCTGCTCGACCACATAGCCTGCACCGGCGCATGGCGAGCTGTGCTCGGCGCCAGTTGCGATAGGTTCGTCGATGCTCATCACAACAATACGTCGAGCCGCGCGCGGCCCGCATGGAAGGAATGGGAGTGCGACAAACAACGCAATGCGGTATCACGGCGCGAACATCGGGTTGGTTTGCGGCCATTTTGTCATTCCTTCGTGAAAGTATTGTCGCTTTGAGTGGATTGCTGCGCCGAAACGATCTGAAACTTGGAAAGCGCTTCCTTGGAAGCGTCAACCAGTACAGCCTTAAGGCCGATACCACTGCTTGCCGCGACTTGTGGGGCAATGGCGTCAAGGGTCTCCGCGAGAGCCGTGCGAAGGTCGGCTTCTATTTGCGCCGCAGTATCCCGCGCCACGTCCAGGGGGATTAAGGTGCTCTCGAACGTAAGCCGCCTCTGCCGCATGCGCTCCACGCGAATCTTTGCGAACGCGATTCGGTTCTGCTGGCGCAAGCGCGATGCGGTGCCAGCACCAACGTCACGCGATTCAATAATTTTGGAGAGGTAGCCGAGATACCAACGACTACATGCAATGAGGTCAAACTTGTCGCGCCCGTCTTTTGGCATTCCTAGTTCATCGGCCAGGCGGTTGACCCAGCGCGGCGTAATCCCGAAAAATTTGGCCAGCCGTTGCTTACTAACGACAAGACGCGAACTCAAGACGATACCGCCTTTGGAAAAATGTCTTTCAGAATCGAGCGAAAAACTTGGCGCACTTCTGCTTCCGTACGACCTTCAAGCCGATGCGCGTAGCGGGACGGTAAGCCTAAAATTTTTTCGCGTAAAATCATCCATTGTTGTCGGGATGCATCGTTGAACTCATCCAGTAATACCAACTCACCCCGCTCGACTCCCAGGTGCAACTTTTCAAGAGCGGCCTGGCCCTGAACCCGAAGATCAGTCTGCACGCGCAATGCTTCGGCATTAGATTCGCGCGTTCCCGTGGATTCACTGTTGGCGATTTCGCGTTGGCGTTGGATGTACCAGTGAAGTGTGGACAAAAATTCAAACTTTCCATCTTCGTCCGGCTTAGGCATTCCGGCGTCCACTAACAGAGGCAGGTCATTCACATCTGCATCGAGGAACGCCGCCAGTTTTTCGCTATTAACCTTGAGCATCGGGCCTCAAATCTGAAAAGGAACTAGGTACTTCGACCATTTTGCGGTTCAAGTTGGGCAGAATCAGCGACTTGAACCAAGAAACGGGAACCAGGAACCGGGAACTGCTGTTCAAAAGGCTTCAATCTGGCCCTCCCCCGCGGCCGCCGTTACCCGCGCAGGTTCTACGTTCCAAGTACCTCTCGACCTTGGCGTGCCCCATCAGCTCCCCCTCCCGATTCACTCGCGCCACTCGCTTGCGCCGCGCTTCGCATGAACTCGTCCACTACGCTGGCGATCTCCGGGAACGATGCGCACCGCCACAACTTGAACAGCCTTGCGCGCGGCTCCTCGTCCATTCGCACTGAGGATTCCCATTTCACCCCTGGGCTACTCTTCCCCAACGAGAGTCTTGTGCAGCCACTGATTCATTTCTTGTGTGATGACGGAAGCAATTCGGCCCTTTTCTTCGTCGTTAAGTAGGCGATGGAAGTTGTACTCACTGCCCCGCAATTTGACCGTTCCCAGCCACTCAACCACTTGCTCGTGCTTTAACTTCATTGCTTTTTCTCCTGGTCGTTATGATTCATCGTGACGTGCAGAGCACGCGGGCAGATTACCCTGCACGTCTCCGATGACTGCCGTATCGCGGCCAGGCTCAGCGCGGGATTCGCGGTCGCGCGCTCCGGCCCGCTGGCAATCGGCGTTGCCAGGCCCCGCTTGAGGCAGGTGCGAAACCGTGTTGGAAGGTAAGTTACCTCGCCAGTGTTTCGAGGCGCTTGCGAATCTCCCCGATGAGCGTAGCGTTTTCCGCCAGACTGTCCCGCATCGCTCCGGCTCGCCTCCGCAAATCCGCAATCTCTTCGTTGAGTGTCGCGGCATGAATCTGCTGCTCATTGCCCTGCTCACGCGCCTGAGACTTAAGCACGTCGATTCTGTTTTCGAAGTTGTCGAGTTCGCGTAAAAACTCCACCAATGAGTTGCGGCTTTGCGTTGCGAAACTTCCCAGCGCATTGCGTGAGGATGTTGCGTCGTAAATGTGATCTGTGAGTGTTCTGCCCGTGACCCGCATTTTCTGTTTCTCCCTTTGCCTGATTTCTCGCAGCCTTGGCCGCGAAATTCTTACAGTTTTTCCAGGCCCATCGCTAGGCTTTGCGAGTAGATTGCAAAGTTGCCCTGATATTTCGCGCGTAGCGCCTGGTCCGTCATCCATTTCAGGTTTGCGCGATCACGGTCCGTCAAGCTGGAGAAGTCAACGCTCTCGGGCTTAGGCGGCGGCGCGGGCAGTTGTGACGAAGTGAAACGAAAAACGCCGTACTTGTCTGGCGCGGACCAACCCGTGCAAAGAGCGTTTGGTACGCCCTCGAAGGCGTCGAAAATATCTTGCGCGGACAGCAACTCATTGCGGTGACCGTAGAAGTAGTCACTGATCTCCTTGCAAGAGACAGTTACTCCGCTGCTCCCCTTTGGCTGGCGCACCAGAACACCAGAGAGCGCGGCGCTCACCTTCTCCCGAAGTTTTCTTGCTGACTGCATATCCATTTTTTGTTTCCTCCTTCCCGATAGGGACAAATCTTGCTGCGGTTGCTTTGTTGTGGGTTGCGGGGTCGCTGCTTTCGGTGTGGCAGTTGCGGCTGCGGCCTTCACGGGCAGAGCGGCTGTCACCTTCGCGCTGGATGAAGATGTACCGACAGCTAGCTCGCTCAGAAGTTTCTCCTGCGAGTTGAATCCGTCCGCGATGCCGAGCTTGATTGCATCGCTAGCAAAGAAGAGATCGCCCGTGCCCCATCTTGCGGCGGTCTCCACGGACACCCGCCGATTGCGCGCCAGGTCTTGCACGAACATCGCGTGCAGGCTGTCCACTTGCGCCTGTAAAGAATTACGACCTTCATCGCTGAGGGGCGCATGAGGGCTTGTGAGATTCTTGCGTGGAGCACTCACAACTTCCGTGACGCGGACTCCGTTGGCTTCCTCGCGCCGCGAAAAATCAACGTGTGTACCGATTACTCCTACAGACCCAGTAATGGCGGTTGGACCACGCATGTACAGCTTGTCGGCTGCGCTGGCAATCCAGAGCGCGGCGCTCGCAGCCAATGAATCCACGAGAGCGACAATAGGTTTGCGGCCTCGCGCTTCGCGGATTGTGCTGGCAAGTTCTGGCGCGCCGCTCACGCTGCCGCCCGGCGAGTCCACCACCATTAAGATCGAGGAAATATCCGGCGAATCCATCGCCGCGCGAAAATCGCTCTCAATCTGCTCGGTGGACGTACCACCAAACAAGATTGAAAACATGTCCAGCCCTCGCGTGAGCGTTCCTTCTAATCTAAGTACCGCCGTACTGCCTACTTGCTCAAATCCGCCACGGCCCCGACGAGCAACAAGGCGCGCATCCAGACCGGATGCGACGAGTTCGCCACTGAGCACCTGTGCGGCAGCGGATTGGATTCGTTCCAGAGTGCGGCGCTCAATTGCCCACAGTGTCTCGCTTGGCAGCATTGCTTCAATTGAATTGCGATCTTCCATTTGTCCCTCCCGGTGCTTCGATGATTTCCACTTCGCATCCAAGATCACGTAGCAGCCCGATTAGCTCCTCTGCCCGATGGCATCCACAACCCGCGCCGAGCAGTTCCCGCTGGAGCTTCTTCACGGCAATTTCCGCCAGGCGCGCTGGGTCAGGAACCGCATAGTGCACCGTCAGTTGCATCGGCTCCGCCTTTGGTTCCCACTTCACAATTCGCACGCGGCCTGGCATTACAGTTCGTCCCACCCTTCCGGCAAAACAGCGCCGTCCTGCTTTTTCGCTAGGTAACCGCGAAGCGATTGTCTTACTTCGTGCCGCGACTTCCGTTGCTGCGGCTGTCGGGCCAGCCAATAGCCGCGCGTGTTGCGAATTTCCTGCCGTATGTCAACGCCCGGAAACTCACGCTCAAAATCCTCGACCATCTTCACGTGAACGTCGTACTCGCCGTCTTTCAAGGGGAGTCGCAAAAAGATTCCACGCTTCGCATCCACAAGATCATTCGCGCCAGCGTCCATAGCCTGCGCGACACGCACAACGGTTTCGCCTTCCGAAACCGTTTGCGGGCCGGGCAAGCGGTGTTTCTCTGATTCTGACTTATGCCTTATGCCTTCTGATTCTGACTTCTTCCCCGTTACTGTTTCGTTTCCATTGGCGCTACAGGCGTGTTTCAATGGCGTTTCAATCTGCGTTACATCGGCGTTTCCAATGGCGTTTCTTGACCTGAATGCCTGTACGCGCCTGCTTGTTTTTGCCCTCTTCTCCTGGTCGCGCACCATCCGGCGACTGAAAATAATTCCAGTTTCCGTTTTGCTTGGCACGCCCGCTGCTTCTAGTTCGGTCATCAATGGCAAATACTCCTCCAAGCTACTGCCGACTTTCCTTGCGATCTCTGCTGGCGGCATGGCCTCGCCGTTTCGCATTAGGTAGCCGTATTTCTCTGCTCCATGCATCAGGAACATAATTCGTAGCCAAAGCCCTTGCGCGGCGAGCGAGCAATATGCAACCTCGTCCGTCAGCCAGTCTTTGGGAAACATTGGAAACCACGGCAATCTCTCCTTGCTCATCCGGTCCCAGCCTCTTTGTATTGCTACGCTTTTGTGTGTTCAACTCCCCCGGCGAGTTATCGCGCCGTCCTGGCTGGCGTAAATCCTTCGCGCAGCAGTCTCTCTAGTTCCGCCCGAGGAATGCGCACAGACCTGGCAGAGAGTCGAACGACTGAAACCTTGCCGTACAGAATCCACGCGCGAACCGTGCTTTCTCTGACGTTAGCGGCTTCCGCAAATTGCTTTACTCTCAAAAATTCACTCATCAAAGTTCCTCGCAAAAACTAGTTGAGCATTCAACTGTGAATTGCTATCCTTTGTGTGTTGTACCGCGATGCCAGTTAGATTACAAGACTGACTAAGAAGTCTAGCCACATGAATAGGAATCAAAATCTAGCCGCAAAATATGCCCCTCGGCGCGCAGAACAGCTTTTGCAGTTTTGGGCGAACCTGGCCGACCCAGGAACTCCGGACTTCAAGGGTGAAGTGGATGGCCTCGTAGCGGGATTTCCCGAAGTCTTTGGCGAACTGCGTCAGGGGCAAGAAGATTTCTTGCGCTCGGTCTGGGGCCTACGCGAGAACCTTCGCAAAGTTTGGGCAGCCACCGACCTACGCGAGCGCGAATGGTACATCTATGAATTAAGACGTTTGCACAGCCAACACGTACAAGCTCTTTCCAGTGCCAAGATCGCGGATGCCTTAAAGCGCGAGGCGGAAAAACTGTTACCGCCCGGAAAGAAACTGGATTCAGCGACGTTCCCATCCGTGAATGGCGTAGCTCAGCAGGGTAGGTTGTGGGGTTTTTGGACCAATCCTCCACCCGAACTGACTGCTTTTGAGCGCGTGATGTTTCATTTTCAGCAGATCGCCCATGGTGCGCGGCGTTGCGAGAACAAAGAGTGCTTCGCGCCCTTTTTCCTGCGCAAGAAGAAAGGGCAGATATTTTGTTCACCTGAATGCGCTCTCCCGGCACAGAAGAAGGCCAAGAGTGATTGGTGGGCACGTAACCGGAAAAAGCAAAACACTAAACGGCGTGAGCGACGGAGAAAAGGAAAATCAACCCGGAAACCAGGAGGCAGCCAGTGAGTATCTATCGACGCGGGCGTATGTGGTGGTTTTCATTCCAATTCAAGGGCCAAAAGATACAGGAGTCGGCCATGACCACGAGCAAAAGCGTGGCCCGTGACGCCCAGAGAAACAGACGCCGCGAGTTAGAGGAGGGAGTCAACGGCATCCGCCGTGAAGAGCGAGCCTTGTTGTTCTCTACGGCTGCGGAAAAGTGGCTTGCCGTGGGCAAAGGGAAGCGCGGTGAATGGTCCGCGAATACTCTGACGTTATACAAGTTGTGTCTGTCACACCTAAAGCCGTTCTTCGGCGGCAAGCTGATCTTTAACATTGAACCGGGCGACATCGAAGTCTACCAGCGGGCGAGGAGGCGGGAGGGTGCCAGCGGGCGCACTGTAAATATGGAGACTAGCATTTTACGGCAAGTCCTCAAGAAGCATAAGTGCTGGACGCGGCTTGGGGGAGATTTCAAGCCGGAGGCTGAGCGCGAGAACATTGGCCGGGCGCTCAGTGACGAGCAAGAAAAAAAACTACTGAAAGCAGCCGCCAGTCGAAAGTATGGTGACGTTGCTCTCTACCCCATCGTCGTACTTGGACTCAACACGGCGATGCGCCGGGACGAAGTGCGCAAATTGCAATGGAAACAGGTGAGCCTGGAGGGACACACGCTGGCTGTTGGAAAGGCGAAAACCCAAGGCTCCACAGGCCGACGTATTCCCCTCAATTCAACTACGGTAGCCGTGCTAGAGATGTGGCAGTCCCGTTTTCCCCACGCCAAGCCCGAGCATTACATTTTCCCAGCCAATGAGCATCACCACACAGACCCGACGCGCCCCCTGCGGAGCTTTCGTACCGCTTGGCGCGCTGCTACGCGGGAAGCTGGGCTGCCTGGCCTTCGCTTCCATGATTTGAGGCATCACGTAATCACTAAGCTGGCCGAAGGGCTGGCCTCTGAACAAACGATCATGGCTATCGCGGGCCATTTATCGAAACGGATGCTCGAACGCTACAGCCACATTCGCATGGAGGCGAAGCGTAAGGCGCTGGATGCAATTGCCACGGAGGAAATTGACGCGGGGTACCTACAAAAGTCACTACAGTCGGAAGATCGGGGAAAAAGAGCGATTCAGTAAGTTCTTTGAAATGTGGTGGACGTGGCCGGGATCGAACCGGCGACCCCCTGCTTGCAAAGCAGGTGCTCTCCCAGCTGAGCTACACGCCCACAGTGGGAACTACCTTCATTCTAAAGCATTTCCGCGAATTCCAAAATCCGTTCCTTCGCTTTTCGATCATCACTGTACCAAAACTGTACCAAAACCCCTGTCTGCTGGGGCTGCTTGCGCCGCGCCAAGGGTCATTTCGTTGGCTCGGCGGTTGAGCTTCTCGAGGGCTTCACGTTTCATGGCTAACTTCATCTGCGAGTATTTCTTGAAAACGTCAGAGTTACCCTGTCGAAGCAGTTGGACCACCCATTCATCCGCTACACCTCCGGC
>Ga0137394_10003470_pt1 | contig 11855 bp, 13 predicted proteins | sample czobulk116metaG_FD_108278 | JGI IMG/M metagenome (GOLD analysis project Ga0137394, IMG submission 108278) | Vadose zone soil microbial communities from Angelo Coast Range Reserve, California, USA - czobulk1.16 metaG | ecosystem: Environmental > Terrestrial > Soil > Vadose zone | place: USA... | reverse complement strand
TGTTATCCCACGGAGACATTCGACAGAAAAACTACTGGATGCCCTCCACGCAAATGTTGGTGTGGCGAGCTTTGGCTTCCTCATCACCGCCATGATCCAGACTATTCAGAACAAATTGGACTTGTATCACGCTATCTTCGCGGCCGTCATACTAAGTTATCTTGGGTTGTTTGTATACGCCTCTGGTTTGCACCGTCCGCTCGCATGATCTCATCGTTTGCTTCTGCTGACTCATGGTTCTGTCATTCAATCAGAGTTAATCAAATGGGTCATTAAGAACAATAAAGAGATCCAGCTTATGGCACTTATTAACCATATCCGACTTGGAGCGCACCCTAGAGCAACCCGGCGTGAAGGAATAATTCAGATTACGACAGCAATAGCTCTGATCATGACAGTAATGATCAAGATAATGGTGTTTGCAACGTACCTAGTCTGGTCAATATACATCTGGATAAATGCAGAAACATTCGGATCGACCCCGGAGTGCAACGCACAAGTCAAAGTCATCGGAATTCCTGTTTCATGCCGTCAGCCCCACTAATTTGCCGATGCGGATATTCTGGATCATTTCGCTGTGTTTATCAGCAGGTTTCATCATCATTGCTACCATTTTCATCATGCGATCGGGACATCGAAGGAATATATCTGAAGGCGGCCTCATTGAAGCTGTATTCAACTCAAGTCTGTATTCTGAAACAGTAGATAAGATATATCGATCTAAACCCTGGGTAATTCCCTCAATCTTTCTGACGTGCGTCCCTTTTCCTCTGGCCTTTGCTCGCAGGAAATGAAATGTATCTCTTGTACCAGGCTGGCGGTTTTGTCGATAATTTGGTTCGAGATCGTGGTGCGCACATCTTCCGATTTCGGTTTATCCTAGTAACGTATAACGCACTTTACTAGATCGCATGGAACAAGCATCTCATTCTCCCAGGGGAGACTGACTGGGCCTTCGGACAAGTGTTATCACTTGTCATGATCGTTGCCAATGTGAGAGAGATACTAAATTTTGTACGATATGACTTGTATGACTTGGACGATACTAGCAGTCAGAAGCATCATCCCGATGGTTCTGAACAGGGATCGTATCATGCCCTTAGTAGTACAATACAGTAATGATGCACTGGCAAGCGCCAGCATTGGAATAATTATCGTTGGATACCGGTTCCCGGTTGCGCTGACTCGGTAAATATCCAATCACAATACCTCTTTCAAGTATATTCACTTGCAGAGTGAAGTATGACGTCCTGTGGCAAGTGATGGCGCAAGCACTATAAAAATCAACGAGCTGGCAGCCCCGGACGAACGCTCCTGTTGTAGGGTTAGGGTTCTGTACGCCGTAGCCGTTAAGTTGCCCGCAGTCCAACACGTTGACTTTTATTGCAAACACTCGTCTCGGCCCCCATCAAGATGGTAATACGTTCATCGGAGTGTTTCCGGTCTATCGAAAAGACTTATACTCCCCCCCAGTTACCACTATCACTTCTCAATGCCGCACAAAACAAGCCCATGGTGTGCACCTTTCGTTAGCCTCTTGAAAGGTTTCACTCATTGTGAATCGCACCTTTCTGCGCAGTTGGTTGAGCTCAAGAACGGAGAAACATTCAACGGACATCTCGTCAACTGTGACAACTTCATGAACATCACGCTGCGCGAGGTGTACCAGACGAGCGCAGACGGCGATCGCTTTTGGAAAGTCAAAGAGTGCTACATCCGCGGTAGCACGGTGTGTTGGCGCTTTCCCCATCGTTCCGCGAGGGACGCAGTCTAACCGGTTACTTGTTTTGGGAGTAGATAAAATACTTGCGCGTGCCGGACGCGCTGCTGGACGTGGTCAAGGATGAACAGACGCGCGCCCGAGAGGCGGGTAAGAGCTCGCGCGGTGGGACACATGCTGGTGGCGCAGGACGAGGTGTGTGGAGCGTCTCACCTTTCTTTGCTCCTTTTATGCTCATCGGGCATCCGCCTTTGCAGGTCGTAGTGGAGCACCACAACGAGGTGTGCCTTTCGTTCCGCCTCACTCGTCTTTTCTATGAGACCACGCTGAGACATTCCGTCGTTTCTTTCAGGTCGCGGTGGTGCACGCGGTGGACCAACGCGCGGGGGCCGCGGGCGCGGGCGCGGCATATGACAAGGTTAATTTGGGTCCGTCTCTGTCTATGTGTACAGCTACTTTCGTAATCGTCAAAGTAATGGTGCGAGTGATTGTGACTGGAAAGATGGTTGGCGACAATCACTTGCCGCATAGACGCTTTGAGGAATTAAATAATAGGCAATGGTGAGTTGACGACAGATTGGCTTACAACTACTCAGAAAAGGCGACCAAAATATGCTTGCTTCTGACAAAAAAATGTCGCAAAATTTGCGGAACGGTAAAGCATTCGGCTCATCGCCCCGTCTTACGAACGTCTGTGCCCTGTAGGACCATCCTCCTGTACCTCAAAACATACTCGCATCGACCCATCGATACACCCCTTCCGAACCCAAGATCCCCGGAACATATGCGGCTCCATTGACACCGTACATAAGCGTGAACCTGGGCGACGCATTAGTGCTTCGGCATCCGCCCGTCCAAATCGCGCGATAGGAGAATTGGGTGGGTGCACCGCAGATCCACTTTGGGTCGACATAGCGGATTGAGCGTCTGGGATCCAAGATACATGCAACCTAAGTGAGCGGAGATTGTGTGCCTTCTCAATCGCGCGCCCTATCGATTCCTACGGGAAAAAGAAAAGTTCATGGGGGTAGGATGAAAACTGAAGGAACAGCATACCGCATCATGGCTCGCGACAGCACAAGAGAGCTCTTCGAGGTGCGGAAAGAGCTCACAAACGCACTGCATATCCTCCAGCGTAAGCTGCGTCATATTAACAAGGAATTGGCGGAGCGTGTCCGCGTGTCTACGCGCGAGAGAGAGCAGAAAACCCCGAGAAATGCTTGTCTGACCCGCCGTTGAGAATGCACATAGTGTGAAAGATTCGAGCGATGGGCGCGGCGTGAGGGCACAGAGCCATGACCAAAGCTGTACAGGACCCTGTAGATCGACGGAGGATGTGCGTACTGTGAGTCGTTGGAGGAGCGGCAAGGGTGCATCACGGTCTAATGGACAAAGCACCCTCGGTCGGAGGTACTCTGTGTCCAGCGCAACGAGAGCAGGGAGCGAGGCGAGAATATCCGGCATGGCGCTGCTTGGCGCGCCTTTAAGTCGTAGGTCCCGCAGCCGCGGAAGTTGCGAGAGTACGGCAATCAAGATGGTCTCAGGGACGCCCGCGCAACGCTAAGTAGTATATATTAAGCGCATTGTTCATGAGTCCGTGATCTGAGTGAACGATACGTGATACGTACCCCGAGTTCTAGCTCAGTAAGCATGCTTCCTAACAGAGGCGCCCAACCTTGCAATACGCGTGGTGGACCATTCATACACCATATTGCTACCTTTTGTAAGTTAGGGAAGGTATTGAGAAAAGCCCAAGCGTCCTCTCCAAGATCGCTATAGGTGCGGAGGGTGAGCGCACGCAAGGGAAGGTCGCGAATAATGTTGAGAAAAGATAGGAAGACGGTGGGTGGGGCGGATGTGTCATCGATCCAAGTGAAAGAGTACAAGTTGTTGCAAAGGCAGAGGGCTTTTAGAACGACCTCCGTGACTTTCGGGTAGGTGGCATGTAGTACACCTGAGAGACAAGCTGCAGGTGAGTGGTATGCAACGGAACGAGAAAGGAAAACAGGCGAAATGGAGCCAGCAGTAGATCATGCACTAACGGCGCGTCCAAACCCACGCTCACCCCGGTCGAGAAGGAGAAATGACTCGACCTGTTTCACGAATATGCCGTACGTGACGAGCGAGTTCAGGCTTTTGAAGAAGGGTATACGCAGGGTGGATTACACCGCTAGTCTGGCATGAGGTTGAGAACGATGCCTCGAGTAAAAGGCTGAAACGAACGCACGGATTTACTAGTATGACCCCATCGTCCAGCACGCGTGTCGGTGTCGAGAGTGCGATACAAGAGTGGAGTGGCGGCGCGGTTAAAGTCCCGGTTGGCGAGGGCGGCGGCATAGAGGTCGCGCCTATCAGTGAGGTGTTCAAGGATGGCGTAGAAAATGTCGGTTGGAATGAAGCCAGTGTTTGAGAGGGCCATACCGTGACCTCGTCCGAGGGTCGCGCTGTGGGGTAAAGAACGGTGCCATTGTCCGAGATGCCCGAGAGTGTGTCAATAGCCGTTATTCAGGTCCTTATCGGCTTATCGATTCTTTCCTCAACCATCATAATCATAGTCATATGTTCTACATAATAGGTCTCGGACTTGCTGATGAAAAGGACATCACTATTCGAGGTCTAGAGGTGATCCGAAAACCCGGATCTAGCCCCAGCCTCGGCTCCGTTCTGATGACGGTCCTGTTTCCTTGTCATAGGTCGTAAGATCATCTACACGCGTGTACCTCGAGGCCTACACCAGCATCCTTACCGTTCAAAAGGGTCGCCTGGCACGTCTTATCTCCAAATCGTCCGTTCCTGAGCTCATATTGCTCCCGTAAAGGAAGAGCTGTACGGCAAGCCGCTCCTCCTTGCGGACCGCGACATGGTCGAGACGGAGAGCGACGAGATCCTGAGAGATGCCCACAATCAGGATGTTGCTCTCCTCGTGGTTGGCGACCCCTTTGGCGCGACGACACACACCGACATCCTCCTCCGCGCCCGCTCGCTCGGCATTCCGACGCGGGTCATACACAACGCGTCCATCATGAACGCGGTTGGCGCGTGCGGTCTGCAGTTGTACAACTTCGGCCAGACCGTCTCGCTCGTCTTCTTCACCGACACGTGGCGGCCGGACAGCTTCTACGACCGCGTGCGCGAGAACGCGGACCTCGGGGTGCACACCCTCATCCTACTGGACATCAAAGTCAAAGAACAGAGCGAGGAGAATCTTGCCCGGTGCGTCGTTCCTCCCCATTTCTGTTGGTTGAACTTGTGTCCGTGTGTGTGGAAGAACTGTACCAACTGATGTGTAGGGGCCGCAAGATTTACGAACCGCCGCGGTACATGTCCATCCCGCAGGCAGTGGCACAACTCATCGAGGTAGAGGAAGCGCGGCAGGGTGGCGTGCTCGCACCGGAACGGACCCTTGCGGTTGCACTTTCGCGCGTTGGAGGTGGCCCGGATACCGAGCGCATTGTGTGCGGGACACTCGCACAGCTCCGGGAGCAGCCGTCAGAGGTTTTTGGAGAGCCGCTTCACAGTCTGGTGATCGTTGGTCGGCGATTACACCACCTCGAGGCCGAATACGCCGCGGCATTCGCTGTAGACGCGACTTCGTGGAAGGAAGTTGCCCAGAAAGTATATGGCTGCAATTTCGGCTGAACCATAGATTCTCCATGAAGTGCGACGTAAAACAAAAGTAAATGCCATATTGTAACGGTACTATCAAGGTGTTCTACTAGCAAGATATTTGCTTAGCAAGCCACGCATATTCTGACGTAGCTCTTGACCTGTAGATGCCATATTGTCATACAACCGTGTCTTCCTCCTCTCTTCCTCCATCAACATTTCTTCGAACCCGCGCAACTGTCTTCTTGATGTCGGGCGCAACGAAATATATGGGAACTTTTGTCTCACCCTCTCCATTGCTTCGTCCACCGTTAAGCGATCAGACATGACCAGTAACGCCGTCACAAAGTCGACACCTTCCCCCGAGCCATCGCAGTGCACGAGCACGGGGTGGCCAGAGCGGCGCACGTCCGCGAGCGCGAATAGCGTCGCCGGCTCGTCGATGTACGCGCACTCTGCATCTCGGGGGTATGTACCCTCGCAGTTCCGTGCCACGGCGACGTTGTATATGCCTCGAACCCGGAGCTCCGTCGAGTTGACTAGCGAGAAGAGATCTGCGAAAAAAAGGCCGGGGGCGACTTCTTCCGGAGGGTGTGGATATGTGGGAGGCTCAGGGCCAACAGAGTTATAAAAAGCGACTCGCTCAGGCATGAATAAGCGTATAAGGAGATGTGTTGGTCAACATCTGGCAGCCACCGCCCGGGTCATCCGAAAATTATATGACAGACTGGTCGGCTACTGAAGGTGGCGTGTTTGTAACTTCCAGTCACAACTACGTCGAGAGACCAACGGCCGCGTAACAAGGGATAAGTGGACGTCTAATTAGACCTATAGTAACATCCGTGAGCCTTCGGGACCTTGCCACTCGCCGTGTAAGCCGTTGTATCGAAGACGCCAGCCATGCATATCTAAAAATGCAACACTCTTCATATACTTCAACTAAGACACGATGTACACAGTAAGGTTAAAGATGGAGGAGACAGGTCTCCACCTTTTTATCCATAATGTGATCCTGATATATATCTAGAGACTTAGAAACGGAGGATGCACGCCTCCATGGTTGGGAGGGCGCAGGGGATCTCACTTCTGCCGTGTCCTGAACATCACATTCGCGGTTCCTGGGATACGAATTCCTGCGACGCAAAAGCCGCGCGGGGCATTTTTCCCATCCTCGAACTTCATATCATACGTCACGACTAGATGGGCAAACAAAGCCTTGAGTTCATTGGCAGCAAAGAATCGTCCGGGACTGATAACCAGGCATGTGACGTTATTTTAGGCAATGGTAACCAGTAGGCACAGATTCTTACCATGTATGTCGTCCCAATGCAAAAGTCAAGTTCTCGGTAGATGTAGAAATCATTTGATGTCTTCCTGCCGCATCATCCCCTTCACTCTCGCGGAGCTTCGCAAAGCGAAACCCGTCAAATTCGTCGGGGTTCCCATAAATTCGTTCATCTCTATGAGCGGCGCTGGCTGGCACGGCGACAAATGTGCCTGCGGGAATAGTTATGCCATTGGAAAATGTGAATGGGCGCAAAGCGAGACGGCTCATGACAACTGTGGAAAGGTAAGGCGAGCACATCAGCGGTTCGTACTCGGACCGCTGGAAAAGGAATCCAACGAACGAAGGGTTAAACCATCAACCCGTTGGCTCTCCCGCAAGAAACTGTCTATCTTGTGCATTTTATCCATTGCGGCTTTCGTCCAGCCTTCTTCTGCCACCACAGCCTCAACCTCTTGGCGGAGGGGTTCGATATACTCAGGATTGGAAAGGAGACGATACAATGCTTGGGTGATCGTCTACAGGTATGCGATAGTCAGGACCGCATTATCAGGTGGTGAGATATCAGCATTATCGCTTGCCTGGGAAGTTGAGTGGATAGCTGCAAAATTGACAACGAGTAATCGCCTTGCCACGCCTTCAACAGACCTCTCGACACCCTTGGCCTCGCTCATGAGCCACATGAGCATATCGTTCTGTGATTCCACCATACAATGAGAGTAAAAAGGTAATAGGATGAGTTCACAAACCGGCTTATCCCACTCCTCTCCAAATTCCTCCATCTTCGCGAACCGCTCCTCAACTATAGGTCTGATAAATTCTATCTCTTGTTGAATTTGAGAAGGGAGATTCGATAGCATGCGCGCCACGATACTAATGTACGTCTCAGTGACGGTGATAAGGGGTCGGAGAGGAGACAACAACGCACGGCTTGAGAAGCTTCGGGAAAAAACTGATGATCGTGCTATTTTTCATAACATTGATGGCAAACGCTATATTCAGATGCTGATAACCACGATTCCGGCCTGAAAAAGTGTCACTAAACGAATCGAAGAGCTGGAGAATGATCACGAACATAGAGGAATCCCGACAAAAACACGATTCGTAGCACTGCAGATCACTCGTGGAAAGGTCTCTAGGATTGGAACCTTGACCCACTCTGCGTTCCTCGTGAATAATAGCATTTTCGTCCAAAACACTGCCACATACTATCGTCACCCGTCGGGAGAAAATCATCCAGGGCGCTGACGAGCTCTTCGCGGACCTCCTTGAAAGTAACCGCAATATTCCGTGTCAATTTCGAACGTATCACATCCGTGTGATACTCGTCATTCATGTTTAATAAGTCGAGCGTATATTCTGGTTGAATGAACTGAGGTAATCCTTGTGAGTATGAGTTCATCGGTTTGCATGCCATACTGACTTCAATAAGAGGTTCAAGCCGAGACAAGACGTTATCTGGGGCTTTCCTTACATCTTCGATTAGCTCTGGCCCGGCAACCAATACCATCCATCTACGAAAATTGGCAATTTTGAACAAACCCGGTCTTGTCTGGAAGTAAGACAGTCGTCAGTCCGACACGGGTAATTATATATATATTCAAGGAAAGTGCGAATTACTTTGTCGTAGCCCTCTCTGAGCATGCGGACGCCATCAAAGTTGAACTGGAGGGCGGAGAAGTACGAGAGGATCGGGTCAGAGAACCCTACGGTTGGGATAGCATTGAGCTGGGGACATGTCTTTTGATCAGGGACAGAACAAACGAGATGGAGAGGGTCTGACCAACGGATCGCCCTTCAAGTACCAGCTGATGAAGAGAGAGACTACAACAAACAATCCCGCGAGGAACGACCCTCTCAGTGTGAATTCGTCAGGCATGGTTGCAATGAAGTGTGAGTGAAAGAACGACAGCGCCGTGGTTACATATTTTAGGCTCAGGGGTGCCTCAGCTAGCGCTCGTTGATCCGTGGATTGTTGATGATTGAATTAGCGCCGGCGCCCAGCCACTGGCACTTGTCAAGCGTCACATGGCGTCAATCATGAATATATATATATACTGCATGCAAATCAGAGTTTTCACACGAAAAATAGTTGTAGAAAAGTTTAGTTAAGTGTTAAACAATTCCAAGAATTTAGTTGTCCAGAAATTTAAAAAAAAAAAAGGTTTAAGTAATCTTACAATCTTATTTTGGCCGGCCACTGGGCCAGTGAAAGTTAAAATCTCACCAAACTCTTCCTTATGAATTTTTTTCACACAATAAGATTGTAATATTACTTAAACTTTTTTCCAAAGTTTTCTGGATAAGTAAATCCTTGGATTTGTTTAACACTTAACTAAACTTTTCTACAACTATTTTTCATGTGAAAACTCTGATTTGCATGCAGTGATAGACGTCTGGTGAGCAGGTTGTCGGTGTGGTGCTACACTAATGAAGTGGCGCATGATACGCCACCGTGACTTTAGTACCCCGCCCGCATGGCTTGAATCCGCTTGATTGTTGTCGGAACTAAACCATGACACGACGAGAAAGGGCCACTGGCAGTCGCCCACTTACACCAACATAAGCTTATGCGTCATGCAAGTCGCAATTTCCAGAGTGGCTGTATGCTCGGTACGACAGAACCATCGAGAACACTTCTCGGTCTTCCCCGCACCGAATGCTATGATAGGAGCGTTTGCGTACCAAGGGATGTGCTGCTGGAGAGGTACGATACTATTAATTTAAATAAAAAGAATTACAGTTGAGCTCAAGTTCAAGTTGAGCCGCGGTTAACGTTTCGTGCCCCAGAGTCCGACTGTACCTAGATCACGGAATTGATATATATATATCACCTCGGAGTCCGAGTCTGTACTCATAGGTGCCTTAGATAGCACCGTTCGCATCGCAGTGATTTTGGGTATGCCAGTAGTTCTTCGGTCTAAGATGGCTAACCGCAATACTAGTAGGCCTCGACAGGGTGGCCGGACTAACGTTGTGGATACTTGCTATGATTGCCTTCCCAGAAGTGCAGCGCCGAGCACAGGCTGAATTGGATGCTGTTGTTGGCCGCGACCGTCTGCCGACCTCTGACGACGGTCGTTGTCTTCCATACATGCGAACAATTATCGAAGAAGTTCTTCGCTGGCGTCCTAATGTACGTCTTGGCGTCGCTCACGCCGCGACTGAAGACGACTGGTATGAAGGCATGTTCATTCCAAAAGGCACTATATGCATACCCAACGTGTGGCACTGCAATCATGACCGCACTGTATTTGGCGAAGACGCAGATGAATTCAGGTCAGAGCTGCACTTGGGCGAACATGGAGAGTTGTTATCAGGTTCTCCGGAAGCCATTCGGGCGGGGAATGTCTCGTTCGGGTTTGGGCGGCGGATCTGCGTGGCCAAGCACCTGGCCAGCGACACCCAGTTCATCAGCACAGCGCGGATACTGTGGGCGGCAAATCTTGGGGGTGCGCGGGACGATAATGGGAAGGAAGTACCACTGGATATCGACACGCTCGTGGATACAGGCCTAGTTTTGTGAGTAATCATTTTGTATTCGAGGTTCCATCTCATCTGATAACCCAGCATGCAGCCGCCCTGTTCTTTATGATCGTGTTATCACTCCCCGTTTCTCGGAGGTAGTATCTATTCTTGCAGAGGAACGCGAGCGCTTCGAGAATTAGGAAGAGACTTGTTACTCGATACGAAGACCAATCCAATCGACGTTTTTTGGAGATATAGGCATAATAGGCTTGTAATTCAGTTATACATAGGCAAGAAGTTGGCTTCAGTTGGCTCATTGCGGTGCAAGAGCGACGATTTCACTCAGTTTGTTGGAGGGGTCGACCCATTGGTTGCTGATCCCCAATAGATGACTACCCATGCTATAGTATAGCATGTTAGCGATAGCCTGGGAGAACTCTGTGATAGTGACCGTTTGGTCGTTCAGGCTGCAGTTGAAACATTGAGCAGTAGTCGGACGTACATTCGGTAGGAGGCGAGGGTGCGGGCTATGTGTATATTCGGGCCGGTAAGTTAGCACCACTAAAGCCTGTGATCAATGAACAGGTCCAAGTTACATACAGTACTAGTGAGTTGGGGATGTCCATTGCATTTCTACTCGTCTGTTGGGATGGCGATCGCTGCCGGGCGAGGTTTGTGCCGCGGGCGGTTGTTAGGCTCGCCTTTGTAAAAGATTACCGCAGCCTTTTTGCTTTTGATTGTGAGGCCTACTACTCGTCATAGCCAGTTCAGGGCGATCTAAATATCGCGCGGTCATGGAGTTTTCTACCATACGGTACAGTTATCGACGGCTTCCTCCCGCACTGCAGCAGATAGTTTAACTAGAGGACAGAGTTATGAGAAGTTTGGGCCAGGAAACACTACGTTTAGGATTGCATTGAGATCAGGACGCGTCTCTTGAGAGAAAACGAGATGCCGAGGGCCAGACCAACGGATCGTTCTTCGATGACCAGCCGATGAAGAGAGAGACCACAACAAACAATCCCGCGAGGAAGGACATTCGGAGCGAATTCGTCAGGCATGGTTACAATGAAGTGTAAAAGAACGACTGCGCCGATGCCAATTTAGTCAGCCTATCATACACATTTTTCAGGTCCACGGGTACGCCGCGACCCCTCAGGTTATTGATGCTAATGGAGTATTGGCTCCTCAAAAAGCTGTTGTCAAGCGTCACATGGCTTTCACGCCCATATTTCCTTTTTGTTTTTTTGCATCGAGATAGTCGTCGTTTGTCATAGTTGACAGGTGTCGACAACGAATACAAAGGAATTTGACGACTGAATAATAGGTTCTTCGTGGGTCGTGAGACTGGTGGGTCCCGACCTGGCGGTCACTGAGGGCTGTACGAGACACCTGTAAAAGATCACATTGAGAGGCCATAAACCTCAAAAGGGACCAAAACAAACAGAAAGTGACAGATAAACTCCAGTGGCAAGGCCCTGAAAAACTAATTGTATCCGTGTCTCACAAGTCGGATCAGAGGTTGAACGTAGCTTTCCACAGCGTTGGTGACTGCTGGCGCCCCGATGTATGGGTACAGATTCGGAGGCAGGACGATTCCCTGTTACAAATGGTTGACAGGGCAATTCATTTTCGGACGAGCTCGTGAGCGCTAGTGAAAGGTGTTTGTTTGTTGTGTGGGTATCTCGTTCTCTCGTTATCAGTGTTGCCGGAGAGTTAGTGGTGCCGGAGAGTTGAGCCACCCGGAGTTACGTAGTGTTGCCGGGAGAGTTGAGA
>Ga0137394_10003469_pt1 | contig 11855 bp, 10 predicted proteins | sample czobulk116metaG_FD_108278 | JGI IMG/M metagenome (GOLD analysis project Ga0137394, IMG submission 108278) | Vadose zone soil microbial communities from Angelo Coast Range Reserve, California, USA - czobulk1.16 metaG | ecosystem: Environmental > Terrestrial > Soil > Vadose zone | place: USA... | reverse complement strand
GGTTACGTTGTCGGCATACCCGTACAAGGGAAAGAGGAAGTTGTAGTGTTGGGATGCGCTGTCCGATGACCCATAGAGCGGCAGGATATAGCGATAGGCTTCTCCCTTCGATCGGTCTTCGCCTGACCAATAGAGCGGGAACAGCCAGCTGTTCGACGAATTGAGGTCCTGGCTATAGTGAAACAAGGGGAAGATCAGATCCCATTGAGATAAGTCAGTGCGGGTGTCGCTCGTCGTGACCAATAGCGGGCCGAGCACAAAGTTCCTGGCATAGTACTCACCCATGACATGGCGGCTGAATAAGGGAAACAGATGGTGCCATACGCTGTCTCCGTGGATCGACTTCAGATAGAGCGGGACAGTGAAGGTCCACTCCTGCCCCGGCCATTCAGAGTGCCAATAGAGGGGAAAGACATGGGCCCAGACCTGGTCTCCTATGCGCTCATAGGTCCCCAATGGCCAGAGAATGCTTCGCCGGAGCAGGTCGCGCGTCGGATCTTTCTCCATGGAGTACAGCGGTCGCACGGCAAGTCGAGAATAGCTGCCTCGCTCCTCAGACGAATAGAGCCATAACAGGCCATCGACGGATGATCCATCCACAGACCGTTCTGTGCACCACAAGAGTCCAATGCAATGATGTTGAATGTCACTGGGTGGTTCCGACTGGTCGGTAATGGTGGCTACGGCGGTTTGTGCTGAGAACAACAGTGAAGCAGCTAACAGCGCGATCTGCACGGGTCGGCCTATTTTCATAAGGCACCTCCTGGCTAGTGATGCTTTGGTGATCAGCAAAGAGAGTGCCACACGTGCGGGACGGGCATGCGACGACGTCGATGCGAAATTATCGGGGAAATATGACAGTCTGGAATGCGTGCTATATCTTCGACGCAGATCAGCGGCACACGGAAGGAGGAGAAACTATGAACGGCGGTTCACAGGGGGATGTGATCGTTCAGGGGTTCCGACGGTCATGCGACAGGCGACGAGCAAGTGATCGATAAGATGCTCTCGGCCCACGGTGCGTTCTCAAGGTCTTCCATCTCACCTCCTCCTTGCTTCGGAGTGACCAGAGGGGAACCAGCCTGCAAACGGGTTTCAGCCGTACTCTTTTTCACAGACTGTCTCAACGGGTAGCTTCCCATTTCTTTCAGACAGGGATCAGCATAACCCATGCCATCCACAATTCCGAAAAGACCGGGACCAATTCAAGGAACCCGCCGCCTGGGACATCGGCCGCACCTATTCCTGGCAGCAGAAACTCGAGAGCAAAATGACTGAATCTCAGCCTCCATCTTCTCCACCACAGTAAACTCCGCATAAAGTTCGCACTTAGATTCTTGCCAAGTCCTTCCAATTGCGAAGCAACAGATAGGAACACCGGTTCAATCGCTATGAATCACTGTTCATAACTTTTTGCGCTTGTCGGGTCGTAATAGGGTTTCCTTCACGCGCTCTTCTGCACCCGATACTCTCGATAAACCTCGATCAGTGGCCCACTTACAGCGAATCGGCACGACCGATTTCACCGCATCGCTACCACACTTTCCGCTGGCACGCGAGTTGATCTACTCCTCTACAGTCAGTGATGCGATCCAGAACGTCATGGCTTGTAGAACCAAAGGAGATGGACCATGGACCGGCTAACGTTTTGGCTAGCAATCTTTATAGTTGGGTTTCTGACGCTAGTAGGGTGTAGCGCATACCTTGCTGCGAGTCAGCCGCCGAAAGTTGATCTCGACGCCTTCTCTCAAGGCGCCGTGACTCGAGATGTGATCGTGGCGAAACTCGGGACACGAACCTCGTCAGTAAGCATGAAAACGGAACTCGGACCGGCGTGTAAGAGTTCTATAAAGGCTCTGCGACTGGTTGGTAGGTCGGGCACGCGGCGTTTCCTGCCACCGTGGATGTCTTCAGCGTTGCGTTGTAGGAGATTATCAGGACACTCCAGCACAGAAGGCGAGATGATCCAGAAAAGGCCAGCTCTCAAGTATGGGACGGGAGATATGGAATTCGGAACCATTCTCGGATCAATCAGCAAGAATGGCTGCTTTGAAAAGGTAGCCCCGGAACAGGCGGTTTTTTCAACCACCTCTGAAACACGCGCAGGCCAGAAAGTTGTTCAACGAAGAAATGACTGACCTTAAATCTGTGGACGATGTTCGTAAAACACCACTCATGCCACTCACAGGAAGGCATACCACATGTCAACTGATTATCGGCGTGTGAATGAGTACCTTGAGCATTTGCTATGCAACCGCAGCCTTGGAGAACTGGAATGGCGACTGGAGCCGAAGAGTGGCAGTCCTTCGCCTAGGATACCGAATGGCCTCCGTCTCGTTGCGGCGTCAGTTGAGCAACGATGGGTGGACCTGTCGAACGGAAATGGCTGCCAGGAAATCCTCTTGGACCCGCAAACCCGGTCGCACATGGAGCGGTACGAGCACAACGTCGAGAACTTCATTGGGACCGTCAAGGTGCCAGTTGGGCTCGCAGGGCCTTTGCGGGTCAACGGACTGTTCGCTCAAGGCGACTATTACGTGCCCCTGGCGACAACCGAAGCGGCGTTGGTGGCTTCCTACAGCCGCGGATCGCAGATGATCAGTGAGGCTGGCGGTTGCACAGTGGCGGTGCTCAATGAAGGGATGAGCCGGGCGCCCGGGTTTGCGTTCACCAACCTACGTGAGGTCGGGCTCTTCGTGACCTGGGCTTCGTCCCAATTCGATGAATTCAGGCGTCAGGCCGCCTCCACGACTCGCTACGGCAAACTTGTGGATATGCGAGTTTCGGTTGAGGGCAACCACGTCTATCTGATCTTTGAGTTTCTGACCGGTGACGCCGCAGGCCAGAACATGGTGACCATCGCCACCGAGACCATCTGCGCGTATATCAATGCCCATGCTCCAGTGCATCCGCGCCACTTCATCATCGAGGCCAATTTATCTGGCGACAAGAAGGCGTGCGCCCAGTCTTTTTTCTCGGTACGCGGCAGGAAGGTCTCGGCCGAAGTCGTCCTCCCGGCCGAGTTGGTGGAGCGACGCCTGCATGTTTCACCTGACCGCATTGTGGACAGCTGGCGCATGTCGGCCATCGGAAGCGCATTGAGCGGCGCGATCGGACTACAGGGGCAGTTCGCCAATGGTCTGGCCGCGCTTTACATTGCCTGCGGGCAGGATGCTGCCTGTGTAGCTGAGTCCGCGGTCGGAGTGACCCGCTTTGAAGTGGTTGACACAGGCTCCCTCTACGCTGCCGTGACCCTGCCCAATCTGGTGGTTGGGACGATAGGGGGCGGCACGGGTCTTCCCAGTCAACAGGCTTGCCTTCAGATTCTGGGACTCTCCGGCCCGGAGAAGGCTACGGCATTCGCCGAGGTCTGCGCTGCTCTCTGCCTGGCCGGGGAACTGTCTCTTGCTGGGGCGCTGAGTGCTGGCGAGTTTGCTCGCGCGCATCAATGCTTGGCCCGGAGGAGGCGAATCACCAAGGTCGCAGATCGAGTAGTCGGTGACTCAACGATCGCCGACACACGCTGCGGGCCAGACCGGGTCATGCAGGCCCCGGAGGAACTTTGTACATGAGGATCACGGTCGTCTTAAATCCACGCTCGCGGAACGGCAAAGAAGGATCCCTCGCGTCCATTTTGGAAGAGAAGTTTGGCCGTTCACTCGCGGGGATCAAGGTGGCGGCTGATCCTAGGCACGCGAGCGACATCGCTCGCGAGGCGGCTGAGGAAGGAGTCGATACAGTGGTTGTAGCCGGGGGGGACGGATCTATCAATGGCGTTCTTGACGGCCTGCTTGGCACTGGGACCGCACTGGGGATTATCTCGAGTGGAACGGCGAACGACCTGGCTACGTTCTACCACATTCCGCGTGAGGTTACGGAAGCCTGTGACGTGATCCTCGAACGACGGCTCCAGCGGGCCGACGTCATCGCTGTCAACGGACACCATTACGTCACAACCGGTGGCCTGGGCCTGCCGGCTCGTGTGGCCGAAATGGCGAATGATGTCAAACGACGTAACGCAATGAGCAAAGGGCTGAGAGACCTGCTTGGAAGCCGGTTATACATCTTCGCGACGTTCCACGCGCTTATGAGAGGAGACCTGACGTCCCATTGGTTGACCATTCAAGCGAACGGGAGCTGCTTCAGCTCGAACCCGTTGGGCTTGGTGATCACGAATCTGCCCTTTGTGGCCCGACATTTCCGGATAGCGCCTGGCGCGGACAATAATGATGGAGCGTTCGATGTCTGTCTCATTGAGAAATCACCAAATCGCCTGCGAGATCTTGCGACCATGCTGCAACTGCTCGCCGGTCGACCTGTTCGGTCGCCATTCCTAAAGACCTGGCGGGCTCAGGAGATGGTCATCACATCCCAGAATCCACTCACCTTCTTCGGAGATGGGGAAGTCCTGCAGACGGAACGAAAATTCAGGGTCCGAGTTCACCAGAATGCCTTGAACGTGGTTGTGCCATGAGGGTCGTGTTTAAGAACACTGTGATACCGGGAGGGCGAAACGCGCAACTGGCGATGGCAGCGATAGTGCAAAGAGTCCTACGGACCGTGAAGCTCGAACTGCCGAGATCGGGCTATCGGGGGCGGATGCGGATCTACTTCGCGGCAATGTACCCGATCACGCTGCACCTGGTGGTGTCGGCCCTTCTCTGTATTGGACTGCTGGGCTTGTTGGGCAGAGTCCACAAGGTGAAGGCACCGAGTCTTGATGTGGTCAGCATCCTCGGCATCTGGAGCATCTTCGCTGTGAAGCTGATGATTCGGCTGATGGATGAACTGAAGGATAAAGAGACAGACTTCAAATTTTTCCCTGACCGTCCGCTGCCTTCAGGAAAGGTGCAGGAATCCGACATCACATTCACTCTCTGGATCGTGATCGCTCAGTATCTTGCTGTCAACTTATGGGTCGGGCGAGCGTTCTGGATGGCCGTGATCGTGCTCGGCTACGCGTGCCTGATGTTCAAAAAATTCTATATTCCGGATCTCCTCGACAGGAGCCTCTTGCTTACAGTTGCGACACACAATCCGCTCATCCCAATCATGCTCGTGTACATGTTTACGCTGTTTTCCATCCAGAGCGGAATACCGTTGCGCACGCTCAATTGGCCGGCTGCTTTGGCAATCATTGTGATGTACTGGGCAATGTTTTTCTCACAGGAGGTGGCCCGCAAGATTCGGGCTCAAGAGGATGAGAACGCCTATGTGACCTACTCCCAACTTTGGGGCCCACGGGGCGCTGTGGCGATCGCCGGAGGCGCGGAGACGATCACATGCGCTCTCGGACTTTACTTCTCCTGGTCCCTTTCTCTTTCGCCTGTTTTTCTCACGCTATTGGCGACGGGATGGGTGGTTGCCCTGTGGGCCAACATCCGGTTTGCGTTCAGTCCGATTCGGGCTAACGCGAAACTCGCCCCATTTGCCGACGCCTTCATCCTGTGTGTCCTCGTCGGCTTAGGTGTGGAATTCACGGTGCTTCCCAACTTGAGAGGGGGGTGAGGCATGGTCTGCACTGTGAGCCCGCTGATCTTCTCGCAGAGCCCTCCTGATGGTCTCAGTGAGCGAGACCTTGGTGGTAAAGCGTGGAATCTCTTTAGATTGCAGGGGGCCGGCTTTCCCGTACCGTCCTGGTGCGTCCTTACCGCCAGGGTCTTCGATGAAGCCGTGGCGGGACACAGGGCGTGCATCGCGAGGATTTTGGCGGACATCGATTTCACGGATCAGAGCGCGATCGACGGCGCTTCCTGCCTCATCAAGGAACTTGTTCTCCGTGCGGAGATCAACAGAGAGATCGGTCTGGAGCTCGAAACGGCCCTCGAGCGGATGCCGGGAGACAGCAGTCTCTTCTCCGTACGGTCATCCGTTGTCGGAGAGGATTCGGCGGAGCATTCCTTTGCCGGGCAGATGGATTCATATCTCAATGTCCCCGCCGCGCACGTCATGGACACGGTAAGGCGAGTGTGGATGTCCGCGTTCTCGTCCAGGGTGCTGGTGTACAGACACCGGACAGGTCTCACCCTCACCGAGGTCTCCACGGCCGTGATTATTCAGGCCATGGTGCAGGCCGCTGCCTCCGGAGTGCTGTTTACGAGAGAGCTGGACAGTCGAGCCGACCAATGCGTTATCTGCGCCGGATTCGGATTGGGCGAGGGCGTCGTCACCGATCAGGTGGAAACTGATACCTACCGCATCGGGTGGCGATCAGACAACATTTCGAAGCATGGCTCCATCAAAACCTTCCGTGTGGTTCTCGATCCGATCGCTGGCCATGGGACGGTTACGGAAGCGATTCCCGAAGAGTTGGGAATACGGCAGGTGTTAACTGACAGCCAGGTACATGGGCTGCGCGATGTGGGCGTGGAAGTCGAACGGAGACTCGGCGCGCCTCAGGACATCGAGTGGGCTTTCGACGCACGAGGCAACTTGCTCCTGCTACAGGCACGCCCCATCGTCTTCACCGCGCGACGCGCTGCCGGGGCCGCGTTCCGCATCTGGGACAACTCGAACGTCGTTGAAGGCTATCCCGGGATGACCCTCCCCTTGACGTTTACCTTCGTGCGGGAAGGCTACGAGCGGGCCTTCGCGCAATTCGCGCGGAAGCGGGTACTGGCTTTCCCGCCTTTCAACAGCCCGCTCAACGCCAGGCTACACATCTTCAAGAACATGATTGGGCTGCTGGACGGGAGGGTCTATTACAACCTGCTCAACTGGTACGAAATGCTATCGTTTTTCCCCGGCTTCCAGCGGCACAAGGAATCCTGGGACCGCATGATCGGCATCAAACACCGGATCGAATTCCCGCAGACAACGCTGCCGCTTTTCTATCGCGTTTGGGCAGCGTGGATCACCGCCTGGAAACTGCTGACGGTGCGTTGCACCGCCCGGCGGTTCTTCGAGCACTTTGGCACCGTGTACCAATGCTTCAGCGGCAGGGATCTGGCCGGCGCAGACGAGCACGAATTGGTCGCGATCTACGAAGGACTCGCCCAGGAACTGACCGGGAAATGGTCTCTAACGTTAGACAACGACTTTGCGGCAATGACGTATTTCGACTGGCTCAGATCCCTCTGCAACAGGTGGGAACTGTCTCGACGCCTTAACCTCCACAACGACCTGCTCTGCGGTGAGGCCGGCGTGGAGAGTGTCGAGCCGGTCCGCTCCCTGGTGCGCCTGGCCGAACTGTTTCGCGCGACGCCGGATTTGCAGGTGCTGATGAGTGAGCACGACGACCTGGGCGTGTGGTCAACGGTGCAGCGAGAGCCCGCCAATGCAGCGCTCAGGGAGGCACTGGACCGTTACCTCGCGCAGTTCGGCGACCGTGGTCTAGAAGAACTGAAACTCGACAGGCCGAGCTTTCGGGAACAGCCTGAACAGTTGATACGGCTGATCAGAGGGTACACCCAGGGCGAGTTGACCGACGAAACCATGGAACGGCACGAGCAGGCTATCCGAAGCGACGCCGAGCGATACGTGCGGGAGAATCTGAAGAATCCATTCAAGCGGTTGGTCTTCGGGTTCGTGGTACGAAACGCACGCTTGGCGGTCGCCTATCGGGAAAACATGCGCTTCGCGCGAAGTCGCCTGTTCGGCATCGTGCGGCGCTTGTTCCGGCGCATGGGGGAGCTCTTTGCCGAGAAGGGCCTGATCGTGAGCGCCGCCGACATCCATTTCCTGACCGTGGAAGAAGTGTTCGGCGTGGTCCAAGGCACGGCGGTGACGCGCAATCTCAAGGCTCTGGTCGCTATCCGGAGGCAGGAATACGCGGAGTTCGCGCGGCGGGACTTGGGGGAGCGGGTTCAGACGATCGGTATTCCCTATCTGAACGATCTCCGCGGAGACGCGGCTTCCGGATGCGTCGGCAACTCTGCGAGAGGCACCGGATGTTCGTCGGGGATCGCTGAAGGGATCTCGAGAGTGGTCTATGACCCGCGCCGCCAGCTCGGGGAGGGCGATCATATCCTGGTCGCAAAGTGCACAGATCCCGGTTGGGTGTTCCTAATGATCGCGTCAAAAGGAATCGTCGTGGAAAAGGGTAGTGTCCTCTCGCACACGGCCATCATTGGACGTGAGTTGGGGGTGCCCACCATCATCGGGGTCAAAGACGCCACACGGAGGATTCCGGATGGCGCGAAGATCATAATCAACGGAACCACAGGAGAACTGCAATGGCACACACAGAATCCTGTTTTACCTACTACGACCGCCGGAGCGGGCAACTGGTAAAAGAACCGATCTATGCGAGCCCCTTTTTCAGGTGGTCCTATACCACCGTACCGGGGGGATTGGCGACGGAACTCCTCTTCCGGCACAGGTGTGTCACCAGACTGTGCGGGTGGTATTTCAAGCAGCCCTGGAGTCGTCGACGAATTCCCGCGTTCGTCCTGAAGTACAACGTGAATATGGAGGAATCGGCTCGCCGGCTCGAGGAGTTCACCAGTTTCAATGACTTCTTCACTCGCGAGATCGATCTTGCCACACGCCCGATACCTCCGGATCATCGAGTCTGCATAGCGCCGAACGACGGCCGGATCCTCGGGCATCCCGTGGTTGATGCCAACACGACCTTCGGGATCAAGCGGCACACCTTCAATCTGAGCCGGTTCCTCCGCGACGACACGCTGGCCAAGCAGTATGTCGGTGGCTCGATGGTCATCAGTCGCTTTTATTTGCAGGATTATCACTATTTTCACTTCCCGGATTCTGGGACGCCTGGCCCGGCGCTGCCCATCCAGGGGAAACATTACGCGCTCGGCCCGTATTGGGGACGGACGCCGGTTCCCTGGTTCTCGGAGAATTATCGGATGCTCACGCTCTTCGACTCTGATCACTTCGGCCAGATCGCGATGGTGGAGATCGGCGCGTTCACCGTTGGCTCCATACAGCAACGCTTCAACCCGGGCGTGCGCGTGGCCAAAGGCGCGCGGAAGGGCTTCTTTGAGCTGGGCGGGTCCACGGCCGTGTTGCTGTTCCAGAGAGGCGCGATCCGGCTCGACGAGGACCTGTGCGCCAGGACGGAGGAGAACATCGAAACCTTTGTGCGATTCGGTGAATCGATAGGCAAAGCATGATCGGCAGACACCGGGAGTACGAGGAGTCCATGCTGGTCAGGAGGATGTGTCATGAAAGACAGAGCAACAGTTCAAAAAAAGACGGTGCCCCCACAGACATCCCAAATCTACTTCTTGGAGAAGCCGGCGGGCTTCTCGATCCTGGACCTCAAGGACCTGTCGCAGGACAAGCGTGAGGCGATTCGGCTTCTTCACCGGCGGGACGACAAGCACAATATGAGGATCCTGGTCTTCTTCGCGATCTGGGCAGTTGCCGGCGTTGCGGCGTTGACCGTGGATCTGCTCGCGGTCCAGATGCTGAGCTGCCTCTCGATCGCGTGTGCCATCATCGGGTGCACCGTGCTGGTGCATGAAGCCAGCCATAACCTTCTCTTCCTGAACCCTACAGCGAACCGGTGGTTGGGGTTACTGTGCGGCTTACCGGTTTTGGTCTCGGTGACCGGGTTTCGAACGAACCACGCGTTCCACCATGCGCGAAGAGGGTCGTACGACGAGTCCGCTGAATGGGAAGTCCATCCTCGAGGAGATGTGACATCGTTGCCGAAGTACCTTCTGTCCATCATTGCAGGCGCGTACGGGTTCATTACCGCCCTGCCCGTGATCGCGATCAAGTATGCACAGGGCGCCACGCGGAGGAAGACATTGACAGAATACGCTCTGATCGTCGGCGCCTTCGCGCTCGTATTCTCGGCGTTCCCGACGGAGGCGATTCTCAAGCTGTGGTTCTTTCCGATGATCCTCGCGGCGCATCTCACGGAATTCCGCGCCGTGGCGGAGCACGGTCTAACCACGCGAGGCAACGTCTTTACGGCCACTCGCACCGTCGTGAGCAACCGAGTTGTCTCGTTTCTGATGTGCAACATCAATTATCACCTCGAACATCATCTGTTCCCCGGCGTGCCCTGGTACAACCTGCCCAAGGTCCACCGTCTTTTGCAGGACGAATACCGCCAAGCCGGGAGCTCCGTCTATCCGTCGTACACGCGGTTCTGCATTGACTTCTTCAAAGCCATCTGGAGGGGACTCCTACCGAATGCTCGATTGATTCCTGTGGAAGCGAGGCAGCACTGAGTCGCTGACCGCGTGAAGACCGCAAGACTGCCAAGGAAGGGTATGATCATGGTCGGAGTGCGGTACGCACAATGTTGGGAGGACCCGCGGACGCTGTGCCGGGGTTTGGAAGTCTGCTCCGATGATGACGTCGTCTCCATCGCCTCCGGAGGTGACAACAGCTTCGCGCTTCTGCTGAACAAGCCCCGGTCACTGACGCTGGTGGATACAAATCCCACGCAGATTTACCTGGTGGAGCTGAAACGGCGAGCCCTGCAAAACTTCGACTACGAAGACTTTGTCGCGTTCCTCGGGGCTCGGCCCTGTAGGAATAGACTGGCCCTTTACCGGCACCTCCGACCTTTGCTGAGCGAGGAGGCCCGAGGCTACTGGGACAGGAAATACAAGGATCTCCTGCAAGGGATCCTCCACTGCGGGAAATTTGAAAAGTACTTCGGACTCTTCCGTCGGCTCGTATTACCGCTCATCCACAACCGCAAGGCTGTTGAGCAACTGCTGGCGGCTTCCTCCATGGACCAGCAGCGGACGTTTTATGGCACAGTCTGGGACACCCGAAAGTGGCGGTGGCTCTTTTATCTGTTTTTCGGGAAGACCCTGCTGGGTCGTCTGGGGCGGGACCCTGCATTCTTTCAATACGTGCAACTCCATGACGTGGCAGGGGAACTCCTAAGACGGACGCGCCGGGGGGCGACCGAGGTTTTGATGCGAGATAACTTCTTCATCGAGTACATATTGACCGGCGACTATCGTAATCTGACCTCGGCGCATCCCTATCTCTGCGAAGCCAATTTTCAACGTCTGCGAGACCGAGTGGGGCAAATGCGCCTCTTCCCAGGCAGTCTCGAAGAGTATCTAAACAGTTTGCCACCCCGAACGGTTTCCAGCTTCAACCTGTCCGATATCGTTGAATATATGTCCGAAGTGGATTTTGAGCGCAATCTTCAAGCGATCCTGCGCGTGTGCCGAGCCGGCGCGAGACTGGCGTTCTGGACACTCTTTGTGCCGCGTCCGGTGCCGCCGCCTTTGGTGGAACAGATACACCCGCGTCAGCTTGAATCGGATGCTCTGTCCGCGGCCGATCGGACCTTTTTCTACGGCGGCTTTCACGCGTGGGAGGTGAGTCACGGAGCCTAGAAGTGTCCGAGTAGAAGAACGGGCCTGGCATGCACTCGGGGGGGTCCCCTACGCCGTGTCTGACTCGCGTCTTCAGAGCACCAGACCCTCGACGGGCCTCTCCTCCGTCCACACCGTTCCCAGCTCAGATCTGAGCGATTCTGAGCTGAGGGGCGGTGGAGGCAGGGGTCCGTGCACATCTTTTGACATCACGCCGCGGCATCCAGATATGAGAATAATCAGCAGAAAGAGGCAGAGGACTTTCGATGCTCGCACACTCAGGAGAGCAGAGAGGATCAGTGCATTCATTGTTTACTCACCAGCCAAATCATCCGCGAGACATCTAAAAGCGTATGTCGAAGAGAAGATGATGCGTCGTGAGGGATACTTTGGTTTCATCCGTTGTTGTCGAAGTGGTCCCGGAATCGGAATATCTGTGTAGCCGCACTGCTGCGTCGCCACAATCTGGTATGTGATCTGCTCGTAGGTCGCTCGCGGAAGAATCTTCTTCTGCACCGGCTCATCTTTCCGCTGGTACAGACGCTCTTTGATGATCTACTCAGAGTAGGCCTCGCCAATACCAGGGAAGGCCTT
>Ga0137394_10003467_pt1 | contig 11859 bp, 10 predicted proteins | sample czobulk116metaG_FD_108278 | JGI IMG/M metagenome (GOLD analysis project Ga0137394, IMG submission 108278) | Vadose zone soil microbial communities from Angelo Coast Range Reserve, California, USA - czobulk1.16 metaG | ecosystem: Environmental > Terrestrial > Soil > Vadose zone | place: USA... | reverse complement strand
TCGGCGCGGGTGGCGGGAGCATCGTCAGCGTGGATGGGGCCGGCGCGCTTCACGTGGGGCCCCGGAGCGCGGGCGCCGTGCCCGGACCCGTCTGCTACGGCCTCGGCGGGACGGAGGCGACCCTGACCGATGCCAATGTCTGCCTCGGCTATCTCCATCCCGCGCGGCTCCCCAGCGGGCTGACCCTCCACGCCGATCGGGCCCGGCGCGTGGTGTCCGAGCAGGTGGGCGCGGCGCTCGGCCTCGGGCTGTCCGAGGCCGCGCACGGCGTCTACCTGCTCGGCTGCGCGGGCATGGCGCGCGCCGTCCGCGCCGTCACCATCGAGCGCGGGCGCGATCCGCAGGAGTTCACCCTGATCGCCTTCGGCGGCAACGGGCCGCTCTTCGCGGCGGAGATGGCCCGCTCGCTCGAGATCGCGAGGGTGCTCGTGCCGCCCGCGCCCGGGGTGTGGAGCGCGCTCGGTCTGCTCGAGGCGGAGATGGAGCATCACCTCGTGCGGACCTTTCTCCGGCCGCTCGCCGGCCTCGAGCCGCGTGATCTGATGGAGGCGCTCGCCTCGCTCGAGAGGGAGGCGGAGTCCCTGCTGAGCGCGCAAGGCTACAGCGCGGACCGCGTGGAGATCGAGCGCAGCGCGGATCTCAAGTACCAGGGGCAGTCCTTCGAGCTCGGTGTCCCCCTGGGACCCGCCGCCATCGGCCTCGACGCGTTCAGCCGCCTCGCCGAGGCGTTCGACAAGGAGCACGAGCGCACCTACGGCCACAAGGCCGAGGGCGACCCGATCCAGATCGTCAACCTGCGCCTGACCGCGCGCGTGCGCCGGGCCACGGACATGCGTGGCGAGACCCGCTTCATACCCGGTGCGCGGGCCCGCGGCGGCGAGCGCGAGGCCTACTTCGGTCCCGGCCACGGCGTGATCCGCACGCCGGTCATCGGGCGAGAGGATCTCGCCGAGCGGCCGCGGCCCGGTCCCTTGCTCATCGACGAATACGACGCGACCACGCTGGTGCCGCCCGACTGCCCCGCCCACCTCGACGCCCACGGCAACATCGTGATCGACACGGGAGGTTAGATTGGCGACTCGCGAGCTGAGTGACCCCATCCTGCACGAGCTGATCAAGAACGCGCTCGACACCATCGTGGACGAGATGGCCATCGCGCTCGTGCGCACCGCGTACTCGAACAACCTCAAGAACGCCATGGACATGTCCTGCGCGCTCTGCGACGCGGAGGGGCGGCTCATCGCCCAGGGGCTGACCCTGCCCCTTCACCTGGGCTCCATCCCCGACGCCATGGCCCGCGTGCGCCAGAAGTTCGCGGGGCGGACGCATCCGGGCGACGTCTTCATCCTGAACGACCCCTACGAGGGCGGCACCCATCTGCCGGACTTCTACATCTTCAAGCCCATCTTTCTCGACGGCCGTCTCGTCGGCTGGTCGGCCAGCATCGGCCATCAGCTCGACGTGGGCGGCAAGACGCCCGGCGGCAATGGCTGCGACGCCACCGAGATCTTTCAGGAAGGGCTACGGATCCCCGCGATCAAGCTCTACACGGCGGAGGGGCCGGTCGAGGCAGTGTTCGAGCTGATCGACCGGAACGTGCGCGTGCCGCGTCAGGTGCTGGGTGACGTGCGCTCCCAGGTCGCCGCCTGTCTCACGGGCGAGCGCGCCTATCTCAAGCTCATCGCCCAGCACGGCGCCGAGCGCTTCCAGTCCTGCACCACCATGCTCTTGGCCCAGGCGGAGCGGCTCGCGCGCACGGCCATCTCCAAGATGCCCGACGGGCGGTACGAGTTCACCGACTGGATCGACGACGACGGCATCGACCCAGACCCGATCCCGCTGAAAGTCGCCCTCACCGTCGACGGCGACCGGATGATCGCCGACTTCACCGGCTCGGCGCCCCAGGTGCGCGGCGGCATCAACTCGCCGCTGCCCTTCACCAAGTCCGCGGTGTACGCGACGGTGCGCCACCTGATCGGCGGCGACCCGCCGAACAACGAGGGCTACTTCCGCCCCATCGAGGTCATTGCCCCGCCCGGTACCATCGTCAATCCCGTCATGCCCGCCGCGGTGGCCGCGCGCGGCCTGACGGGGTTCCGGCTCGCCAACGCCCTCTTCGGCGCCCTCGCCCAGATCGCGCCGGATCGTGTGTTCGCCTGCGAGGTGGGGGGCGACACGGGCGTCAGCTTCGGCGGCTACGATCGCGAGCGGCGACCGTTCGTCTTCCTCGAGTTTCTCTTCGGCTCCTGGGGCGGGCGGCCCGCCAAGGACGGCGTGGACGCCTGCAGCTCGAGCGTGGTCAACTTCTCCAACAACCCGATCGAGGTGATCGAGTCCGAGTATCCGCTCCGCATCGAGCGCTATGGCTATGTGCCAGACTCGGGCGGGGCGGGGAAGCATCGCGGCGGCCTGGCCGTCGTCCGCCAGTATCGCTTCCTGGAGGCGATGGGGACGCTCCAGCTCAGGACCGATCGCCGCCGCTTTCTGCCCTACGGCTTGGCAGGGGGCCGGGCGGGCACGCCCTCCGACAACATCCTCAACCCCGACGGGGAGCGGCGTCAGCTGCCGAGCAAGTGCACGCTGGAGATCCGGGAGGGCGACGTGTTCCGCCATCTCCTCGCGGGCGCGGGCGGATGGGGTGATCCACTGGCCCGCGATCCCGGGCTGGTCCTGAAGGATGTGCTCGAGGAGAAGCTGACCGCCGGCTATGCGCGCCGGGAGTACGGCGTGGCCATCGATCTTGCCGCGCGGAAGGTCCTTGCCGAGGAGACGGCGCAGCTCCGGGCGCAGCTCCGAGCCAGCGAGGCCGCGGCCGCCCGGCCTTGAGCTCGCCTTTCGAATGGAGGGAGCCATGATCCGAATTACGCGGATCGGTCACGTGGCGTTGCGGGTGGGCGACATCGAGCGCTCTCGCAAGTTCTACTCCACGCTCCTCGGCTTCGAGGTCGTCGAGGAGGACCCCGGGCACGGGGGCGTGTTCATGGCGCTCGAGGGATTGAGCCACACCATCGACCTCTTCCCGATCCCCGATGGCCAGGCCGCTCCCGCGCCGACACCCGGGGCGGTGGGCGTCCGTCACGTCGCCTTTCTCGTGGACAGCGAGCAGGCGCTCAAGGATGCGTATCTCACGCTTCGAGCGAGCGGCGTGGCGATCGTCCGGGCGGTGGACCACGTCAGCCAGAAGAGCGTGTACTTCCACGATCCCGACGGCAACCTGCTCGAGATCTACTACGAGCTGCCCCACGCGCGCGAGCTGTTCCGCGAGGGCCGCGGCGATCGGGACACGCCCCTCGTCTTCGAGCCCTGACCTCCGCCTCGCGCGGTTCGCTACCGGAAGTCGGAGACGGGGGGAAGCCGCTGGCCCGCCACCGGATTGGCGACGGCGTCCTCCAGGGAGCGCGCCTGGCGCCACTCGCTCGCGGGACGCGCGGCGGCGTTGGTGCCGACCTGGTCGATGTTCCAGTAGATCTCGAGATTGTTGCCGTCGGGGTCCCTGAACTCGACCGCGATCTGGCAGCCGGCCCGGCGCCGCCCCTCGAAGACGAGGGGAATGCCGTGCTCGGCGAGCCACGCGCGCGCCCGGAACACTTCGTCGAGCGATCCCACTTCGAACGCGAAATGGTTCAGGCTGCTCGCGTCCATCTTCTTGGCCCCGCCCACGAGGGCGACGCCGTGATGATCGGGATTGCAGCGGAGAAAGATCATCCCCCCCGGCACCATGCTGTCGGGATATCGGTCGCTGACCTCGAGGCCCAGCACGTCGGTATAGAAGCGCAGGGCCGCTTCGAGGTCGGTGACGTTGAGCACGACATGACCGATCTTTCGAAGCTGGAAGGGGAGCGGAGTCTCCGTCGCGTTCGCCATGGTCGTGCCTCCTGTGGTCGGTTCGCGGCCACGAGCACACTAGGCCGCGCCCACCGTGGGCGTCAAGGGTCAACGGAGAGGGAATTTCGGTCTATCGCGAATGGTTGATCTGGTTCCAACTACTGGATTACAAACGTATAATCGAAGTATTGTCATGGCACTTGACATTGCCGACTGGGAATGGTGTTATTCGCCCATGCTCGGTCTAGAGATTCCTGTCCCCGTCCAGGCTCGCACGCAAACCGCCGTCAGCCTCGATGAGATCTGCCGGATCGCGGAATGGAGCGCGGAGCTCTCGGAGCTGGCCGGCCGTAGCTGCTTCTGCCCCCGCTGTGCCCTCGTTGTTGACGCGGTGGATCTCCACGACCACCTCGCCGTGTGCTCTGGCACGAGCTAGCGTCTCGCCGCACCCGCGCACTCCTGTCCCAGACACCGCTTGCCAGCTTGACCTGCTCCGCGGCCCGCGAGACCATCCGCGCCTGGCGCTGATGGGCACGCGGGGGAGGGGGGCATGACGTTGCGCTTCGGAATCTTCGATCACATCGAGCCGGTGCCGGGCCTCGGGCTCGATCGGATCTATCGCGAGCGCCTGGTCCAGATCGAGCGCCTCGACGCCGCGGGCTTTCACGCCTACCACCTGGCGGAGCACCACACGCCGGCCGTCCACAGCCTCGCCCCATCGCAGAACGTTTTCCTGGCCGCGGTCGCCCAGCGCACGCGCCGCCTGCGCTTCGGCCCGTGCGTCTACGTCCTGCCCTTGCATCACCCCCTGCGCCTGATCGAAGAGATCAGCATGCTCGACAATCTCAGCGACGGGCGCCTGGAGATCGGGGTGGGGCGCGGGGGCGTCATGGAAGCCTACTTCTGGGGCCAGGAGGCGGATTCCGAGACGAACTACGCGCGATACGTCGAGACGCTCGACATCGTGCGGGAAGGGCTCAGCCACGAGCAGCTCACCTACGCCGGGCGCTTCCACAGCTTCGATCACCTGCCCATGTATCTGCGCCCCCTCCAGAAGCCATATCCGCCGCTCTGGTACATGCGCAATCCCGTCACGGCGGCCATGGAAGGGATGCACACCATCCTCGTCGGCTCCCTCGACAGTCTCGCACCGGCGGTCACGCGCTACCGGACGACATGGGAAGAGCATCAAGGCGTGGGTGCACGGACGGCGCAGGGGGACGAGCCGATGATCGGCCTCGTCGTGCACCTCGTGGTGGCCGAAACGGACGACGAGGCGATCAGGATCGCCACGCCGGCCTGGGAGAAGTACCGCTGGAATCTGGCCGCCCCGCGGCGCCTCGAAGCCGAGAGGCGCGGGCTCACCCAGTTCATGTCCACGAAGGATGGTTCGCTCGGCTTCGTCGGCGATCGCCCCGCCGGGCTGCCCACGCGGGAAACGCGCCGCGACATCGATGCCGAGCTCGAGCGCTTCGACCAGCAAAAAGCCCGGCCCCATCCGAACCGTCTGGGCGGGGTCGCGCTGGCCGGCTCCCCCGCCGCCGTCCGCGAATACATGGAGGAGTACGCCGCCACGGGGGCGAACTACTTCGTCTGCTCCTTCCAGTGGGGCGATCTCACTCACGAGCACGCCATGCGCTCCATCGAGCTCTTCGCCACGGAGGTGATGCCGCGCTACGTCGCGGCCGCCCCCGCGGCCCGCGTCGGCACTCCTTGAGCCGCCTCCGCCTCTAGACCGCGGCGGCGGGGAGGGGCGCTCGACGCTCCCGGCCCGCCGGAAGATCCGGCGCGCGACCCTCCTCTGCTGCCGCGCTGATGAAGGCCGCGGCGGCGCTCACGACGTTCGCGTCGCGCAGGATGCGGCGATGGCCGAGCCCGTCGGTGATCAGGAGCTGGGCGCCGGGCCAGCCATGGGCGATGACACGGCCGTGCTGCCACGGTACCTCGGCATCGCCGCTGTCGTGGATCACGAGCAGGGGCGCCTTCAGGGCCGGTGCCAGCTCGGACACGTTGAAGGCCGACCACGGCATGGCGATCCGGCGCGCGATCCGCTCGTGCATGAGCTGGCCCACGCGACGGGAGAAGCCCAGCATGTCCGTGAAGCGCACGGCGGGGTTTACGAGATCGGCCGCGGGCCCGATGAACACCGCGCGGCGCGCCTCGAGGCCCTCGAACATGGCCCGGGCCGCCACCACGCTCCCCACCGAGTGCGCGATGAGGCCGCCCAGCGGCCCGTGGTGCCCGGCGACGGCGCCGACCGCCGCCACCATCTGCGGGATCGTCACGAGGCCGGCCTCGGACTCCCCGTGTCCCGGGGCGTCGAAGGCGACCACGGAGAAGCCGCGTGACACCAGGGGCTCCACGAACGCGCCGAGCTGCGCGCCCCGTCCGCCCCAGCCATGGACGAGCAGCACTCTCGGGCCGTGGCCCCACGTCCACGTCTCGACGTGAGAGCCGTTGCCGATCGGCAGGATCCGCGCCTGCGCGCTCGCGATGAGGACGCGCTCGTCCGCGGGCCGGCGAGGTCGCGGCGGCGTCAGGAACATGCGCTCGGCCTGTGAAGCCGCGAGCCGCGGCGCCAGCGCGGAGAGAGCGCGGTTGCCCGCGCGGAAGATCGGAAGAAGCCACGATTGCCTCTGAGACCGAACGATCGTGCTTTTCACCATCGAGATGTATTCGCAGTCGGTCATGGCACGGTCTCCCTTCTGGTTTAGCGGCGCCGGCCGCTGGCGGCGGCGTGGGACGGGGTGCGCGCGGCGCGGACAAGCGCCTCGAAAGCGGCGTCGGCCCGGGAGCGCGCTTTCGGATCCCGCATGAGTCGCGAGGCGTGGACGAAGCCCAGGCCGATTCCCTGGCAATCGTGGGCGAACTGCTCGCAGTCGAAGTCGCGGCGGAAATGGCCCTCCTGCACCGCGATCCGGGCCGCCCCCGCGAGGGTGTCGTTCCAGTCGCGCAGCGTCTGCACGACGAAGTCCCGCACGGGGCCGGATCGGTCATCCAGCTCGAATGAGGCGGTGACGAACGGGCAGCCGCCCGGCAGCGTCGGCGACTGCTCCCAGGTCAGCCAGCCCTGGAAGAGCGCGCGCACCCGCGGCTCGCCGCGCGGGGCGGTCAGGGCCGGCCTGACCACGGCGTCGACCATGAGCCCGCCCGCCCGCCGAAGGGCCTCGACCTGCAGCGCCTCCTTCGAGCGGAAGTGGGCGAAGAGCCCGCTCTTGGACATGTGGAGATCCTCGGCCAGTCGGCCGATCGTCAGGCCCTCGAAGCCGATGCGGGTGGCGAGGGCGAGGGCATGGGCGAGGATCGCCTCTCGAGTCCGCTCTCCCTTCGAGCCGGGCCGGGGCGTCTTCGCCCCCCTCTTCGCCACCGCGGTCATCGTCGTCATGGCCGGAGAATAGTACGACCGTTCGTTTGTGTCAAGCCCGATCTCTCTGACCGGCGCGCAGGCGCCCTGACGAAGCCCGTTGCCGGGCTGCCAGCTTCTGTCGCTCGCCGGGTGAGAGGAGTCTGGGTCAGGCGCTAACGACATGAAATGGCTGGGCCGGCGGGTGGCACCCAGGATGCAGTCGCTCGATATCACCAGGGCGCGATCCGAGACTGCGAGAGGAGAAAACGTTGCTTCGATTGATCATCATGGCGCTGCTCGTTCTTCCCGCTTCCGTGGCGTGGGCGGCCGAGTGTGCCCCCGAGAAGATGGTGCGGATCGTCACTCGAGATGCCACGCCGGGAATCGATCCGCAGTCCTTTGCCGCGCTCCCCAAGACCTTGTACCGGATCGGGAGTGCCCGAGGGCGGGTCGAAGAGATGCCCGATGCCGCTCGAGGGGTCCATGGCCTGATCGTCGTGAACGAGCCCGACGCCTGGATCGTCAACCTGCACGACAAGTCGGGCCGGCACGTCGTCGATCCCGGTCCGAGCCTGATCTTCCGGGCCCCGATCCTCGATGGAGGCGAGCTGCCCCCGCCGCTCCGCGAGCTCGAATTCGGGTGCGAGCTCGCCTTCGTGCAGGCGTACGCGCCGAAGCCCGACGAGCGAGTCGATGCCGGAGGAGCATTGATGCTCGACAAGCACCAGGTCACGCGAGGCGCCCATCGCGTGGACATCCTCGTTCATCCGAAGGATCGCGTGGTCTATGTCGTGGCGCACTACAAGGCCGGCAAGGTCGTGCGGGTGGTGCGCTACGTGGAATATCAGGGGGGGCTGGCGCCCGACACGCGTCTCTTCTCCCGCCCCGACGGCATCCAGTTCGCCGCGCCGCGCCCGCGCGCTTCCCGCTGACCCTCACCGACGGCGCGGGAGGCTCGTTTCATGCCCATCCCTCACTTCGCGCGAGTTAGAAGTGCATCACCTCGGCGGCGTGCTCGTAGATGTCCTGGATCCGTCCGTGCGAGATGGCCGCGGCCTGCACGGCGGCCACGAGGTGGCGCCACCTCAGTGACGGACGCGTCGCGTGGAACTCCTCGTAGGTCGCCTGGTGGTGCTTCAGGGCATGCATCTCGGTGAAGTTGTCGCGACAGGCGATCTTGCCGAGCAGGGTGATCAGATGCTCCGGCGCGTACTCGCGGTTGGCGTACTGCTGGGCGAGGGCTGCGGCCTCCTTCACCTCGTCGGTCGATCGCCAAGTCGCCAGATTGGCTGCGGGCAACCGCTCGCCGACGGGCAGGCTGCCGATGAGCTGTTCGATCTCTCCGAGGAGCTCGTCCTGGGTGTGGAACGGTAGGGCGGCCACGCGCTCGGGCTCGGGCTGGATGTCCGGGGCCAGCATGCGCTGGGCCATCCGCACTTCCGGTCCCGTGTGCCACATGAGGAGCGCCCGCAGCTTGGTGCGGACCGTCAGCTCGGGCTGTCGTAGCAGGTAGCGCCGCGTGTTGGCGCCCGTGTTGATGTGCACGTCCATGGGGTTGCCGGTCTGCGAGCGCAGGAAGAGCGTCGAGCCTCCGACCGAGAGCCCTTCGCCCGCGCCCTCCAGCGACAATCCGTCGCCCAGCGCCTGCGCCACCATCTCCGGGATCTCGGTGAACTTGCTGCAGCGGCCGATCTCATCGGCGAGCGCGGTGATGGCGGCGGTCTCGTCGTCGCCCGTCTTGGCCCGCAGCGCACGCTCGAGCAGTCCGTGCGTGTCGATGAGCCGATCGATCTCCTCGAGCGAGGTCGGGTCCGTGGGACGGGTGATGTAGCGGACGGGCGCGCGGCCGATGAACCGCGCGTACTCCCACCCGAAGTACTCGAGCGCCCGCCACGTGAACACCGGGAACAGGAAATAGTGATCGTCGAGCTGATTCTTGGGAATGGCGACCTGGAGAAGCTCTTCCAGCACCTGCATGGGCGAGAGCCGCTCCAGCAGGTAAAGGAAATAGTGGTCGCAGGCATTGTAGACCCCGCGGCTCACCGCATAGCGGAAAGACTGGAGCGTCGCCTCCACGTCGTCCTTCTCCGACACGGGCTTCGCGTCCGCGAGGATGAAGGGCCCCATGGCGGGCGAGTGGATGTGCTTGTTGGCCACGGCCACGTTCTGGATGACGGGGAGCATGGCGTATTCGCCGGGCAGCCGGGCCGCGATGTGCCGTACCGCGTGAAGCCCGGCCAGCGGGTGAAGCGGCCCGCCGTGATGGCCGGGCGGCAGGTCTGACGACCGCACGACGGCGAGCCCGGAGGCCAGGAGCATCTCCTTGACCGAGGTGCCGCCGGCCAGCTTGTCGTGGGTGGCCGCCACGATGCGATCGGGAGGTGTCTCTTCCACGAACTGCACCAGGGGCTCGATATGGGCGGGATAGACGACGCGCTGGGCCATCTCACGATCCTCCCCTCGACGTGGTGGCCCCACGAAGAGAGCGCCCGCTTACCACGCGGGCAGAGGGGCCGGGCAGGGAGCATATTCGCATCAACGCCCCCGGAAGGAAAGCCCCGCCTGAGGGTCAGCCCTCGCCGCCGGCCGCCTCCTGGCGGATGCTGCGGTCGGACGAAGGTCTCACGAATTCAGACTTGGTTTCGGGCTAGGATAGCGCAACCATGAAGGCGCCGGCGCTTCCCTGGGACATCACCCGGATCCTCTTCGCCGTGGTGGCGATCGGCGGCCTGATCGCCGCGAGCTTCTGGGTCCTGAGACCGTTCCTGCCCGCCATGATCTGGGCCGCCATGATCGTCATCGCCACCTGGCCCGAGATGCGGATCATCGAGAGGCGGCTCGGAGGCCGGCGCGTTCTCGCCGTGGCGGTCATGACCCTGATCATGCTCGCGGTCATTCTGGTGCCCGTGGGGATCGCCGTGTTCACCCTCGTCGACCGCGCCGAGGATATCGCCGCCTGGACGCGGTCGCTGGCGAGCCTGTCATTGCCCGCGCTGCCCGAATGGGTGACAGACGTACCGGTGGTCGGCAAGAGGATCGCGGCAGGATGGCAGACTCTGGCTTCGATGCGCTCGGAGGATCTCGCGAGTCGCGTCACTCCGTACCTTGTCATCATCGTGCGCTGGCTCATCAGCCAGGCGGGAAGTCTCCTCGCGCTGTTCGTGCATCTCCTGCTCACCCTCGCGCTCTCCGCCGTCCTCTACGCCAAGGGAGAAGCGGCCGCGGCCTGGATGCTGGCCTTCGCGCGTCGGCTGGCCGGCGGGGAGGGCGAGCGGGCGACCCGCCTCTCCGCCCAGGCCATTCGCGCTATCGCCCTCGGCATCGTGGTCACCGCGCTGATCCAGTCCGTGTTCGGCGGCATCGGGCTCGCCATCACCGGCGTGCCGCATCCGGCGCTGCTCACCGCGATCATGTTCCTGCTCGGCGTGGCCCAGATCGGGGCGGTGCCCGTCCTCATCGGCGCCGTGATCTGGCTGTACTGGCAGAACGAGAACCTGTGGGGCACCGTCATGCTCGTGTGGTCCGTCATCACGGGAACCCTGGACAACGTCGTGCGCCCCTTCCTCATCAAGCAGGGCGCCGACCTTCCCCTCCTCCTGGTCTTCGCGGGTGTTCTTGGCGGCTTGCTCGCCTTCGGCATCATCGGGCTGTTCGTGGGCCCCGTCGTGCTCGCGGTGAGCTACACGTTGCTCGTGGCGTGGGTGGACGAGGGCCGCGTGCCCGAGGAGTGACCTGACATGGCACAGACGATCACCGCGGCGGCCCTGAAATCGCTCCTCGACGCGCAGGCGACGTGCGCGCTCATCGACGTCCGCGAGGCGGGAGAGTACAACGACTCGCACATTCCCGGGGCCAGCCTCGTGCCGCGCCGGCAGCTCGAGTTCCGCATGGGGCGGCTCGTCCCCTACCGCGGCACGCACGTGATCGTGTGCGACGACGACGGCCGCCGGGCGCCCCTGGCCGCCGCGACGCTCGAGAGCATGGGGTTTCAGCGGGTCGCCGTGCTCGACGGTGGCATCAACCGGTGGACGACGGCCGGCTACCCGACGGAGTGGGGCGTCAACGTCCCCAGCAAGGACTTCGGCGAGAAGATGCAGGTCGTGCACCGGATCGCGGAGATGCACCCGGAGGAGCTCCACGCCCGCCAACAGCGCGGCGACAAGATCATCCTTCTCGACTCGCGCACGCCCGAGGAGCATCGGCGCGTCACCATCCCGGGCAGCCGCAGCGCCCCGAATGGCGAGGTGGCCATGCACATCGCCGACCTCGTCCCCGATCCCGAGGCCACGGTGGTCGTGCACTGCGCGGGGCGCACCCGCAGCATCGTGGGCGCGCGCCTCCTGCAGCGCATGGGCTTCGCCAAGGTCTTCGATCTGCGCAACGGCACCATGGGCTGGACGATGGCGGGGCTCGAGCTCGAGGCGGGCTCGACGCGGCTCGCCCTGCCCACCGTCTCGGCGGCGGGCCTCGAGAAGGCCGAAGCCTTCGCCGCGCGCATCGCGGCGGAGGATGGCGTCCGGGCGCTCTCGATTCCCGCGCTTCAGGAGCAGATGGCCAGGGCCGACCGCGAGAACGTCTACCTGATCGACGTCCGGCCCACGGAGGAATACACCCGCGGCCACATGCCCGGCTTCCAGTGGTTTCCCGGCGGGCAAGCCGTGCAGCGCGCGGACGACCTCGTGGCCGTC
>Ga0137394_10003466_pt1 | contig 11859 bp, 14 predicted proteins | sample czobulk116metaG_FD_108278 | JGI IMG/M metagenome (GOLD analysis project Ga0137394, IMG submission 108278) | Vadose zone soil microbial communities from Angelo Coast Range Reserve, California, USA - czobulk1.16 metaG | ecosystem: Environmental > Terrestrial > Soil > Vadose zone | place: USA... | reverse complement strand
CTGGGAGCAGGACCTGCTGCCCGCGCGGGTGGACGACTACCGGCGCGAGTGGCTCGACCGGCTGGGGCTCGCCGGCGAGATCGCCTGGACCGTCTTCGATCCCAGCGCCGGCCGGGTCGGCGTCGCCCTGCGCGACAACACAGGCTGGCTGCGGCAGGGCGGCGAGCGGCCGGAGATGGACGCCCGGACCAAGAACGTCCTCCTGCACCTGCAGCTCCGCGGCGCCTCGTTCGCCCGCGACCTCGCCCGCGCCGCCGGGCTCGAGCCGGTGCAGGTCGAGGCCGCGCTGTGGGAGCTCTTCCGCGCTGGCCTCGTCACGCCCGACACCTTCAGCGCGATCGTGGCCGCCGCGGCGCCCCGGGCCACGGGGGACCGGGCGGGCGCCCGCCGCCGCGCGAGGCGGGGTCAGGCCCGCGGGCTGCTCGCCCACCTGCCGCCGGTGGGACGCTGGAGCGCGGTGGCCGAGGAGGAGACGCTGTCACCCGAGGAGCGCGAGGAGGCCCGCGCCCAGCTCCTGCTCGCCCGCTACGGCGTGCTGACGCGCGAGCTGGCGGGGGGCGACTGGGCCACGCTGCGCCACACGCTGCTGCGCATGGAGTACGGCGGCGAGGTCATCCGGGGCTACTTCGTCGAGGGGCTCTCGGGCGAGCAATACGCCCTCGAGGACTCTCTCGGTGACCTGGCCGCAAGTCCGCATCGCGCCGAGCCTCACGTGCTGGTCAACCTGGCCGACCCTGCCAACCTCTGGGGCCGCGCGTGGCCGCTGTCACGCCGCGACGGCGGGCGCCTGAGCGTGGCGCGCCTTCCGCACGCCTGGCTGATCGTGCGCGCGGGCCGGCCGACGGTGCTGGCCGAGAACTACGGGCGGGAACTGACGCCGCTGGCAGGCTTCGAGCTGGTGGACCTGCCGGGCACGGTGCGGGCGCTGCAAGCGCTCATGGAGCGCCCGCTCACGCTCCGCCCCGTGCGCCGGCTGGAGGTCCTCGGCTGGGATGGGCGCCCCGTACGCGACACCGAGGCGTTCGCCAGCTTCGTCGAAGCCGGCTTCACCGCCGACGGGCCGCGGCTGACCTGGGACGGCTATCCCGGGCCGAGGACCTAAGCGCGGTCAGCGAGGCGAGGCCGACCCCGAGGGCGGCGCCACCTGGATATTGTTCACCACGTTCTTCACGCCGTCGACCTGACGGGCGAACTCCTCGGCGCGGACCTTCTCGTTCACCTGGTCCACGGCGCCATCGAGGTGGACGACGCCGTTGACGGTGGTGACCCCGATGCGGGTCAGGTTCGCGGCCCGGTCCTTCACCAGCTTCGTCTTCACCTCGGCGGTGATCGTCTTGTCGTCGATCACCCGGCCCACGCTGCGGCCGGTCATCGACCGGCAGCCCGGCATGAAGGCCGCGACCAGCAGCAGCGCTACCACGACCTTGAGCACGTTCGAGCGTCCCATGGTCCTCATCCCGCGTACCCGCGCGCCTTCATGCAGGAGCCGTAAGCCGTGCGGTAGCGCTCGTCGTTCTTCTTGTTGTCCCAGATCCCGTAGAGCGTGCCGCCGCCGGCGCCCAGCGCGCCGCCGAGGATCGCTCCCTTGCCCGCACCCTTGCCGCCCTTGACCGCGGCGCCGCCCAGCGCGCCGACCGCCGCGCCACCCAGGGCGCCGATGCCGGCGTCCTTGGCGACGTCGATGTACTTGTCCTTGCCCTCGCGCGGAGTGCCGCCCGCGGTGTTGCTCGCCTGCCGGTTGCAGGCATTGATGTCCTCACGGGTCGGCGTGGCCGGCTTCGGCGCCCCAGTGTCCGTTGTCGCGGCCGGCGGCGTGGGCGCAGGCGTCTGGGCGACGACCGGCGGCGCCGGAGCGGCGGCCGGGGGGGTCACCACGGCCGTCGGCGCGGCGGATGGCGACTCGACACGCGCCTCCTGCGTCGGCGCCGGCGCCCGGTTGGCGACGACGAGACCGGTCACGATCGCCGAGACCGCGGCGACGACGACAGCGATCGCGGTCACCTTCCAGATGTTCGCCCGGTTGGACTCGTTCATGGGGTCACTCCTCCAGTCGACCCGAGGAGCACCTATCGTGCCAGCGACTCCCGGCATGACTTCCCACGCGCCCTGTAGTGAAATGCAGGCATGCGACGGAGCCGACTGAAGACCAAGCGCATCTACGAGCCGGTCGCCGAGGCGGACGGCACCCGCGTGCTGATCATGCGCTACTGGCCGCGCGGAATCCGCAAGGAGAAGGTCGATGTCTGGCTGCGCGAGCTGGCGCCGGTCATCCCGCTCTTGCGAGCCTATCTGGACGGCAAGATCACGTGGGCGCAGTACCGGCCGCGCTACCGCGCCGGGTTGAAGCGGCCCGAGGCCCAGGCGGCGCTGGCCGAGGCGCGTGCGCTGGCGCGCAAGGGGCCGGTGACGCTGCTCTGCGGGTGCGCCGATCCGCGGCGCTGCCACCGCACGCTGCTGCAGAAGCATCTGTTAGACTCTGCCGAGTGATGCGCATCCCGTTGCTGCTGCTGCCGCTTTTGCTCGGAGGGCTGGCGGTGCCCGCGGCGGCCGAGCACGAGGTCTACTACCGCTACACGGTGCTCGGCTACGTCAAGGACGCGGCCGGCACGCCGCAGGCGAGCCAGACCATCGAGCTGATCCGTGACAAGACCGGCTTCTCCTACCTGGGCGAGACGGATACCCAGGGCCTCTTCGTGATCGTCGCCCGCCTCGGCGACGAGAGCGCCGGCGAGCCGCTGACGCTCAAGCACGGCGCGGTCCGCACCCGGCTGACCGCGCGCTTCGACGCCGCCAACCACACCGACGAGCGCGGCACCCGCGTGGATCTCGAGGGCAGCCGTGTGATCGAGCGTCCGACCTGGTTCCGGTCCACGCTCGCCAACTTCCTCGGCGCGACGCGGCGCTGAGACGAACGCCACAGGGAGACTGACGATGCCCACCAAGGGTCCCGCCCGCCGCGGCATGAAGGCGTACGTGCTCATCGAGACGGCGCCCGGCAAGACGAAGAACGTCAAGAAGGAGCTGAGCCGCATCACCGGCAGCGGCTCCACGCTGGCCCACCTGGACGCCGTCACCGGGCCGTACGACTTCATCGCCCAGGTCGAGGGCCCGACGCTGGACGCCATCGGGCGGCTGGTGACCGATGAGATCGGCGCCGTCAACGGCGTGACGCGCACGACCACGTGCGTCGCGGTCGCGATCGGCTGACGTGCGCGTCCTCGTCGTCGGCGGCACCGAGTTCATCAGCCTGCACCTCGTGCGCGCGCTCCAGCGCGACGGCCATCGTGTGGCCGTCCTCAACCGCGGGCGCCAGTCCGAGCGGCTGCCCATGGGCGTCGAGCGCCTGGTGGCCGACCGCAAGGATCCCGCCGCGCTCCGCGCCGCCCTCGGCGGCCAGCGCTTCGACGGCGTCGTGGACGTGACCTACGCGCCCACCACGGGCGAGGACGTCACGGCGCTGCTGGAGGCGCCGGCGGCCGTCGGCCACGTGCTCTTCGTCTCCACCGCCCGCGTGTACGACCACGCGCGCCCGATCCCCTACGACGAGGACACGCCGCGCAATCGCTACTGGGGCGAGTACGCGCAGAACAAGATCGCCGGCGAGGACGTGCTGCTCGCGCGTCATCGCGAGCGCGGGCTGCCGATCACCATCGTGCGCCCGACGCACGTGTACGGGCCGCTCAACACGCGCAACAACGAGACGTTCTTCTTCGACCGGCTCGCGCGCGGCCGCCCGGTGCTGGTGCCCGACGGCGGCGGCTGGCTGCGCCAGTTCGGCCACGTGGAGGACCTGGCCGACGCCATGGCGGCCATGCTCGGCAACCGCACGGCGTTCGGGCGCGCCTACAACGTGATGGGCGAGGAGAGCATCACCCAGGTCGGCTTCGTCGAGACCATCGCGGATGTCATGCAGCGCACGGTCAAGCTGGTCCACGCGCCGACCCCCGCGGGCGGCAAGCCGGCGCCGTTCGGCCAGAACCTCGCCTACGACTGTCACGCCGTGCACACGACCACGCGCGTGCGCGCGGAGCTCGGACTGCGCCCGCGCTACACGCTGGGCGCGGGACTCGCCCAGACGCTCGCGTGGTACCGCCGCGAGGGCCTCGACAAGCGCGAGATCGACTTCAGCGCCGAGGACGCGCTGCTGCGCTCGCTCGGCGCCTGATGGCCCCGGCCCGGCGCCGCCGGCCGGCCGTCCTCGTCTACCATCCCGACGACGCGGCAGTCTACGCGCGGCTGATCAACGTCCCGCGCGGCCGCGACGTGGCCATCCACGTGGCCGCGACCGAGGCGGACGCCGCCGTCCACATCGCGCAGGTCGAGGTCATCTACGCCTGGAAGCTGCCGCCCGCCCTCTACGGCAAGGCCAAGCGGCTGCGCTGGCTGCAGGCGATGGGCGCGGGCGTGGACTGGGCGCTGGAGGCGCCGGACCTGCGCCGCCGGGTGATCGTCACGCGCGCGCCGGGCGTGTTCGGTTCGTGGATGAGCGAGTACGTCATCGGCTGGTGCGCGTGGGTCACCCAGCGGATGGAGACGTATCGCGCCATGCAGCGCGAGCGGCGCTGGGACGACCGCGTGCTGCCCGAGCAGCTGCGCGGCCGCACGCTGACGCTGGTCGGCATCGGCGACATCGGCGGCGAGATCGCGCGGGTGGCGCGCGCGGTCGGCCTGCACGTGGTCGGCGTCAGCCGCACCGGCCGGCGCGTGCCGCACGTGGACCGCGTGCATCGCACCGTGCACCTGCATCGCGCGCTCAGCGCCGCCGACTTCGTCGTCGTGGTGGTGCCGCTCACGCCGGCCACGCGCGGGCTGATCGACGCCGCCGCGCTGGCCGCCATGCGGCCGGGCGCCTGGCTGCTCAACATCGGTCGCGGCGCCCTGGTGGACGAGGCCGCGCTGCTCGAGGCGCTGCGGTCGCGGCGGATCGCCGGCGCCATCCTCGACGTGTTCTCCATCGAGCCGCTCCCCGCCGACCATCCGCTGTGGGGTCTCGACAACGTGGTCGTCACGCCGCACATCGCCGGGCCCACCACCGCCGAGGGGATCGCGCCGGTGTTCAACGACAACCTCGCCCGCTGGCTCGCCGGTCACGAGCTCCACCACGTCGTGGACCGGAAGAAAGGCTACTAGGCCGGGGCGAACATCTTCACCGCGGCATCGTGGAGGTGGCCGTTGGTAGCCAGCGCGGTGCCCGAGGTGAGCGAGTCGCTTCCGTCGAGGTCGGTCAGCCGGCCGCCCGCCTCTTCCACGATGATCTTCGGCGCGGCCACGTCCCAGATCTTGAGGTTGAGGCCGAAGCCGATGTCCACGCGGCCGGCCGCCAGCCACGCATAGCAGAGGAAGTCGCCGAAGCCGCGCTGGCTGCGCGTGGCGTCCACCAGCCGCTCGAAGCCCTCCCACCGCCCGCGCCGGCGCAGGATGCGCAGCGTGCCGTGCGCCACGGTCGCGTCGCCCAGCGCCGTCACCGGGGAGACGCGGATGGGCGCGCCGTCGAGCCGCGCGCCCTGGCCGCGGCGCGCGGTGTACGTCTCGCCGCTCACCGGCTGGTGGATGACGCCCGCGGTCAGCACGCCGTCCTCCTCGAGCGCGATCAGCACCGCCCAGTACGGGATGCCGCGCACGAAGTTCCGCGTGCCGTCGATGGGATCCACGATGAAGCGGCGGACCTGGGCGCCGCTCGCGCCGGATTCCTCGGCGAGCACGCCGTGGCCGGGACAGGCGCGTGCGAGCGTGGCCAGGATCGTGCGCTCGGATTCGCTGTCGGCGATGGTGACGGGGGAGCGGTCGGCCTTGAGGGTGACGTCGACGCCGCGTCGGAAGTGCTCGAGGGCGACGGCGCCACCTTCTCGCGCCGCCGCGACCATCGCGTCGAGGATCAGGTCCACGACGCGCATTCTAGCCGGGGCGGAGCGTTAGCGCTTCTTGCCGCGGTCCTTGTTGCCCCGGTCGCGATCGCGGTCACGGTCGCGGTCCTTGTCGCCCCCGCCGCCGCCGATGATGCGATCGACAGAGCCGCCGCCGTTGTTGCCGCCGCCACCACCGCCGCCGGCGACGCGGTCGTTACCGCCGCCACCGCTGTTGCCAGCGCCACCGCTGTTGCCGGCGCCACCACCGACGCCGCCACCGCCAGCCGTGCTGCCGCCGCCGGTGCTGCCGCTGCCACCAGATGTGCTGCCGCCGCCCGTGTTGCCGCCACCAGTGCTGCCGCTGCCACCGGCCGTGCTGCCGCCACCGGTGCTGCCGCCGCCACCGCCCGTGCTGCCACCGCCCGTGCTGCCACCGCCGATGCTGCCACCGCCGGTGCTGCCGCCCGTGCTGCCCGAGCCACCGGAGCTGCCCGAGCCGCCGCTGCTGCCACCGTTCCCACCGTTACCGCTGCCGCCGCCATTACCGCCACCGCCGGCGGTCTTGGTGTCGCCACCCTTGCCGTCGCTCGCCTTCGAGTCGCCGCCCTTCGAGTCGGCGGTCTTGGAATCGCCCTTGGAAGAGTCACCGGACTTGTCGCCGGTGTCCTTGCTGTCCTTGTCCTTGCCGCTGTCCTTCGTGGAGGCGATCTGCTGGACGGCGCGGTCCACTTCCGACTGCACCAGCGAGGCCGCGGCCGGGGCGGCGCGCAGGCCCATCTTGAAGTCGTTCGCGAGCCGGTCAGCGGTCTGGCGGCTGATCGTCTGCACCGGCGAGAGCCGGCTGCCGACCGCCGTCACCTGCTGCAGCGCGCTGACGCTCACCGGCTGGCCCATGGCGCGGCCGGAGGCGTCGTTCTGGGTGACGTCGATGAGGCCGCGCAGCACGGTGATCGTCGAGCGCGTGCCTCCCGCGTCCGGATCGACCTCGGCCACCACGATCGTGCCGCGGATGGCCGCCGTCGCGTTCGGCGTCACGATCTCGACCGAGTCGCCCGCGCGCATCCGCTCCTTCATCACGTTGACCGCCGCGCGGCCGGACGTGACGCTCACCGTGGACACGCCTGGCGCTTCCGTGATCTTCACGATCGAGCGCTCGCGCACCGTGAGCAGCGCCTTGCCGCCGAGGAGGATGCGGGCCATCGACGCGTCGCCCGTCACGATCTCGTCCCGCAGGTAGATGTCGTCCTTGAAGCTGAGGTCGCGGGGCTGCGTGAGCGCGGCGCGCGTGACCTTCGCCGTGCCCTGGAGCCCGGTCACGATCCCGGCGCGCATCTCTTCCGACGAGGCGATCGTCAGCGAGGTGGTGATGACGAGTAACGGAAGCAGGAGCCAGATGGCCCGAGTGATCGCACGCATCGGTACGTCCCCCCATTGGGCGCCCGTGCTTCCGTGAGCGGCCCGGCGGGCGGGAGGGACGCAACCCCGGTGCCACAGCTTGGGCGATTTTGCCGCATTAATTCTTCGACCTTTACGGAGGGGCTGGGCAGGCTGGCATGCCAGATCGTCGCGGACTGACCGATCGTGTCAAACCGAGGCACTCAACGGGTGGTGATCGGGACCTCCGAGGTGCAGTGCGGGCAGCGTCGTGCCTTGACCGGGATCGCCATCGCGCACTGCGGGCACTCGCGCGTGGGCGCCGGCGCTGGGGGCGGGCCCTTGAGCCGGTTCGCCTGGCGCACGACGAGAAAGACGGCGAAGGCCACGAGGATGAAGTTGATGATCGTGTTGATGAACACGCCGTAGTTCAGCGTGGGCGCGCCGTCCGCCTTGGCCGCGGCCAGCGTCGGATAGGACCGCCCCGAGAGGCTGACGAAGAGATCGCTGAAGTTGACGCGGCCGAGCGCGAGGCCGAGCGGCGGCATCAGCAGGTCGTTCACGAACGAGGTCACGATGGCGCCGAAGGCCACGCCGAGGACGACCGCCACCGCGAGGTCGACGACGTTGCCACGCATGAGGAACGCCTTGAACTCGCGGAGCACGCAGGCCTCCTTTATCTCTTGGAGAGCAGGAAGCGCCCCAGCGCCAGATGCGGCAGGCCCGAGCGCTCGAAGGTGTCGACGGCATCGGCGGGCGAGCCCACGAGCGGCTCGCCGTGGAGATTGAAGGAGGTGTTCAGCACGGCGCCGATGCCCGTGCGGCCCTCGAACTCGCGGATCACGCGGTGGTAACCGGGATTCCACGCCTCGTCCACGACGTGGGCGCGCGCCGTGAAGTCTTGCGGGTGCACGGCCGCCACGATCTCGTCGCGCCGCTTCGGGTTGGTCGGGAACGCCAGCATCATGTACGGCGAGGCCAGACCCTTCGGATTGACCAGGTAGTCCCCTTCCCGCTCGCGCAGCACGCTCGGCGCGAACGGCATCCAGAAGTCGCGGTTCTTGATCATGTGGTTGATGACGCGCACCACGCGGTGATCCGAGGGGTTGGCCAGGATGGAGCGGTTGCCGAGCGCGCGGGCGCCGAACTCCATGCGCCCCGCGCAGCGCGCCACCACGCCGTCGGAGACCAGCAGCTCGGCGAGACGCTCTTCCATGCGCGCGGGCTCGCTCACGCGATGGCGCGCGGCGAGATCGCGCGTGCGGATCAGCGCCTCGACCTCGGCGTCGTCGATGGCCGGCCCCAGGTAGGCGGGACCGAACGGCGCCGGCTTGGCCGGCACGCCGGCGCGCGCGCAGAGATCGACGTAGCCGAGGTAGGCGGCGCCGACCGCGTTGGACTCGTCGCCGCACGACGGGAACACGAAGAGATCGCGCACCCACTCCTCGGCAGCCAGGAGCCCGTTGGCCTTCACGTTCATGAAGACACCGCCGCCCAGCGCCAGCCGCTCGCCGCCATACCGCTGGCGCATCAGGCGCGCCCAGCGCAGCAGCGTGTCCTCGACGATCTGCTGCGCGCCGCCGGCGACCGCGTCGAAGCGCGCGCCCAGCGTGGCCTCGGCCAGCAGGCGGTAGCGTGCGCCGCGCCGCCGCCAGGCGAAACGGGCCGGCGTCGTTTCCTCGAGCCCGAAGACCTCGCCGAGCGCGGCGGTCGCCCGCTCCACGGCGGCGGCCGGCGCGTAGGGCGCCAGCCCCATCACCTTGTACTCGTGCTCGCCGAACTTCATGCCGAGCAGCAGCGTGACGAACGAGTAGAAGGAGCCGAGCGAGCCGGGCGCGCTCGGCGACGCCTCGCGGCGCTCCAGCGTGGTGGCGCGCGCGGTGGAGGCGGTGGCACAGAGGCCGTCGCCGGCGTTGTCGTTGGTCAGCACCAGCGCGGGCGCGCCGTCGAAAGGCGCGCCGAAGTAGGCGGCGGCGGCGTGGCAGGTGTGGTGGTCGAGCGTGACGATCCGCTCGGCGCCGAGCCGCAGGTGATCCGTCACGAGCCCCAGCCGCTCGCCCTCGCTCAGCGTGAACTTGCCGGCGGCCGGCTCGATGAGACCCAGGCGCGCGCCCAGCTTGCGCGCGCGGCGGCCGAGGCCGGCGCGGGGCTCCTCGAGGCGCACGCCGTAGTAGTCGCGGGCGTACTCGCGGTCGTGCAGCACGCGGTTCATCCACTCGCGCGCATACGCGCGGCGGCCGGCCAGCGCGACCAGGTCGATCTGCGAGGGCGCCAGGCCGGCCTCGCGCAGGAGCGCGTCGATGGCCAGCCGCGGATAGCCGGCGTCGTTCTTGAGCCGCGTGAAGCGCTCTTCGGAGGCGCAGCCGATGATGGCGCCGTCGCGCAGGATCGCGGCGGTCGCGCAGTGGGTTTCGGAGATGCCGAGAACGATCACTGGCCGATCTTAGCAGACACCTATGGCCAGACCTGAGGGGGAACCCTCGGAGGGTTCCCCCGTCCCCTCCTGTGCGTGGATCAGGACTTGACGAGTGAGGCGATGATCGCCCGGCAGAATGCCGGCAAATCGTCGGGCTTGCGCGAGGTGATCAGGTTGCCGTCCACCACGACCTCGGCGTCCTGCCAGTCGGCGCCGGCCGCCTTCAGGTCGTCCTTGATCGAGAAGAAGGACGTCGCCTTGCGACCCTTCAGGATGCCGGCCGACACCAGCATCCAGCCGGCGTGGCAGATGGCGGCCACGACTTTGCCCTGTTGCGCGGCTTCGCGCACGAGGCCGACCATGGCGTCGTGGCGGCGCATCATGTCGGGAGCGTAGCCACCCGGGACGATGACGGCGTCGAACTCCACCGCCTTCACCTGGTCGGCCTGGACGTCGACGTTGACCGGATAGCCATGTTTGGACGTGTACGACTTCGCTCCGCCGGCGCCCACCACCTTCACCTCGGCGCCTTCCTCCTTGAGGCGGTAATACGGCACCCAGAGCTCCATCTCCTGATACATGTTCTCGGCCAGAATGGCGATCCGCTTGCCTTGAAGCTTCATGAACACCTTCCTCTCAGGATTTGCGCGAGGTCTTGGAGAAGAACGGGCCGACCAGCGGGCGCATGTTCCGGCCTCCGCACTCCGGGCAGGCCGCGCCCTTGGCGTGCTCGCTCATCGATTGGGTCACGCTGACTTCCTTCCGGCACGCATCGCAGAAGTACTCGTAGAGAGGCATGGCTTCCTCCTCTCCGACCGGTGGGAACATCGTCGATGGCTCCGAGGCGGCCCAGCGTATCACGTGCCCGGATCGCCCACGAGCCTGGCGGCGGCGATGCCGGCGAGCGCGCACGCTTCGTCCTTGTCCGACACGTCGCCCGAGATGCCGACGGCGCCGATGACGGCGCCGCCGCCGTCCTTGATCAGCACGCCGCCGGCCGCCGGCACCACGCGCCCTTCCGACATCGCGTTGAGCGCGGCGAAGAAGGCCTGCTGCTGTGGGCCCTGCTCGGTCACGCGCTTGGCCAGCGTGCGCGAGCCGAGGCCCATGCCGAGCGCGCCCCAGGCCTTGCCCACGGCGATCTGCGGCCGGACGATGCCGCTGCCGTCCTCGCGCGCGAGCGCCTTCAGATGACCGCCGGCGTCGAGCACGGCCACCGTGAGCGGCGCCAGGCTCAGCTCGCGGCCTTTCTTCAGGGCCGATTCCACGATCGTCGTCGCCTGCGACAGCGTCAGGCTCATGCGCTCAGCACCCCCTGATGGTGCGCGTAGGGTATGCTCCGGGCCAGCAGCGCGCAACGGCTTGACAGGCCCCGCGTCGGTGGCCTACTGTCCGGCAACCTCGCTCGGCAGCACATACTCTGAACGCGGAGGCTCCCATGACGACGCGTCGCGATTTCCTGAAAGTCACCGGTGGCGTCGTGGTCGGCGCCCTCACTCCCGGCTGGGCCGGCGCCGCCCCCAAGGCGATGTCCGTCGTTCGCGAGAGCTCGTTCATCAAGCCCTTCGACGACTACTTCGCGAAGACCCTGCTGCCCGAGTACGAGAAGATGACGGGCATCAAGATGTCGTACGAGGCGACGAGCGTGGGCGGCATGCTCACCCGCCTGACGACGATCGCCGAGACGAAGTCGGGACCCGAGATCGCCATGACCGGCCTCAACCAGGCCCTCCTGTTCGACAACAGCCTGGTGGACGTCAGCGACGTGGCCAAGGGAATCGGCCAGCAGCTCGGCGGCTGGCACGAGAACGTCCTCGAGGTCGTGGTCTCGAAGGGCAAGTGGAAGGCGCTGCCGTGGGGCAACATCGGCCAGCTCGAGGTGTACCGCACCGACTGGTTCAAGGAAGCCGGCGTCAACAAGTTCCCCGAGACCTGGGAGGACCTGCTCTCCGCCGGCCGCCTGCTCAAGAAGAATGGCCATCCGTTCGGCTTCGAGCTCGGCCACGGCTTCGGCGACAACCACGGCTGGCTCTACCCGCTCTTCTGGTCGTACGGTGCCCGCGAGGTCGACCGGGACGGCAAGACGGTCGTCATCGACTCGTCGGAGACGGCCAAGGCCGTCGACTTCTGCCGCAAGTTCTACCAGGAGACGATGTTCGAGGACGTGCTGGGCTGGACCGACGTCAACAACAACAAGGCGTTCTTCGGCGAGCAGATCTCCTG
>Ga0137394_10003465_pt1 | contig 11859 bp, 5 predicted proteins | sample czobulk116metaG_FD_108278 | JGI IMG/M metagenome (GOLD analysis project Ga0137394, IMG submission 108278) | Vadose zone soil microbial communities from Angelo Coast Range Reserve, California, USA - czobulk1.16 metaG | ecosystem: Environmental > Terrestrial > Soil > Vadose zone | place: USA... | reverse complement strand
GAGGAATCACTAATCGACCCGTTTGCGGGTCCCAAACGCGCACTAGGCCATTCTGCGATGCGGTGATAACGCGAGTGCCGTCGGAACTGAATCGCGCAGAGGTCAGTTCCGCGTCATGCTCAAACTTGGCGTGCAGCAAGCCAACGGGGATACTCCATACGCGTGCCGTTTTGTCTGCCGAAGCGGTTAGGAGAAAATTTCCGTCCGGACTGAATCGGGCAGAAACAACTCTCGCTCGATGTTCCAAAGGTTTTGCCAGCGCCTGACCAGTGTGCGCGTCCCAGAGCCGGGCTGTGCCGTCGTCGGAAGCCGTGGCGAGGAGTCGGCCATCAGGGCTGAATTCCACGTGACGAACGCCGCCGGCATGTCGCAGTTCAGCCACCAGCCCGCCGGTTGGGACTTTCCAAATGCGCGCCGTGCTGTCGAGCGAACTGCTGACCACTAGCCCGCCGTCAGGACTAAATTGAATCGAAGTCACCTCTGCCCCGTGCTTGAGCTTGCACATTGGCAGGGGAAAGTCGCGATAAGTTAGAGCCGAAAGAATCCGCGCTGCCACGACTTGATTTGATGGATTTTGCCGCAAGGCCCCGCCCAGGTAGGCCAGGGCCGATAATGCGTTGTCCGCGCGGAACAGCTCCTCCGCGGTTTGCAATCGCATTTCGCCTAATATTCGCTCAGCACGTTGGCGCTCGTTCTGCTCAGACTTATGGGCGCTGGAAATTCGCACATTCATCACCGTTGATGCAATGGCCAGTGCCAGCAAAAGACCAATTGAGAGCAGGCTCATACTCGCGACCGCTGGGCGGGCGCGGCACCAACGCCAGGCTTTTTCGATGGGACTGGGCGGCCGGGCGATGATCGGTTCGCCGCGCAAAAACCGGCCCAAATCATCGGCGAGGGCTTGGGCGGAGTCGTAGCGGCGGGCAGAATTCTTCTCCAGGCATTTCAAGCAGATGGTCTCCAAATCGCGGGGGATGCTCGGATTCAATAGTCCCGGAGGCACCGGTTGTTCGTGGAGCACCTGACCGATCGTGGCCTCCAAACTATCAGCGACAAAGGGCGGACGAGCCGTAAGCAAATAATACAGGATCGCGCCCAGAGAATAGACATCGCTGGCAACGCCAACCTCGCCGTTGCGTCCGGCTGCCTGTTCCGGTGGCATAAAATTGGGAGAGCCGAGTACTTGGCCCGTAACTGTCAAGTCAGAATATTCGAGCAGCCGCTTGGCTAGACCAAAATCTGTAATTTGCGGCTGATCGGCGTGATCGATCAATACGTTCGATGGCTTCAAGTCACGGTGCAAGATGCCATGTTGATGCGCAAAATGTATGGCTTGGCCGACAACCTGCACATAGCCGGCCGCCTGGGTGGCCGGTAATGGGTTTTCACGTGCCAGTTCGGCCAGGTTTTTTCCCGCTATATAATCCATGGAGAAGAACTGATGCCCATTGTGCTCGCCGACTTCATAGACGGTCACGATGTTCGGATGCTTGAGGCTGGCTGCGGCTGCCGCTTCGGCCCGGAAACGCTGAATGCAGTGCTCGCTTGCAAATTCACCGGAGAGGAGCAGTTTCACGGCGACTAAGCGGTCCAAATTTAATTGTCGGGCCTTGTAAACGAGCCCCATGCCTCCTCGTGCGATCTCATGGATCAACTCGTAATTCCCAAAAAGGCGCAGTCCAGCGGGCTGGCTGGCCACATCGTCATCTGGCGGCATAGCACGGAGCGAGCTTCGCGCGACGCATTTGGGGCAGAGACCTTCCAAGGTAGCGTCCAAGATTTGCCCACTACATCTGGCACACGTACATGCGGCCATCGTCTTCATGCAGTACAGAAGAAAATCCGGTCCAGGATTACCGGGTGACTGTGATAAGACGCAGAGTCAAGCCTGCCCAGCATCCCTTTCCCAATTTCCACCCCTGTGGTCTCATATCCCATGCGGACTCTGACGTTATTGGCTTAATACAGCCAGCAAATAGCTCATCTCCAGGTCAGTCTCAGCTGGATCGGTCACGGTTTTTGCCACCTCCTCTCGCAGTAAGGCGCGATAACGGAGACGAAAGCGGTGCACGGCGACAGCGACGGCGACGGATTGTATCCGCAACTTCGCAGCAATTTCTTCATACTGACCTGGGGCAGCGTCCCCTTCCAGGAAGACCTTCAGATATGCGAATTGGCGCTCCTTGCCGGCGGCCAGGAATTCGTCGCGCATGCGCGTCAAGGCCCGTTCGAGCAAAGCCAATGCCCAGGCGCGCTCGAAGACCATCGGTTCTGTCGTCGTTGGCTGCTCAAGCTGGCGCTTCTCCTCCCACTTTTCGTCGAGCGAAAGCAACTTTTGGCCGCCTCCTCGTTTTGCTGCGGCTGCGCGGTCCCGTTGGTTCGCAAGGAAATGAGTCAGGGCTGTTAAAAGGAAGGATCGAAACTTTCCTTTTGCCGGAGTGACCGAATCAAGGTCATGCTTGCAGAGAAGCCGGGCAAAAAATTCTTGAGTCAGATCCTGCGCTTCATGCCAGTCGAAGCCTTGGCTTCGTACATAGTTGTAAAGCGGTTGCCAATAGGTCTGACACAATTCCTGGAGAGCGTCTGCATTACGTGGCGAGTCGCTTTGCCGCGCCGCCAGCACGACACTCCAATGGGTGGTCGCGAACCACTCCCTGCGCGGCGGTGCAGCTTCCGACGTTCGATTTTCAGATCTCATGCCAGGCCCCAAAACTCAACACGGACATTCGCAAGTGAAGGATCTTCCAACGAGTTCCAATCAAGCAGGCTGAAGTTTCTTTTTCAAGGTAAACATCTGGGCGTTCGTGATCTCCGTAAGTTTTGCGAATTCCCCGTGGCACGAGCCGTCCACTCGTGCGATAAGTTTTTCTCTGCATGAGTATGAAGTTCGTTCCGAGCGGAGCTTTGAAAGCTGTTTTCGTGCTGTTCCTGGTTAGTTCCGGAAGGATGACTTCGGCGCAGGCAGTGACGGGATACCAACTCGTCAACGCATTCGGCGCGAACACCTTTACGCAACCTGTTTGCATCCGCTCCGCGCCAGGAGAAACAAATCGCATCTTTATCCTCGAAAAAACCGGAGCGATCAGGCTGGTCACAAACCTGAGCGCAACGAACCCCACAAAATCCGCGTACATGAACCTGGCGAGCGGATTATCCGCCAGCGGTGAACAAGGATTGCTCGGTCTGGCGTTTCATCCCAATTTTCAGTCGAGCGGCTATTTTTTTATTTATCGGTCCGTTGTAGTGGGAGGGCTTACCTATGAGCGATTGGCGAGATTTCAAGCTGACCCGCCCAGCGCCGCTACGGCATCAGCCAGCACTGAAGTGGTTCTGTTCGATCAACGCGACCCGGCGGACAACCACAACGGCGGTGATCTGCACTTTGGAAATGATGGCTATCTCTACGTCTCACTAGGGGACGGAGGCATGCAGAACGATTTTTACAGTAACAGCCAAACTATTCGAAAAGGGTTCCATTCGGGATTGCTCCGGATTGATGTCGATCAACGAGTTGATAACATTGCCCCCAATCCCCCTTCAAGTATCTCGGAGTTGACCATTTCCACGAATTATCTGGTCCCCAATGACAACCCGTTCTTTACGGATACGCTCAGCACGGAGCGGAATACCAGCATTCCGACGAACTCGATTCGCACGGAATATTGGGCGGTGGGGCTGCGCAATCCCTGGCGCTTTTCGATTGATCCTGTCACGGGCTGGATTTGGGTCGGCGACGTAGGCGGGAGCCTGCGCGAAGAAGTCGACGTGATTGCCAGGGGTGGGAACTACGGGTGGGTTTACCGCGAAGGGACTGGCGCGGGACCTGTGGCAGGGCCGACCGGATTCACCGGTCTGCCTCCGATCTACCAATACAATCACGGCAACACGGCCACGAACACAGGAAATTCGATCACCGGCGGTTTAGTTTATCGTGGCGGGATCCTCGGCCAACTCACTGGTGCTTATGTCTTTTGCGATTATACCAGCGGAAACATTTGGGCCCTGCGGTATGATGGCAACACTGTCACCGAATTCCATAACCTGATGCAGAATGGCTTGGCCCTTAAGCAAACCGGCATCGTTGCATTTGGGACTGATCCGCGTAACGGCGACATACTCATGGCAGGTTTCGGCCACAATCTGATTCTCCGCCTGACTGTATCCGTGCCCGCTTTGACAATCACGCGGGAACTCACACCCGGCCAAATTACCTTGTCATGGCCTTTCGATGTGGGAGCGTTTGATCCCTATTCGACGACCGATTTGGGCTCCCCGAACTCATGGTTGCGTGTTGCGACCTCAGCGACGGTGTCGAATGGACGCTGGGTTGTCACCCTTCCCGCTGCTGACCAAACGGAGTTCTTCCGACTGCAGAGCCAGTAAGCGCCTCCGGCACAGCGGGGGCAAAGAGCCCCATTGAAGGGAAAGGTGCGTCAGCTAGATTGTCCGCTGATGGACTCTCCGAGTTCAGGCTCGAAAGGAAACGCAGGCCCATCCGACCGGAACCGTCAATCTCCCGCCGGAAAAATGCCAGCCATTCCGCCTCGATGGAAATTCGCGTTTTGGTACGTGCCGCTCCTCTTTATCCTGCTTTGGTTGGGCCTTGGGGCGTTCGCCCGCACCAACGTGCGGACCATCCCGTACAATGAATTCAAGGACCATGTCCGGCACAAGGAAGTGGTGGAAGCGGTCATTCGCGAGGATTCCATCGAAGGACGCATCCACCTGCAAACCAATGACGTGGCGCATGCGGAGGGCAAGGCTGCTGGCGGGGAGTCGTTCTTGTTCCGAACGGGGAGGGTCGAAGACCCCAAACTTGCCGAAGAATTGCAGGACGCTGGCGTCAAGTACGTCGGTGCTCCCCGCAATTCCTGGCTCCAATTCCTCTCGGCGTGGCTTCTGCCGCTGTTGGTTCTGGGCCTGATGTGGTCGATGTTCAGCCGGAAAATGGGCAAAGCCGGCGAATCGATTTTAACATTCGGAAAGAGCCGGGCCGAACTTGTCGCCGATCGCAATACGGGGGTAAGCTTTCCGGACGTTGCCGGGTGCGACGAAGCCAAGTACGAACTTCAGGAGGTTGTCGATTTCCTGAAAAACCCCAGGCGATACCAGTCACTCGGAGCGAAGATTCCCAAAGGGGTTCTTTTGGTCGGACCGCCGGGAACGGGCAAGACACTTTTGGCCAAAGCGGTGGCGGGCGAGGCGCGGGCGCCATTCTTTTCCCTAAGCGGAAGCGATTTCGTGGAAATGTTTGTGGGGGTGGGCGCCGCTCGGGTCCGCGACCTGTTCAAACAAGCCAAGACCCAGGCGCCTTGCATCATTTTTATCGACGAGTTGGATGCCATCGGCCGCCAGCGGGGAATTCACGTCGGCGCGGTCAATGATGAACGCGAACAGACCCTCAACCAGCTTCTGGCCGAAATGGATGGATTTGAACCGAACGTCGGTATCATCTTGCTGGCGGCCACCAATCGGCCCGAGATTCTTGACCGTGCGCTGTTGCGGCCGGGCCGCTTCGATCGCCAGGTCGTTGTCGATGCTCCCGACCTGGATGGACGCGAAGCCATTCTCAAAGTCCATACCCGCAACAAACCGCTCGGTGATGACGTTGTTTTGCGCAACATCGCGAAAGCAACGCCTGGCTTTTCAGGCGCCGATCTGGCCAACGCGCTCAATGAAGCCGCCTTGCTCGCGGCCCGCCGCGGCGCTCGGCAGATCTCGCAAAAAGACATGGAAGACGCGGTCGAAAAAGTTGTCGCCGGGCCCGAACGCAAGAGCCGCCGCCTGAGCGAGGACGAGAAGCGGCGCGTTGCTTATCACGAAGTCGGTCACGCGTTAGTCGCAGCCTATAGCAAGCACGCCGACCCGGTGCACAAAATCAGCATCATACCCCGGGGCCGGGCCGCTCTGGGATACACGATGCAACTGCCGACCGGCGAACAGTTCCTGATGAGCCGCTCTGAGATCCTCGATCGCATACGTGGAGCCCTTGGCGGACGCGCGGCCGAAGAAGAAATCTTTCATGAGGTCACCACGGGCGCGGAAAACGACCTCGAGCGGGCCACCACGCTGGCCCGGCAAATGGTTTGTCTTTTCGGGATGGGCGAGAAGGTAGGGTTGGCCCGCTGTGCTCAGCGCCAAACATCACCCTTCTTAATGGGGCGGGGGCCCGACGGCAGCTTTCAACGCGATTGCAGTGAAAAGACCGCTGAGGAGATCGACCAGGAAGTCCGCCTTATCCTCGACCGCGCGTACGCCGAAGCACGCGAAATTCTGGCGCTCCATCGGCGCGAGCTCGACCTGGTCACCGATGAATTGCTCAAGCACGAAACCCTCGATGCTGAAATGCTCAATCGTTTAATTGGCCGTCGCACCGACGAGCACGAGCGCTATCCCGTTTCCAAGGAACAGACCGCCCTCAAAGCCGACCTCGGCTGATGAGATGCGTCACCGTCGGCCAATCGCGGCCGCCGAGCGAACGCTCATAGGGTTGCGGTTCAACTTTCTGAGATAAACGAGCACCAACAGGAAACCAAAGGCAGCGCCCCAGACGAATGCGCCAGCCATGAACCATCCGGGCTTCTCAGCCATCCCCCATCCCCAAATCAGGCCGCCCGCAGAAATCCCCAAGACAAGAACATGCCACACCCATCGTCCCAACGGACGAATCCTGGCCACATACAAGGTAAGTGCGCTAAACTCAAAACTGGTAAAGGCAATGGTCCATGCGCTTGGACCCTGCCGGTCGGGCAGGCGTGAACCAAGGAGGAGCGCTCCACCTAAAAAGACCAGGAAGACCGCATACGGCCAGCCATCAACGGAAGTTCTGCGCTCTTCCCGTTCCGCTTCCGCTTCTTCCCGCTCTTCCTCCAGAATCCCTGCCGCAATTTGTCTCCGCTCCGCTTCGTCCACTGGTTCCCATCCGGACAGGCCGCACGCTGACCAAACCAAATGGCCTGCTATACCGAACATTGCGAACGTGAGCAGCGGCAACCCGAAATCCAGCTCGCGTTGGAACAGTTCCATGGAACGCAGCCAGGTATAGCCATGGACGAGCCTCAACGAAAGCGCTGTGGCCAGGACGAAACCAAGCACTCCAAAGGATCCATAGATCCTCAGCACTCCGGGGCGAATTGGGTTGCCTTCAACAAGCCGTCGACGCACGAGCACGTTAAAATTAAGCTTCGCGATGCCGGTTCGACGCGCTTTCTCGGCGGGTGCGTTGACAAAGAGCATATAAAGCCCCACCCAGCCGATGCTGCTCCCGATTAAGATCCAAAGAATCCGCCGCTGCTCCGGCGAGAGTTTCGCGCTCGTCGCGGCATTGTTTTGAATCCACTCCAGGTACTGCCGGTTTGCCAAAGCCCATTGCCAAAAGCCAAGGACCAACACAAGGAAGATCGCACAGAATAGCACCACGCCCGGATGCCCCACGCGCCGTGCCGTAGACGACATGGTCGCTGCGGCAGGACTTGACGGAGTCGGATTCATTTCGAGTGGAGCCTTGAAAGCTATTCAAGCAGTTGTGGACCGTTTTGCAATTGATATCGGCTGCAAGCTGATTGCGCTTTGATTGTTGGCATTCCATCGACAAACTAATTCAACCATGCTTGCGGAAGGAAAAAGATCGCGACGTGAATTCATCGCCAACACCGCCGTGGCTGCGGCTGGCACGGTAGTCGGATTAACATCACTGAGCGGGGCTGAGAAGCCGCGGTCGGACTCGCAGGCCCTGGCTCTGCTTCCCTCGGGTCCCACGCCACTGCCAATTCCGCTCCCCCATTTTCCTGACCGGTTGCACGCGTTTGTCTGGCGGAATTGGACGCTAGTTCCAATCGAAAAGCTCGCGTCAGTTCTCGGCACTGGCAGCCCGAACGTCACAAAGATTGCGACGTCGATGGGCTTGCTCAAGCGACCGCGGATCACTGCCGACCAACAGCGTCGTTCCTACATTTCAGTCATCAAGCGCAATTGGCATTTGCTGCCGTACGAACAACTACTCGAGCTGCTCGATTGGAGCGCCGAACGACTCGCTTATGTGCTGCGGGAAGACGATTTCCTTTACGTGAAATTAGGCGGTCTGAAACCTAAATGCGCCCCCTTAAAATATGGAGAGCCGGATGCGGCCACTGCGGCGCGGGCCAGCGAGATGGGCGCGATTATCCGGCAGGAACTTGGTGAACTGCGGCAAGCCGGCGAGCCCTTGTTTGCATTTGTTAAACAACTCAGTGAACCACTGAATGGCATCAAAGTGGAAAAAGCTCCGCGAGGCCCGCGCTTTTGTTACTCCTACTTCGCGCTTTACGGAGACCCCTTGTTGGAACAGGAGGCCGCTCCATATCCCGCCGGATATCTGTCACGCCTCGCAGCGGCAGGCGTAAATGGAGTCTGGCTGCAAGCTGTGCTTTACAAGCTGGCGCCTTTCCCCTGGCAGCCGGAACTGAGTGACAGCTACCAGGCGCGCCTTAAAAATTTGAAACGGCTCGTCGCTCGGGCGCGTGAGCATGGCATTGGCATTTACCTTTACCTCAATGAGCCGCGCAGCATGCCGCTGGCCTTTTTTAAGCAGCATCCGGAATTGAAGGGAGTTGCGGAAGGAGAACACGCCGCTCTCTGCACCAGCAGAAGCGAAGTCCGCAGTTACATCACAAACTCCATTCGCTCTATTTGCGAGGCGGTGCCTGGCATTGCAGGATTCTTCACGATCACAGCGTCCGAGAATCTCACCAATTGCTGGTCACACGGCGCAGGGGCCCGTTGTCCGCGCTGTGGCAGGCGGCCGGCCTCCGAGGTGATCGCCGAACTCAATCGCGCGGTGTTCGAGGGAATCAAACAGTCCGACTCGCCTGCGCGGTTGCTCGCCTGGGATTGGGGTTGGTCGGAGACCTGGGCCGAGGATGCCATCAAGCGCTTGCCCAAAGAGAGCATGCTTTTGAGCGTGAGCGAGTGGGATCTGCCGATCAAACGGGGAGGCGTTTCGACTTCGGTCGGCGAGTACAGTATCTCGTCGATTGGCCCAGGGCCACGAGCCACGCGCCATTGGGCGCTCGCCAAAGCTGCTGGCATGAAATGTGTCGCCAAAGTTCAAGCCGGCAACACATGGGAGCTTTCAGCCGTGCCCTACATTCCTGCAGTCCGCAATGTGGCCGAGCATGCTGCCAACTTGCGCAAAGCAGGCCTCGACGGAGTGATGCTCGGCTGGACTCTGGGAGGCTACCCGTCGCCCAACCTTGAAGTGTTCGACGCGGTTGACCACGTTGCGCGGGAGGCCGGTCATAACGGTGAGGCGGAAAATATCGTGGACGAGGCGCTTCGCCGCGTCGCCGGGCGGCGATTCGGCAAGGAGGCTGCCGGCCCAATGGTCACCGCATGGACCGATTTCAGCCGCGCATTTAGCGAATTCCCGTATCACGGTGGGGTTGTTTATTCCGCGCCGCTCCAGGTCGGGCCTGCCAATCTTTTGTGGTCCGCACCGACTGGTTACGCAGCCTCCATGGTCGGCTTTCCTTATGATGACCTCGATCGCTGGCGCTCGGTCTATCCGGCGGGAATCTTTGCTTCTCAGTTGGAGAAGGTCGCAAATGGCTTTGACGCGGGTCTTAGTCGCTTGATGGAATTTGCGCGGGGACCGGACTGGAAACGAATGTCGCGTGCGGCCCAACGCGAGTGGCACTCTGAATTGCGAGTGGCCGAAGCAGCGGCGATCCATTTTCGAAGCACCGCAAATCAGGCCCGTTTTGTGATCGCGCGCAAGTCACTCTCGGCGACAAAGGACGTCGCCAATCGATCAAACGAGATCACGAGAATTGAGGAAATCCTCCGCCGCGAACTTCACTTGGCCAAGCGACTCTATGAATTGCAGCAGCAGGACTCGCGAATTGGCTTTGAAGCATCGAATCACTATTATTATGTGCCGATCGACTTGGCCGAGAAGATTCTAAATTGTCGCGATCTGCTGGATCGCTGGATTCCTGACCAGAGAAGGACTTTCAAGGACTCTTTGCGGTGAAGTTCAACATCATTGCGCAATATTGTAAGGAGGCAACATGCGCTGCTATTGTTTGCGTCGCGCTCTTCTGGCTCGCCTCCGATGAAGTCAGCGCAGAGACCGTGCGGGTCATCCAAAAAGGCCGCACGCACCTTCGTTCAGGCGATCAACCTGAATGGGACACATTCAGCAAAAAAACTCCAGATGGCCAGAAGCTCGAAGTTCGCTTCCCTGCCCTTGCCAATGAAACCGAGCAATCGCTGTTCATCGAACAGAGCGACGTGAAGCTCGATTGGACGGTCCGACTCAACGGAACAAATATCGGCAAGTTGTTCTTGATGGAAGCGCCCCTCGTTTGGTCTATGCCCATTCCAGCGCACAGATTGAAAGATGGCGAGAACGTGCTGAGCATTTCTCCTCCGAAAGAGAATGACGACATCATCGTGGGGCCAATCACGATTGATCCTCGCCCCATCCGCGAGGCACTTGACCAGGCCGCTGTAAAGGTGGCCGTCCGCGAAAATGGAAAACCAGTCCCGTGCCGGATTACAGTGACGCGGAGCGATGGCTTTCTGGCTGCCTTGGCGGCGGGAGCAGATCAAAAGCTAGCCCTTCGGCCAGGAGTCATTTACACCGGTGATGGGGATGCCAATCTGCGGTTGTTGCCGGGAAGCTATATCATTTCGGCTTCGCGTGGTCCGGAATACAGTCTCGCGCAGCGTAAAATCAAGCTGCGTACTGCTGACCGCGCAAGCGTCTCGCTGAATATTACACGGGAGGTACCGACGCCGGGGCTAGTCAGTTGCGATACCCACGTCCATACCTGGACTTACAGCAAACATGGCGACGCAACTCTTGATGAGCGGATGCTGACGATCGCAGGCGAGGCGCTGGAAGTGCCCGTGGCGACCGACCACAACCTCATCGTGGACTACTCCTCATGCGCACGGAGCAACAACGTGTCAGAATATTTTACTCCTATCACGGGCGATGAAGTCACGACCGCCAAAGGCCATTTCAACGCTTTCCCCATCCGACCCGGCAGCGTTCCGCCTGACTTTAAACAGGAGCACTGGCCCACGCTGATGGAATTGATCCGGGCGGCTCCCGGCGTGCAAGCTGTGGTTCTCAATCATCCTACCGATACTCATAGCGGTTTTTGTCTATTTGCGTTCACCAACTTCAACCGAATCACAGGTCAAAACCTTCGTGGCTTCGAGTTCTCCTTCGATGCTGTTGAACTGGTCAACTCTGGCGCGCTCCGCTCCGACCTTATGGAGACATTCCATTGCTGGTTCGCACTGCTCAATTACGGTTACCGCCTCACCGGTGTCGGCGCCAGCGACAGCCATGACGTCAGCCGTTTCATCGTGGGGCAGGGACGAACCTATATCCAGTGCGACGATCATGATCCGGGAGCAATCAACGTTGAGGAGGCGATCAGAAATTTGCGCGCGGGCAGGGCATTGATCTCGCTGGGATTAATCACGAACATGCGTGTAGACGAGAAGTTCAGTGTCGGCGATCTGGCAACCGACCTTGGTCCTGCAATAAAAGTAAGAGTGGATATCCTCGGGCCGCGCTGGACCAAGGCTGATCGCGTGGAGTTGTTCGCAAACGGCACAAGGATTCGCGAAGAACGACTGCATGGAGGCAGCCGAGTGGAAAAAGGGCACATCAGTTGGTCACTTCGTCGTCCGGCCCACGATGTTTATCTCGTAGCTGTTGCCACCGGCCCTGGCGTTACGAGCCAACATTGGGCCATTCCTCGTCCCTACCAACCGACCTCAGCCCACTGGGACTCGCGAGTCCTCGGCGCCACGAATCCCATCTGGATCGATGCCGACGGCGACGGCCGGTTTACCTCGGCG
>Ga0137394_10003464_pt1 | contig 11859 bp, 2 predicted proteins | sample czobulk116metaG_FD_108278 | JGI IMG/M metagenome (GOLD analysis project Ga0137394, IMG submission 108278) | Vadose zone soil microbial communities from Angelo Coast Range Reserve, California, USA - czobulk1.16 metaG | ecosystem: Environmental > Terrestrial > Soil > Vadose zone | place: USA... | reverse complement strand
CGGCGCGCGAGCCTCTCGCGGCTTGGGCCGCCATCGCGCAGACGAGAATACGGCGATCGAAGGACGAGTACCCGAGTCGCTCAATACGCCTGAGGTAGGGCGCAAATAAAGCCCAAGGAGCGGAGCTCGTCGCCACGAGAAGGTCCTCAGTTATCCGCCTTTGTATCTCTCGTGTTTCAGTTCCCTCAGACGCCTCCTTCAGGAGTGCCTTCTCAAGACGTTTATAAGCTTCCACCTTCTCCCTTACGCCGGCATGCCTTAACGACAGCGCCAACTGGTCGCGCTCTCGAGCGCAGCGGAGAAGTAGCCGTTCTGCCGGTCTCATTGCGGGCATGGCAACCTCTTGCCGTTCCAAGTATATAGCGCAGGTGGCCAGAAGCCGTTCGATCTACTATACACGCTGCATCATCGATCCTCGGGGCATCACCTACCTCTCCTCATGAATTTTGGCGGTGCCGGCGGAGTTCTGAGGAGTTCGCTGATCTTGAGTCGGTCCGCTTCTGACAATTCAGGCATCTCCGGTCTATCCCAAATCTGCTTGCATGGAAGATGAGCGGCGGTAGTATCCTGGGCTCTGCCGTTTTGCGCGTAGATGCGTTGGCCGGATAGTTCGTTAAGGATACAGCTCTTACCGTCCTGTTCGCGCAGAAGAAGAATGAAAACGCTTTTACGCAGAATTGGCTCTACCTTTTTGATCAATCCCGGATCGTGCAGATGTTGCGCTCGGACGGGACCCACCGAAGCGATATGGATGGGGAATCCCGGGGAGTGATCCTCCTCCCTCCAGTCCATCGGGGCTGGATAAATCTGAATCACCAGCGCTACAGTACCGACGGTCCATATGTATCCGTCTATCAGTCTCGACACTTTTATTTGAGCTAACGCCCACCGAAGCTCGGTGTCATCGCCGTGGAACTCCGGAAAGGCACCCTCGCTCGGGCTTGCTAGTCCGACCACTATTGCAAGAACGATCGCTCTTTTGAATCGTCTCACGGACAATTGTCGCCTCCTCCTGAGATCTGGGGACACCATACGCAACTCCATGCCAACTCGCGTGAGTCCTGACTCGGCGGTCGGATACGTAATTCGTCCGAACTGCATTCGCGGAATGGCTGGTACACGGGCGACATGGCTCGCATGGCCCGCGGCGTCGTCCCCGCCTTGCCACACCACGTCACGCAACGCGGTAACCGCCGACAGCGGACGTTCTTCTGCCCTGACGGTTACCTCCTCTACATCGCTCTGATGGCGGAATGGTGCGACCGCTATGGAGTCCAGGTCTGGGCTTGCTGCCTCATGCCGAACCATGTCCACCTCATTGCAGTTCCCGGCTCGCCCGATGGCCTGCGCGGGGCCATCGGTGAAGCACACCGGCGCTACACGACTAAGATCAACAAGCGAGAGGGCTGGCGCGGTCATCTTTGGCAGGGCCGCTTCGCTTCTTACGTCATGGACGACCGATACGCACTTGCCGCTGCAAGGTACGTCGAGCTCAACCCCGTTCGCGCCGGCCTCGTCACCCGCGCCGAAGACTATCCTTGGAGCAGCGCGCGCGCTCATCTTCTCGGCCACGACGACTGCCTGGTCAGGGTGGCGCCGTTGCTCGCGCGCTCCGGCGACTGGCTCTCGTTTCTAGGCGAAGGGGCCAATGCCGAGGACTCGCATTCGCTTCGCAGGCATGAAAGCACCGGACGACCTCTCGGCAGCGATGCCTTTGTGCACAATCTCGAGCGGGTGTTGGGTCGCATCCTCAGGCGGCGGTCACCAGGACCGGCGCCCAAAAGAGGCGCCGATCGCACGCCATGACGCTGCGTGGCAGTCCCTTGGCACGGCGGGTTGAGTATGGTGTCCCCGTATACCCCCAGTTGTCTTCCCAGGCCACCCAGCCACCAACGGCTGCCACTTCCGCGCCCCGTCGTACGCCGGTAGCGTCGTGTATTCCGGTCTCGTCCGCGTAGCACACCAAATGCACGAAGCACCCGCTTCCGACAGTGAGCCAACCCACCTCTACCACCACGATAGAGAGTGGCTCAAGGCGAGTCCTAATCTAGGGAGTAGCCCGCCCGCTGGGCTCTTTCAAAGCGGGAAAACTCGGGTCAGGGGTGAAGTGCAGCCTGTTTCCGTCCTGCGCGGCGGTTCTGGGTGCCCCCAGGTCGTTCCGAGGAGCCTTAACGGTCGGTTTACGTCCGCCCTCCCCTCCCGGCCGATTCGCCCACGCTCCCGGGCATTGACGCGACCTCCTCTAGAACGTCTTGTTGGTTCATAGGGAATCAGCCGGTCCGTAAATGGAGCAAACCAATTCAATTAGGCACACGGCGAGGCCAAATCGCAGCCCGCACCGTTTTGTCGTGAGCGTCATCTCCGGCAATCGACTACCCTATGTTGACCGGTTCGGCTGTTCACCTACCGGTGTTGGAATCTTGCGAAATACAATCGTGACATCTACCTGCAAATTATCCCACGAGATGGCATATCCGTGTGCAAGGGCAAAGAACAGTAACTCGTGAAAGCGCAGGAGCAGGACCGTAAACCATAAGGAGAAGTTGTCCCTCTCCGGCAAGCGCTTACCAGATTTGTATGCGACGGCAGCAGCACTTATTTTCGGAAGTTGGGCCCTCAACACTCGTGCACGCCAGCCCCGGGCACGAACTTCGACGTCGTTTCCCTTCTCCAATGCGCGATGCGCGTCCGCATGCCAGCGTCCTTGCCCAATGGATACTGTCAACATGTTCTTAGTGGCCTCGGGTCATGCAAGCGGCATACACCAGCGTTGCGGCCAATGCACACGCGGCCCGAGCAACGTAGGTAGAGCGGGTTTGGCAAAATCCGATCATTACATCAAAGGCCGCCTTGCAACCGGTGCCCGGTGGCGGAGGTCCCCTCGGCGGTGGCGGCGGCGGTGGGCCGATGATCGGAGTTGTCGGCGGTGGAGGCGGAGGTTTGGGAAACTCTTGACAAAGAGTAGGCGTTCCACCCGCACCAGGTCCGGGGCCTGGGCCGGGTGCGGGACCCCCACCAGGGCCGGTTGGCTCATCGGGACCGACGTCCCGGGAACCGCCGGCACCGCCGGAATCGCCGCCAGCGCCGCCGCAAAACTCACCTTCACAACGGCTAGTGCCGCCTCCGCCAGACTGGCCACCACCGCCCGCGGGCGTCTCCATGCGCCCACTCGGGTCAAAGAAATTTATCGGATCACCATGAACGTACGCGTATAAGTCCGTGTCTCCGGCGTCGAAACGGAAGACATCCTTGCTGAGCCACCTGCCTAGGATCGAATCGTATTGCCGTGCACCAAGATGCACTAAGCTGGTATCGCGGTCGCGCAGGCCACCAGCGAAGCCAAACGGCTGGAAGGCCGCTGCCGTGTCGACGAGTACGGTTCCAAACTCATCATAGTCAATTCGTTCCGCGACGGAACCCGTCGATGCGTTTATGACTAGTCGGACGCTACCGACCTGATCCGTGATAATGCGATAAGTGATGTTACCGATCACCATATATTCGGGGACGTTGATGCGGGTACCGTAAACAAACTGCGCTTTGATCGTACCCGCCCCATCGAGCCACAAAACCGGCTGCAGTTGCTTACGGTAGAGGAAAGTCTCAACTACCACGCCGTTAATCTTCTTGGCGATCCGACGATTCAGTCCGTCAACGATGTAGTCAATTATGGTGCCGTTTGGCAAGGTGATCCTGCGTAGGTTTCCAAATGAGTCGTGCCTGTACACGGTCGTCCCGTTAGGGCACGTCTTTGCTTGCTGGGAGCCGTCCGGCTCGTACGAGTAGGTGCAGCTCCCGTAGCTGAGCAGACGATCCTGCGCGTCGTACGCCGGCGAGGCGATCAGGCTGGGACCAGTCAGGCGGTTCCCGGCGGCGTCGTAGTCATAGTGTGAGACTGGTGCTCCATCCTTGGTTACGTCGGTCAGGCGACCGCGCGCGTCGTAACTGTATCCGTAGACGTGCTGCTCGCCGGCGACTGTTTCCGTTTTGGTCACGATTCGCCCGAGCGCATCGCGCGTTCCGTAGTTGACCGAGTACAGCGGAGTCGTTCCGAAAGACGACGAGTAAGTCTGCTCAGCGCCGAAGGCGTCGTAGGTCCGCGATTCGGCGACGTTTTCCAGTGTCGTGCCGGTCACGAAGCCCGTCGCTGTCGAGCGCGTGATGCTGAGCACCCCCGCCGTGGTGAGCCACGAGTCGTTGTCATAACCCCAAGTAATGCTCTGGCCTCCCGTCACGGCCTCACTTGCCAGCCGGAAATCGGCGTCGTAGGTGCGCGCAAGAGTACCTGTCGCCGGGCCTCCGGAGAAGGTTGTCGTTAGGAGCAGCGGCCCATCGTAGGTGTAGCTCAACGTGTTGCCGTCCGCGGCCGTAATTGACGCGATGCGGCCGCTCGCGGGCAGGTACGTATAGGAGTTCATGCCGGCGCTGAAGCCCAGCGTGAGTAACCGGCCGTTTACGGGATCGTAGCTGGGGACGAGTGACGCGAGGCCGTCGGGAGCGACCCTGGTGATGTTCTGGTCAAGGTCGTAGCTCGTATGCACGTGGCCCGCGCCGTTCGCGTCCACCGCGGGTGGAACGTAGTCCTGCTCGAGGTCACCGCTCTGGTACGAGAACGTGTGCGCAGATCGCCCGGGCGGCGTCAGCGAGACCAAGTTGCCGCTCCCATCGTGGCCTGCCGAGATGACGTTTAGGTCGGGCAGGATACTGCTGACGGGGCGGTTGGCGCCATCGTAACCTAGGCTCACGGTATACAGCGGGTCCGTTATCGATTGCAGCCTGCCTAACGCGTCGTACGCGAACGCGTACATGCGCGTTCCTTGCGTAACCGTCTGCGGCCGGCCGAGCAGATCGTACTGGATGCTCAGCGGAAACATCCCCGGCGGCTGCACCTGGATCGTGCGACCCAAGGGGTCCAGCGTCGTGACCGTCTGGCGGCCGACCGGCGTGAGCCGGGTCTTTGTCCTGCCAGCCGCATCGAATGTCGATCTGTATGACTTGCCGTTCACGGTGACCTGGTCGACGAGTGAGGTGAGGCTGAGCGGATCGTTCGGATTCGATAGGCTTACGAAACGGGAGCGTGCCTCCGTTCGCGTGAGTCCGGAGGGTGTGCGCATCGTGGTCGACGCGACCGATGCCTGGATGCCAAACCGTGGATCCGGGGTAACGGTGCTCGAAATGGAGGTACCATCTGGCCGCGTGATGGAGGTGGATTCATCCGCATTCCGTTTCACGGTGGTGAGCAGCCCAGCCGGGTCTCGGGACGTCCTCGTTTCCGTATCGCCCGTCGCTGAGCGCGAGATACCGTACGTTTCGGTCCGACCCAGCGCCGTGCGGTAGGTCACCGATGTCGGCGCAAGTACCCCGCCGCGATCCAGCGTCACGAAGCTTCCGTCAGGTGGAGTGTCCTTGGTGAGGAATCCGTCCGAGTCGTACTCGTAGAGACTTTGCCCGCCGCGAGCGTTCACGTACTGCGTAAGCAGACCGCCCGTATGTCGATCGCCGGCGACGACTGGCTTGTACGCCAACTGCACCATCTCGCTGTTCGGGTTCGTGACCGTGTGCAAGTAGCCGTCTGAATCGACGGCCACGTTGGTTTGCTGGCCGTATGGACCGACGATCGCGGTCGGATTCCCCTGTCCGTCGCGCTGCACGGTCGTGACGTTTCCGTCGCGGTCGGTGACCGAGACGAGGCGATTGGCGGAGTCGTAGCCGAACAACTGCAGCTGCGCGTTGGTGAGAGCGTCGAGCGTGCGCAGATGGCGTCCGCGCGAATCGAAGACGTAGACCTCGCTCGCGTCGGACGAAGGAACGATGATGTTGGTGAGCGTCACCTTCCGTTTCGCGCCAGCGGCCGCCACGCGGGCGACGCGGTACATGTTGTCCTTGATCCCGGCATAGATCTCGCCGGCCGGACCGATTGCCACTTCCTGGAGCAAACCGAGAGCGGTCGCGGGCGCCGGGCAGTTGTTCCCGGTGCACCCCGGCGCGCCCGAGCCCGGTCCACCAAGAAAACCGTTGCCCGCGACCGTATCGATGATCCCGAGCGGAGTGACGCGACGGACCGTCGCACGTCCGTAAGACGCGATGAAGAGTGTCGAATCCGGCGCTACCGCCAGCGAGAACAGGGAGGATCCCAGCCCCGCGCTGGTGGCAGGACCACCGTCGCCGACCGTATTGTTTGGGATTCCGGACCCGCAATTCAGACCCGACCCGGCCACGGTGGTGATGATCCCATCGGGGGTGACCTTGCGGACCCGTTGGTTGCAGCTGTCGCCGATGTACAGCGAGCCATCCGGCCCGAGCGCTACGCCCCCGGGGTGGCTCAACCTGGCCTGGAGCGCCGGCCCGCCGTCACCGGAGAACGCTCCAAAGCTGTTGGGATCGGGCGCGGGGCCGCTCCCCGCAGCGGTGCGGAGGATCCCGTCGGGTCCGATTGTCCGCACGCGATGATTCGCCTCCTCGGAGAAGTACAGCGTTCCGTCGCGAGCGATTGCGATCGAGCCACGTCGATCGAGGGCGAGCGCTGCAGACAAAGCCGGCGTCCCGTCCGGACTGAAGCCGATCGAGCCGAGCGCGCCGTTCCCTGCGACCGTGAAGACGCGCCCATCGGGCGTCACCTTCCGGATCCGAGCCATGTCCGCGTCTTCGTAGTACAGCGTACCGTCCGAGGCCAGAGCGAGACCGGCTGCAAAGTGGATGTTTGCCTGCGAAGCCAACACGCCGTCTGCGTCCGAGCCCGAAAGAAACGGCTTTCCCGCAAAGATGTGAAAGATCCCGTCGGGCGTGACGCGACCGACAATTCCGCGCGGGGGATCGGAGAAGTACACGGACGCGTCGGGGCCGACCGCGAGCCCGTTGGGGCCAGCGAGATCGACTGTGGTCGCGGGAACCCCGTCCGTGATTGGAGTACCTCGCCCCTGTCCATCTACTCCGAGCCGGCCGGTTCCGGCGACGAAGTCAATCACGTAGCGATTCAGATCGTCGACACGCTGGACGCCTCCGTCGCCGCGAATGACCGTCCTGCTGGGCACATCGAGCATGTTCTGTGCCGAGAGCGTCCATCCCCCGATGCTCGCCGGTTTGACGTTCCATCCGCCGATCGTGGTCTTCGCGAGAGCGCACACGTCGAATACCTGGGAGAAGGGCCCGACGTTGCGAACGACGAGGGTCGCGCCGCTCAACGCAGGTTGACGGAACGACGCTCCGTTCTCTTCCGGGGTACCGTATCCGACGCTTGGATAGTTGTAACAAGCTGTGACCGTGACCGGTTGTTCGCCTTGCAGTTCCCGGCCGTAAGCGTCTTTTCCATCCCACTCGAAACGCCACTGCGGAGGAGTGACGTCGACCGCATTCAGCGTCGGGTCCGTCCTGCGCCAGAACGTGTGCCCCGCAACTTGCACGGTGACAGTGCCTTCGACACGAAGCTTTGAGGTGGCTGCAGTGACGCCTTGGCATTCCGGAGTCCGATTCGGCAGACACACCTTGGCTGCGCGCGAAATATCGACCAGCTTGGGGGTCGGCAAAGCGAGGTTGAGACGGTAATTCGCTCGCCTGCCGGGTACGCGCCCGCTGTTGTAATAGAGCTCATAAGGCGTCCCGACGATTGGGAGCGCCTCGCCCACGACCTGATTTTGGACCTCCAGGATGCACTTCGTCTTCGTCGCCGGGCAGCTCGCCGGCGGGCCGCCCGGATCTGGCGGAGGAAGGTTGGGAGGACCGGCCTGGTATGGAATCGCCAGGGGGTTGTTCCAGTCGTAGTCGCTGAAGTGTTGCAGAGGGACGCGCCACAGGCTCTGTCCCGGCTGATAGAGGACCGCGAGTTGGGCCAGCTCCGCGTTCGAAACTCCCAGGCTCGCGAGCGTCGCAGCATCGTCTGGAACGCCGTCCCCGTTGCTATCCAGGTCCGCAAGCCCGTTCGTCACGCTCAGCACCTGGACGACCTTGCCGTCGGGCTCCGGAAGCCACCGCGCGCCCATGACGTCGTACGAGCCGGAGGGTACGGCGAGGCCGATGGGGAGCGCCAGGAAGTTTTCCAGGTATCCATAGACTGGCTGCGAGAAATGGAGGCTCGTTGCCCCGACCTGCGCCGCTTCATCTGCCGTGAGGGACACAGCGTATGTGTACGCGCTCGAGGGTGGCAAAGGCCCCGGCATGGCGGCGGGTCCGTTCGGGCCGACAGTGAATTCGGTCGCGCGGACATGCAGCGTGCCGACCGTCTGCGTGGATCCGTCCGGCATGCTCAACGTTGCGCCGGTCCCGGGCGGGAATATCACCGTCGCCTGGCGCGAGCCGATGTCGTCGGCAGAGAGGCTGCCGCGCGCGACTTGCGTGCTCGTACTGCCGATGTCGATGACCGAGACGAGCTGGTCCTGAGGCACCAGGACTACGTCTGGCAGCGCGGTGTAGTCTTGCCAGTCGGGCGTCAGCTGCCTCTGCGACGGAAGCAGGTCGGCGCGCTCGTACTTCACCGTGATCAGCCCGCCGCCGTTCACGGCGAAATCGAACGCCCCGTCGGCGCGGGTGAAGGTCTGCCCGAACTCAGGACGGCCGACGGCGCTGATCCGCACCGCGGACAACGGCTGCCCCGCGCGGTCGTGGACCGTCCCGCGGAGCACCGCGACCTGCGTCGGCTGGATCGTCCCGGGAGCGACGCCCGTCTGGATCGGATTCGTCCCGGAGTAGATGAACGAGCTTGCATCGTAAGTGCTCGTCGCCACCGTAGTGTCGATGGGCGGCGCGACGAGGACCGGATCCGGTGGGACTGTCGCGACCGAGACCGTCGGGCCGTTCGTGGTCCAATGCCCCGCGGCATCGCCTGCCTGGACCTGGAAGAACGTCGCCACCCCGACCGTCAGATCAGCCACGTCGGCCGTGAGCGTGGATCCGCCGAGCGTCTGCACTAGGGTCCCGTTCTGATACAGGCGGTACGCTGTCACGCCCACGTTGTCCGTGGCGGGCGTCCAGACCAAGCGAGCCGTCGTCGTCGACGTACCTGTCCCGGAGAGACTCGATCCACCAGGCCACACCGGCGGGAACGAATCGGTTACGGCGATCCCGGTCTGCGTTCCGGTGATCGTCGACACCGCAGTGTCCGTTGCGGTGATCGACTGCGTGCCGGCAGTGGCGAAGCGGACGGCGCTCGCAAACGTGTGAACTCCGGAGTCCGCTGCGAGGAATGTGTAGGGAGACGGCAGGATGGCCTGGATGTCGCTGGACGTGAACGCGACGGTGCCCGGGTACCCCGTCGCACGATTCCCGTACGGGTCGCGAGCATCGACCGTGACGCTCGCAGGAGCGCCACCCTCGATCGGGCTCGCCACGCCGCTGACGACGAGGCTGGCCGCCGCTGCCGGAGCGACGGAGATTTCGCTCTGCGAAGCCGTGAGCGAGGCATTCACCGTGTCCGTCGCGGTCACGGATTGCGACCCGGCGGTCTTCAACGTGACCACGAACGGCCGCGTCCCTGCGTCCGCCGCAGTGAAGGCAGTCACGGCAGGAAGCACCGCCCGGGGATCGCTCGAGGCAAACGCCACGGTCCCGAGGTACCCAGTCGCGGCGTTCCCGAACGCATCGAGAGCAGTGACCGTGATGCTGCCTGCCGTACCCGCCGTGCGCGGCGTCGTGAGTCCGGAAACCATCAACGCTGCCGGCGACGCTGCCACCACGCTGATTCCGCTCTGCGTTCCGTTCAGCGACGGGCTCAGCGTATCGGCCGCGCTCAAGCTCTGTAACGCAGCCGTCTTGAACGTCACTCCGGAGACTGTTGCGACGCCCATGTCCGCCGGCACGAACGCGAGGTCCGGAGGCAGCACGGCGAAGGGATCGGACGAGGTGAAGTGGACGGTGCCAATGTAATGCGTATCGACATTCCCGTAGGGGTCCAGAGCAGTGACAGATGCTTGGACCGGAATTCCTGCGGTCGCCGCCGACGGCGGCGAGATCGCGATTGCGAACGAAGTCGCACTCGCCGGAACGACGGAGATCCCGTCGACTATGGCCCCGCCCCCATCGATGTCGAAGGCGCTGACCGACTTCGTTCCTGCAGTGCGCAGCGTCACTCCATTCGGGAATGTCTGGATCCCGCCGCTCCCCGCGAGTGACGTGGTCGGGGGCAGCGTTGCTTGCGGATCATCCGAGAAGAATTCGGCCGTCCCCGCGTAGCCGGTCAGGCGGTTGCCCCAGGCATCCAACGCCTCGACTGTGAGGCCGACTGAAGTTCCAGCCGTCATCGAGTTCGGAATACCTGTCAGTGAGTACGTCCAAAATGGTCCGGGCAAGACCGTGATGCCCGTTTGGGGCTTGGGAGGCAGCACTCCATCTGTGGCGCTGATGCTCTGGATTCCTGCGGTGGCCAGCAGGACGCTATGCGGTATCAAATCAGTCAGCGATAGAGTTCCCGACCCGAACAATTTTGGATCAGAGGACGTCAACGTCACGTTCGAGCTGTAATGCACGCCGTTCCCGAACGCGTCTTGTGCCTGGATCCACAGTGACCCGAAATCTCCAGCCGTCGTGACGGACGGGAAGCCAAAAACGGCAATTGCGGCAGGCGCGCTTGGAAAGACCATCGTGAAAGTCGAACCGCCGATTGAGCTCCTGGCAATGTCCGCGACTGACACGAGTTGCACTTGCCAGGGTGACGTGAAGCACTGGAAGGTCGTCTCAGGGCAGCGCGCGGACTTCAAAGTAACAGAGAAACGGTGCACTCCGTTGTCGCAGGGAGTTCCGCCGCAACTGGAACCGGTCGTGAACGCATAGTCGGACGGCAGGACCGCTTGCCAGTCGGTCGAAGCAAACTTCACGTTCCCGCCGTAGCCTGGCGCCAGATTGCCGGCTCCGTCTGCTGCGCTCACTGTTACTGTCTTTGCAGTTCCGGCAGTCGTACTCGAAGAAAGCCCGGAGATTGCAAGCCAGACTGCGTCGTTCGACACGACCTGGATGCTCGACTGGCTGCCCGCGATTGAGGGCGAAATCGTGTCCGCCGCCGAGACCGATTGAGGGCCGAGCGTCCTTAGCGTGACGGCGTTCGTGAATGCGTGGGTTCCAGAGTCGGTGCTGGTGAACGGGTAGTTCAGTGGGAGCGCTGCCTGCGGATCGCTCGAAGTGAAGTGGACCGTCCCACGATAGGCCGGCGTCCGGTTACCGTACGCATCCTGCGCCTCGATATTCACTGTCGTTGCGAGATTCACCGTCCACGTCGACGGTATGCCAATGACCACGAGCTTGGACGTCGCGGCTGGGTTCACGACGATTCCGTTCTGCGCGCCCGTGAGCGACGCGTTTGCCGTGTCGGTAGCCGTCACGGACCACGTCCCAGCCTTCGTCAGATTGACGCCGTTCGTGAAAGCGTGGATTCCCGCGTCGGCCGATGTGAAGGTGTAGTCTCCAGGCAGCGTCTGCCCAACGGGAGCGTCGCAGCTGAAGTGCACCGTCCCCCGGTAGCCGGTCACCCGATTCCCGACACTGTCGCGCACCTCGAGCGTAACCGTGCCAACAGCTCCCGCGGTGCGCGGCGTCGAGATGCCGCTAACGGCGAACGCAGACGCGGGGCCAGGGTTGACCACGATACCGGTCTGGCTTCCTTCGATGGTTGTCGTCTTCGTATCCGTCACGGTGACAGACTGCGTCCCCGCAGTCTTGAGCGTCACGCCGTTGGTGAAGACGTGCACGGCCTGGTCCGCCGAAGTGAAGGTGTAATTGGCCGGGAGGACCGCCTGCGCATCCGTCGAGGTGAAATGGATCGTGCCCGTGTAGACCAGCGAGGTGACGCCGGCCGAGGTGCGCGCCTCGACCCGGACGCTCGAGATGGTGCCGGCGGTCTCTGGCGTAGTGATGTTCGTGACCAGCAGCGTTGCGGCG